>Ga0190275_10001407_pt1 | contig 17955 bp, 18 predicted proteins | sample Popmic550T_FD_133745 | JGI IMG/M metagenome (GOLD analysis project Ga0190275, IMG submission 133745) | Populus adjacent soil microbial communities from riparian zone of Yellowstone River, Montana, USA - 550 T | ecosystem: Environmental > Terrestrial > Soil > Riparian zone > Trees stand | place...
CCTTTGCGACTTGCTTTCTAAGTCTCTCGAGCCGGTTGCGCACACTTGCGTCCAGCACCATGTTGCCTACCTGGAGCACCAGGCCGCCGAGCACGTCCGGGTCGACCTCGCTGGAGAGCTCGACGCGCTGGCCGGTCTGCTCCTCGATCCGCTTGCCGATCCCCTCCACCAGCTCCGAGTCGAGCTCGACGGCGCTCGTCACGGAGACCGGCAGCAGCTTGTTCTCGCGCCGCCACAGACGATCGAACTCGCGCCTGATACGGAAGATAGCGGGCATTCTGTGGCGCTCGGCGAGCAGCTCGAGGAAGCGGACGAAGTTCTCGTCCGCGTCGTCGACGAGCGCGCCGATGCCGTCCTTCTTCTCCTGCGAGGAGAAGTAGGGCGAGAAGAAGAACACCTGCAGGTCGCGGCTCCCGTCGAGCGCGCCGGCGAACTGGCCGAGCTCCTCGTGCACGCGGTCGAGCACGCCGCGCTCCTTGGCGACCTCGAACAGCGAGCGGCTGTAGACCTCGGCGATCTCCTCCATGGCGCTAGGAGCGGCCCTCCTCGGACCCTGCCAGCGCCGAGAAGTCGACCTCGCTGAGCGCCTCCTCGATCAGGCGCCGGTGATCGGCGTCGTCGAGCGACTTGCGCGTGACCTTCTCGGTGGCGATCACCGTCAGGTCGGCGACCTCCTTGCGGATCTCCTCGAGCGCGCGGCGCGTCTCGGTCTCGATGTCGCGGCGGGTCGACTCGAGCAGCTCCTCGCGGTACTCCTTGGCCTCGACCTTCGCCTCGTCCATGCGCGAGTCGGCCGCCTTGCGCGAGCGCGCGACGATGTCCTCCGCCTGCTCGCGCGCCTCCTTGAGCCGGGCCCGGTACTCCTCGAGCAGCTCGTCGGCCTCGGCCTTGGTCCGCGTCGCCGCCTCGATCGACTCCTCGATCGCCTTGGCCCGGCGGTCGAGCGCCTCGCCGATCAGCGGGAAGGCGAACTTGCGCAGGATCAGCAGCGAGGCGCCGAACGCGATCAGCGTCCACAGCATCAGCCCGACGTTGGGCGATACGAGGAAGCTGCCGCCCTCCTCCTCGGCGCCGCCCTCGGTGGCCGCCAGGACGACGAACGTCGCGATGTCGGTGAATCCGTCCATGGTCAGCGGCCTAGGTGAGGAAGAACGCGATCAGGCCGAAGATGAAGGTGTAGAAGGCGACCGCCTCGGTCAGCGCGAAGCCGAGCCAGCGGATCGACTGCAGCTCGTCGGCCATCTCGGGCTGACGGGCGACCGACTCGATCTCCTTGCCGAAGATGATGCCGATGCCGATGCCTGCGCCGATCGAGCCGAGCCCGGCGCCCACGCCGAGTGCGATCGCTCGCCCGGCATCGGTGATCGCCTGAGCGTCGGCTGATTGGGCTAGTGGGAGCAGCAGATCCACTTGTCCTCCTTAGTGACTGTCGGCGGTAGCTCCGCCGAGGTAGATGGATGTGAGAATCGCGAAGATGAACGCCTGCAGCGTGGCGACGAGTCCGATCTCGAAGAGGAAGAACGGGATCGCCATGCCGAGCGTGACCGCGCCGAGAGCGGAGACGCCGAGCAGCACGACGAGGCCGCCGGCCATGAACAGGATCAGCAGATGGCCGGCGAGGATGTTGGCGAACAGCCGCACCGACAGCGAGATGATCCGCACGACGTCGGAGATCACCTCGATCACGAACAGCGGGACCGCCCCCACGCCGCTGATGCCCGGCGGCACGAAGCTCTTCATGAAGCCGCCGAAGCCCTTCACGCGGATGCCCTCGACGTGGTACGCAATCCAGACCACGAGCGTGAGCGCGAGCGGGATCGACAGGTTCGCGGTCGCGGCGTAGATCGCCAGCGACGGAATCTCCAGGCCGAAGACGTGGATCGGATGCTCCGTGTTCGTCGGCAGCGGCAGGTAGCCGAGCATGTTCGAGAACCAGATGAAGAAGAAGAGGGTGGCGATGAACGAGAACCACTTGGACGCCATCCGGCTGTCCATGTTCTGACCGGTGATGTTGTGGCGTGCCACGCCGTAGGCGACCTCGATCGCCGTCTGGACTCGGTTCGGGCGGTCGACCATGCGGCGCGCGATGTAGACCATCGTCGCGGTCGTCGCGATCGCGGCGAGCAGGAGGTAGAAGACCGCCTTGTTGATGCTCATGTCGATGCCGAAGACCTTCAGCTCGATCCAGGGGTTGAGCCTGAACTCCTCCTGGGGCTGGAAGGCGTCGTTGCGGCCCTCGCTGCCGAACAGGACGCCGAGCAGGACGGCGATCGCCAGCCAGATGCCGAGCCCGATGAAGACCTTGGTGCGGGTCCTCACTTGCGTGCCTCCTCGAGCGGCTTGACGATCAGCAGCGTGCTGAACGAGATCGTGAACAGCACCGCGGCGAGCACCGCGGCCGCGAGACCGGCCTCGCGCTCGATCAGGCCGACGCAGAGCACCGACAGCCCGACGAGCCACAGGCGCGCGACCATCGTGCCGGCCATCACGCCGAGCGCGGCGCGCCTGTCACCGCTCGCTACGGCACGGCGGGTGGCGAACGCGTTGACGCCGCGCTGCGCGAGCCAGGCCGCGGCGATCGCGGCGTAGCCCAGCAGCGGCAGCCCCGCAATCAGGAATAGCGGCAGGGCCAGTGCGAGCACCAGCAGGTCGAGGCAACGGAGCAGGGTGAGGAGCAAACCAGCCTCTCCCGACCCCTCGGATGTGGCGACTGCATGAGCGGTCAAGGGGACCGGCAACTCTATATGAGAGACCCTCGAAAGCGCTTTGTGGCGGTATTCAGGCCACTCGCAGCAGCGCGTCGACGACGCGCTCGTCGAACTGGTGCCCGGCCCCCTGGCGCAGCTCCTCGAACGCGGTCGCCGGGTCGAGCGGCGCGCGCCAGGGGCGCTCGGCCGTCATCGCCTCATAGGCGTCGGCGACGGCGAGGATCGAGGCCTCGAGCGGCACCTGGTCACCGCTACGGCCCTCCGGGTAGCCCGTGCCGTCCGGGCGCTCGTGGTGGGCGAGGATCCACTCGCCGATCTCGCCGAAGTCGGTCGTCTCCAGCATCCGCGCGCCGACGGCGGGATGCGAGCGGACCCACTCCCAGTCTTCGTCGCTCAGGGGGCCGGTCTTGCGCAGCAGCTCGTCGGGCACGCCGACACGGCCGACGTCGTGCAGGACGCCGGCGATCCGGACCCGCTCGACCGCCTCGGGCGACAGGCCGAGCTCGCGTGCGATCAGCTCGGCGTAGCGGCCGACGCGCTGGGAGTGGGTAGCGCTGCCCGACTCGCGCACGTCGAGCGCCTCGGCGAGGTTGAGCAGCATCGCGAGCTCGACGTGGCCGTCGTCGCGGCCGCGCGGGGCGCGGGAGAGAATCCCGGGAACCTCGGCGCTCGAGATCACGCTGCGGTTGCGTCCGAGCCGCTTGGCGGCGTAGAGCGCCTGATCGGCGGCCTGCAGCAGCGTTGCCGCCGTCTGACCGTGGATCGGGAAGGAGACGATTCCGAAGCTCGCGGTCAGCTGTCCGGCGCCGGCCGGCTCGAAGGTCTGCTCGATCTGCAGTCGCAGCCGCTCGGCGAGCACGTAGGCGCTGTGCTCGTCGGTGTCGGGCGCGAGCACGGCGAACTCCTCGCCGCCGATCCTCGCGGCGGAGTCCCAGCTGCGCTTCGAGACCCGGATCGTCTCGCCGACGCTGCGCAGGACCCCGTCGCCGGCGGCGTGCCCGAGCTGGTCGTTGATCAGCTTGAAGCGGTCGAGGTCGCCGACGATCACGCTCAGGCTGCCGTCGGTGCGGCGCGCGCGCTCGAGCTCGACGTCGAAGGTCTCCTCGAAGCCGCGCCGGTTGAGCATGCCGGTCAGCGGGTCGGTGCGCGCCGCGTCGGTGAGGCGCGCGTTCAGCCCGATCAGGCGGCTGCGGATCAGGGCGACGAGCAGGCCCGCGGTGGTCAGCGTGCCGATCGAGGCGACCCAGTCCGAGATCGGCGTGTAGCCGAGGTCGCGCATGCCGAGCTCGACGCCGAATAGCGCACCGAGGACCGCCATGTGGACGAGCGCGGCCGGTAGCGAGAAGAAGTAGAAGGCGTAGATCGTGACCCAGAGGTAGGGCAGCGGGCCGTAGGGGTCGGTCTCGCCCCAGCTGTGGATCGCGAGCGTCGCGATCGCAGTCGCGACGAGCGTGCCGGCGTGGAAGGCCCAGAGCGGCAGGCGGTCGAAGCCGACGAGTGCGACGAGCCCGAGCGCCGCCACGGCAGCCGTCGCCGCGAGCAGGCCGGCTTCGTCCATCTCCGAGCTGTGCGGCAGCGCGACGGCGAGCAGCCCTACTACGGCGCCGGCGAGCGAGAACCAGATCGCGGCGCGCGCCATCGTCGCCCGATTCCGAGGAACCGCCGTGCCCGAGTCGATCGATGTCTTCCAGCCAAGGCGCTCGCGAAGAGGCGGATCCATGGGTACTTCCCGTCTATGTTTTTGCCCGCGGCGCCGTCCTTCCGACGGGACGGCTGCCCGCCGGGTCCGAGTCCTCGATCCAATATAGGTCGGACCTCGGCTATGCGCCAAAGCCGGTGGCGCGACTAGCGTTGCGGCCATGTGGACGAGCCGCGACTTGGAGCTGGACCCGCGCCCGCGGGGGTTCCACCTGATCACGCGAGAAGTCGTCGGCGCGCTGCCGGAGCTGCGCGAGCTGGCGACAGGCTTGCTGCATCTGCACATCCTCCACACGTCCGCTTCGCTGACCCTGAACGAGAACGCCAGCCCGGACGTGCGCACGGACTTCGAGTCCTGGTTCGGGCGAGCTGTTCCGGAGGACGCCCCCTACTGGCGGCACACGCTCGAGGGTGCGGACGACATGCCGGCGCACGTCAAGGCGTCGCTGCTCGGTTCCTCGCTGACCCTTCCGGTACGCAATGGTGGGCTCGCGCTCGGGACCTGGCAGGGCATCTATCTCGGCGAACACCGCGACCGCGGCGGTCCGCGATCGCTCGTGCTCACGCTTTGGGGCGAATAGGAAAAAGCCTCTTCACATTCGAGGTGTCCTATGCGAACATACGTTCGCATGCGCTGGGACCGACTGAGCACCGAGGACGAGGCGACGCGACAGCTGCCGGGCTATCGCGAGCCCGCCACCGTGCGGACCTTTGACGCGCCAGAGGCGATGGACATCCGCTTCTACGAGGTGCGTGCGAAGTCGGCGCTCAACCGCGTGCCCGACGCCTCCCGGGTGCCGTTCCGCTGGACCGTCAATCCCTACCGCGGCTGTACGCACGCCTGCACGTACTGCCTCGGCGGCGACACGCCGATCCTGATGGCCGACGGCAAGACGCGCAGGCTGGAGGACGTCCGTCCCGGCGACCGGATCTACGGCACGCGACTGGTCGGCGCGGAGCGGCGCTACGTGCTGACCGAGGTGCTCGACCACTGGGAGACGCTGCGGCCCGCCTACCGCGTCACGCTCGCCGGCGGCAGGCAGCTCGTGGCGAGCGCCGATCACCGGCTGCTGACGGCGTACGGCTGGAAGCAGGTGACCGGCAGCAACCCGGGCGGCCTGCGGCGGCGGCTGAGCTCGAGCGACCAGTTGCTCGGACCGGGACGCCTCGAGGGACCCGAGCGGACCGAGGGAGGGCTCGAGGGCGAGCGGGTCGAGACGTCCGCCGATCTCTGGGTCGACTCGATCGTGGCACTCGACGAGGCGCGCGTCCTGTTCGACATCACGACGGGAACCGGCGACTTCGTCGCCAACGGGGTCGTCAGCCACAACTGCTTCGCGCGGCCGACGCACAAGTACCTCGACCTCTCCCCCGGCCGCGACTTCGAGCGCGAGATCATCGTCAAGGTCAACGCGCCCGAGGCGCTGCGCGCTCAGCTGTCGCGGCCGTCGTGGAAGCGCGAGCACGTCGCGCTCGGCACGAACACCGACCCGTACCAGTGGGTCGAGGGCCGCTACCGCCTGATGCCGGGGATCTGGGAGGCGCTGCGCGACACCGACACGCCGTGCTCGGTGTTGACCAAGTCCCCGCTGCTGTTGCGAGACCTGCCGCTGCTGAAGGAGCTCGCCGACCGCGTCGGCTTCACCGCGAGCCTGTCCGTGCCGACGCTCGACGAGAAGGCGTGGAGAGCGACCGAGCCGCATACGCCGAGCCCGCGCGCCCGGCTCGAGGCGGTCGCCGAGCTCAACCGCGCGGGCATTCCGACCGGGATCCTGATCGCGCCGCTGATGCCGGGGATCAACGACGCCCCAGAGCAGGTCGAGGAGATCCTGACGCTCGCCGCCGAGGCCGGCGCGACCGGCGCGATGGGCATCTGCCTGCACCTGCGCGGCGAGGTGCGTGGGATCTTCCTCGACTGGCTGCGCTCCTACCGCCCGGATCTCGTGCCGCGCTACGAGGAGCTGTACGCGCGCGGCGCCTACGCAAAGCCGGACGAGCGCAAGCGGATCTCACAGCTCGTGCGCGATCTCAGCCCGACGTGGCCGCGCCGGCCGCCGGCGTTCCGCTCGGCGAACGCGACCGATCCGGGCGACGGGCCGCGCCGGGGATCGCCACCTGACCCGGCGCCTGAGCAGCCGACGCTGTTCTAGGGCTGCTCGTCGGCGACGACGGCATCGAACTCGCCCGTCTCGACCTCACGCTCGATCTCGCGGTCGATCTCGGCCTCGCTGAGCGCCGGCCGCTCGCCGGTCGCCGCCTCCTGGCGCAGCTGACGCTCGCGAAAGCGGCGGAACTTGAGGATCTCGAGCACGAGCACGAGGTAGACGCTTGCCGCCAGCGCCGCGACGCCGAAGGCGGCGATCACGAGCGTCCAGGCGAGGTCGAACGTGCCGTCGTCCTCGGAGTACGGCACGAAGCGCAGCGCCAGTGCCAGCGCCGCGAGCGAGATCGTCCAGGCGTAGAGGTAGAGGACGGTCCGCCGCTGCGAGAAGCCGATGTTCGCGAAGCGGTGGTGGAAGTGCCAGCGGTCGGCCGAGTAGACCGGGCGGCGGTACTTGATCCGCTTTGCGACGACGAACGTCGCGTCAGCGGCGGGCACCGCGAGGATCACGAGCGGGAAGAACAGCGCTACGACGGCGGCTGTCTTCAGCACGCCCTGGATCGCGATGCAGGCGAGCAGCAGGCCGAGCAGGTTCGAGCCGGAGTCGCCCATGAAGACCGACGCCGGGTGGAAGTTGTGGCGCAGGAAGCCGACCGCGGCGCCCGCCGTCGCGGCAGCCAGGATGCCGGCGTCGACGCGGTCGAGCGAGAGCGCGATCACGGCGAACGTCGCCGCCGCGATCGTGCAGACACCCGCCGCCAGGCCGTCGACGCCGTCGGTGAAGTTGACGACGTTCATCACCGCGACGATCCCGAGCAGCGTCAGCGCGAAGCCCCAGGCGCCGAGATCGAGCGGCTCGACGAACGGCAGCGTGATGTTCGCGACGCGCACCTCGCAGACGACCGGGATCAGCGCGGCGGCGAACTGGCCGGCGAGCTTTACGACCGGGTGCAGGCCGCCGGGGCGGGCGTCGTCGATCGCTCCGACGAGCGTGATCGCGGCCGCCCCGCCGAGGATGCCGCGCGTCTCCTGACCGCTGGGCAGGAACAGGGCGCCGGCAAGCAGGACGCCGGCGAGGATCGCGAGGCCGCCGAGCCTCGGCATCGGCGAGTCGTGGAGGTCGCGATCGCGTGGGTGCGCCACGGCGCCGACACGGTGGGCGAGCCGAGCGGTCTGGGGCGTTAGGAGCACAGCGACGACAGCCGCGACGAGGAACGCCCAGAGCGCATCGAGGTCGTTCATCTGCGCGGCAGCCTACCCGCGCGCGAGGCGGCGCTTCTCAGGCCTGGGGGATGACCCAGAAAGCGATTACGGCGTATTGCAGCGCCGCGGCGGCGATCACGAGCGCGTGGAAGACCTCGTGGTAGCCGAAGACCGTCGGGACGGGGTCGGGACGGCGGAGGGCGTAGATGACCGCTCCGACGGTGTAGAAGAGGCCGCCGAGGGCGACCATCACCCCGGCGGCGATCCCGAGCTCGCCGAAGAGGTCGGGGGTGACCGCGACTGCGACCCAGCCGAGCAGGACGTAGATCAGGGCGGCGAGCCACTTCGGGGCGTCGATCCAGAGCAGCTTGAGGACGATTCCCCCGAGCGCGCCGGCCCAGACGACGGCGAGGACGACGTTCGCGAGCGTGCCGTCGAGGACGAGCAGGGCGAAGGGCGTATAGGTCCCGGCGATCATCAGGAAGATCGCCGAGTGGTCGAGGCGGCGCATCCAGCGGCGCGTGTTGGCCTGCCACGTGACGCGGTGATACAGGGCGCTGCTGCCGAACAGCAGGGCGACGCAGGCGGCGTAGACGGTGGCGGCGAGGGTCGCGCGGCCCGGGGGTGCCTGGACCACGAGCACGACGCCTACGACGACCGAGATGAAGAACGCCCATTGGTGACTGACGCCACGCAACTGCGGGCGGTTGCGTATCGCCTGCTCGATGTCGAGCCTTGGCGCCGCCTCAGCCATGACGCTGAGCCTAGACGGTGGCGACGGGCTTGGCGAGCTGTGGGTAGAGCGGGTGGCGGTCGGCGAGCGCCCGGGCACGCTCGGCGAGGTCTGCTCGCTGGGAGTCCGAGAAGTCGCCGCTGAGCGCCTCGGCGATGATGGCGCCGACCTCGCGCAGCTCGTCGACGCTGAAGCCGCGCGTGGCGAGCGCGGGGGTACCGATCCGCAACCCCGACGAGACGGCCGGGGGGCGCGGGTCGTTGGGCACCGTGTTGCGGTTGACGGTGATCCCGATCGAGTGCAGCCGGTCCTCGGCCTGCTGGCCGTCGAGCTCGGAGTCGCGCAGGTCGACGAGTACGAGATGGACGTCGGTGGCGCCGGTGAGGACGTCCACCCCCGAGGCGATCAGCTGCTCGGCGATCGCGGCCGCGCCCTCGCGCGTGCGGCGCTGGCGCTCGCGGAAGAGCTCGGACTGGGCGATCTTCAGCGCGACCGCCTTGGCCGCGATCACGTGCATCAGCGGGCCACCCTGCTGGCCCGGGAAGACGGCCGAGTCGATCTTCTTCGCGTGCTGCTCGCGGCTGAGGATCATTCCCGAGCGCGGGCCGCCGAGCGTCTTGTGGATCGTCGTGGTGACGACGTCGGCGTGCGGCACCGGGCTCGGGTGCTCGCCGGCGGCGACGAGGCCCGCGAAGTGGGCCATGTCGACCATCAGCAGCGCGCCGACCGAGTCGGCGATCTCGCGGAAGCGGGCGAAGTCGAGCTGGCGCGGGTAGGCCGACCAGCCGGCGAGGATCAGCTTCGGGCGGAACTCCTCCGCGAGCCGCGCGAGCGCGTTCATGTCGACGCGCGAGTCGTCGTCCGAGACGCCGTAGGCGACGATGTCGTAGAGCCGCCCGGAGAAGTTGATCCGCATGCCGTGCGTGAGGTGGCCGCCGTGGTCGAGCTTCATGCCGAGGATGCGGTCGCCGGGCTCGAGCAGCGCGTGGAAGGCGGCGGCGTTGGCCTGGGCGCCCGAGTGCGGCTGGACGTTGGCGTGCTCGGCGCCGAACAGCTCCTTGGCGCGATCGATCGCCAGCCGCTCGGCGACGTCGACGTGCTCGCAGCCACCGTAGTAGCGCCGGCCGGGGTAGCCCTCGGCATACTTGTTCGTCAGCACCGAGCCCTGGCAGTCCAGCACCGCCTGTGGGACGAAGTTCTCGGAGGCGATCATCTCGAGCGTCGTCTCCTGGCGCCGGAGCTCGTCGTCGAGCACCGCCGAGATCTCCGGGTCGACCTCGGAGACGTGCTTGGCGAAGTAGTCGGGGCTCAGGTCGGTCACGCCGGCCACGGTACCAGGGGTCATGCCAGCAGCCGCTGCAGATCCGCGCCCGCGAGCGCGCCCTCGCGGAGGACCTCGTAGGTCGCGTCATGCTCGTAGTCGGAGAGGTCGACGACGGTCGAGGCAATGCCCGGCAGCTCGCCCCCGTCGAGCTCCAGATCGACGCCGGCCCGCAGCTCGTCGGGTACGTCGTCGAGTCGACGCGGGTCGGCCCCGCCGTGGAGGTTCGCGCTCGACTGGAGGACCGGCACGCGCACCGCGGACAGTGGCTCCAAGTCACCGTGGAGTGCCGGAACGCGAACCCCGAGCCGCTCGTTCTCGGACCCGCCCGCGAGCGGAAAGAGGCGAGTGGGAATCGGCAGCAGCACGGTCACGGGTCCCGGCAGCAGCCGCTCCAGGGCCGTGCGCGTGCGCGGGCCCAGGTGCGGGAGCGCCTCGAGCGCCGGCCACAGCGCGAAGAACATGACGGCGCTCGGCATCGGCGGGCGCCGCTTGAGCTCGTAGATCCGTCGCATGCCGGACTCGGAGTCCGCATCGGTCGCGAGCCCGTAGACCGTGTCGGAGGGAAAGAGCGCCACCCCGCCGCCGGTGACGCACCGCTCGAAGGCGCGTGCGTCGATCGCCTCGGTCACCCGCACGCCCCCGCCAGCTTCGCGGCACTCTGGGCCGCGGCTCGGTAGGTCACCGCGCGATCCCGACCGTCACGCGCTCGCGACCCGCGAGGTCGCGATGCGTCTGGGCGCCGGGGAGCAGGGCCCTCACAGTCGCCGCCTGGTCCGGAGCGTGCTCGAGTGCCAGGCGAAGCGCCGTCGGCGCCTGAGCGACGAGCTCGCGGATCGCATCGAGTCCGTCCTCGCCCGACACCAGTGCGCCGCGGGGCTCGTAGCGGCGAATCTCCGGCTGCAGGCCCGGCCACTCCGCCTCGGTCACGTACGGCAGGTTCGCGACCACCAGGTCGTAGTCGCCCTGCGGCAGGCCGCGGGCTACGGACATCTCGACGTCAAGCCCGAGCGCAGCGGCGTTGGCGCGCGCAACCTCGAGCGCCTCGTTCGAGGCATCCGACGCGCTCACGCGCAGGTCCGGCCGCTCGTCGGCGATTGCCAGCGCGACGGCGCCGCTGCCGGTGCCGACGTCGTGGACGCGCGCACCGGGCGGCAGCTCGAGCGCCAGCTCGACGAGCAGCTCCGTCTCGGGCCGCGGGATCAGCACCCGGCGGTCCACTCCCAGCTCGATACGGCGAAAGCCGCGGCGGCCGAGGATGTAGGCGACCGGCTCGCGCGCGACGCGCCGGCGGATTCGCTCGCCGAGCTCGCGCGCGCTGCTGGGCGGCACCTCTAGCGCCGGATCGGACACCAGCCGTCCGCGGTCGACCCCGAGCCCGTCGGCGATCAGCAGCTCCGCGTCGAGCCGCGGTGTGTCGCAGCCGGCGGCCGTGAGCGCGTCGACCGCGGCGGCGACCGCGTCGCGCACGGTCATCGCAGTTGCCGGCATCAGCTCTCGACGAGCGAGCTGGCCTCGAGCCGCAACCGCTTCTCCTCGGCCTCGAGCGCGGCGGTGAAGTCGTCGAGCTCGCCGGCGAGGACGCGCTGGACCTCGCCCTTCGTGAGCTTCACGCGGTGGTCGGTGACGCGGTCCTGCGGGAAGTTGTAGGTGCGGATCTTCTCGGAGCGCTCGCCGGTCCCGACCTGCGAGCGGCGGGTCTCGGCGAGCTCGGCCTGCTGGGCCGCTAGCTCGCGCTCGTAGAGGCGGGCGCGCAGCACGCGCATCGCGCGCTCGCGGTTCTGCAGCTGCGACTTCTCGTCCTGCATCGAGACGACGACGCCGGTCGGCTTGTGCGTGATCCGCACCGCCGAGTCGGTCGTGTTGACCGACTGGCCGCCGGGCCCGGACGAGCGATAGACGTCGATCTGAAGGTCGTTCTGGTCGAGGTGGACCTCGACGTCCTCGGCCTCGGGCAGCACGGCGATCGTCGCCGTCGAGGTGTGGATGCGCCCCTGCGACTCAGTCTCCGGGACGCGCTGCACGCGGTGCGTACCACCCTCATGCTTGAAGACGCTGTAGGCGCCCTGGCCCTCGATCTCGCAGGTGTAGTCGCCGTCGGCGACGTTCATCGTCTCGACCCCGAAGCCGAGCCGCTCGGCGTAGCGGGTAAGCATCCGGTAGAGGTCGCCCGCGAACAGGCCGGCCTCGTCGCCGCCGGTTCCGCCGCGGATCTCGACGATCACGCTCTTGTCGTCGTTGGGATCGCGCTCGACCATCGCGAAGCGGATCTCCTCCTCGAGCGCCGTCAGTCGCGACTCGGCCTGCTCGAGCATCGCGCGGATCTCGGGGTCCTCGCCGCCCTCCTCGGCGAGCATCTCGCGGGCGCCGGCGGCGTCCGAGGCGGCGGTGCGCCACTCGCGCGCCAGGTCGGCGGCCGGCTCGAGCGCGCTGTAGGCACGCCCGACCTCGGCGTAGCGCTCGCGGTCCCCGATCACGCCGGGGTCCGACATCTGCTCCGAGAGCTCCGCGAAGCGGCTCTCGATCTGCTCGACCAACTTCTCGCTCATCGGACCGGCAAGGGTACGGCTTCGCTACGCCCCGACCTCCATGACCGCGCGATCGGCCTCGGTGACCTCGGCGGGATTCTCGAACTGCAGGACCGCCTCGAGCGCGGCGATCGCGACGGCGAGCTGGGCGAGCTCGGGCTCGCGGGTGGTCAGGCGCTGGAGCTGAAGGCCGGGCCACATCAGGATCCGGGCCCAGCGCTTGGTGCGATTGCGCCCGAACCACTTGATGACCTCGAAGGCGAGGCCGGCGACGATCGGGATGCCGACGACGCGCGAGATCAGCAGCCACTGCCAGTCGAGCTTGCCGAGCGGAGCGAAGACGAAGATGGCGACGATCATCACGATCAGCAGGAAGCTCGTCCCGCAGCGTGGATGCAGGCGTGAGAAGCGCTGCGCGTTCTCCGGCGTCAGGTCGAGACCGGCCTCGTAACAAGAGATCGTCTTGTGCTCGGCGCCGTGGTACTGGAACACCCGCTGCAGATCGCGCATGCGCGAGATCAGCAGGATGTAGCCGAGGAAGATGCCGATCCGCAGCGCCTTCTCGATCAGGACGAACACGAACGAGTTCGGGATCTCGTCCTTGAAGACGTTGGTCGCGAAAGCGGGCAGCAGGAAGAAGAGCCCGATCGCAAACAGCATCGCGAAGGCGATCGTCCCGGCCCAGGCCGCGCCGCCGATCTCCTCCTGCTCGCCCTGCTCGCCGGGCGGAAGCTGCGCGTTTGCCGAGATGCCGAGCGCCTTGAAGCCAATCTTCAGCGACTCGACCAGCGCGACGACGCCGCGGACGACCGGCACCCGCGCCCAGCGATGGGCCTTGGCGAACGACACCAGCGGCTCGGTGACGACCGCTATCTCGCCCTGCGCGCCCTCGCGCGGGCTGAGCTCGCCGCCCTCGAGCTGCTCGGCGGTCGGCTTGCGCACCGCCACCGCCCAGGTCGAGACGCCGCGCATCATCACGCCCTCGAGCACGGCCTGACCGCCGACCGGCAGGTCGCGCGGAGCCTCGAGCTTGCCGTTAGACCGAAGGGGATCTGACCCGTTCGCGGCCAGGGGTTGCAGGTCGGCGCTCACACCGAGCATCGTAACGGGGCGGGCAAGCCCGTCCGCCGGGTCAGCGCTCCAGCGAACAGGAGGTCCGCTGGGCGTTGTCGCGCTCGGTGATCTCGCGGACCGTGTCGCGAGGATCTACCTCGATCAGCCTCGTCGTCCGGCAGACCGGTCCGAGGAAGCGCACCTTGCGGCTCTCGCCACTGCGCAGCGCCCCGATCGTGCGTACGTCGATCTCGGCCCCGTCGATCCGCAACCGGACCTCCACGTCGCGCGCGACGGCGAGACCGGTGTTCCTGACCTGGACGGTGTAGCGGGCCGTGCCGCGCGTCGGTCCCGGGTCTACGCGCTGCTCTCCGCGCGGGTGCAGGTTGGGCAGCTTCCCGCCCTGACGGCACGCCGTCGAGCGCTCGACGGTCTGCGCGAGGACGGTGCCGGCGGAGTCCCGCCATTCGAAGGTCACGTGCACCCGGTAGGCCGTGCCCTTCTGCAACGCGTCGATCCGCTGGCGGTAGGCGAACCGCTGGACCGCCGGCCGCGACTCGTGCCAGACGCCCAGTCCTGGAGCGGCCACCGGTCGCCAGATGCCACGGCCGATGCGCTCGCCGAGCTGGAAGCGCATGCGCATGTTCTGACCATCGGGCAGCTGCCCCATCGCGCCACGGAACAGCGCCGAGCGATCGCTCGGCTGCTTGCCGCGCGTGCACTCGAACAGCTCGACGGCCGCCTGGCCCGGGCCGGGAAGCGTGGCCGCCCGGCCAATGCCGGGCGCGACGGCGGCGAAGGCAAGCAGGGCGAGGACGATCGCGGGGAGCTGGAGGCGGCTGCTCATGTGTCGAAGAGAACAGCCGTCCGACCGGCGAGTTGCGGCGCGGGCCCTCGCTCAGCTGGCGCCGGCGCGGTGACGCGCCTGGCGGCGACGGAAGCGCTCGACGCGTCCACCGGTGTCGACCAGCTTCTGCTTGCCGGTGTAGAACGGGTGGCAGTTCGAGCAGATCTCGACGTGCAGGTCGGACTTCGTCGAGCGGGTCGTGAACTCGTTGCCGCAGGTGCAGCGAACGTGAGCCTCGACGTAGTTGGGGTGGAGATCGGTCTTCATCGCGACGAAGAAGTCTAGCGGGGAGCGTGTGCGGCACGCCTGCGCCCCGTGCTCCAGTCGCGCAGGCGCGTCCACCAGGTCCGCGGACGGCCGAAGCGCGCCGGCGGTGGCTGCTTGGCGCGCACGAGCGCGACCCAGTCGTCGAGCGGCAGTGTCCCGTCGATCAGCCGGGCGAGCGCCGAGGTGACCGGCGCCTCGAGTCCCGCCCGCTCGATCGCTCGCGCCAGCAGGCGCACCGTCTCGAGCGCCTCGACCGACTGCGAGAGCCGCTCGGGTATCTCCGCCGCGGGAACGCCCGCCGCCAGCAGCTCGCCAGCGCTGCGGTTGCGCGATGTCGGGGCGAGCGCCGTGGCCACGAGGTCGCCGGTGCCGCCACGGCCGACGAACGTGCGCGCCGAGCCGCCCGACAGCTCCGCGAGCGCGAGCACCTCGAGGAAGATGTCCGCCGCCGCCATCCCGGCCGCGTTGAGGCCCTGGGCCTGCGTCGCGCCCACAGCAACCGCGGCCGCGTTCTTGGCGACACCCGCCAGCTCGACCCCCACGGGATCGTCCGACGCCTCGCAGACCACGCCCGCGCGCTGGAACAGCTCGGAGACGCGCATCGCCAGCCGCTCGGAGTGCGAGGCGCAGACCAGCCCGGCGCCCGACTCGATCATCTCGCGAGCATGCGCGGGACCTCCGACGCAGGCTGTCCGCCCGGCCCCGAACGCGCGCTCGAGCGCCAACGTCGGCGGCGTGCCGTCCGGCGGCACGAGGCCCTTCGCGAGCGACACCATCCCCGGCTGGCCCGAGATCCCCAGCCGATCGATCTCGGCCAGCGCCTCCCCCAGTCCCTTCGACGGGACTGCCAGGAACACGAGGTCGGGCCGCCGGAACTGATCGTCACGCGCGCCGAACGCCCGCACCTTCAACCCCGCGGGCAACTCGACTCCGGGCAGGTAGTGGCCGTTCTCCCGTGCCTGATCCAGCCGTCCCGCCTGCTCCTCGGTCCGGCACAGCAGCGTCGTCCGAACGCCGGCACGCTCCAACAGCAGCGCCACGGCGGTGCCGAACGACCCCGCCCCGACGACGGTGGCCCTACGGACGTGCGAGCTCAGCTGACGGCTGGAGGCGATGCCGGGACGCTATCTGGCATCAGGTGTTCTGGTAGAGCGGACCGTCTCCGCCCTCGGGCGTCGTCAAGCGCCCGCCCTTGGCGGTGATCGCTCCGCACTGCACGCAGTTCGTGTAGTTGACGATCACGTCGACCATGCCCTCCTCGGGCGCGTCGTCCGGAATCTCGTAGACGCCGGCGGGGCACATCCACTTCCAGGTCTCGGCGATCTCGCGCGGAACGTTCTGCTGGACGCGGATGTGGTTCGGCGCGTCGTCGCGGGTGGCGTTGCCGGTGATGAAGACGCTCGACAGCTTGTCGAAGATGTACTTGCCGTCTGGCTTCGGGTACTTCTGCGACGTCTTGCCGATGAACATCTCGCGCTCGTCCTGGCGGTGCCACGGCAGGCGGACCGGGATCTTGCCCTTGGTCGCGATCATCATGTTGACGAGCGCCCCGCCGAGGAAGAAGCCCTTCGAGAACGGCTGGCGCGTGTTGCGGACCTCCCACAGCTCCTTGCCGATCACCGACTCGTCGAGCGTCTTCTCATACGAGGAGAAGTCGTCGCTGCCGTTCTTGAGCGACTCGTAGATCGCCTCGGCGGCGAGGATTCCGGAGTTGATGCTGTGGTGGACGCCCTTGAGCGCGGCCGTGTCGACCATGCCGCCGGCGTCGCCGACGATCACCGCCCCCGGCATCGAGAGCTTCGGCATCGACCAGTAGCCGCCGCCGGGCAGCGCCTTCGCGCCCCAGCCGACGCGCTCGCCGCCCTCGAGGATCCCGCGCACGAGCGGATGCGTCTTGAACAGCTGCAGCAGGTCATGCGCCGAGGTCGTGGCGTCGGCGTACTCGAGGTCGATCACGAAGCCGATCGACACCAGGTCGTCGCCGGTCTTCTCATCCTTCATCGGGTAGAGCCACGTGCCGCCGACCTGGCCGTACTTGGCCGAGGTGCTGACCGGCCACGGCCCGACGGTGTGGATCAGCCGGTCGAGCGGCTTCGGGACCTTCCAGACCTCCTTGACGCCGAGCTCCCAGGTCTGGGGCTCGCGGTCGGCGCCGAGGTCGAACTCGCGGATCGCCGGGCCGGTGAGGTGTCCCCAGCAGCCCTCTGCGAGCACCGTCGCCTTCGCCTTGATGTCGGTGCCGGGCTCGAAGTTGCCGAGCGGCTCGCCGTCCTTGCCGCGGCCTTTGTCGCCCGAGCGGACGCCGACGACCTTGCCGTCCTCGACGATCAGCTGCGTCGCGGCCGTCTCGGTCAGCAGGTAGGCGCCGGCCTCCTCCGCGATCCGCTGCTGGTAGCGGGCGAGCGCCGACACCGAGATGACCTCGTTGCCGTGGTTCTTGAACGGCGGCGGCGTCGGGATGCGCAGCGCGCGCTTGGAGGTCGGCGTCATGTAGACCGCCTCCTTCTCGACCTCGCCGAAGGCGAAGCCCTCCTTGCGCCAGTCCTCGCGCGTCAGGTCCGGGAACAGGCGCTGCAGCGGCTCCGGCCGCACGACCGCGCCGGACAGGTTGTGCCCGCCGCAGGTCTTGGCCTTCTCGATCACCGCGACCGGCACCTCGCCGAGGCTCTCGAGCGTCTCGGGATCGTCCGCCAGCAGCTGGAGCAGGCGGTTCGCGCACGCCAGGCCAGCGGTCCCGCCGCCGACGATCGCCACGCCGATCTCGATCAGCTCGTCCTCCGCGTCGAGCCCGCGCTTGACGAACTCGTCGGGCGAGTCGACGGGAGGCGGGTAGGCCGCCGGAGCGACCTTGCCGTTGCCGTTCGCGGAGGCCATCGCTCAGCCGCCTTTCTTCGCCTTCACTGCCTCGGTCAGCTTCGGCAGGATCGCGTTGAGGTCGCCGACGATGCCGAGGTCGCAGAACTCGAAGATCGGCGCGTTCGCGTCCTTGTTGATCGCGACGATGTTCTCCGAGGCCTGCATGCCGACCTTGTGCTGGATCGCGCCCGAGATGCCGGCCGCGAGGTAGAGCTTCGGCGCGACCGTCTTGCCGGTCTGGCCGATCTGGGCGGCGTACGGGTACCAGCCCGCGTCGACCACCGCGCGGGTGGCCGCTACGGCCCCGCCGAGCGCGCCGGCGAGGTCCTCGCAGAGCTGGAAGCCCTCCGCCTTGCCGAGACCGCGACCGCCGGCCACGAGCAGCTCGGCGTCCTCGATGTTCACGTCGGCGCCGCGCTGCTCGCCGCGCTGGACCATCACGGCCTTGCCCGAGTGGTCCTCGTACTGGACGTCGACGTCGACGACCTCGGCCGAACCGCCGCCGCTCTCGACGACGTCGAACGCGTTCAGGCGGCCGATGATGATCCCCGGGTCGCCGACGTAGTCGACGTCGACAATCGCCGAGTCCTGCAGGATCGGGCGCTCCGCGACGAGCTTGCCGTCCTGCGCCTTGACCGCG
>Ga0190275_10001408_pt1 | contig 17892 bp, 14 predicted proteins | sample Popmic550T_FD_133745 | JGI IMG/M metagenome (GOLD analysis project Ga0190275, IMG submission 133745) | Populus adjacent soil microbial communities from riparian zone of Yellowstone River, Montana, USA - 550 T | ecosystem: Environmental > Terrestrial > Soil > Riparian zone > Trees stand | place...
CAGAACTAATTATTATAAATACAACGAATCCAGAATACGTTAAACTTTTAAATAGTCTTGCACCAATAATAAACACCATTTGTAAACAACCGGATGTTGATAGTTTATGCCAGTTCAACCAAAAACAGCTACATCATTAGTTAGTAATGAAAAAAATTTACCACAATTTGGTAATGATGATGAAATACAATTAACAAATACTATAAGTGAAGAACAACCTTATAGTGTAGTCACATTAGAAATACATGAGGATACTTTAATACCTACACCTATGCAAAATCATATGGTAATAGTAAAAGGTAATACTTATGATAATGAAAGTGTTGAAGGTTTTGCTTATCTTACGAGCACTAGTGGAACTAAAACAGGCATTAGTGGTTTAACAGGGCCAGCAAATCCTAAGGTGGCTGATACTAAAGCTTCAGGACAAAGTCAAGATCAATATGTTATTCCAATTATACCTCCAGTTAATATATCGAGTGATAATTGTGAACCTTTAGAAACTTTAGATATTTATATTAATCAACCTCGTATTATAACAGTACTTGACGATATTTATGAACAAACATCCAAGTATCAACACATTGTTTATAATACTCAAGGCATTTTACTTGAACAATTACATGAACTCAATGAGCTGCATAAAGAAATCACTACTAAAGCAAATAATCCTGTTAATAATGCTGAGAATCTTAAAGAATCAGACTTTGAATCTCCAGAATATATTTTTTAAAAATATATTTAAGTTTATATTTTTACTTATTATTTTATTATTTATATGGTTTAAATTTATACACGAACGTTTACCGAGAGATATACCATTTAATTTGGTATTTTTAAAGTTGATTTTATTAATAATCATTTGTTTTTATTTAACATATAATATTATCTCATATTTTTTTATAAAAAAAGATAAATCAGAAAAGATTAAAATAATTATTGAGTATTTAAAAAATCATTGCCTTTTTTTAGATGCTGAATTAAAAAACACATCTTTCATTAAAAGTCTTTATAAAAAAAAAAGTGTAAAAAATGTAGAACTATTACTAAAATATTACCATCAATTATTAATTATAGAAATAATATTGAAAAGTATTATGGCAAGTTTATTTGTTTACGATGTTCTTATAAGTCATAAAATATTTCTAACATATAAATTTATATGGTTATTATTATATATATATGTTATAAAATATATGAGATTTTCTTTAGAATCTCTTAAACAAAATCGTTGTAATTATATTAATGAAAGATGTTATATTACACTAACTAATAATAGAATTTCTATTGCATTAGATGATTTCTTACATATACAAACGCTCAAAACTATAAACAAAGAAAAATTATTGGATTATATTTCAGTCATAAAAATTGAATTTATAGAAAAAATGCGATTACAATTAAATTTACAATCACACCAAACAATTGATGGTCGTATTTTAGGAAAAAACTTAAGAGGTGTAATTATTTTTATTTTGCAAATAAATCAAATATTATATTTAAATCAACAGTTACAAAATAAATACAAATTAATTTCTTTACTAATTTTAATAAATTATTTAATTTGTTGGAATTATATTTTAATTACTAGCTTACATACTTTAGATATATGTAAGTTAATAATTGTCCTAAATGAGACATGGTTAACATTACAAGATCCTTTCACAGATGATGGTTTATTACACTCAAATAATGAGATAATAGAACGAGGACCTGAGTCTTTAAATCTTGTTGACGATGTACACGTCCAAAAACAAAAGATTATGGAAAACAATGAAAGTTTTGATTCAAATAAAAAGGTTGAAGATATTAATAATGTACCCGATTCTTCTTTTAAAGTTGATTAAAAATTATATCATGTTATTATTATCTTTAAGTTTATTATTATATAATAATAATAAAGTTTAATAAAATAAATGTAACAAAAAATTTTACTACATTTCCTACTTTTAAAAAAGCTAATAATTATGGTTCCCCAAGATTAACAAGATATGGTCATGAACTTAATCCGTATGACCACTTATCACAAACACAATGTAAAAATAATAATGATTCTTCTATATCGACAAAAGCTACAATAGATATTTAACAAAAGTCATCTGAAAACAACGATTCATATCATGTAGGAACACTTGTTATAGATGAACAAGCAGCTATACTCAAACCCGAACAAATGCATCCTGTTGTTATTGAAGGGGATCCTAATATTTCTGATGATATTAAAGGTATTGCATATTTGACAAGTACAGATGGAAAAAAGGTTGGTTTAAATGACATTGCGGGCCCTGAAAATATTATGTTATCACCAACACAACCTTTATCAGGAGAAAATATCCCCCAATTTGCTATACCAATTATTCCACCAATAATATTAAAAACCGATCAATACATTATTTCTGTAGAAATCAAACTAGATCAAATAAGCGAACATGTATCACAGTATCAAGCTGTTTCATATGAACCAGAAGGCATTACTATTGAAAGGCTAAATGAATTAAATAATTTGAGTGATCTTGTTATTCAAACAAAAAGTAATCATAAAGAAGTGGATTAAAACTTTATTAATAATATCATTTATATTTACCATTTATTACAGAAAAAAGATAGACTATTAGATATTTTACTTATAAGCTTACAAAGCTTTCATTTTACAGATTACGAATATATATTTATAAAAGAATTTCAAAAAAAGATAGAACCATTTTCAGGTATTAATTTATATGAAGATATTACAGATGATCTTTTTAGGTAAAATAAGAAACAAGTTTCATCAACTTTTTAGTTATTATTATATGCAAATTGCTGTTCAATTTATTTTAAAACCAGTATCCACGTTTATTATATTTATTAGATAGTAAACGGGTTAACAATTAATTATAATATTAAATGATGTTATTTCGAATCTAGTAAAACCTCAAAACCTGTTCATATTTAAGATAAAATTTTGTTCACCATGAGATCACTATAAAATAAGGAATCAAATAAAAACCTTAAGCAGCAACTAAAGTTTTACGATTATATCATATTATTACATAAATTTAAAAAGTCTGTTTTACTCATATTATATTTGTTATTAATTAAAGAATCTTTTAGCATTATATAGATATAAGTTGTTTTTAGCTAAATTTATATAAGCTAATATATTATTATAATTTTTTAACTGCTTTGATAAAATAATTATCAGTTTTGCTCACTATAAAGATAAAGCAAAATATCCGAAGTATAACAAGTAGATAAACGCCCTAAGAATAGAAAGGTTCTTCAAGAGGACTTTGACCATATAACCTAAAACAAAACAATTAGCATAAATAATATATTAAGTTTAGCCATAAATGTTTATAAATAGACTACGTATAAGAGGACATCAATAAAAGGAAGTATCAGTAATGAATAATACTTGCAACAAGGGCAATCACACCGAGTAATTTATTAGTATAGACCGTAAGATGCATAAAATGGTAAAAAATACCATTCTGTACTATATGTTCGGCGTCTGGTCAGGATTGCAGGTATATGGTTATCAGGATGACCCAGTTATTAGGTATAAAAGAACAAAAAATATAATTATAGCATAAATAAAATAACACTGAAAAAGTCTTTAATGTATAATAAGGATGAAAGGAATTTCATCAATGGAGCGTTTCCAACCGCTTGGTGTGCTGCTTCCTGATTGATGTATAAAGCTAAATGTAGAAGGACAAAAGCTAATATACAAAAGGCAAATATAATGTAATGAGAAGAATTTACTAAGTAGGATTATCTACTGAAAAGCCGCTCCATACCAATTAACGATTTTTTGACCAAAAAAGGAACAGTAGAGCCAAATTAGTTATGACGTAGCAGCCCAATAAGACATTTGTCCCCAGGTAATACATATCCTAAAAAGAAGTTATTATCATTAATAACAAGATAATTACACCGAGCACCACAACGAACGTCGGATAAAAGAAGGATCCATAGTAAAGACTTCTAAATAAGTGGGCATAGACGACTATAAAAAAAAAAGAAGCACCATTTGCATGAGATATCGTATAAACCATCCATAGGGACATCACGCATTAATGCTCTACGCTAAGAAAAGCTAATATGCATTAGAGCAATAAAACATAACCAAGAAAATACCCGTAATTATTTGAACGCTAGTACAACTAAGCATATACCCCATAATTATATTGTAATTTAAACTAGCAGGCTGGGTATGTTACAGCTGTATCATATATAAATCCAAGCTTCTTTTTATATACGCATTATTTAGGATAATTGAATCATAAATTTAAGCCTCGGATACACCCATGTAAACTCCTATAAAAGGTTTTAAATAATATAGAGTTGTTTATTTAAAGATACAGATAACCCTTAAATGTGTTTTTAAGATGTTCAGGATTATTGTAAAATAAGCTAACAAATTTATCTTAGTCATAATTATAATTAAACTACTCCATATAAAAAGTTTGTTTTCTTTAAAAAAATACTATATCATTGCAGAATTTTGCATTGTAATAATATGAGTATATAATTTTAAAGCAATCATTACACCATCTAACCATTTTTATTTTTTTAATAATAATATCCATTCTTTTCCGATTATATTTGACATCTTACAAATATACGGATTATTTGTTAACATACCAATTAATTGTATTGCTGATGAGGTCGCATCTTGTTGTTGAGATCCTGTAGAATAATCTCCTGTTTTATATTTTTCTAGTAAATTATAAGCAGTCCAAATCTCTTTAGCTTTTTTAACATGTGAACATATCCAGTTAAGTTGTTCTTCTAGTATACTTTTTTCTACATAACTTTTGAATAGGTTTGTGTCTTGAATTTTAAACATAGATAATAATTGTTTTAAATATAGATTATTATTTTGATTTTTATATGTAGTATAAGAATTCTCTACTTGTGGATGTATTTCTATTTCGGGTACTTCTTTTTTTATTATTCTTATATATTGTATATACTGTTCCTCGCTTAACATTGGTTTAGGCATAAAATCTACAAGAGATAGCGCTAATTTATAACCCTGTAATTGTAGGAAATATGTGGTTGAAATTATACGTCCTGACGTGATCAAATACTTTTCTATATAAAAATATTTAAAATGACTATAAAGGTTTGCATCATTTAGTAAACCTTTTATTATATATTTGTAAGAGGATATTTTATTATATATATTACGAAAAGATGCATGATCTTGTACTTTTACTTGTAGATCTCTATTATAATGCGTATTTAATAGCATGCTATATTGTATTAATTCCTCTAATGCTGACATATTATCAACATTATCTTTATTTTCATTTATTATAGGATCTAAATCTATAAAATATAATGAAGTAAATAAATTTTTAATAGATTCATTATTAATAACATTTCCCGTATATTGTAATATATTTTTATATGCTTTAATAATACTATCCAATACTTGTTTATTTATGATATGTGGGATTTCATTATAGCTCTTTAATATTTTTTTTAATTCTGGTGTAGGATTCAGTATATTTTTATTTTCTTTAAAGAATATTTTTGTTTTATAATTTGGTGTAATATTTAGATTTATTTGATTTGTTGTATCTGTTATTTTTGTAAATTCTGGTAAAGGACGAGTACTTAATTTAGGTTGATTAAAGGATAGCTGTACATTTATTACATCATTGATAAATATTTCCTGTATTTGTATATGGGGTATATTTACTTTATTTTGTTTTTTATGAGTTATAGTTTTTATAATAGTCTTTATTATATTTACTTTTGACAATAAATCTAAAATAGCATAGCATAGCCTATATTTTGAGCAGCCCTTTGCATCTTGGTTTGTAATTCAGTACGTTTGTCTTCGTTTAATGCTACTATTTTATGCTCATCTGCATATAAGAGTAAATAATTTCCTATTATTTCTGTTAGATTATTATTATTATTATTTGTTATAGCTAATGTTTTAAAATCTTTTATAATTTCCTTAATTTGTTCATTGGTTATTCGTACGTGTTCTATTACTTTTTTGTATTTACTTGTGGCTATTACTATGCATGCAGTATCTTTATGATATAATATATTTTTGTATGCATAAGCCTCTATCAGAGAGTTACCTATGGCAATTGCTGTTGAATTCGTAGGGAATATTATATCCGTTATGGCTAATGAAGTCTTATTTTGATACAATTGCTGTATTTTTTTTGTGTATAAATATGATACTGTTTTTGTTATTAATTTCGCTGTTAAGGTAGGCGATAAATCTTTTATTATTGCTAGTTTTTCTTGTTGTTCTTCTAAAATACTAGTTACCTTATCATATAATTTCGAGATTTTTAGTATATCACGCTCTAAACTTTTATTTATTACTATGGGATCTGTTAAATCTCCTAATATATTTTCTATTGCATAAGCGTGATCTTCATTAAGAGGATATGCAATATTGTCTTTGTTGAAATATTGTTGCATGGAGTATAGATCTACGTTCTTAAGAGGTATTGATTCTATATTGTTATCTTTTACATACTGTAGTACTTTCGTTATTTTTTCATTACTGGATGATAATAATTGGTTTATTGTTTCGTTTATATCCATCGGTGTTACTGCTTCTAAATCTGGTAACTCATCAAAGAGTTGCCATGTTATATCGTTGGTACTTTTTTCAATAGCCTTTATGCCATTATCTACTATTTCTGGAAGATCTTCTGTTACATCCCATTTTATTTCTATATTAGGTTTTTTTTCATCAGTAGTTGTATCTTTTACGTAGGAAGATGTTTCTTCTTTACTCGTATTATTTGTTTTATTTAGATCCAGTTGATCATCTTGCTTTAAGTTTATATCATGCTGTGTGCTGAATAAATGTCGTATCATTGATATCCATTAAAAAATGTCCTATCTCATCATCTTTAATATGTTTACTTGCAAATACTTCTTTTATTATATCATGATATAACTGATATGTTATAAGTGTGCAAGGCCCTAAATTTTTGCAGATAATGCTTATTTTATCGTCATCGCAGGAGAAGTTATGTGTTTTGTTTTTTATATCTTTTATTATAGATATATATTTTGTATCCATGATACTGCGTGATTCTCTTATATAAATTTCTATCAAATATTGTAATATTGTTTCATTCATTTTATTTTTTAGTCTTGACTACTTTAATTTGTAGGGAATATTTTCTTTTTAGTCATGATACGTATTTAGTTAAATAATATTAAATTACTATTTATGTTATCAAGATCGAAGTATTATAGCAGAAACTATTAGATAATTTTTAAATTCCAAGAAATATAGCTAAATATCGGGTTTTTATAAAGTATAAAAAATTTAGTGTATTTGTGTACCTTACTGTTAAATCCCTATTAAATAGTTGTGAGGATTAATTATTTTCTGATTTTTACATCAAATTCGTGATAGAGGGCCTTGAAATTCGATTAATTTTACAGTTTTTCCTTAAATTATTTGGTTTTATTTTAGTTAGGTTGTCGCATAGTTTGTTGTGTCTCAATTAAATGTTACTTTAATTTAATTAAATATTTATGTTTTTGGTATAGTTTTTCTTTTGTCTTAAAACTTTGACAATTTGAGATGTACTAAAAATTGTATATACTGTGGATAAATACTTTTGACCATATTTTAATATGGTATACAAAAATTAGCACACATTTGGACAAAATGTCCACAATAGAAAGAGAGAAAATCTTAAAATTTAAGCCCTTTTTTCAATTGTGGACTTCAGGCCACAGTAGCTATTATTTTTCTAGCGTACACGAAGTGTTACGCTGTACTTTGTTTAATTTTATAAAAATAAAGGGTAGTTCTGTAATGTACGTTCATTTGTAGTCTACTAGCATTGGGATTCTTTAAATAAGACTCATTTAAATAATCAAAAATATGTTCAGCCATGAATTGTTTTACTTCAGGACTGCACTTACTAAAAGCTCCCCAATAATTATAATCGGTATGATATTTATGTACGGTACTATTAATAAGCTCATCCAATAATTCATCAGATAAATTATGTTGATTGTAAATATTTTGATACCTACCGATGCGTACATATAAGTCAGACATTAACTTATCTACGCAGTCTGGCATTTTTTCAGGTTCTGGGAGTTTCCAAGGTTTTATCAGATCTACTGGTATCTTATATTCTGATATATTTGTATCTAATTGCCTTACTGATTTAAACCCGCTATTTATTAAGTTTATATCTCTTATAGTAAATGGCGATAATATGTTACTTTTTTCTTTATCTATGTTGATAAAATGAGTCAACATTTCATATAGTTCTAAATTATTGAGTTGTGTATTAATATTTGATAAATTTAACATAATATTATTAACAATAACTGGATGAAATACTAACATATTCTCATAGAATTGATTACTTATATTTTGTGGGTTTAAGGGTATCTCTAAATCTACATAGGTCGCGTTTATACTATCTAGTATATATAATGCTGTGCGTAAATAGATTACGCTTAATGGTTCATACTTATTTAACAATAATGGTGTATTGTTTATTATATCTAAATTATAATATTCTTTGAAAGATATATATGTACTATATATTTCATATTTGGGTGTGTTATTATTATTAGTACATTCCGTTATATTTAAATTAAACATGATATTAAATGTTATGATAAAAATACTGTAGAATATAATATTTAATATTTTATAATATATATAATAATATAATTTTATTGTAGTATTAAGTGTTTTCATATTTTAATCTATGTCTACTAGAAAGCCTTCTTGGGTGTTTGTTTTATTTGTGGCATTATTTACTGTATTATTATTATTAGATTTATCCAATATGATACTTTTAGTAAGAGTAGTTGTAGGGTTATAATTTGATGGTCTATAAGGTATCGAGCGATGACTATTACCTATAGTTAATGGTTTTGGAGTATATTGTATACTTCGAAGCATTTGCTCATTCAATGTTTGTTGTGCAGATGATACTACAGGTTTCTGTGCCATTTCTTTTAAATATTTTTCTTTCATTTGTAGTGTGATTTCTTGAGGTTGTTTTAATGGTGATACTGGTTTAGTTATAATCAAGGCACGTTCATTATTGAATCGTAAAATATCTGGTTGATGTTTACTTATTATATTTTCATAATTACGTTCTCTTATATAATGATCATATTCTTTATAATTATATTCTTTTTTATCTTTATCAATCTCACTAGGAAATTTACTAATTCTTTTTAATTCTTCCACATACTTTTTTAGATCTTGGTTATCTTCAGTTTTAAATGGGATACTATAGTTACTATAATAGGTACTTTTATCTTCTATCCACATACGAATTTGATCCATAATGAGATCATGACGTTTACTATATAGAATACGTTGATCTTTTAGTCTCTCATTAATAATAACCTCTTTACGAGATTCATCATATAATTGTATTTTATAGTTTTCTATTAAGGTTTCACATCTTTTAATATTGGTCATACGTTCGGATAATGCTTCAATATCTTTTTGGCTATAATGTGTTTTACTATCTATTATACCATAAATAGCTATCTCATGGCTTTGGTATGTTATTTTATTTGTAAGTTCTGCTTTAGTGGTTGTTATTATTTGAAGATTACCATTTAATTTTGTAATATCTTCACTAATTATTTTAATATCCGTAATATAGGTTACTAGCTTTTGTGATATTTTTACATCATCATCATATCCTTTATTTATCTCGTTTTTTAACACATCTATAGTGTGTTGTAATTGTTCATTTATTTTTGTTATTCTATTATTATTTTCTGTTAATTTTTGCGCTTCCCTAGGAGGCATATAATTGTGTTTGCGAGCATATTCTTTGTTTTCACGTTCTGTTATTTCAGATTGACCAATCAACCGATCATTTAAAATTAGCATTTCATTTTCTAAACGTGTCTTTTCACTTTCTGTTAAGCGTATTAGTTCCGATATTTCTTTTAGTTCTACTCTTAATTTTATTATATCTTCATTTTGTTGATCACGTTCTGTTATTAATGTTTCTATTTGTGTGATTAAATTTATATACTTATTTTGTAACTCTTGCTTTTGTGTAATTACTTCTTCTTTTTCTAAATGTGCTTTTTTTAATAATATACTATTATTTTTGTCTTGAAGTTCTAGAGCGTTGTTATGGTCTTGTATGGCATCTTTTAAATGTTGCTCATGAATACTTTTTAGAAATACGACTTCTTTACTTAAATGTTGTACTTGTGCATCAACATCGTGATACATTTGTTCATAATCTATTAAAGGTTTCTTTGATACTTGATTATGTACTTTTGTTGTATTGTGAAAATAATTATACATGTTCTTAATTACTATTTTTGGAGACTCCATAATATAATTTGTAATGTTTTTTACTTTAAGCCATAAATCTTTGAAAGATGATATTATATCTATGTTATTGTTGCTTTTCATGATAAGTCTTAATTATTTAGGAGCTCTGCGTAATACCCATAATGTAATTTTTAGTAAACCTAACGTTATGCTTAATACACCTACACTAGCAGCAATCGTTATCGGTGTTAACGGTGTTTCCATTACAGCACGTATTGTAGTTTCAATATTAGGTTTTGGTATCGGTACATCTTTAGGAATAGCTATAGTTCCTCCACTAGGTAAAGGAATTACGCTCATCATATTACCTAAGAAATTAGGTATGGCACGCATACTCATCATTTTCCACGTAATAGCACTAATTGTTATTAGAGTGGCGCTAGCAATTAATACTTTCTTCCAGGGAATATTTGATAATGATTTTATATATTTATCATATGCATGTAAATGTATTTTCCATATGGAAGCTAATTCCGTACTTTTAATAATCTCCTTACCTAGACGTGTCCCGATTTCGTCTATTTGTGCAATAACTAGTTTTAGTCCTTAGTCGAGCATAATTGTTTCTTTAGATAATACTGGTGGTACATAAAATGGACTTGTGGTATATACTTATTTATTGGTAAGTTGATTACCAACATTATTCTCAAATTGTTGCCATACTGTTTGAATATTATCTTTTATATGTACTAATGGCTCATTACTTGCAAGGAATTTTTATCCTCATTAGAAACTTCTCGTTTGTTTTAGGTGGGCTCTAATGTGATGCTGCTTCGTCTACTTTTATCTCATGGCGATCATTCTTTTCAATAAAGTTACGTTTGGGTAATGTATTACCCAAATTTAGTTGTTCTCTAGTAAGTATTGCTGTATCTGTGCTCACATGACATTTTATTATATGATATAATCATGTATAATCTTTTTCAAACGTATTAACTGTGACAATATTTTATCTTGAGTTTTTTCAATCCCAAATTCGCTTTTTATAAGGTTTATTTGCATCGTAGTTATGAGTATGTACAGTGGGTTTGCTATATAAGATATATTAATTAGTACCCTTTTATTTTACTTTTTATGTCGAAGGAACAAAATAATTAGTTTCTTACTCTAAAATTGGTTTCTCTTCTTGTGAAATATCTATGATAACAAATTTTAGTTTGCATGGCATTTTCTTACGGATATTGTTAACAAACGATAAATTTTTTGTAATTTAAATCTTGACGCGATAATTCAAAATTACTCTAATTTATTTGCAGCAAAGACCCAACGGTCGATATTGCCTTTTCCTTTCCCATGCGGACTTGTAAAGGTTTTTTAGTAGAGGCAAGCATAATTAGCACGAATAGAAAGAATTTCTTTTGTTTACTCGAGGTCGTCTATTACGACATTAACTTTTTGTTGACACTCTTAATTAAAGTTAATTCTTTTTATTTTTAAGTTCTTTAGCTTAACTAATCGAGTATTATACGACGTGCTGCTTCTAATTGTTCATAAGAAAGATATTTCTAGAATTTAGTCAACACCTACAGAAAACCGCTTAATACGAATCCTTTAGTTCCTTTTATATTTTGATTTTATGTGTCTACTAAACTTGATTTTATTAGAAATTTTTTCATATATTGTTTCTAATTCAAAAAAGTAATAGTGTGAGTTTTCTGAAAAGATATAAGAAGACTTTTAAACCAACGACACCAAACGCATAATTTTATATAAGAAGCAAAATCTATTTTATATTAATAGATGATAAAGGCATAATTTATGACTCTTGACATATAAGCAGCACGTTCCTTACGGTTAAACGACCTGATATATGAACTTGAATCCTCTAAGGAATTCAACGTTTATATTGTCGGATAATTGATTTAAAATACTATTTAAAGTAAAATACTACTTAATTTGATTATATATAATTAACAAGAAATTGCGCGCTTAAATTTCGTTATTTAAGGCAAAAATTTAATAATCAGTCACGATCAGTTTTTATAAAAGTATTTTGTATATAGTGAATAAAAGATCTTTGCAAATAGTTGAAATTTAATATCGAGATTGGAAAATTTTCTTATTATATTTAAATGATAAGACTTAAAACTTGTTACTGTAGAAGTAACATATTTTGTAATATGCTAACCTATGTAAAACTTTTGGAATTTGTTATGTTTACGCTGTAATTATTATTAAGTTTTAATAATATAAAACTTTAGTAATGAATTATAAAAAACATTAGCTAAAAACACTTTCTTTTTAGGTTTTGATATCTGTAACATTTTAAAGATCGTAATTAAATCCAAAAGAACGTAATGTTTACATACATTTCTACGTTAGTTTTTCTACGTAAAAAGTGATAGTTATTACTAGCCAAGCTATACATGTTTAAATGGTATACGCTTACTGATAAATCAACAACCTTAATGTGTTATTTACAATTATATTTTCACTAAATAAGTGTCATAAGAGATATTTAATTTATTATTAACTTTATAATAAAAACTTCAATCGAGGATCTTACGGCCAAACCACTTCGAAAGAATTGACGTAACGTTTCCAGGTAAAACTTTCTTACCTAACTTAGTTTTACAACAAGATAATACTTTTTATAAAGTAAGAATAAACACACGTTTTTCTTTAACAAATTTACTACTAAATAATAAAATGCTTTTTCACGCTATGTGCCTTTATTCGTAATTGTTCACTCCAATATCAAACAAAAAATAGCTAATAAAGAGAAGGTGCATAAGAAACATTAAATGTGAAAAAATAAAAGATTACGAAAGAAAGTATTACGATCATTTTTTCTTTAACTGCTCTATCATTTTCTTTCTAGGTTTACATTTCTTCTTATGTATAAGAAACATAAGAGCTGAGTAATGTAAAACAGTTTTTTGACTTCTTATAAATATACACATTACTATAAGAGGGTCTTTTAATTGATACTGCCATCTTTACTTACTCCCAAACGATAAATATCCGATGAGTTTTATGCCCATATTTTCTATTATTTAATGCATTCATTAGCATTCTTTATGATATATTAAACCAAGCAGCTAAGCCAAAAGTCCAGTAGGAAATCAAAATATTTGGAAAAGCCCTAAGAATATAATTAAAAATGCTAAAGGGAGTAAATATAAAATTCACGTCGAGTCAAATCATATATGCTTGCAAATAAGGCTTGCTGGACCAAAAGCATACGAGTCAATAATACAAACGAATATCTGCTGAAAGGAAATACCTGTTAATGTTAAATAGCTATCGAAGGATAGTTTGAAATAAACCTAAAAATATTAACATCTCAGAATAAAGTTCACAGTAGAAGAAAGCCTAAATTGGCTAAGGAAAATATAAAGAAAAAGAAACAAAATAAAGGCATAATTGTTACTAACCACGATAATAAAAATATTGCGTGATTTATATCATCATATAACATTCCATAGCTAAAAATAAAGCAGAGGATGATATCCATGAGCATTTGTAATAATAGAGATCCTGTCAAACCACTAAATCCTTTACAAAAATAGCCTACAAGAAAATTCATGTGAGCAATGGAAGAGTAGCTATAATACGTTTAGATCAGTTTGTCTTAAACAGTAAAAGAGCTAAAATAATAGATATAATTGCTATTATAATATTAAAGGTAAAAATAAAAAGAAGCATTAGGAATAAGAATAATAAAAACGTATAAACCCTAAGAACCTAATTTTAATAAATGCCGGCTAATAATACACTTCCGTAGTAGGTGCTTCTACATGGCTTTAGGCAGCCATAGATGAAATGGGAACATGGGGATCTTAATCTTAATCCAATGAAGAATAATAGAAATATTATTTTCTCAATATGATCTTCAATACATATCCCTTTAATACTAAAATATTAGTAGTCCCGGTTAAATGATTAACATCACAATAGCGTTAACATAAAGAAAGAACCAATAACGTATATAAAAAGAATTATTTGCAGCAAAATTTTAGCGATTTGTAACCCCAGATACCTATAAGAGCAAAACAGGTATTAATAAGCCTCAAAAAATAGATAAAAATTTAAATTTCTAAGTTGTAAAGCAATTAATTAGTAATACAATATAAAAAATAATATATATATTTCTCTTTAAGACATACTCAATAACTCTTGTAATTAAACAACGATACATCCAAGAAAGTCGACAGAATTATATAAATTACAATATATAATCTAACATATAGGATAAGTTATCACAAACGAAGAAAGGAAACCATAACAAATAATTTGTTGCTAAATAATAGAAGTATTTAAGGTATTTGTAATAATCCTAGGGAACTATGAATATTATAAAAGCTGCTCCTAGGAACAATTATGAACATTACTGTACGATTAGCTGTACGATCAATAGAAATATGATTATAAAAATATCAAACTATTTAATAATAAATCATAAATAAATGGTTTAAGTTCCTTTCATCGAAAGGACATTCGCAATTTGCAAAACTGTAGTAAATCTCTATGAGATAATTAAGATATTATACGTGATTCCCAACAACAGGCTACAGTAATTTTTGTAAAAATTGTATAATATTAAGAATCGTGAGACTTTTAATATACAATATTCAATTTATTTTCATTTTTGGTAAGTTTGACTTCTTTATTTTCAGTTGTACGCGTTTTGATATAATTATTAAATATATTGTTCTTAGTAACAGCACTTAAAATTTCAATGTTAGGCAAATCAAGATTATGGCCAATTAAAGCAGCAAGTTGTTTTTTATATGGTATGAGACTATTGGCTCCTTTTTCCCACATATTTTTTGTAATAAAACGATAAATAGTACCAGGATATTGTTGACTAATATCATATGCTCTATCTGATGCTTGGTCTTTAAGAGTAGCATTCCACCATAAAGCAAAATGAACAACAAACCTTGCAGCAGTTAAACTTAAACTGACCCTCCTACAAATAATGAGAGAATTAAAACATTTAGATTAGATAAAGAATCTTAGAATTGATTAATTATTATTTCTCTTGCTTCACTTTTACATTTTTCATGTAGAAAGAACACTTCAATATTTTCTTTTTTAAGGATTTTATATCATAAATGATATTCGATTATATGTGTAAATATTAAACCACGCAACAAGTACGTAGTCAATTCGAGGGGCTATCATGGACTGTAAAACAAGCATCTGAAATAACAGATGAGATCACACAATTACAAGAGCAATTAACACAAAATACACAACAATTATCGAAAGAGTTTGACATATTAAAAAACAGTTATGATGCATTTACAGCAATATGAAGCTGTTATATTAACAGCTGAACAAATAGATCCTGTGGTAATCAAAGGCAAGCCTTATAAGACCGTAGATGTAAAAGCTTTTACTATTTAACAAGTACAAACCATATAAAAACAGGATTAAATGGCATTCCAGGCTAAAAACTCAATGTTATTACCAACACAATTGACATCAAGCAAAATAACTCTCTATTATACAGTATCATTAATCCCTCCAATTACTTTAAAATCTAATCAGTAGAAGCTTTCGGAAATAGTATCAACCAACTGTCACAGTTTTACAATATACAAGGACACCGTCAAAAAAACATCATATTAATTCACTATAGTATTTCGGGAGACATACTAGGAATATTTAATAAATATAAATTTTAATCTTTTAGCTAATGATACAATGTTAACATTATTTGAATATGCAACAAACATAAACAGAAATAATGGCTAATACTATTAAATTTATATCTTTTTACAACTATTCAAGAGTTATATCACACATTCACTTTGGCATAACTGCAAGACATTTTATATAGCAATTACACAGTACTGGAAATGTATTTTGTAATTGTTATTGTAATATGTAAGTAATCTAGCAAAGAAATGTTTAATACTAATGTTGTACTTATTTTTACGCTGTATTAATAATACGGTATCTACCTTATTTAATCAATTTTAAATAGTTTACATTACTTAGAAATTAATACACTTTAATCCGTTTATTATCTTGTAAATACCCGTATATGACTTTTTAAACTTTTGACAAATGACAGCAGTAATAATACTACTGTATAATTTTAAGAACTTCTTATCCTGAACACAGCAATTAGTACTCCAGTATACAACTACCTTAATTCTTATGACACCTACTATTAGAACCAATAGTGTTTTTACACAAGTCAAATTACTTAAGTTATAACGTTATATCGTGTTGAACAACCAGTTATAAGTTCTTTTAGGATACTTCTTTTATAACAGATCTATGTGTATATTACTGCTTTCACAACAATTATAGAAGGAATTGTCCTTTCATAATAATACTAAATTTACACTTAATATTCTCGCCTACAATTGGTCAGGATTATTCTCATTATGAAAGTATAATGTTCATTTAATATTAAGTATTGTCGATTGTTTTTGCTAACAACAATAAAGGTAAATAATATATGATTATATTTACTTTATTATTAGTATTCATAAACTAGTAAATATCAATTTGAACCCTATAGTTATTAAGGTATTGTTTTTAAGTTGTGATATACTATTTTTTGTTTATTATAAGACTACTATTTACTTGAAGCCTTAATTATCATTGATACATATCCAAAGATTAATTTCTATTAATTCTTAGGTATATTTTTTAGAAAGTGTACTAAAGTTATTAGCTTTAAACATAGCCAACTGTTTGATATGTAGTTTTAATATACTAAGTGCTTATAATATTTCCCTCTTCTAATGGTCTAGTAGTAATCTATCTTTAAAACGAGGAACATTATTTTCATAAAAGGAACAATATATGGTAAATAGTAGGCACACTATTATAAAGAAAGCAAAATTAAATATACACCAAATACAAAAAATATTATAGTAGATACCAAGTAACAAAAGAACCATAACTACTATAATATTAAAATGTAAATAGCATCAGGATAATCAGGAATACGGCGTGCATACCTGCTAAACCTAATAATGCATAGGAAAAAAGTAAGATTAACACCTATAAAGTAGTAATAAAATGTAAATACCTGCTGTTTCAAATAGCTGAAATCACTGCGACATATTGAATTTTTTTTTTTAATTCAAAGGATTATACACAAACTCCCATTCTGTGGCTCATAAGTAGTAAAGATTTAATAACACAAAACCAATATAAAATGCAGCAAATGCAGCAAAACAGCTCCCATAGATAAACATAATGAAAATGAGCTACAACATAATAGTATCATGAAATGCATATCAAGGCCTGAATTGGCTAACAACACCGCTTAAACCACCTAAAGTGAACAAAATTAGAAAACCTAATATGAACAATAAGGGGGTTTTAAGTTTCAAATAAGAACCAAACAGCGTAGCTAACCACTAAATATTTTAATACCGTAGGCACTGCGATATCATGGTAGCAGCGTAAAATAAGCACGTATCAACATCTAAGCCAACAGTATACATATATGTGCCCATACAATAAAGCCTAAATACCAATAGATAACATTGCCTAAACCATGCCTAAATAGCCGAAGATACCTTATTAGCATAGTCTGAATAATAATAGACACATACCAAAACCAGGTAAAATTAAAATGAACTTCA
>Ga0190275_10001409_pt1 | contig 17882 bp, 21 predicted proteins | sample Popmic550T_FD_133745 | JGI IMG/M metagenome (GOLD analysis project Ga0190275, IMG submission 133745) | Populus adjacent soil microbial communities from riparian zone of Yellowstone River, Montana, USA - 550 T | ecosystem: Environmental > Terrestrial > Soil > Riparian zone > Trees stand | place...
CAGCGACGTATTATCGCCGCTTTTGGATATGGCGCCCCTCATCCGAGCGCCAGAGGGACTTGAACCCTCCCGAACAACGCGCTGCTCAGCGCAAAATAGACGCCTGTCGACTCCATCGCGACTTCGGTAACCTTGAGCTGTTTCAGCCAAACGCGCATGCGAATCAGATCATTCCGGAAGGTGCCAAAAGTCTTGCGCACTCTGTCTCCCTCAGATCCCACCGGGGGCAATACGCACACCACGACCGTATCTTTGTGATGTCGATGCCGCAGCAGCGGCGATAACCTTCGATCATTGTTGGGTCTCCTGACATTGCCGCCAGACGAAGAACGCTGCAAAGTAATCGGTCTTTCCTTAACGGGCTTCCCGCTTTGCAGCAGGAGCCTCACTCATCTGTCCCCAAAAACGCGTCCCGGGCCATATTCGCGGGCGGCTTCGCATTGCCAGACGTCATCGGCCTCCATCGTCGGCGGCTTCTTCAATATGCCTCGTTTTCATTCCCCGTTTGTGGCCGAATTAATTCGCACCATACCTATTCGCGGGTTCGAACCCCGTCTCCCGCTCCATCAAATCAATAAGTTGCGATCTGCAAAAGTTTGGCCGAACCAGGAAAAGCGAGGTTGAAACGAGGTTAGACACTCGAACTGGCTGAACCAGCAAGGCCCAATGCCAGCTACTAGCTGAACACGGAAGGTCGAATGTTAGCTGCTAAATGATCGGGTCCGGCCGCGAAAGGACCGGACCCGAATGTGATTCAGGCATCGACCGCGTCAGGCTCGCCTTCGGATTCAGTGCGGCGTTCCGTGCGGTCTAGCTTGCCGATCGTGTCAGCGCGAACTTCGACGATGCGGTGCTTTGCGCCTTCGCGTTCATACTCGCGAGTGCGCACTGCGCCCTGCACCATTACGTACGAGCCTTTGGTCAGCGTTCGCGTGAACTCCGCCTGCCTGCCGAAAGAAACAATCCGGTGCCAGTCTGTTCTGCTCTGCCAGTTGCCATCGGCGTCCTTCCAGGACTCTTTGGTTGCGACCGAGATCGTGACAACGAGGGTACCGTTCGGCGTGTAGTGAGCTTCGGCGTCGTTGCCGGTGAAGCCGATGATCGTGAGCTGGTTCATGGTGTACATGTAGGTTCTCCTTTTCTGCCGCGCCGCTTTTCCGGGGGCAACCGAACAGCAAGCGGCCACGCTCCCAATCGAAGACGGAGTGCTTTGTTGGCGGGACCGGCGTTCAGGTTTTTGTGTCGTTGAGAAACCTGCCGGGGGAACCGACAAAGCAGAACACAGGCGAGAGCCGGGCGCGTGGGTTTAAGCGCAGCAGGTGCCCTGGACAACCGGGCTGAAGATTGCGGAGAACGGATGCACCATCATCCTTAGCCACGTACTCGCAAAACGACTACAACAAGCCCTCTGTCACGCAGAACGGCTGCCACATTTGGCGCACCAAATGGTTCGACGCCGGCGGCTTGTGGCGATTAGTGATAACTGGCATGATTGCCGTTTTTGGCGTTGGATCGGGCAGGCCGAGGATGGTGCGGAGGCGTAGAGTGAGGTGTACCGATGTTCATGTGCCGCTGGATGAACGGCCGCGTTTCCTTCGTTGCGGCGCGAACCAAAGAGGACGCGATCGTCATGCTCGATGAATGGGACGATGCCGAAGGAGCGGAGATCGCCAAGTTCGGATTTCATGGTCGATTCCCACTGAACGATGAAGACGATTTGGAGTTGACAGAATTCGGCGAAAGCTGCCGAGACACGATTCTCAAGAAGGCTTACCCTCGTCTGCTCGACGCCAGGACACCTTCAAAGCTGCTGCACCAACAGCGAGGTTGCGCGCTGTTCAAGGGCTATCTTGCTGGACTAAAAACCGGTGCGCCTTTTTCCTTCACCGGGAACCAGGGCCTTTGCGGGCGTGGTACTGCTTGCGCTTCGACCAACGACGTGCTCATCGTCGGGACTTTCATAGAATGTCTGGGCCCGGTGTAAATGTAACCGCGTTTACGAACTTCACCTGCATCACGACGGGGCCCTCCAGCACATAGACGAACCGTGTGTATTGTGCCGATAGGTGAGATCTGTTCCGCTGGGGATACTCCACCACAATCATTTTACGCCTTCTCTGCCGGGCGTCTCCGTAAGCTCCTTCGAAATGAGCGATGTGACCTTAGGTCTTTGAGCAGCCGGCGTGCCGACTAGACCGATTGCGAAAACGAACGGTAGTGTTTTGTTCTTCGTAATGGGCCTTCACTCTGTCCTGTTGCAAAGGTGATCCATCGAGCGCATATGGCACCTGCCGCCAGTGGCATCGCCTCGTGTGACATGCATCCGAACTCAAAGTGGATACTTCAAATCCATACGTCGTGCTGATTTCGTTTGCTGTTGTTTGTTAGCGAAGCCGGAGTACTGCACGGTCCGTAAATGTTGGCATCGTGCGTGGGTTCACGAAGTGCACATCACGTCGTTTCGTGAGGGATCGAGCCATCCGACAAATGTCTCACGATATCGCGTCACTGCTTGTCACACGGTTCCCTCGCTGTTACCGCTAACTACGGTGGGGATAGAGAGATCGTCAGAGGTCGTGAGGAGTTGTCCATATTGGCCAGTCGCATGCACTACTGCCAAGCACGAACGCTGCGGCCGTTCCTATCAAGGGTGAGTGGCGTTCTTGAAAGCAAGGAGAGTGAAAATGCATCAACAGGAGAAAGAACATGAAACGTTGCACTGTCAAAGCGACGCCATCAACGAGTTATTTGCACAGCATTACAAAGCGTCCCTCCGGACCGCATATAGAATTCTTCGCTCAAAAGAAGATTCTGAAGATGCAGTGCAGACGGCTTACTGCGCTGCCTTCCAAAACTTCCGTGCATTTCGGAGTGAGTCAAGCTTCAACACATGGATCACTCGAATTGTGGTTAATTGCTGCCTGACGCAGTTGCGGCAGCGCCGCTCTCAACCGCAGGTCCCACTGGATGATGTTCAGCGCTCGTTTCCGGTTCTTAATTCGCAGGCAGTGACGCCTGAAACGCTTTGCTATCTGGTAGAGCTGCAGGCGGCACATCGACATGCAGTATCAAGGCTGCCGCAAGATCTTCATGATGTCTATGCGCCATGTGTGCTTGCTGATGCGGCGTTTGCAACGGTGTGTCGTCACCTCGGCCTGACAACGGGCGCCGCAAAGTCACGATTGTTTCGTGCCCGTAAGAAGGTCGAACATACCCTTCGGCCAGTAACCCAACCGAGGGCTGCATAACGATGAATCGGCAAAGAGCACTCTCCGAAGCGCGGGCAGTTGCTTTGGCCGGATGGGATGGGACTCGCCTGCAATCCTCAACAGCAAATATCGAGGGCGATACACGTCCGAAACAGTTCTGCCGAATGCTTGGGAATGAGATCTGTTGACTCAAACACGGCGCCGTATCAGCCTCTGTTCCACGCCGGCACCTTCGCCGGGCGCCGCCAAAGATAGTCAGCGCGAACTTTGGCGATGCTACCGCCCAACCGACTTCTGACGGATTCCCGGAGCGCCTTGGGGATCTATCGGACGAAGCTCATCTCTTTCAGAGAGGTTGAGCACATCAGAACATCATGATTCTAATTCGAAAGAAGGTCAGTTATGAACAACGACGCATCCGCCAATCAGATGAGCGACCTTATACTGCAACTGCTCCCAGATGGCAGTATATTCAAGATCGATGAATGGAAAACATCTATGAATCCGATTCGGTTTGGTGTCCTGAGTTGGACCCTTGGGGCTTTCTATTGGAGCGAACGCTTTTGAAACATAGAGCGAGTATTATGCTTCGAGCGTTACAGCCACAGGCAGTGGAGTGTTCGGTGGACAGAAGGGTCACGGTTCGTACGGTTACAGCGAGCCGCCGCGCTCTTTAGGCGAAGACGGATTTAAGAAGCAACAGTGCCCGGGATGCGCCCCAAAAGTTGAGCATCGGAATACTTCGGTTCCAATACCCGAATCTAGTACGATGAGGGATCAGACCTCAGGATGGGAAACACAGGTTGTGTCAACTGCGCGTCCGTAACGCTCAGCCGCAGGCGGGCTCTGTGCATCGTCCCGGCCGTGCTGTGCCAGGCATGCCGACGCGAGCACAGCAGCAAGGGTGCTTCGATCACATTCACCCGCATACCGCAAGCAGATCCGGCTGGATCCGCACGCAACGATATCATTGAAGGTCGCGTTGCAGGAGCGTCGCCCGGTCGGAAGATCGTGCTATATGCAAAGACCGGAAGATGGTGGGTGCAGCCACTGGTCGATCAACCGATGACCGACATCCGCCCGAATCTCAAGTGGACCAACGCGACGCACCTCGGCACTCATTACGCAGCCCTGCTAGTAAAGGACGGCTACCGTCCACAACGCGTTCTGGACTCGCTACCCCAAAATGACGACAACATTCTGGCGGTAACCGTGGTGTCCGGCGCCGAGCGGCCTCCCTCGCCGGTGGTGGATTTCAGCGACTACCAGTGGCGCTTGCGCGACGCGCCGAGTTCGCGCGGCGGCGCAAACGTGTATTCGTCGTCGAATATCTCGGTCGACGATCAAGGCGCAATGCGCTTGCGCATCTCGAAGAGGGAAAAGGACTGGAGTTGCGCGGAAGCCAGCCTGACGCGGAATTTTGGCTACGGCACCTACGAATTCGTTGTGCGAGGACTGGACACGCTGGAGCCTGCCGCAGCGTTCGAAATGTTCACCTATGATTACGCGAGTGGCGCGCTTCGTAACCGCGAAATGAACATGCAGATCAGCCGATGGGGTGACCCTGCCAACAAGAACGCCCAGTATGCGTTGCAGCCATATGAGGTCCCTACCAACGTGCACCGATTCAATGCGCCCGCGGGGACGCTCACGTTCTCCCTCCGGTGGGAGCAGGGCCGCATCACTTTTCGCACCAGGCGCGGGTCGACCGACGTTTCGGAGCACGCCTTCACGGCGGGCGTACCACCTCCGGGCATTGAATCCATGCGTGTCGCCCTCTATGTTTACCGCGCAGCCGTATCGAAGCTGCAGCATCCCATGGAGGTAGTGATTGAGCGGTTCACGTATTATCCGTGAGATCAGCCGCGCCCTACTGCTTTGCATCTGTGCCGCGCTAAGTCAGCGCATTCTTGCCGCGCTCGACGCGAACCGCACCCTCAGCCAATACATAACTACTCGCTGGAGCCGCGACTCGTTTCCGGGCGGCGCAATCAATGCCATCGCTCAGACGCCGGATGGCTACCTGTGGATCGGCACCGAGAATGGACTGGTGCGTTTTGACGGGGTCAGTTTCCGTCTCATCGATCACGCCAGCTCACCCTCGCTCCCTCCCAGCCCCGTGCTCGGCCTGGTGGTGGATCCTGAAGGCGTGCTGTGGGTGCGGATGCAAAGTCCTTACCTGGTGCGCTATCGCGGTGGGAGCTTTGAGCAGATGTATCCTGCGCAAATCCCGCCGGTGTTCACCTTTGCCCGCGAGGAGGGTGCAGCCGCACTCGCTCGCGGAACTCGCGGCGATGCGCTGATCGCTACGCCCCGTGGACCTCTTCGCTATATCCGTGGGAAATTCACCCCAATCGTTTCTTCGGGCGCTACCAATGGCATCCCAGTCTCGATCGCGGAAACGGCTGATAGCGCCGTCTGGGTCGGGATGCGCGAGTCTGGGCTGTTCCGTGTGCGAGGCGGCCGTGCATCGCAGGCCGGCTTGCCGGACCAGAAGGTGAATGTGTTGCTGCCGGGCGCCGGTCCAGAGTTGTGGATTGGAACGGATTCCGGCCTGGCACATTGGAACGGCCGCGCTGTAACACGTCGCAATGTTCCCGCCGCAGTCGCGCGCAGTCCGATTCTGGCTCTGGCGCGCGATCGCGATTCCAATCTCTGGATCTCGTCTGCGTCCGGAATCACACGCATGGATGTCAACGGCTCCACCCTTCATGGGCGGAGCGTAAGCTCGCCCGGAACGGTGCGCGTGATTTTTGAAGACCGTGAAGGCAACCTGTGGTTCGGGGGTACCGAGGGGTTGATGCAGCTTCGCGACGCTCGATTCGTGAGTCATACCGGTGTAGCCGGTAAGGGCGGACCCTTGTATATCGACACTTCAGGCCGCACCTGGATTGGACCCTCCTCCGGAGGGCTGCTCTGGATTCGCGGAGCGGAACGTCACGCAATCACCACATCGGGCATGGATGGCGATGTGATCTACTCCATCGCTGGAGGACCTGGCGAAGTGTGGGTGAGTCGCAGGCTCGGCGGTGTCACGCAATTGCGAGAAGAAGGCGGAGCTCTTCACCCGCGAACGTATACAGTGCGCGACGGCCTCGCGCCGGGAGCTGTTTACGCCATACATCGGGCTCGCAATAGATCAGTTTGGTCCGGGACTTTTAGCGGGGCGGTGAGTCGTATTGAGAAAGGCCGTATCACGACGTTCACTTCCGCGGACGGATTGAGTGCTGATGCGGTAACCACCATACAAGACACGCCCGACGGAGTGATCTGGGTCGGAACCGTTGGAGGACTGGAGGCGTATCGCAATGGTAAGTGGCGAAGGTACGGCGGTGTCGACGGATTGCCTCCCGGACGCGTAAATAGTCTCGCTGTCGATAGCGACGGGGTACTGTGGATCGGTTCCTCCTCGGGCATCTTCTACTGGTCGGGCACGCGGCTTGAAAGCGCACAAAACGCTCCGGAGTCGCTCCAGGGAGAAATCTATGGCCTGGTGGCAGACGACGCTGGCAGCTTGTGGGCCGCTACTGACCGTCACGTCGTCAGCGTACCGCGCGCTTCGCTCATGGGGCAGTCGAAGGACCCGGCCGCGTTGCGCCAATTCGGTATGGCAGACGGTCTGCCTTCCACACGTGGAATCCGGCGCGATCATGTGGTTGCCAAAGATCCATCTGGGCGGATCTGGTTTTCCCTAGAGGGCGGAGTATGTGTCGTGAATCCGTCGCTTCCCTCCGCGCTGGAGCCCGCATTGGTAAAGGTGGAATCTGTCGCCGTTGATGGTAGTCCCCCAATTTCGGGGTCTATCGCCCGATACCCTTCCAACCGCCACCGCGTGGTCTTCAACTTTATCGGCGTGAGCCTCACCGTTCCCGGACGCGTACGGTATCGCTACCGGCTGGAAGGTTACGATAGCCATTGGAGCCCGCCCACTGAGTCCCGTGAGGCGGCGTATACAAACCTCTCGCCCGCTCGCTATACCTTTCACGTTATGGCAAGCAACAGCGAGGGTCTGTGGAACGGAGCGCCTGCGAGTATAGCGTTGGAGGTGGAGCCGCAGCTGTCAGAAACCTGGTGGTTCCGAGTGACTGGATTATGCCTCATGGGCGCGGCGATTTTCGCCGGCTTCCGCTACCGCCTGGCTCGCGTCCACGCCGCGATGAACCTGCGGTTCGAGGAGCGCTTGGCGGAAAGAACCCGCATCGCGCGTGAATTGCACGACACGCTCTTGCAAAGTTTCCAGGGCCTGATGCTTCGCCTTCAGGTGGTTGACGATTTGCTACCGCCGGGAAAGGCCAAAGAGCAGCTCGAACAGAGCCTCGAGCGCGCTGATCAGGCGATTGCAGAGGGTCGTAGCGCTGTCTCTGATTTACGATCATCCGTCACAACCACGAATGACCTGGCACATGCGCTGAGGGCGGTGGGTGACGAACTGGCCACAAAAGATTCGTCAGCGTTCCACTTAGTGGTGGAAGGTTCAGCGCGAGACTTGCACCCCATCATTCGCGACGAGCTTTACCGCATAACTCGCGAAGCACTTCGTAACGCCTTCAGGCACGCGGCAGCCAATCATATTGAAACGGAAATTTCCTACGGAGAACGGGTATTCCGGCTGCGCATCCGGGACGACGGACACGGGATTCCACGCGAAATGTTGGAAGCGGGTCGTCCCGGCCACTATGGCCTTTCAGGAATGCGTGAACGCGCGCAGCAAATCGGCGCTAAGTTGGATATTTGGAGCGGAGCCAGAACCGGTACAGAGATCGAGTTGAGCATTGCAGGGTCGATTGCATATCGTACGTCAACGGGGCGGCCTTTTTTTCGCTTGTTTCGGAAGGAAGCAGGTTAACCTGTGATTCGCATTCTTGCAGTTGATGACCATCCGCTTCTGCGCGAGGGAATCGCCGCACTGATCGGGAACCAGTCCGATATGGAACTCGTCGCGGAAGCGTCCAATGGACGCGAGGCAATCGAACTGTTCCGGAACCATCGTCCCGACGTCACGTTGATGGACCTCCAAATGCCCGAGATGAGCGGCATCGATACGATGATCTCCATTCGCGGCGAGTTTCCAGACGCGCGTATCATCGTTTTGACAACTTACGCCGGCGATGTCCAGGTTACCCGCGCTCTCAAGGCAGGCGCCCGCGCCTATTTGCTGAAGGGCTCGCTGCGGAAAGAACTGCTGGAGACGATTCGCGTTGTCCACCTCGGCCAAAAGCGCGTGTCGTCGGAGGTCGCCGCTGAAATAGCCGAGCACGCGACCGATGACGCGTTGACTCCTCGAGAGATCGATGTACTCCGTTTGGTCGCGGGTGGAAACGCGAACAAAGAAATCGCTTCAAAGCTGTCGCTGTCTGAAGAAACCGTGAAGAGCCACGTCAGAAACATCCTTGCCAAACTTGGAGCAAAGGACCGGACCCACGCTGTCACCATAGGACTGAAACGCGGAATTATCGACGTGTAGCCATATGCATCCCTCGAAAGAGGGATTCCGAAGAGGCCATTCGAGGGTGTCCAGTCACAAGGAGACTTCATACCCTGGAATGGGGCACACTCTGCAACGCCTATTCTCAACTTTTCCGAATAGCTGGCCCGGTGTTGGTCTGCTGCTAATCCGCGTTAGCCTCAGTCTCGCTCTGTTCTACTTCGGGTCAGACGGTCTCCCCGGGAAACTCTCGGAACCGACCGCCTTCGCACAGAAATCTGTCACGGCGATTGGCGGTGTTTTTCTGCTTGCCGGTCTGTGGACACCGCCCGTGGGAGTCTTGCTGGCCCTTAACGAGTTTTCGATCGCGTTGTCCTTCTCTCCGCCCCAACGGGGGGACACGTGGCTCCACTTTTTCTTCGCGGTGATCGCCGTGAGCCTGGCTATGCTCGGGCCTGGCGCATGGTCGATTGATGCGCGCCTATTCGGGAGGCAGCGCTTTGATCTCGATCGCAACAAAGGTAAGAAGCTATCCCCCTAACGGGGTATGAGTGGAAGCACCCATTGAGGGGTCGGATCGACATCGATTTGGGGACGATCCCGGTTCGAAGAAAGGCTCACAATCAAGCATGGCGATCTGGTGCAATCGAGGAGAACAACAATGGCTGCCTTAGATTTTGTTAGCTTTCACAAAGCACATACTTTTGAGGAGATCGTTGGAAATAGCCCGGAGCTGTTCAAACTATTCGATCGAGTTGAATCTGCGGCACCGACTGATGCAAACGTCCTGATCATGGGGGAAACCGGTAGTGGGAAAGAACTCATTGCACGGGCGATCCACAGCCGAAGTGCACGCAGGAACAGCCCTCTGGTGAAGGTGAACTGTGGCGCCATCCCATCTGGCCTCGTAGAGAGTGAACTTTTCGGACATGTGAAGGGGGCGTTCACCAGCGCGTCCGAGCGGCGTATTGGCCGATTTGAACTAGCGAATAACGGGACGATATTCCTGGATGAAGTCGGTGAACTCCCGCTCGAAACGCAAGTCAAGTTGCTTCGTGTACTGCAAGAGCAGGAATTCGAACCCGTCGGCAGCAGCCGAACCATCAAAGTCAACGTTCGGATCATCGCCGCGACGAACCGCGATCTTGAGATGGCTGTCCAATCAAAGGTGTTCCGATCTGATCTTTACTACCGCCTGAATGTGATCCCGCTCCACGTACCATCGTTGCGTGATCGCCGATCCGATATACCTGAATTGGTTATGGCCTTCCTGCGCCAGTTTGCGAAGCGTATGGAGAAGCCCATCCAATCGGTTTCGCGAGAAACCATGCGATTCTTGATCGATTACTCCTGGCCCGGAAACGTCCGGGAACTTCAGAACGTTATCGAGCGCGGCGTAGTTCTATGCAGAGGTTCAGTTCTCAAACTCGGAGCGGACCTCCTGCCGATAGAGGAATCTCCTGCGAATCTAGAACCCGAAGCCACAAGTGAGGGGACGTTCTCCGATTCACTCGAAAACATACAACGCCAACACATCTTGCGAGTGCTTGAGAGAACCGGGTGGCTTATCAGCGGCCCCAACGGCGCCGGAGCCGTACTAGACCTGCATCCCAACACGCTTCGAAGTTTGATGGATAGGCTGGGCATTCGGCGCCCTGCCCGCTTTTCTGCCATGGCGACTGCGTCCGACGATGTACTAATCGATACGAGAACATCGTCGCGTGAACTTGCGCACGCGTTTGACTAAACACTAGCGCTATACCGGCGAGGTCCGAATCAGTGACTTGTCGCAACGTCTGGAATGATTAAGATGAGCCACGCGCTTAGCCAGCCGTTCGAGTCGGATCTTTCTCGCCCGAGAAGTCATCCCTGAACCATAAGCACGCCAGTGCGGGCCGAGTTGATGAGCAAAAGCAGTCAAGACACAACGAAGGCTGCGGGATTCACCATCTCGACGTGAAGCGCGCCCGTTATTAACAAAGCTGGGCTGAGCACAATTGAAGTATGCCCTCAGCCCAGCAGACAACCTCGAAACGTGTGCCTGAGGAAGCGGGCTCCGATCGAGTTTGGCCGCGAACCGTCCGAAGGCAACTGCCAGTCGATTCCAGCCAGTGATCGTAACTACCGCCGACGTGAGATTCACCAGTTCCTCTTGCGCAAGTGGCGACTTACTTCGTCGTATACCTCATTGGAGACGTGGTCTTTGCTGATAACAGCAACTTGCTCGGTCCACAACAGTGCCGCACGTTCACCTTCCGTGAAGAACGGCGTATTGCGCCGATGGGGAAACCGTATAGAGACGTTGCTTCGTTTAACCGATAGCACGCGCATCTCTACTATGTGTGTCCATGCAGTACGCGCATGCGTTAATCCGTAAGGTGCGCAGCCCAATAAGCTCCAGTAGAAGTGGCTCCGGGCCTGAAGATTGTCGAATGTAGTTTTCCAGGCCGTACATCGCACGTGTCGCTGCCGGAACCATGTTGTGACATTCACTCGAGGTTTGCAACGTATCAACTCCTGGTCCGCTCCGTGCACGTCCGCAACCCATCAGCCCGGGGATCGCTGATTTCTCGTGATGACGGCCGGCCCGGCAGCGCATTCCATCTTGAACCGCGTACTTCCGCCACCATCCGGTTTGCTCCTTCTGACACATGAAGCATTGCCGCACCCCGATCACGCGATTTCGCAACTAGTAAGCCTAAATCAGACATGTTTCACGAGATACCGCCGCACTTACTTCGGCTGCTCTCCCGCGGATGGGCGCTAAGTGCCTCTCCTGCCGGTACATTCCTATAAAACATGAAGTTCGCAAGGCCGTGGAACAGCGAGTGCTCTTAGGTAGTCAACCGGTGCCGAAAGCACCCGGCATCCAAAAAGGAGATACCCGTATGGACTGGAGAATATTGACGCGCGTAGCAATCACCGTCGCGATCGTGCTGTTCTGCGACCTCTGGTTTGCCAAAGCACAGATCGCGAACCCTAGTTTTCGAGTAGACCGTGACGATACTGCTCTCGTGATCGTAGATCCTCAGGTGGATTTCCTCAGCGAGACTGGGGCTACGTGGAAGTACGTGGGCAAAACTGTAAAGTCCAACCAGACGGTCCAGAATATCGAAGCTCTGTTGACCGTGGCCAAGGCGAACGAGTTTCTCGTGTTTATCTCGCCACATTATTACTATCCCTGGGATCATAAATGGGCTTCAGGAGGACCCGGAGAGGTGTTGTTGCGCGGCCTGAAGCCGTTCGATAGAAAAGGCCCGCTCACACTCGAAGGCTTCTCAAATTCCGGCGCCGATTGGATGCCGCAGTACAAGCGGTTCATCAACGATGGCCAAACCGTGATCGCAAGCCCACACAAGCTCTATGGGCCCGAAGTGAATGACCTGGTACTTCAGCTCCGAAAGCGGCGTGTCACAAGGGTCATTCTCGCGGGCATGTCAGCCAATCTCTGCATCGAGAGTCACCTCAGATATTTGCTTGAGCAGGGCTTTGAAGTCGGAGTAGTTAAAGACGCAACCGCCGCTTTCCAATTGCCTGGCGCGGACGGCTATGCGGCAGCGCTAACGAACTTTCGCATGATCGCTAACGCCGTAATGACAACTGAAGAACTGACCGCAACAGTCCATGGTCATCGTGCAAGTGGCAAGTAGCCTGTCATCGGATGTTGACTCGGTTCTCGCGGCGGCGATCCCTATCTATCGCAGCTTTCCACCGGCACAACACGTGCCTGGTCAATACCACAAGGGAGATGTCGAAATGAATACAGTCACAACAACAGATGGCGCTGAGATTTACTACAAGGATTGGGGCTCAGGACAGCCTATTGTTTTCAGCCACGGTTGGCCATTGTCGTCCGATGCCTGTGCTGGGCAAATGCTTTTCTTCGCGCAGCATGGCTATCGCACTATTGCACACGACCGCCGCGGCCACGGACGTTCAAGCCAGACGTCAGTTAACAACGACATGGACAGCTATGCCGATGACCTTGCCACCCTGATGGATCATCTCGACCTTCAAGAGGCGGTCCTTATTGGCCACTCCACCGGAGGAGGCGAGGTAACTCGCTATCTTGGCCGTCACGGATCAAAACGTGTGGCGAAGTTGGTTCTGATTGGCGCAGTGCCGCCGATCATGCTCAAGACGGACGCGAATCCCGAAGGTCTCCCGACGGAGGTATTCGATGGGTTGCGCGCCAGCCTAGCGAAGGATCCTGCGCAGTTTTACAAAGATCTCGCGATTCAATTCTACGGCGCAAACCGATCTGGATCGCAAATCTCGCAGGGTTCGCTCGATCAGTTCTGGCTATGGAGTATGCAGGCGGGTTTGAGAAACGCCTATGACTGTATCAAGGCATTCTCGGAGACTGACTTCACCCAGGATCTGCTGAAGATCGATATCCCGACTTTGATTCTTCATGGTGAAGATGACCAAATTGTTCCCATCGACGACTCGGCGAGGAAATCGTTGAAACTGATCACCGGCGCAGCGGCGAAGTATTATCCCAGCGCTCCACACGGCCTCACGGCGACCCATCAGGATCAACTCAATGCTGACCTGCTCGCGTTTGTAACCAAGGGCCGCAGAAGTTCCGTGGCAGCCTGATTACTCATTCCAGTTCCTTGAGGGCCGGATTGTTGCAATCGGCCCGGCCTTTAAGATTACGTCCGATGCTAAGGAGAATGTAGTGAATACCCTTGTAGCGAATGGCTCGGGAGAGATCCAAGGCGTCCCGCGACCCTTGGATGGAAAGATTGCAGTTGTTACCGGCGGATCGCGCGGGATCGGCGCTGGAATTGTCCGTCGACTGGCTCGGGATGGAGCAGTAGTTGCGTTTACCTATGCAACCTCTGAGTCCCAGGCGCAAGAGCCTCAGCTCGATGTTGAAAGACTCGGCGGACGATCTCTAGCAATAAAAGCAGACAGCTCATCGCCGTCCACTCTAACGGAAGCCGTTGGAGACGCGGCACTCACCCTCGGCGGTCTCGATATCTTCGTAAGCAATGCGGGGATTTTCAAGATAGGACTTGTACATCAGTTTGCCCTCGAAGATCTCGACCAACTCATCGCACTCAACATTCGTGCTGCATTTGTAGGCATTCAATCAGCAGTGAAAGAGATGAGAGATGGAGGCCGCATAATCACTATCGGCAGTAGCGCGGCGAACCGTATCGCGTTTCCCGGAATTAGCGCCTATAGCATGACGAAGGCGGCGATTCAGGGTCTTGTACGTGGGCTGGCCGTCGATTTGGCATCGCGCGGCATTACCGTCAACAATGTCCAGCCCGGTCCTATCGCCACAGACATAAACCCGACAGAAGGGCCAGAAGCAGAAATGCTTCAAAGGATGATCCCTTTGGGCCGGTATGGGAGAGACGAGGAAGTTGCCTCCCTCGTGGCGTATCTAAGCACGAGGGAGTCATCCTTCATTACAGGAGCGAACCTCACTGTTGACGGTGGCTACGGAATCTAAAGCAGGCAAGGCGGTCGATCATGAAGTACGTGAAAGCCTATGTCGTCGCGGCAGTAAAGTGTGAGCGGTTGGTTGATGATGGATGGCCTGAAGACGCGGGCGAGTGGCCCGAACGATGCAATTCTCAGTTAAATATCGTCTCTCAGCCCGAAGAGTCGGCTCAAAACGGCCGACGTCTTTCGCCTAGACAATTCATCAACATGTTGTTGCGGAGCCGCAAGCGAGATTAGCTACCTCACATCCTCGGTTACGTGGGAGTGCGTCCAAATGTGCCGGACGCCCGCCGAATGCTTGTCCAGCGGGAAGTCCGACCACGCTTGAGCGTTCGTTGCGCCGGCTGGTGGGCTTCACTGCAGATCGAAGCAGAAGTAGAAACAAGTCAAATGACAACCAAGCAAGGAGATGTGTTTGTGAGTATGAAGATTGTAGTGATTGGTGGAACCGGGCTTATCGGTTCAAAGGTCGTCCAAAAGCTTAACGCACGGGGTTATGAGGCGATTGCAGCCGCGCCCACCACCGGGGTAAACACGCTTACCGGCGAGGGCCTGGGCGAGGTTCTCACCAACGCCTCAATCGTCGTGGACGTCTAGAATTCTCCCTCATTCGAAGAGAAGGCCGTGATGGAGTTCTTCACGGCATCTACTCGCAACCTGCTCTCCTACGAAGCAGTCGCGGGCGTGCAACATCACGTCGCGCTATCGGTAGTGGGAACCGATCGTTTCCAGGAGAACGCATACTTCCGCGCCAAGATCGCGCAGGAGAAGCTCATCATGGAGTCTGGGATTCCGTACTCGATCGTCCACGCAACGCAGTTTTTCGAATTCGTCACAATGATCGCCGACGCCTCCACGGATGGGAATCAGGTCCGTCTGCCCCCCGTGTTCATTCAGCCCATAGCTGCCGAAGATGTTGCCAAAGCAGTGGAGAGGGTCTCGTTCGGCACGCCCGTGAATGGCGTGACCGAAGTGGCAGGACCTGAGCGGTTTCGTCTTGACGAATTCGTCCGTCAGGGCCTGCTGGCCCGCGGTGACTCGCGTGAAGTTATGGCCGACCCGAGTGCCCGGTACTTCGGCGCTACACTGAACGATCTCACACTCGTTCCCGTGGGCCAAGCGCGACTCGGCGAGGTTTATTTCGAAGACTGGCTTACCCCGGCCATGTCGGCACGCTAGCCGAGTGCCATGGCCCTGCTTGTACAGGGAGCAGGGCCTGGCAGCCGTTATGCAACAAGGTATATGGAACAAGGGAGAGCAAGCGATGGGTGGAACACATGTGAAACGGCTGCGACAGGAGCGTTTGGCCTACTGGCTCTGGCAACAGCGAGGTATGCCCATGGGGTCGCCCGAAGAGGACTGGCTCTTGGCCGAAGCACTGTTTAAAGGGACGTGCCGACCGTCCGAGTTACCGCAACACGAGATGCCCCTGTTCGCGTTCGCAATCGAGCGACGGACAAGATGATAGGAGCACGACCGAAGCGAGGTACCCGATGACTGCCCTGGCGTCCAGCACTCAGGTAGGTCCTTACGAGATCCTCACGCTCATCGGCGAGGGAGGCATGGGTGAGGTATATAAAGCTCGGGATACCCGGCTCGACCGAATCGTCGCGCTGAAGGTATCCAAGAGCGAGTACACGGAACGCTTCGAAGTCGAGGCCAGAGCGGTAGCTGCTTTGAATCACGCTAACATCTGCACTCTCTTCGATGTTGGCCCGAACTATCTCGTGATGGAGTACGTTGACGGCACGCCGCTTAAGGGGCCATCTTCGGTAGAGGAGATAATGCCCTATGCGCTGCAGGTTTGCGATGCGCTCGCCGCAGCGCACGAGAAGGGCATCACGCATCGGGATCTGAAGCCTGCAAACATCCTGCTGACCAGGTCCGGTATAAAGCCACTGGATTTCGGGATGGCCAAAGTAAACGTCCTAGGTCACGGCGATACGACCGCCGCGGATACGCAGGCTGGGACGATCCTCGGCACACCCTCCTACATGTCGCCCGAGCAGGCGCAAGGGCAACCAGTGGACGCGCGGTCCGACATCTTTTCCTTCGGCTCATTGCTCTACGAACTTTTGACCGGCCGGAAGGCCTTTCAGGGCTCTAGCGGCCTTTCTATACTGGCGTCCATTCTGCGTGATGAGCCTCCCCCGCTGGAGAGTGCCCCGGAGATGCAGGCGGTAATCGCCCGCTGCCAACGCAAGCACCCCGCCGACCGATACCAGTCGATCGCCGATGTGAGGGTTGCGCTGCAGGCCGCTACCCATCACGATGCGCACACATACCCCGAGCGCCTTCCCTCCATTGCTGTGCTGCCATTCGCGAACTTAAGCGCCGATAAAGAGAACGAGTACTTCAGCGATGGCCTTGCAGACGAGATCCTGAATACGTTAACTCGACTCCCGGGTCTCCGCGTCACCGGCCGGGTTTCTGCCTTCAGCTTCCGCGGACGGGAAAACGCCGTGGCGAAAATCGGCCGGCGCCTCCGCGTCACTAGCATCTTATCCGGCAGCGTCCAAAGGTCGGGCAATCGAATCAGGGTGAGTGCGCAACTCATCAACGTATCCGACGAATCACAAGTCTGGTCCGAACGGTACGACCACGAAATGCGCGACCTCTTCGACATTCAGGACGAGATCGCGCAAGCGATTGTCGCGCAACTAAAAGTCAAACTTGGAAGCAAGTCCGGCCAGCCGCTAATCAAGCGCTACACCGACAATCCCGAAGCGCACAGCTTGTACTTGAAAGGGAATTTTCATTACTACAAGTTCACGCCAGTGGAAATGGAAAAGGGCAGGAAACTCCTGGAGCAAGCGGTGGTAAAAGATCCCAACCATGCGCCGGCCTGGTTTAGTCTGGCTGACGGCTACATTGCCGCTGCTCACTTCGGCGGGATTTCCCCCCTGCGACAGTGGCCAAAAGCGCGGGAAGCGGCAGCCAGAGCGTTGGCGGCCGATTCGGAATTCGCCGCAGCTAAGGCCGCCGTGGGCTTCGTCACAGCCGTGAGTGAGTTCAGGTGGGTTGAGGGATTGAATAGCTTAAACGCTGCGTTGGAGCTGAATCCAATCTCCGCGCGCGCGTTGTTCTGGCGCGCTGCCGTGCTGCACTGCCTTGGGCGGACTGAAGATGCGTATGCCGACGCATGTAAGGCTGCTGAGATTGATCCTCTATTTACTCTCTATCGTCGATACTGTGCCTATTACTGCCTGCTTATGGGTCAACCCGAACGCGCTGTTGAGCATGTGCACCAGCTCCTGGAAATAGATCCCTCCTACACCGCCGGTGCGTACCTGCTAGGAGAGGCATACTCGCTGCAAGGCCGGATTGAAGAGGGCATTGCGCTACTCGAGAAGGAACAGCGTGACGGTCCGGGAGCCTTCCTGCCGCTCGGTTTTCTGGCATGCGCGTACGTTCGTGGCGGACGCCGTGCGGACGCGGAGGAATTCCTTGAGAAGTTGCAGGCTGAAGCGGGCTGCCGGTATGTTCCGCCGGCAACGATTGCCATCGCGGCGTTGGCACTCGGCGATACAAATACGGCTTTGTCGGCGATGGAAGATGGAATTCGTGAGCGGGACCCGAATCTAAGTTTTGGAATCGGCACTCATTACTTCCGCACGTTGCGATCGGATGTTAGGTATCAAAACATCGTGGAGCGCATGAATCTAGTCATCTGTATCTGAAATATCTTTACTAATAATATTGGCAAGTGCATACTAAGCGTATGCCGCTCCCCCCAGCGCCCAAGTTGGTCTTGACCCAAGCAGCGCGTAAGCGACTGGAGGCGA
>Ga0190275_10001410_pt1 | contig 17874 bp, 19 predicted proteins | sample Popmic550T_FD_133745 | JGI IMG/M metagenome (GOLD analysis project Ga0190275, IMG submission 133745) | Populus adjacent soil microbial communities from riparian zone of Yellowstone River, Montana, USA - 550 T | ecosystem: Environmental > Terrestrial > Soil > Riparian zone > Trees stand | place...
CGACGCGAACGGGAATCCGCGGGCGATCCCCGGTCACTCGATGCCGCTGGTCGGCCTCGGCGTGATCATCCTCTGGATCGGCTGGTTCGGCTTCAACGGAGGCTCGACCTTCGAAACGTCCGCGTCGTTCTTCGGCGAGGTCATGCTGAACACGCAGCTCGCGGCCGCGGCCGGCGTCATCGGCGCCTGCCTGGCGATTTTCCTCAAGAGCAGGACGCTCGACGTCGGCATGGCCGGCAACGGTGCGATCGCCGGCCTCGTCGGCATCACCGCACCGGCGGGCTTCGTCGAGTTCTGGGCAGCGCCGATCATCGGCTTCATCGCCGGCCTGATCGTCGTCTACGCGGTGCTGGCGATCGACAAGCTCCTCGACGACCCGGTCGGCGCTCTCTCCGCGCACGGCCTGGCCGGCATCTGGGGCACCCTCGCGGTCGGCATCTTCGCCTCGCCGCGGCTGATCGTGGAAGGAGCCGGACCAGGCATCTGGTACGGCATCTTCGGCGACGCGTCCTTCAGCACCGCCCTCGGTCAGCTGGGGGTACAGGGACTCGCCGTCGTCTTCACCTTCGTGGTCGTGCTGGTGATCTCACTGGCCACCTTCGCGATCATCAAAGCCACGATCGGGCTGCGGGTCCCGGCCGAGGAGGAGGACGCAGGCCTCGACATCAGCTCGCACGGCATGTACGGGTACCCGGAGGTGTTCATCCCGCAGCCGGAGTACTCGACGGGAATGCCGGGCACGATGGACTCCGGGGCGATCCCCGCACCGGCTCCAGCCCAGATGACCGCCACCGAGACCAACTAGGAAGGCTGAGCGCATGAAAAAGATAGAGGCGTTCATTCGCCACGAGGCGTTCGAGCCGATCCGGGCCGAGTTGCTCGACCGGGGGTTTCCCTCCCTGTCGATCCTCGAGGCCAAGGGCTCGGGCCGTCAGAAAGGCATTGTCGAGCGGTACCGCGGTTCGACCCTCACCGTCAACGTCCGGCCGAAGATCAAGCTGGAGGTAGTGGTCGAGGACAAAGACAAGTCCATCGTCGTCGAGACGATCCTCAAACACGCCCGCACGGGTGAGGTCGGCGACGGCAAGATCTTCGTCCTGCCGGTGGAGGAGGCGATCCGCATTCGCACCGGCGAGGGCGGCGAGCCGGTCCTGCAGCTGCACGAGGAGTCGGAGATTCCGGGCTGACGGCTCTGATCCGGGGGAGGGTGCCGGTGCCCCTCCCCCGGAGGCCGTTGCGCAGCAGATCGCTTACGGCGATTCGGGTTGCCGGTCCGGGAGCCTCCGGGGGAGGGGCACCGGCACCCTCCTGCGAAGCACTTCGAGTCGCCTCGCCCGGCGGCTGTGTCGGAGGGGCTGGGTAGCGTTGCCGAGATGGCTGACGAGCGGATATCGCTGAGTGAGGCGGCCCGGCGCTCGGGAGTCCCGGCCAGCACGCTCAAACGCTGGGCCGAGGAGAAGATCGTCCCGGTCCGGCGCGGGCGCTGGACCGCCACCGCCGCCGCCCAGGCGCGGGTGGTGGCGCGGATGCGCGAGCGCGGCCACTCGCTCGAGGACCTGCGCGAGGCGGGGCGCGAGGGACGCCTGGCCTTCGGCTTCGCCGAAGAGCTGTTCTCCCAGGAGGGCGAGAGCGTCTCGGTGACCGAGGTGGCGAAGGAGACCGGGCTCGAGCCGGAGCTGGTCGAACGGATTCTGATCATCCTCGGCACGCCGAAAGGCCAGCAGCGCAACCTCAGTCCCGAGGACGCGGCGGCACTGCGGCACTGCGCCCGCGTCCTCGCTGCCGGCCTGCCGCTGGTTGCCTTCCTGCAGCTGGTGCGCGTCTACGTGCAGTCGATGCGGCGGATCGCCGACGCCGAGGTTCGCCTCTTTCACCTCTACGTCCACGAACCGCTGATCCGCGACGCGGTGCCGGAGCTGGAGATGGCGGCGGAGATGGGCGACCTCGCCGCCGACATCCTGCCGCTGGCGGCGCCGCTGACCGAGTACCTGCACACGCGTTACCTGCGCTTCTTCATCGAGCAGGACGTGGTCGGCCACATGGAGACCGGGCTGGGCGCCGACACGGCCGAAATCGAACTCGGCCAGGTCACGGTCACCCTCTGCTTCATCGACCTCACCGGCTTCACCCGCTACACCGAGGAGGAGGGGGACATGGAGGCGCTCGACGTGGTCGAGAACTTCGTCGAGACGGTCGAATCGACGCTCCCGCGAGAGGCCACGATCGTGAAGACGATCGGCGACGAGGTGATGGTCGTCTCGCCCGACGCCGCCTCGCTGACCGAGTGGGCGGTCGGGTTCCTCAGGCGCTTCCCCCAGCGCCCGCAGCCGCGGGTCGGCATCCACTGCGGCGAGGCCGTCTACCGCGACGGCGACTACTTCGGCGGCCAGGTCAACCTCGCCCACCGGGTCGTCAACCGGGCCCTCGCCGGCGAGGTCCTGGTTACCGACCGCGTCGCCGAGGCGATCGCGGGGCGCGAGGGCCTCGGCCTCGAGCCGATCGGTCAGGTCAAGCTCAAGGGCTTCCCGGTCCCGACCGACCTGTTCGTGGTCCGCGCCGCCTGAGTTTCGTTTCCTAGACTCGATCCGTGAACGCGGACCTGATGCTCGAGCGGGTGCTGGAGGAGGGGCTGTTGGAGCCCTCGAGCCCCGTCGTGGTCATGCTCTCGGGCGGGCGGGACTCGGTCTGCATGCTCGACCTCGCCACCCGGGTCGCCGGCGCGGAGCGGACGGCGGCGCTGCACGTCAACTACGGCCTGCGCGACGACTCCGACTTGGACGAGCGGCATTGCGCCGACCTCTGCGAATCGCTCGGGGTGGAGCTGACCATCGAGCGACCGCAGCGACCCGAGGGCCCCGGCAATCTCCAGGCCTGGGCCCGCGACGTGCGCTACGCGGCGGCGGCCGGACTGGCGTTGCCGCAGGGGGCGACGATCGTCACCGGTCACACCGCCGACGACCAGGTCGAGACCATCCTCTACCGCCTCGCCTCCTCGCCCAGCCGCCGCGCCCTGCTGGGGATGCGCCCGCGCGACGGCGCCCTGGCGCGCCCTCTGCTCGGCTCCACCCGTGCCGAGACCACCGCCTACTGCGAGCAGCGCGGTCTCGCCTGGCGCGAGGACGCCAGCAACGCCGAGCCGGTCTACGCCCGCAACCGCGTCCGCCAGGGGCTGCTGCCGGAGCTGGCGAAGATCCACCCGGCCGCGGCGGCGAACGTGCTGCGGACGGCGGCGCTGCTGCGCGACGAGGCCGAGGTGCTGGAGGCGATCGTCGACGCCGAGGACGACGGCTCCGGCGGCTCGGCCCGCGGCACGATCCCGCTGGAGCGCCTGGCCGAGCTGGCGCCCGCCCTGCGCCGCCTCGTTCTGCAGCGACTCGCCGACGGTGCTGCCGGTCGCCCGGTCCCCGGCGCCGCCCGCTTCGCCGAGCAGGTCACCGGACTGCGCCGCACCGGCACCGCCAGGCTCGATCTCGGCAGCGGCGTCCGCGCCGTGGTCGAAGCGGGCCTGCTCCACGCCGAGCGCGACTAACTGCCGGGCCGATGGGCCGGAGACGTCCAAATAGTGGACGTCTCCGGCCCATCGGCCATATATCTAGACTGCGGCGCGTGAGCGACCCCGCGATCGGCGAGACCCTCGTCGCCCAGGAGGACCTTCGGCGCCGGGTCGCGGAGCTGGGCGCCGAGGTCAGCCGCGACTACGACGGTCGCGAGCTGGTCATGGTCGGCGTCCTCAAGGGGGCCGTGCTCTTCCTCGCCGACCTCATGCGCAGCATCGACGTCCCCTGCGAGATCGACTTCATGGCGGTCTCCAGCTACGGCTCCCAGACCGACTCCTCGGGCGTCGTCCGCATCCTCAAGGACCTCGATGCCCCGATCGAAGGCCGCCACGTGCTGATCGTCGAGGACATCATCGACTCCGGCCTGACCCTGCACTACCTGATGCGCAACCTCAACGCCCGCAACCCGGCCTCGCTCGAGGTCTGCGCGCTGCTGACCAAGCCGGAACGGCTGCGGGTCGATCTCTCGCCCCGCTACGTCGGGTTCGAGATCCCAAACCGGTTCGCGATCGGCTACGGCCTCGACCACGCTCAGCGGTACCGCAATCTCGATTACGTAGCGGCTCTCGCCGACTGAGCAGGGAAAACGGCCCTGGTACGCTGATTTCACCCTTGAGGCGTTTCTTCAAAAGCGCGGCGTTCCCGATCCTGCTGGTGGTCATTCTGGCCTTCGTTGCCCAGCGCGTGATCACCGACGACTCCGGTCCGCCAGCCCCGGGGTACAACGAGCTGATCAAGCAGGACTCCGGACTGATCGCCACTGGAAAGATCGAGGAAGTCTCGGTCAATACCAAGGACAACACGCTCGACGTCAAGAAAACGAATGGCGAGAACTTCTCGACGGGCTATCCACCGGACGCTGAACAAAGTCTGATCAACAGGCTCGAAAGGAATGACGTCAAAACCGACGTCAAGGGCTCCGGCAGCAACGGCCTGCTCTCGCTGCTCACCTTCATCCTGCCCTTCGTCCTCTTCCTCGGCTTCTGGATCTTCCTCATGAACCAGATGCAGGGCGGCGGCTCGCGGGTGATGAACTTCGGCAAATCGAAAGCGAAGCGGATGTCCGTGGACGCGCCGAAAATCACCTTCCGCGACGTCGCCGGCGTCGACGAGGCGGTGCAGGAGCTGGAGGAGATCAAGGAATTCCTCGAGAACCCGAAGAAATTTCAGGCGCTCGGCGCCCGCATCCCCAAGGGCGTCCTGCTCTACGGGCCTCCCGGCACCGGTAAGACGCTGCTGGCCCGCGCCGTCGCGGGAGAGGCCGGGGTGCCCTTCTTCTCGATCTCCGGCTCGGACTTCGTCGAGATGTTCGTCGGCGTCGGCGCCAGCCGCGTCCGCGACCTCTTCGAGCAGGCCAAGCAGAACTCCCCCTGCATCATCTTCATGGACGAGATCGACGCCGTCGGGCGCCACCGCGGCGCCGGCATGGGCGGCGGTCACGACGAGCGCGAGCAGACGCTGAACCAGCTGCTGGTCGAGATGGACGGCTTCGAAATGAAGGACAACATCATCTTGATCGCGGCCACCAACCGCCCCGACATCCTCGATCCGGCGCTGCTGCGGCCGGGCCGCTTCGACCGCCAGGTCGTCGTCGACCGCCCCGACCGCAAGGGCCGCAAGCACATCCTCGAAGTCCACACCCGCGGCAAGCCGCTGGGGCGGGAGATCGACCTCGACACGCTGGCCGGCCAGACGCCCGGATTCACCGGCGCCGACCTCGCCAACCTGATCAACGAGGCGGCGCTGCTGACCGCGCGCTCGGGCAACCGCGAGGTCAGCATGAAGGAGCTCGAGGAGGGGATCATGCGGGTGATCGCCGGGCCCGAGAAGAAGACCCGGGTGATGAGCGAGAAGGAGCGCCTGATCACCGCCTACCACGAGCTCGGCCACGCGATCGTCGGCCAGCTCCTGCCCAACTGCGACCCGGTCCACAAGATCTCGATCATCAGCCGCGGCCAGGCGCTCGGCTACACGATCAGCCTGCCGACCGAGGACAAGTTCCTCACCACCCGCGCCGAGCTAACCGACACGATGGCGATGACCCTGGGTGGCCGTGCCGCCGAGGAGATCGTCTTCGGCGAGATCACCACCGGCGCCTCCAACGACCTCGAAAAGGTGACCGAGACCGCGAAGCAGATGGTGATGCGCTTCGGCATGTCGGAGCGGCTCGGCCCGCGCGTCTTCGGCCACGACCGCGGCCAGCCCTTCCTCGGTCGTGAATTCAACGCCGAACCGGACTACTCCGACGAGATCGCGCGCGAGATCGACGACGAGATCCGCCGCATCGTCGAGAGCGCCCACCAGACCGCAAAGGGCCTGCTCGGCGAGAACCGCGAGGAGCTCGACCGGATCTCGAAACTGCTGCTGGAGCGCGAGACGATCGACGCCACCGAGTTCTCCGCCCTGCTCGAGGGCAAGTCCGCGGCGGAAGTCTTCGCCGACGACGACGAGCCCGCGAAGCCGGCCGAGCCGGCACCCGAGCCGGAGCGGCCGCAGCGTGAAGGGGCGCGGCCGAATCCGCAGCCACGTCCAGGGTTTGCTGGCGGCGACGCCGGTTAAGGGTTCACAGCCCTCAGGCCGCGGGTCCTGTCACGGGGGGAGACGCCTGCGGGCGAGGTTTACGTTCTCGGCATCTCCCCCCGTGCCACCCGCGGGCGAGGCGCTGGGAGCGCTTCGCCGATGACTCCGAAGCTGATGGGGGTCGTGAACGTGACTCCGGATTCGTTTTCGGATGGAGGGCTTTACCTCGATCCGGAGGCGGCGATCCAGCACGGAGAAGAGCTCTCTCAGGCGGGGGCGGCGATCCTGGACGTGGGTGGGGAATCGACCCGGCCGGGGGCCGAGGAGGTGTCGCTGGCGGAGGAGTTGCGGCGGGTCGAGCCGGTGGTCGCGGGACTGGCCGGCGACGCGGCGGCGATCTCGATCGACACCTCCAAGGCCACGGTGGCCAGGGCCGCACTCGACGCCGGGGCGGAGATCGTCAACGACGTGACGGCGCTGCGCGGGGACCCCGAGATGGCGGCGCTGTGCGCGGACCGGGACGCCATCGTCGTCCTGATGCACATGGCGGGGACCCCCCGCACGATGCAGGCCGACCCGGTCTATGACGACGTGGTCGCGGATGTCAAGGCGTTCCTCGCCGCTCGGCTCGAGGCGGCGGTGGCCGCCGGGGTGGCGGAGGAGCGGATCTGGCTCGACCCCGGGATCGGCTTCGGCAAGACCGCCGAGCACAACCTGGAGCTGCTGCGGCGGCTCTCGGAGCTGAGCGGGCTGGGCCGGCCGCTGGTGATCGGCACCTCGCGCAAGAGCTTCATCGGCAGGCTCGACGGCTCCGACGCGAACGCGCGCCTCGGCGGCACGATCGCCTCCTCGGTGCTGGCCGCGGCCGAGGGCGCGGAGGTCCTGCGCGTCCACGACGTCGCCGAGGTCGGCCAGGCCATGGCCGTGGCCGGCGCGATAATAAATCCCACTATGTAGGTTTCCTTGGGTGGAGGCGCATGATCCGGGGCGACTGGGCGAGGAGTATGAGCGCCGTGCGGGTTTAGTAGCCATGCGTGGCGGTCGCAGCGCGGGGGAGATTGAGAGCCTCACCAGCACTCTCGACGAGAAGTACGGGGAGGATGGCTCGGGTATACCGGTCGAACTGATGCTTGCCCTCGAGTCGACCGCTGAGTGGGACGACGAGACGACCGCTGATCTGCTGCACGCGATACGCGACCGCCTGCAGAGCCGCGCCCTCGACCCCGACGATCTCGCGCGTTGGCTGAAGGCTCACGGTGAGGAGCCGAAGGAACGGGAGCGGGTGAATCTCTGCCTCGCGGTCAACCCACCTAGTCAGGTGTCGGTCCAGAAGGTCCTCTCCCTCGCCGGGGCCCAGAAGATCGTCTTTCTCTGTCACTGGTCGGTGACGGAGCGCGAGATCGTGCTCAAGCAGTTTGTCGATCCAGAGGTTGCCGAGGGGGTCTTCAGTCGTGAGCTTCGTCTCCACCCATTCTCGATGGAACACCCCAACATCATCGACACGCATTACTTCACCAACGACGCAGGCGATGAGTTCCTGGCCGAGCGATTCATCGAGACCCAGGACGAAGATTGGCGGTCAGAAGGTGCCTTCGAGGCAACCAACCTCCTCCACGATCTTGCGGCCGCTTTGCAGTTCATCCATCATCGAGGCTTGATTCACGGCGACGTCAAGCCCGACAACACCGGCTATGACCAGGGCAAGTATCTTCTCCTCGATTTCGGCGTGTGCCGGGAGATCGAGACTTTTGCGGAGGGGTACGGGCCGACCGGAACGCTCAGAACCAGGGCCCCTGAGCTCATCAAAGGAGAAACTCCTCATACGACGGCGACTGATGTCTGGGCGCTGGGCGCCACCGTCTTCCACACTCTCTTCGGGCACTATCCCCTCTTCGACCCGGACCAGGGGCCACCCGGCCTCTCCGAACCGGAGCAGCGCAGCGAGTTCGAAGGCGAGCTTGCTGGCCGGATCGACGACGAATTTCCTAAACGCGTGCTGGAGCCCTTGGAGGAACTCAGCTATCGCAGGCTGGCAGAGGTACTGGGCAAGGTTCTAGCTCGAGATCCTGACGAGCGCTTCTCCGCTGAGGAGGTGGCGGCCGAGTGCCGCACGCAGATTGCGGCTCAGACCCGTGCCTTCGGCAAAACGACGTCGCTCTCTTCAAAGGAACGGCTGCGTCAGCTGGCGGCTTATCTGCCAGCTTCAGCGCAGCTGTCCTATCTCCCTGTCCGCAAGCGCAAGGACCTACGTGCCGAGCTCCGCTATCTACGCGTTGACCCCGGTCTGACCGAGGAAGAAGTCACCCAAGTGGAGGTTTTGGAAGAGCACCTTGGGGAGGCCTGAGATGCCGGGGCAAGCGATCCAGCGGGTCCAGGATTCCATCCATGGCCTGATGGAGTTCCGCGGCTTGGAGACTGCGGTGATCGAGCTGCTGGGAACGCGAGAGATGCAGCGGCTGCGACGGATACGGCAGCTTGGATTGTGCAATCTGGTGTTCCCGGCAGCTGAGCACTCACGGCTAGTGCACGGAATCGGTGCCGCGCACCTCGCGATTCGGCTCGTACGGCGGCTCGAGGATGCCACCCAAGAGACCCTCGATCCGGCGTTCAGGCCTGACCAGGAGGTTCGTCGCGACATCGCCATCGCCGCCCTTGTCCACGATGTTGGCCACGGCCCTCTGTCTCATGCATGGGAGGAGGTGATGAAGGGCTTCAAGAGGGAGGAGTGGGCGGCGAGCCTGAAACTGGACGAGGTTCCCGACGGGAACGTCGAGTGGCACGAGATGGTGGGCTTGGCGCTGCTCCGTCGCGAGGGGGGCAGCCTTCACGATGCGCTCGAAACGCAGGAAACCGGAACCGCCGGCCGGATCGCCGATCTACTAGAAGGGGACTACTACCTGCCCTATCTGCCGCGGATCCTGGATGGTGACGTCGATGTCGACCGCTGTGACTTTCTGGTGCGCGATGCGCACATGAGCGGCGTTGCGTATGGCCGATACGACATCGACTGGCTGATCTCGACGGCAGGCATCGGTATTAGGGACGAGAGCGAGTTGGTCGTCGGTTTCGACTATTTCAAGGCGCCACGGGTGATCGAACAGCTCCTCGTCGCCAGGCGAGCTCTCTATGACACGGTTTACCAGCACAAGACCGTGCGTTCGGCCGAGGGCATGGTCGTGCTTTTCCTGCAGCGATTGGGCAGGCTGGCGGCTGGAGGAGTTGATGCGCTTCCAGACGAAGAGCCGTTCACCGGCTTTCGCAAGGTTTTCGCTGGCGAACCTCTCTCTTGTGAGGAACTTCTCGACCTCGACGATTTCGCCCTCTGGCGCCTGATCATGCGGTCCGCCTCAGAGTCGGGGATCGGTGACGAGACCGCCAGCGATCTGGCCCGAAGGTTGCTTCAACGTGAGTTGCTGAAGCAGGTACCGGTAGAGGAGAATCATCTGGACGACTTCATCTTCAAGGACGATTGGCTCGAGCGGGTTGCCGAGGCAGTTCGGCCGCACGTCAAAGGCGATCCGTCTTCCTATGTTTACCGCGATCGCCGCTCCTTCTCGGTTTGGACCGAGGGTCCGGCCGGCCGTGCATACCTGATTAAGAATCGCCGAGCCGGCCTTGGGGAGGCGACCCGCGCGCAGGATCATCCGGACCTCGAAGTCGTCGGTGTGGGTCGATCTCACAAGGCCCACAGGTTGTTCGTTCCCCGTGAGGCGGTGGCCGATGTGAGGGCGCTGATCACTCCTTAGGAAAATCGCGGAAACTGCGGCCGGAAGCCTTTTTCACCTCGTTACTTGTCCGGCACACCAGATAAACATCGTGCCATGTGCCCGACCAAGGAGCTCACTGTCCGATGAGCAGGTTTGCTGCGGCGAAGGTCCACCAGCGGGCCTCGGTGTCTCCGGCCGAGATCATCGACGAGGTGCGAAGGAACGCCGATTCGATTGGGACGGAGGTCGACTCGATCTCAAGGATCCTCGAGGGCAAGATCGATCAGCTCCGCGACGATGTCCAGCTGCGTCTTGCCACCAGGCAACTCGCCTGCCAGCAGTACGCCAGCGCCCGCGAAGATCGTCAGCGCCTGCTCGGCATGTTGCAGCAGGCGGAGGCGCGACTGTTCGCCGAGACCAAGGTCTTTACCGCGATCGAGGATCTGACGCGGTCCTAGCTCGGCCTGCGGGAGGCGCCCACAGCGCCGGTGCCCGCCAACCGGCGTAGCCGTCGCGGTAGGTTCCAGGCATGGAGGCACACGGCAACGGCATCGAGTCGAGCGCCGAAGTCGAGCTGCGAGGCCTCTCGATCTACACCCACCACGGCGTCAGCGCAGCCGAGCAGGAGGTGGGGCAGCGGCTCGAGTTCGACATCTCCTTCGACGTGCCCGACTGCGACGCGGTCCTGACGGACCGCCTGGAGGACACGGTCGACTACGCCCAGGTCTGCGACATCGTCGCCCTCGCCGCGACCGAGCGCAGCTACAAGACGCTGGAGCGCCTGGCCCAGGTGATCGGCCAGCGACTGATCGAGCGCTATGGCTGCGAATCGGTGCGGGTGCGGGCCGCCAAGCCCGAGCCGCCGCTGCCGCTGGCGATCCAGGAGGTCGCGGTCGAGGTCACGCAGGAGCGCGCGGTCGACGAGGACGAAGCGCCGGAGGGGTAGGCGGTGCGGGGCGGCTACCTCGGGCTCGGCTCGAACGTGGGCGACTCCGCGGCGCACCTGCGGGGGGCGATCGAGCTGCTGCCCGCGCACGGGGTCGAGGTCGAGGCGGTCTCCTCCGCCTACGTGACCGAGCCGGTCGGCGAGGTGCTCGATCAGCCCGACTTCCTCAACGCCGCGATCCGGATTCGGACCGAGCTTGAGCCCGAGGCCCTGCTCGACGCCTGCAAGGCGGTCGAGGCGGAGCGCGGCCGCTCCTTCGCGGCCCCCCGTCATAGCCCCCGCCCGCTCGACGTCGACCTGCTGCTGCTCGGAGATCTGGAGCTCGAGACCGAGCGTCTGACCCTGCCCCATCCCGAGGTGACCAGTCGCCGTTTCGTCCTTGTGCCGCTGCTGGAGCTGGATCCGGAGCTGACGCTCCCGGATGGAACCCGTCTGGCCGATGCGCTCGCCGCCCTGCCCGAGGGCCAGCGGGCGGACCGGGCCGGCTCGTTCTAGCTAGCCGTTGCGGGCTCGCCGCGCAGCGGCTCCAGCCAGGCGGCGGGAAGGATCGGCGGCATCTTGCCGGGGTAGTCCGGCACCACGCGCTTGGCCAACGCCCCGGCCGGCCGTCCCTCGATCGCCGGGCGCAGGTCGTCCAGCGTCATCGCCAGGCCGATGCTGGGGGCGATCTGGAAGTCGGCGGCGTTGAGCCGCTCGCCGTTCAGCACCCCGGCGGCGATCAACTCGTCGACCTTGTCGAGCATCGCCGGCAGCGCCGCGAGGCCGGCGCGGGCGTTCTCGTCGGAGGCTTCGTTGAAGTGGGCCGAGAGGGCGACGATCGGGGCCGCGGTCTTCATCGCCAGGCCGATCGGCAAGCCGATCTTGGCGCCCTCCGAGTAGCTGCGCAGCGGTGCCTTGTCGTGCTTCATGCCCCACCAGAGAATCTGGCGAATCGGGTGCTGGAGCTGCTCGTCGCCGAAGCGCTCGGCCTCTTCGACCGCCGCCCGCTGCTGCGGGTCGGTGGGGAACAGCGGCGGCTCGGGTCGCAGCCGCTCGAGCTCGCGGGCGATCTGCCGCGACCCCTGCACCTTGGCCCCGTCGATCTTCAGGGCAGGCACGGTGACCCCTGGGAAGCCGGCCGCGCGCAGCACGCCCTTCGAGATCACCGGCAGCAGGTCGGCGCGCTTGTAGGCGATCCCCTTATGCCGCAGCATCAGCTCGGCAGTGGTCGCCGGGTGCGAGGCGGGAATCACGAAGAGGCGGGCGCTCATCGCGCGATCCTATATCGCTCGGGCAAGCTCGAAAGCGATGACGATGCTGGCGAACAGTCGTAGCGCGCTCAGCGCCACCCAGGCATAGCGTTCGACCTGGGCCGTCCGCTCGCGGCGTTCGAGCCCGTCCATTTCCGCCTCGGTGCGCCGTCTCTGGTCGGCGATCTGGGCGCGCAGCCATGCTTCACGTTCGTCGATGCATGACTTATATAGCGTTTTCGTCTGACAGACAAGAAACTTCGCCACACCGGTTTATGGGACTAGTCCGGTGCTCCTTCTTCCGTCAACTCGAACCGCCCCAACGACTTCGGGCCCTGCGGCGGGCACCAGCGCACGCCCTCGACGAGTGCGCTGAGCGGCACGCCCAGCGCCCCCGCCAGCTTGATCACCGTGTCCATGCGGGCGAGGCGCTTGCCGCGCAGGAGCAGTCCCAGATGCGTGCGGTGAATCGCGGCGCGCTCGGCGATCTCGGTCAGGCTCATGCCTGTCTCGCGCTTGCAGCGTGCGAGGTTGAGGGCGAGGCACTCCGCCACCAGATCTCTGTTCTCTGCCGAGCCCGTGGTCATCTCGCGAGTCTAAACCCGGGAGCTTTTTAGCTGTGGCCCAAATGCGGGTCAACCGTAAGCCTTTCGTCCGTGTCAGACGTCGCGGAGCACTTCGCACATAACCTCGCCTTCTACCTGAAGCAAGCTGGCCTCACGCAGGAAGACCTCGCGGCCCGCAGCGAAATCCACCGCACGCAAGCCGGGAAGCTCGTGAACGGGGAGCAGGTGCCGCGCCTCGACACGGTGGTCAGGTTGGCCGGGGCGCTGGGGGTGAGCGTCGCCGACCTCACCGAGGGCATCGCCTTCCAGCCCGCCGCTCAGGCCGGCGAGTTCCTCTTCTCGGCGCCCAAGCACACCCCGGCGCGCAAGCGCAGGGGAGCGCCAAAGCGCAAGCCTCCAAAGCGCAAGTCCTAGCCGCTCGGCGATAATCGCCTCGATGCTTCTCGCGGTCGACGTCGGCAACACCCAGACTCACCTCGGGGCCTTCGAGGGCAAGAGCCTGGTCGAGCACTGGCGCTTCCAGACCCGCTCGGGGGCGACCGGAGACGAGCTGGCCGAGCGGATCGCCGGGCTCTTCTCGCTTTGCGAGATGTCCTTCGGCGACGTCGACGCCGTCTGCGTCTCCTCGGTCGTGCCGCCGCTCGGCAGCCAGTTCGAACAGCTCGCCCGGCGCTACCTCGAGGCCGAGTGCCTGACGATCGGGCCCGGCCTGAAGACGGGGATGCCGATCCGGATCGAGAACCCGCTGGAGGTCGGCGCCGACCGCCTCGTCAACGCGATCGCCGCCTACGCGCGCTTCGGCGAGGCTTGTGTCTCAGTCGACTTCGGCACCGGCATCAACATCGACGTCGTCTCCGCCGACGGCGAGTACCTCGGCGGCGCGATCGGGCCCGGTCTCGCGCCCTCGCTCAGCGCCCTGATCGAACGGGCGGCTCGGATCACCCGGATCGACCTGGAAGAGCCGAAGGAAGCAATCGGCCGCTCGACCCGGGCAGCGATCCACTCCGGCTTCATCTTCGGTTTCGCCGGTCTGATCGACGGCATCGTCAGGCGGATCGAAGACGAACTCCCGAACCCGAAGGTGCTGGCCACGGGGGGGTACGCCTCGGCCGTCGTCCCCTTCACCGAGACGATCGACGAGGTCGACGACATGCTTACCCTCGAGGGACTGCGACTGATCCATGAACGCAACGCGCCCACAGCTGACTGATCCCTTCCGGATCGCCGACGTCGAGATCTCCAACCGGGTCCTGCTGGCGCCTCTTGCCGGCATCGGCAACTGGTTCGTGCGCCTGCAGGCAAAGCGCCACGGTGCCGGCCTCGCGGTCTCGGAGATGGTCTCCAGCTTCGCCCTCCACTACCGCAACGAGCGCACGCTGCGCGAGCTGATGCGGATCCACCCCGACGAGCACCCCGTCTCGGTGCAGCTCTTCGGCCACGACGCCGAGGTGATGCGCTCCGGCGCCGCGATCGCCGCCGAGGCGGGGGCGGACCTGATCGACATCAACATGGGCTGCCCGGTGCCCAAGGTCCGGCGCACCGGCGCCGGCGCCCAGCTCCTGCGCGACCCCGAGCTGGCGCTGGCGCTGGCGCGGGGTGCCGCGGAGGGAGGGGGAGGGGTGCCGGTGACCGTGAAGCTGCGCTCCGGCATCGAGGCGGGCGACCGCTCGGGCTTCGAGCTCGCGATCCGGCTCGTCGAGGAGGCCGGTGTGGCGGCGATCGCCTTCCACCCGCGGGCGGCGACCAAGGGCCACAAGGGGGTGCCCGACTACGAGCTGACCCGGGAGCTGGCCGAGCGGCTGCAGGTGCCGGTGATCGTCTCCGGCGGCCTCTCCAGCGCCGCGGCCGCTCGCCAGGCCTACGAGGAGTCCGGGGCCGACGCGGTGATGATCGCCCGTGGCTCGCTCGGCAACCCCTGGCTGTTCGAGGAACTGACCGGGCAGCGGCAGCGACCGCCCGGCCGTGAGGAGGTCGCCGCCGAGCTGCTCTGGGTCATGGACAGCGCCGAGGAGCACCTCGGGACCGAGCGGGCGGAGCGCTACCTGCGCAAGTTCTACCCCTGGTACACGGAGCGCCTGGGCGCTTCCCAGGAGGTCGTCGACGAGCTCCAGCGCAGCGCCGATCTCGGCCGCGCGCGGGAGCTGATCGGCGCCTTCGCCGAGCCCGTCGCGGTTGCTTGAAACGCCCCTGATTGCCGGGTCACCGCCCTCGCTATAATCCCGCGACTCCGTGCCGGGGTGTGGCGATGCAGACCGCCGCATTCGGGCGTTTTTTTAGGTCTGGGAGTCGTTTCCGCGGCTCTCCCAACAGCCAAAAGCGAGGTAGTTCAAGTGAGTCGTCAGGCGGTCATCACCCCAGAGGGTCTCGAAAAGCTCAAAGAGGAGATCGAGCACCTCTCGACGACCAAACGCCGTGAGGTGGCGGCGCGGATCAAGGAGGCGCGGGAATTCGGCGACATCTCCGAGAACGCCGAATACGACGACGCCAAGAACGAACAGGCCCTGCTCGAGGGGCGGATCGCCCAGCTCGAAGAGCGCCTGCGGCGCGCCCTCGTGATCGACGAGAAGGCGCTCAGCACCGACGAGGTCGGCTTCGGCTCGATCGTCCACGTCAAAGACCAGAAGACCGGCGACTCGCAGAAATTCCAGATCGTCGGCTCGACCGAGGCCAACCCGGTCGAGCACAAGCTCTCGAACGAGTCGCCGATCGGCAAAGCCCTGGTCGGCCGCAAGCGCAACGACGTGGTCACGGTCGAGGTGCCTCGGGGGCCGAAGAAAAAACTGAAAATCACCAAGATCGAGAAGGCCTGACGGCGGATAGAGTCGGCCCGCGATGAGCGAGCCAACCGAGCCGAAGCTCTCCGACGTTCTTCGCGACCGGCGCGAGAAGCTCGGCCGGATCAGGGACGCCGGGATCGAGCCGTTCCCGCACGAGTTCTCCCAGCGCGAGGACATCGCCGAGGTGCGGGCCGCTCACGAGGGCCTGGCGGCGGGGGTCGAGACCGAGTCGCGGCACCGGGTCGCCGGCCGCATCGTCGCCCGTCGCGGACACGGCAAGGCCTGCTTCCTCGACCTCCGCGACGGCAGCGGCCAGATCCAGCTGCACGCCCGCGAGGACCTGCTCGGCGAGGAGGCGTTCGAGCTGCTCGTCAATCTCGACCTCGGCGACATCGTCGGCGCCGAGGGCATGGCGATGGCGACCCGCCGTGGCGGCGAGCTCTCGCTGGCGATCGACCGCTGGCGCCTGCTGGCGAAGAGCCTGCGCCCCCCTCCCGACAAGTTCCACGGCCTCGAGGACACCGAGACGCGGTTCCGCCGCCGCGAGCTCGACCTGATCGCCAACGAGAGCAGCCGCCGCATCTTCGGGGTCAGGGCCCGCACCGTCAGCGAGGTGCGCCGCTGGCTCGACGACCACGGTTACACCGAGGTCGAGACCCCCGTCCTGCAGCCGCTCTACGGTGGCGCCCTGGCGCGCCCCTTCACCACCCACCACAACGCCCTCGACCGCGACCTCTACCTGCGCATCGCCACCGAGCTCTACCTGAAGCGCTTGGTGGTCGGCGGCATCGACCGCGTCTACGAGCTGGGCAAGGACTTCCGCAACGAGGGCGTCTCGCACAAGCACAACCCCGAGTTCACGATGCTCGAGTGGTACGAGGCCTACGCCGACTACGAGAAGACCGCGCATGACCTCGAGCTGCTCGTCTCCGAGGTGGCGGAGCGGGTGCTGGGTACGACCAAGGTCGCCCGCGGCGAGGTCGAGATCGACTTCGCCGGCCCCTGGCGGCGCATCAGCTTCCGCGAGGCGATCCTCGAGCGGGCCGGCATCGACATCCGCGAGCACCCGACCAGGGAGGCGCTGGCGGCGGCGATGGGGACCGAGCCCGACCCGGCCGAGGGCTGGGGCAAGCTGGTCGACGGCCTGCTCGCCCGCGAGGTCGAGCCGGGCTTGATCCAGCCCACCTTCGTCTTCGACTACCCGGTCGAGCTCTCGCCCTTCGCCAAGGCCCACCGCTCCGAGCCGGGTCTGGTCGAGCGCTGGGAGGCCTTCGTCGGCGGGGTCGAGATCGCCAACTCCTTCAGCGAGCTCAACGACCCCGACGAGCAGCGCCGGCGCTTCGAGCAGCAGGCGGCGGAGCAGGCCCGCGGCGACGAAGAGGCCCAGCCCTACGACGAGGCCTTCGTCGAGGCGCTGGAACAGGGAATGCCGCCGACCGGGGGCGTCGGGCTCGGGATCGACCGCCTGGTGATGATGCTGACCGGGGCCGCCAGCCTGCGCGAGGTGCTGCTGTTCCCGGCGATGAAGACCTGAAAGCCCGCAGTTACCGGATGGAAGCGGCAAAAGGCCGGCCGGGCGCTCTCGGTAGAGTTACGGAACACATGGGCGCCTGCCGATATCGATAGGGCGTCTGCCGGTACTAACCCGGGCCAACCGGGTTCGACCAAGAAGAGGAATCTTTTGTTCGAGCGATTCACCGAGAGAGCCCGCCAGGTCGTCGTCCTCGCCCAAGAGGAGGCGCGCACTCTCAAGCACAACTACATCGGCACCGAGCACATCCTGCTCGGGCTGCTGCGTGAGGAGGAGGGCCTCGCAGCCCGCGTCCTCGAGTCGCTCGACATCACGGTCGAACGGGTGCGCTCGCAGGTCGTCCGCATCGTCGGCTCCGGCGAGGAGGTCACCTCCGGCCAGATCCCGTTCACGCCGCGCGCCAAGAAGGTTCTCGAGCTGGCGCTGCGCGAGGCGCTCTCGCTCGGCCACAACTACATCGGCACCGAGCACATCCTGCTCGGCCTGGTGCGTGAGAACGAGGGCGTTGCCGCCCGTATCCTGCTCGACTTCGACGCCGACTCCGACAAGATCCGCAACGAGGTGATCCGGATGCTGTCCGGTCCCGGCGGGCGTCGTCAGGGCAGCGGCAGTGGCGGCGGTCAGGGCGAGGGTAAAAAGTCCTCGAAACTGCTCGACCAGTTCGGCCGCAACCTCACCCGCCTCGCCGAGGAGGGCAAGCTCGACCCGGTTATCGGTCGCGAAACCGAGATCGAGCGGATCATGCAGGTGCTCTCGCGCCGGACCAAGAACAACCCGGTGCTGCTGGGCGAGCCCGGCGTCGGCAAGACCGCCGTGGTCGAGGGCCTGGCCGCCAAGATCAACTCCGGCGAGGTGCCGGAGCTGCTGAAGAACAAGCAGATCTACACGCTTGACCTGGCCGCCCTGGTCGCCGGCTCGAAGTACCGCGGCGAGTTCGAGGAGCGGCTGAAGAAGGTGATGAAAGAGATCACCCAGCGCGGCGACATCATCCTCTTCATCGACGAGCTCCACAACCTGGTCGGCGCCGGCGCCGCCGAGGGC
>Ga0190275_10001411_pt1 | contig 17865 bp, 15 predicted proteins | sample Popmic550T_FD_133745 | JGI IMG/M metagenome (GOLD analysis project Ga0190275, IMG submission 133745) | Populus adjacent soil microbial communities from riparian zone of Yellowstone River, Montana, USA - 550 T | ecosystem: Environmental > Terrestrial > Soil > Riparian zone > Trees stand | place...
CGCCCGTATGGACCTGCAGCGACTCGACACCCGCTACCAGGGCGACCCAACGGTGGTCACCCAGTCCGTCGACGGTGAGACGTGGCTCGTCCGTCTCGACGCCGACCGAGCACCGGCACGCCATCTGGTCTGGGATCGAACGAGCCGCACCGGTCATCCCGTTCCGATGCCTTCGACTGAGCTGCCGGGCGAGCGCTTCGCGCGGACCTTGCCCTTCCGGACGACAGCCCGGGACGGCCTTGTACTACAGGGCTATCTGACGCTGCCTCAGCAGAGCAAGACGGCCGCACCCACCGTTGTTCTCGTGCACGGTGGGCCTTGGGCTCGCGACGACTGGGAATACAACCCCACGGTCCAATGGCTCGCGAGATGTGGATACGTCTGCTTGCAGGTGAACTTCCGGGGCTCCGAGGGGTGCGGTGTCGACCACCTCAGCGCCGCGGACGGCGACTGGGGCGGACTGATGCAGGACGATCTCCTGGCAGCGGTGCGCTGGGCCGTGCGCCACGGCCACACAGACGAATCGCGGCTGGCGGTGATGGGCACCTCGTACGGAGGCTATGCAGCACTGGCTGCCGCCACGACGGGCCGACCAGTCTTCTCCGCTGCGATCGCGATCAGCGCAGCCAGCGATCTGGTCACGCTGACCGAGCAGGTCCGGCACCAGCGCCCCTACTTGAGCGCGCTCTTCCGGACCCGGCTCGGCCATCCGGTCCGGGACCGCGACCGGTTGATCGCGCAGTCGCCGCTGACGCATGCCGCCCGGTGCCATACGCCGGTACTCCTGGTGCACGGAGCTCAGGACGACCTGATGCCGGTCGCCCATGCGGAACGGATGGCCGCTGCTTTGCGGGAACGCGGCAAACCCCATCGGCTGCTGGTCTTTCCGGACGAAGGACATGGCGTGACCCGAACCGTCAACCAGCTCAGGCTGGCCAGAATCGTGCGGTCGTTCCTGGCCGACAAACTTCGCCGAGGACGTCCATGACATCGACCACTGTCCCGTCGACCACCGCGCCTGCCTTCGACTACCTTCCGGCCGGCGACCCACTGGCCCCCTTCAGCCTGCGGCCGCGGTACCAGCGGGAGGGCGACCCGATCCCCGCCGACGAACTCGGCGGCGAGTTCTCGGTTGACCGGCTGGCCGTGTACTTCGGTCTGCCCGGCCTGACCCGCGACCTGTATCCGGTCGCACCGTGGATCGGTGTCGACCGGGTCCGCCACGCACCGCCCCGCCCCGACGGCTCATCGGACCCGGGCGAGTTCGCCGAGCGGCTGCAGGACTCCGTCGAGCGGGCGATCGCGGGCCACGAGGTGGTCGCCGTGGCCGGATCGGGCGGGATGGATTCCGCCGCGCTGATCGATCTCGCCGCACGGCTTTGCCGCCGTGACGGACGGCGCCTCGTGGTCGCCGTCGTCGACCTCGCGGATGACGCCGGCCGACGGACCCTCAGTCTGGTGCAGCGCCAGCTTGCCTACCTGCACGTCGACGCCGAACTGCTGGCGGTACCGATCCGTCCATCGCGCTGGGCGGAACCACCCTGGCAACCGGACGGGCCACGCTTCGACGCCTGGCCCCGGATGCACACGGGACTGGTCGCCACCGTGGCCGAGGCCGGTGCGACCGTACTCATCCAGGGGAACGGAGCAGATCAACTCCTGCAGACTCCGCCCTACCTGCGAGCCCGGCTGATCCGGGACGGCGGTCTGCGCGCTGTGACGGCTTATCAGCGGGACTTCGGCGGAGGCGGTCAAGTGCCGGCCGAGCTGTTGTCCACCACTGGGCGGATCTCCGGTGGCATCCGCACCTCGCTTTACTGGGCGACGGCGTGGCCAGGGTTCGCCACTGATCGAGGTGCGCCAGTACTGGCGCCCGAACGCGAGGCTGCTGTTCGCAGCTGGCTCGGCAGCTTCCAGGCCGCTTCCCAGCAGGCGATCTCCGCTGTCCGGCCGACCTGGGCCGAAGCCACCATCATGCAGCGGCTCTTCCCCTACGACCGTCTCGCCGACGGCGGTGACCTGCCCGAGGCAATGCCCTTCTTCGATCCGGAGTTCGCGCGCTACGCGTACCACCTGCCGGCCGCGTCCCGGTACGCCCCAGAGCAGCCGAACGCCTACCTGAGGGGCAAGGGCCTGATCGCCCGCCTTCTGCCGCAGGGCTTCGACACTGTCCTCGCTCCTCGCCGTCAGCGCTGCTACAACACCTACCGGCGGTACTGGCAGGCCGTGGCGCGAGAGCCGGAGTCCTGCGTCGAGCTCGGCCTGATACGGGCCGACTGGCGAGCGCACTGCCGGGACGCGTTCGATCTGTCGATGATCATGAGCTGCGAGACGTGGATCCGCGGCGCTCTCGAGCGTGGCGCCTCGCCGGTGACTGCGCAGTGACCACGGACGGCGAGCTCTGGATCCAGGTACCTCCACCAGGCGAGACCTACTCGTCAGGCAACGGCAGCTCGATGCCCACCGTCGTTGCGGAGCTGGCGGGCCAGCACGCCAAGCGCGGCGGCCGTACCGCGATCGTCGTCGAGGACGGCCTGCCCCACGAGCCCCGCGGAGCGGAACTGCTGTGCTACGCCCCGGGGCCGATCAGCATCAACCGTCGCCAGCTGGCTGCCGACGTGGCGACAGCCGCCGTCGGCAGCGGGCGCAGACACAGCTCGGGCCAGCTGAGGCGGGTAGTCGCGGCGATTCCGCCCGACTTCGACGGACCCGTCATCCTGCACAACGCGCTTTCTGCCGTTGAGGTTCTCGCCCGGCTCCGCCCGCGGGCCCGCCGCTTTCTCTATCTGCACAACGATCTCTTCCGTACCTACGGCCGGCGCGAGCGCGCCCGGCTGATCGAGCGCTGCGAACTGGTCATCTGTGTCAGCAGTTTCGTCGCCTCGCGGCTCACCCGCGGCATCACCGCCCCGCCCGGCAAGATCCTGGTCCTGCTCAACGGGGCCGACCCGGCCCAGTTCTTCCCGGCGACCGAGGACCGGACCGGCGCGCCGGTCATCCTGTTCACCGGCCGCACCGTCTTCGACAAGGGACCCCATCGGCTGGTGCGAACCAGCCGCAAACTGGTTGCCGAAGGCATCGACCTGCGGCTGCGTATCGTCGGCAGCTCCAGCATGTCGGCGACGCCGAAGCTGAGCTGGTACGAGCGTCGCCTGCACCGGTCCGCGGCGGCCCTGGGCGACCGGGTCGAGTTCATTCCCTTCGCTGACCGCTTGGCCATCGGCGAGGTCTACCGCTCCGCGGACATCTTCTGCGCGCCATCGACCTGCCAGGACGCCTGTCCGCTGGTACTGACGGAGGCACTGGCCTCGGGCCTCGCGACGGTCGTCTCCCGCCGAGGGGGCATGCCTGAGCAGGCGGACGCGGCAGGACGGCTGTTCAGCCCTCGCAGCTCCAGCTCCCTGGCCAAGGCGCTGAGACCTGTCCTGCAGGACCACCAGGTCCGTACGGAGTACCAACGACTGGCCGCGAAGCGAGGCGAGGAGCTCACCTGGTCCACTCGCTACGAGGAGCTCAGCAAACACGTCACTGCTGCCGCACACCATTCCCGAACCGTCTGAGGAGGCACCATGCCGGTACGCCGCTTCGCCCGTCCGCACGCGGAGGGCATCCAGTCCGTGGATCTACGACAGCCTTGGCTCAGTACGGCCAAGACTGCGCTCGACCGCGACGGCGCTGTCGTACTGACGGGCACCGGGCTGGCTGACGCCGCCGCCGTGACGGGTGAGCAGATGCTGGTGGAGTCGGAGCTTCTCCTCCCCTACCTGGAGGAACTGACGGTCTACGCAGCCGGGCATCTGCGCCAGTACCCACCCACTGGCAGCGACAGCCGAGTGCTCGACGTACTCCGGAATCCTGCCCTGCATGAGATTGCCCGGGCCGTGCTCGGGCCGGAGTGCTACCTCGCCAACTACATGGGGCATACGGTCCTGCCTGGCTCGCATACGCAGCCCGTGCATGCTGACTGGGGACCGCTGTGGGCCGACTACCCGGACTACCACCCGCCGTTCTTGCTTGCCTACAACCTGGCGCTGGTACCGACCGACGAGTCGAACGGCAGCGTCGAGGTGTGGCCGGGCACCCATCGCCGGTGCGGCGCGTTCAACGCCGGCGCGCTGACTGTCCGGGAAGCCGAGCTGACCCGGCAGGCGCGGAGCAGGCCACCGGAGCAAGTGGTGATGGCGGCCGGCGATCTCCTGATCCGTGACGTCCGGACCTGGCACCGCGGGACCCACAACCCCTCGGCGACGGCCAGGCCGATGATCTTCGGACTGCTCGCGGCCGAGTGGTACCGCTATCAGTCGTCCCGGCCGCTCGTACTGTCCGAGGCGCTCGCCGACCAGGTCCCCGAGGTGGGGATCGCGGTGGCGTGTGAGTTCACCGCTGCCGAGTTCGACCCGGTCCGGTGGTCGATCGACTCCGGTACCGAGTTGGCTGCCGACGGGGGCTCGTCCGGGTCCACGTCCGGCCGGCGTACCCGGTAGAGGTCGGCGTACACGCCACCACGGGCGATCAGTTCCTCGTGATGTCCGGTCTCGACGACCTTGCCGCGCTCCAGCACATAGGCCCGGTCGCAGGCGCTGACAGCGGACAACCGGTGCGAGATGAGCAGGACCGCCTTGTCGTGGCAGCGCTGGCGGATCGTCTCGATGACCGCGCGCTCGGACTTCGGGTCGAGCGCCGACGTCGGCTCGTCGAGGATCAGCACCGGCGAGTCGCGGTACAGGGCTCTGGCGAGCGCGACCCGCTGCCACTGCCCGCCTGACAGGTCGACCCCGTCGGCATACTCCTTCGACAGCACGGTTTCCAGGCCTGCTGGCAGCTCGGTCAAGAACTCCAGGGCGCCCGCAGCCGCAGCCGCGTCCCGGACGGCTCCTGGGGCCACCGGCCGGCTCGGTGCTCCCAGCTCGATGTTGTGCCTTGCGGAGAAGGCGTACTGCACATAGTCCTGGAAGATGACCGCGACGCTCTCGCGCAGCAGGTCCGCGTCGTCCGGCGCGAGTTCGCGACCGTCCCAGCGGATCTGACCGGCACCCGGTGGATAGAACCCGCAGAGCAGCTTGACCAAGGTGGTCTTACCGGCCCCGCTGAGGCCGACGAGCGCGACCATGCTGCCCTTCTCCAGCGTCAGATCGACACCATGCAAGACATCTTTGTCCGCACCGGGATAGCGGAACCGGATCCCCCGCATCTCGACCCGCTCGACGCTCTTCGCTCCACCGACCGCGGTCTCCACGGCGGTGTTCGGCCGGTCGGGCTTGAACCGGAGGAACGAGTCGTAGTCGGCGACGAACATCCCTACCTCGCGCAACTGCCCGGCGCTCCAGGCAAGCACCTGCAGGTTGGTTCCCGCCTCCCAGAGGATCAGTACCGCCGCAGTGCCGGTGGCGACGGTGAGGCGGCCCGAGGTGACGCCCAGCACGATCAGGAAGGCAGCCCCGAAGGTGATCGCGCCAGCACTGCCGGCGGCGAGCAGTACTCCGAACACGCGGTTTCGTACCAGCGCTGTCAGCTCGGCGATCCGCGCTTCCCACAAGCCGCCGAGCAGCTTGCGCAGGTGAAGCTGCGAGTCGTTCACCCGGATCTCCTTGGCGGCCGCGCGATCAGCCAGTAGCCCGGTGAGATAGACCCGACGGCGATCATCTTCGGTCAGGGTGGCCTGCAGTTCGTAGTACTGCTTGCCGCTGCGGACACTCGTCAGCAGCGCCGGCAGGTAGGCGACGATGACCACGATCGCGAGCACGGGGTCGATCGCGACCAGCACGACGACCAGGGTGACCAGTCCGATGGTCCCGTCCACGATGCCTTCGGTCGCGTGCACGATGGCCTGGGTCTTGGTCTGCGTGCCCAGCTGAGCGCGCTGCAACAGTTCGTAGAACCGCGGCTGGTCGAAGTAGCCGTACTGCACGTTGGCACTGACGTCGAAGATCCGTTCCTGGGTACGACGGGTCAGGCCGGCCTCGATCAGCCGCATCACGTGCGGGCGGATTCCGATCGAGAACTCGATCAGTACGATCAGCAGTCCCAGCCCGGCGAGCAGTGGGACGAGCGCGTCCAGGTTGCGGGTCTCGGGCTCCATCAGCCGCCCGATGATGGCGGTCGCGAGCAGGACCCGGACGCCGGCACCGACTCCGGTGATCACCAGCAACAGCAGTGACAGCAGGACATACCTCGGCGTGGTCTGCCACAGCAGGGCGACCGCGCGAAAGTAGACCCGCGCGGCCCGCAACGGTTGTGTGCCGGTTTCGGGCTCGGTCTCGCCGGCCGGCGTCATTTGGTTGCCGATCGCAACCAAGACTCGATCCCGGACAGCGCGGCGGACAACGGCGCCGACCCGTGCGTCGGGATCCGGGCGCGGTCGACCAGCCCAGCATCCGCCATCAGCGGCAGGTCGTGCCAGGGCGCGGGGTGAAGGGTGGCGATGGACGGCGCCAGCCACATCACAGCGGTCAGGTGCGGAGGTACCAACTGTGCTACGGACGCCCGCGACGCCGTTCGGGTCAGGGCCTGGATCAGCGCGGGCTGCAGCAAAGGCGCGGCGATCGGCGGCAGCGCGTCGCCAGTTTCGTCGTACCACGGTTGATTGGCGAGCAAGCAGCGAGCCGCCGCAGCCGTGCCGACAGCCGCCATCCACCCCTGCCGGTCGCGGGTCAGCTGCCCGGCTTTCCATTCGGCCGAAGCGTCGATGACAGCCTGCCGATGAGGTTCTGCCAGAGAGTCGGCGCAGGTCGTCCGATAGGCACGAGCCGCGAGTCCTGCAACAACGGCCGGCGGGACCCCTCGGACCAGCCCCCGTGCGAGATCGCGGCCGGGGTAGTGCGCGCGGGCGAACACCTCGTCCGCGTCTCCCCCGACCAGAACCACGCCCGCGTTCCAGTCCCGGGCAACGTGCAGTGCGGCCGGTAACCCCACCTCGTACCGCGCGGTCGCGGGACCCGCCGGTCGCCAAGCCTGCGACCGCTCCATCACCGACGGCTCGACGAGCTGGATGTCGACGCCGCGGGCCAACCTGGCCAGCAGAGGCAGGGCGGCAATGGCACGGCTACTCGCCTCTGGCGGTCCGGCACCCTCCGGTAATACGACGAGGAGATCACGCCCGTCCGCCTGACACGCGACGGCTGCGTGGGCGACCAGTACGCGCTCAGCCGGTGTCCCTGTGAAGAGGACCGCGACCCGGTCATGGGCGCCGATGCTTTCAGCCACAGCATCCGCCGCCAGCGCAGGACCGAACGCGCTGCCTGCACTGGACAGTGTTCGGCTCGCCCCTTCGAGCCGGAGATCTTCCCAAGGGCCGCCGGCCCGCAACCCGTCGACCAGGGCCGGCTCGGACAGCGCCATCGCCAAGCCTGGAACCGATAAGGTCGCCGTCCGCGCGTCGGCCAGGCCGATGGTCGCGACACAACGGCCCGTACCGCGGCTGAGATCAGTCTGCATGCGTCCTCAACCTAGGCCAGCCAGGGAGATCCGCTGAACGCGTTCGACCGTCGCGGCGCGGGTGTGATCCCATCACAGACAAGGCGATGCCTGGGAGGGGTGCATGCGAGTTTCCACGTTCCACGGGGTTCCGGAGTCCACCGACGGCCGGATCGAGGGGCGAGCCAGTGATGTCGCGATCGTCGGCGCGCCACTGGATCTCGGCGCGGCCGACCGGCCCGGCGCACGCTTCGGGCCGGACGCGATCCGGACCGCACCTTACCTCGCCGGGGAGATCTATCACCTGGCCCTGGAAACCAAGGTTTTTGCCTACACCGCGGTGGTCGACGCCGGCGACAGCGACATCTCGATCGCCGACCACGTGCAGTCGATCGACAATCTCCGCAAGAAGCTCCGGGAGGTCGTGGCCAACACCGGCTGCCTGGTCACCTTGGGCGGCGACAACTCGATCGTGCTGCCGGCGCTCGAAGCGGTCGTCGAACAGCACGGCCCGATCAGCCTCGTCCACTTCGACGCCCATACCGACACCTGGGGCGACGACACCGACCGGCTCATGCACGCAACCGTCATCCGGCGGGCCGTCGAGCAGGGGTTGATCAGGCGCGGCCATCAGATCGGGATCCGGGGCTTCGGCCCGTTCGGCGAAGTACTGCGCTGGGGCGAGGAGAACGGCCTGACCGTCTGGTCGATGGACACCATCGAGCAGCTCGGCCTCGACGAGGTGGTGCAGAGCATCCTGCTGCAACTGACCGGCCCGGTGTACCTGTCGGTCGACATCGACGTTCTCGACCCGGCGTACGCGCCCGGCACCGGCACCCCGGAGCCCGGCGGACTGACCACTCGTGAACTACTCCGGGCGATCCGGACCCTGGCCCGCAACCTCGACGTGGTCGGGTTCGACGTGGTCGAGGTGTCACCGCCCTATGACACGTCCGAGATCACCGCCATCGCCGCGAACCGGTGCGTGATGGAGTTGCTCGGTGCGAAGACCCGGCGGGCCCGGGAGACGACGGACGAGGTGCCACGATGACGATCATCAGCTACGACGTACCGGTTCTGGACGATCCGACCTCGGGTGAGTTCGAGGACCTCGTCCGCAACGGCCGTCCCGTCGTCCTCCGAGGACCCACCTCGGGCTGGCCGGCGATCGAGAACTGGACGCTCGACTACCTCCGCAAGACGGCCGGCCACCGGACAGTTCCGATCGAGTTCTACCCGGATGGCAGCTGGTACGGGAACTGGACCACCGCGCAGCTGCGGCTCGACCGGTACATCGATCTGCTGGAGTCTCCGGGCGATCCCGAGATGTGCTATCTCGCCCAGGCCAAGGTGGACGAATGCCTGCCCGAGCTGGTCGACGACATCCCGGTCCCGGCGATGGTCCCGGAGGGTGCGGGCGCCGGGATCTTCCTCGGCCGCGACAGCATCACCGCGTGCCACTACCACAGCCGCGATGAGGCTCTGCTGTGCCAGATCGGCGGCCGGAAGAAGGTCACCCTGTACGCGCCTGAGGACTACCGGAACCTCAGCTACGCGCACCCGTTCTCGTACCGCTACAACTTCAGCAACGTCGACTTCTCGGACGAACAACAACCGGCCGGCCCGCTGCGGCGCGCCCAGCCGTACGAGTGTGTTCTGGAAGCGGGTGACTGCCTCTTCATCCCGCTGTACTGGAGCCACCTCACCGAGAACCAGGACCTGAGCATGTCGGTCACCTTCTTCTGGCGTTCGGACAACACCTGGTCATCGTTGCCACTGGCGGTCCGGTCGCAGGTGGGCTTCTGGTTCCGCTCCCAGGTCAGCTCCCGGATCGTCGGCGGGGTGCACAAGGTGTTCGGCTACACCTGAGTTCTATTTCCAGCCGTCGACACAGGCGACCCAGCCGGTACCAGCGGCCGGCGGCACCTGATGCGGGTCCAGGTGGTGCATGCCGCGCCGGTTCCAGCCCAGCTCAGCGCCGTCGAGAACCAGGCCCAGCGGGCGTTCGGCGTACTCCTCGGTGGTCAGCAGGCTGATCTCGAAGGCGCGGACCCGCAGGCCGTAGCCGCCGTCGCAGTCCTGCGCGAACCGGACCGGGCGTCCGTCGGCCACCACGACCCGGCCGGCCGGGCGCGCGGTCTGCCGATCACCGCGGACCACCGGGCTGGCCGGATGCTCGCGCCAGCCCCGGTCCAGGTGCTCGCTGTAGTACAGCCGCAAGGTGTCGTAGCCGTAGTCCTTGTCGGTCTCGACCATCAGCCACCACAGGTCGTCGTACCGGAAGATCGTCGGATCCAGCCACACACCACCGGTCAGCAGCGTCGCGACGCATTCCCACTGCCACGGAAAACCGGCCGCCCGGTAGAGCCGCACGGAGCTGGTCGCCGAACACTCGGGCAGCAGGTAGTACTCGCCTTCCCACTCGAAGACCAGTGGGTAGGACAGGTGGAACTGCTCGCTCAAAGCGATGCCCTGGTACCGCCAGTCCACCAAGTCGTTGCTTGAGGCAACACCGATCTCACCCCGGCGCCGGCTGCGGGACCAGACCTCGAAGAACATCCACCAGCGATCGTCGGTCCGGATCAGGAACGGATCAGCAACGAAGTCGGCATCCCGGTCGGTGACGTCGTGACGCGTCAGGATCGGGCGCCGGCGCAGCGGTTCGAGCTCAGCCGGCGAGGGGCCGGTGTACAGGCCTATCGCCCACTCCTGATCGGTCCTGGCCACGAGCTCGCGCAGGCCTTCGCCCGCGCCGCGCGCGAAGTGAGCCAGCCTGCGGGCCAGGACGGCGCTCACCGGGAGTCCTGAGGCTGACCGAGGACCAGGTCCTGCCAGATCCACGTCGGCTCGAACTGGGGCGGTGCATTCTCACTAGCGGGCGCGCCGCCGGCGAGGGTGGTCAGCAGTTCCAGCGCATCGGCCCGCTTGAGGTCTACGCGTCCCTCGGGCAGCCAGGCCGCCAGCGCCGTCAGGGTCGCCTCGTCCAGGTCGGCGGCAGCCCCATCAGCCAGTACTGCTTCGAAGGTGCGGTCCGGGTAGTGCCGAGCCTTGGCAGCGCGGACCAGCACCTCGTACTGCCAGCTCGTGAGCACCTCTGCGTCGGCAGCCGCTCGCAAGGTGGCCCTGATGTTGACCAAGGGCTCGGACGCCGCCGCGTAACCGCCCTCCTCGGGCGCATGGAAGAGCGCGACCTCGTCGTCGTCCTCGATCACACCGTCGCGGTACCAGCGGTAGATCTCCCCCACCCCGATCATGCCGAACCGATCGAGTTCCGCCGCGCGGAGCGCACCCATACTCGACGATCCGTAGACGAGCACCCCGGCCGACAGCGCCCAGATGATCTCCTTGTGCCACACAGCCGGGACCCGCTCGTAATAGCCATCGACGAGGGCAATGATCCGCGCGCCGTCCTGCACCGCGCGGTAGACGCTCCCCATCCGGGCCGGAGCTCTGTACTCCGCCGGCAACACCTCGGCGGCGTCCTGATGGGACATGGTCGGACCCAGAAAAACCACGGTCTCCGGCATCATTCCTCCCACGGACGCCACCTCAGGCCTGGTACCACGACCTTGACCACCGGGACCCCGAAGGCGGGGTCGGACAGGTCGACCACGCCGACCTGGTGATGCCCGCGAGCGGCCAGTACGGCCAGCAGCGAGGCGAGATCCTCGTTGCCGGTCTCGTGGTCGGTGTCAGCGAGGTCGGCGTAACTGCGGCTGGCCGGCAGCCCGACCTCGGTCGCGACCCTGACCCGGTCCTCGTCGTCGAAGTAGTCCCGGTAACGGTCATCGAAGATGTCGTCGCGGGAGCCGGCGATGATGGCGGCCCGCGACTGGGCGGTCTCGGTGATCGCCCTCGACAAGGCGATCCGGCGCAGCAGATGCGTGCCCGACCCCTGGGTTTGCGGCAGTGGCCGGTACCACGGACTGGCGACCTCGACGGCGACACACGAGTAGGTCGGGACGGCCAGGTCGGAGGTCATGTCCCAGACGACCAGTTCCACCCCGGCCTGATCGAACAGCTTGATCAGCTGCCGGCAGTCCGGGTCGTCGATGGTGGCGTGGTCGACCTTGCGGGTAGCAGACACCGCGGGCGCCAGTTCGTCGAAGCCGACGATCGAGTCCCGCTCGATGACCTCGCAGAGCGCGTGAACCACCGCTTCCACCTCGGTGTTGCCCGAGGCGAGCCCGTTGGAGCCGTTGTGGAAGGCATGTTCCCCATACGCACCCGGCAGCCGCCAGTCACAGTGCACCGCCTCGTACGGAATCCAGACCGGCCGTAGCTCCTGCAACTCCAGACCCCGGACCCACCGCAGCAGCCTGTCCGGGCTGAACTCGTGGCACGGGCACTTCACGATGCCCTCCACATCGAGGACGTACTCGCCCTGGGCCTGAAGTTGCCGGCTCGATTCGTAGCGGATCGGCTGGAGATGGCGCTCCGCATGCCACAGCTCGATCGCTTCCATCACCGCCGACGCTCGCGCGGCCGCGGCCGTGAGTCCCTTTCCCTGCGAGACGGCGAGGTTGCGCGACGCCGGCCGGAACGCGCAGTAGACCGGGACGCCGAGGCGGTCCAGGCCGCCGATTCCGCCGATCCGGGTCACGCCTGCTGCTCGGGCGACTCCTGCGACGCGAGCCAGCGTCTCCTCCGGGGCGATCGTCCGGTCGCACCCGCTGCGACGGACCTTGACCGATGGTTCGGCCAACGCCGCCCGCAACCGCTCTGTCCCCATGCACCCCTCCCCACCAGGTCGATCGAGCTGAACGCTACGCCCGCCTGGCCGGTGTGCACGAAGCTGACGAGGGACGACAAAAGGGAGGAACGGATGACCGGGCACAGCCTCGGCGCCGCCCCGCCAGCGGAGGTGGCCAGCCACGCGGCCGGCTTGTCTACTGGCTTATCGGAAGCTGACCGGCGGACCTTGGCCGACGTGGGCTATGTGGTGCTGCCCGATCTCGTCGACCCCGCCTCACTCGCAGCGATGCGGGCCACCTTCGACGACGCGTGGGCCGACGGCGAGTCCGGCATCACCGAGCGGCTGCGGCTGCTCGGCTATCCGGCGTTCCGTGAGTTCATCGACCAGGAGAGTCTGCAGGGCGTACCTCGCTCGATCTTCGGCGGGCATCTGCAGCTGCTCGACTGCTGGCTCACCTATCAGCCGGCGGCGTCGCGCTGGCGAACGCGCAAGTACACGGCCGGCACCGAGCGGGACTGGCACCGCGACTTCACCTTCGTCGGCGCCGATCCGGGACGCCCGCTGATCGTCAACATGCTGCTGTTCCTGCAGGACTCCGAGCAGACCGGGCCGACCGTCGTCCTGCCGGGAAGCCATCGGCAGCGGGCTGCCGTGATGTCCGAGCACTCCACGGACCCACATCCCGACGAGGTCGAAGTGGCGCTGCGGGCCGGGGACGTGCTGTTGTTCAACAGTCACCTCGTGCACTCGCGCGGCCGCAACCTGTCCCGGGCACCTCGCCGGGCCGTCGCGATGATGTGGGGCTACTGGTTCGTCAAGCCGGTCGACATGCACCTGCCGCTGTGTCCCGGCGCCCTCGAAGGTGCCTTCGAGGACCGCCTTCGCCTGCTCGGCGTCGAACCGCCGACGGTGGATCTGTACCTCTTCGAGTCCTTCTAGGCAGGTACTCGGCTAGTCTTGTTGACCGCTCGGTCAACCGGTTGCCGGTGGGCTGGGCAGCCGAGGGGTCCGGCCAGCGGGTTCCGTTGCAGGGTTACGGGAGTTGAAGATGGTGCGCGGCACCGTGAAGTGGTTCAACGCCGACAAGGGCTACGGCTTTCTCGCCGTCGACGGCCGGGACGACGTGTTCGTCCACTGGAGCAAGATCGTCTCCGACGGCTACAAGACGCTCGAGGACGGCCAGCAGGTCGAGTTCGAGGTCGTGGACGGCCCCAAGGGCCGCGAGGCCGACGCGGTGCAGACGCTCTGACGCGGAGCGTGGCCGACCGGTAACCTGACCTCTCACCTTGGGAGGGGTTACGACGTGACCGACGAGCCGGTGCATGTGATCCGCAAGCTCGAGCAGGCGCTTGCCGACGACGACTTCGCCTGGTCGCTGGTGCTGGTCGGCGAGGACCAGACCGACAAGCTCGCGACGCTGACCGGTGACCTGCGCGGCCCGTTCTCGAAGACCGGCGACGGCAAGCAGATCACCTCCGGCTTCTCCTACTGGGGCATCGGCCCGACGATCGCCTGGGCGAACGCGACCAACGACCCGTTCTACCTGGTGATGAAGGCCGGCGCTGAGTCGTTCCTGCGGCACTGGCGCCGGATCCGCCCGCATGTGGACAAGGGCGGCTTCCACTTCGTCAGCCTCGGCGTCGGTACCGGCGTCAAGGACCGCACGATCCTGGCCGATCTGCACCGGCAGAACCACGACATGTTCTACATCCCGGTCGACATGAGCTCCGAGATGCTCCGGCTGGGCACCCACGAGCCGGTTCGCGGCGTCGGCTTCCCGATGGCGCAGGTGCTGCCGATCCAGCTGGACTTCTCGCTCGCCGACAACATGAAAGAGCTCGGCGAGATGCTGAACCGGCTGGTCGGCGACGAGCCGATCCTCTACACGCTGACCGGCAACACGCTGGCCAACTTCGAGAGCGATCTCGAACTGCTGTCGACCATCACCCGGGTGCTGCGGCCGCAGGACCGGCTGCTGCTCGAGGTCGCCAGCACCAGCAGCCTGGACCAGGCAGCGGCACAGGCGGCAGCCGACGAGTACCACCAGACGCGGGCGTTCGCCGAGTTCGTCACGAGCGCGCTGCGGTACAACACGGATCTGAAGATCGACAACGACCGGATCGACTTTCGCGGCGAGGTGGAGACCAACGACGCGCTGCTGGTCAAGATCGTCTGGCAGAACAACACCGACGAGCCGATCGTGATGGGACTGCCGGACCACACCGAGGTGGTGCTCGATCCGGAGGACACGATCCTGCTCTACACCACCCGCAAGTTCTCCACCGAGCGACTGAAGAAGCTGACCGCCGAGTGCGGCCTGACGCCGGTCGAGCACGTCCACTCCGGTTTCCGCTACACGCGCCGGCCCAGCCCGTTCGGCCTCGACCTCCTGCTGCTGGCGCCCGGCAGCGCCGCCGAAACGGTCAACACCCTCGCTGACGACATCTGGGCCCGATGACCCCCGATCCCGACACGCCTGACCTGGGGATCGTTCGGCGGGATCGGTGGCGGCTACTTGCTCGCTTACGGGTGCTGCTCGGGGTACTGCGGGCCGCTCGGGGTGATGCCCGCTGGGCGGCGTACCGGCGGACGGTGGTGGCGGCGGTCAGTTACGGGTTGCTGGCCGTGGCGTTCGTGCTGGGTGTCAGCTGGTTCTTCTGGCCGGACAACAGCCGCTGGGAGCCCGCCGTCAACTCGCTGACCTTGGTGGCCGGATTGACCGGCATCTTCGTCGAGCGGCTGACCGCGGAGGCGGAGCGGCGTACCGGCGTACTGCGGGCCGTGGCCGACGAGTTGCAGGAGAACACCCGGCTGCTGTCCGACGAGCGATTCGCCCCACAAGCCCCGTCCCAGCGCCAGGTCTATCCCCGGCTGGTCGTCTCAGCCGTCGACCTGGCACTGGTGTCCGGCGCGCTCAGCCGGCATCGCGACGCCGACCTGGTCACCTTGCTGCACCGCTGGCGGGACACCGTGCACCTGTTCAACCGCCGCCTCGACCTGACCGAGATCAGCACCTTCTCGAACACCATCTCCGCCGCCGAGCTGGCCGCCTTCCACCGCGCCCTGACCCGGGAGAACAGCTACTCCGCCGCTACCCGGGAGATGCTCGAAAGGCTGCTCAGCCACCTCCCCCGGCACTGACCGCCGTATCGGCCGAGGCCGAAACCTGCGCGCTGGCCTGATCGTTGCTGGGTGCGCGGTGAAGTCTTGACTCGATCGACGGCCAGGGTTGTACTTTCGGACAAGACCGTTATTGTCCCCTGGAGGCATCTCCGATGCGATCTGCGCGTGCGCTCCTGACTACGGCACTGTCCGTCCTCCTGCTGCTGCCGCTGTCCGCGGCCGAAGCAGGCCATCCGCCGGCACCGCCCACCGCCGTACCGCTCGGGATCCCGCTGTCCGATGTGCTCCTGATCGGCGGCACCGTCGCTCCCGGCCCGGACGCCGGCAAAGCGGCGATCTGGAACATCTCCGCGGGCAAACCGGGCTACCTGAACGCGATCGATCCGGCCACCGGAGCCAGCCTGCTGTCGGCGCCGCTCCCCGGCGCCGACGCCGGTTACGCCGTCACTGCGGCTCCCGACGGCACGATCTACGCCGGTACCTACAACAACGGCCACCTGTACCGCTGGCGTCCCGGTAGCGGCAACACCGTCGAGGACCTCGGCCGCCCGATCGCCAGCGAGGGCTTCATCTGGCGGCTGACCACCGACCCTGAGGGCAACGTCTACGGCGGCACCTACCCGGGTGGCCGCGTGTTCCGGTACGACGCCGTCACCGGCGCCGTGCGCGACTACGGCCAACTGATCGCGGGACAGCCGTACGTCAAGAGCATCGACTTCGCCAACGGCAAGGTCTACGCCGGCACGAACCCCGACGCCCACCTTGCCGAGCTCGACCCGGTCAGCGGCGCGGTGACCGAAATCCCGACCCCACCAGGGGTTTCGGACATCAAGAACATCGCCGTCTACGACCTCAATGCCCGGGGCGGCAAGCTCTACGCGCGCTACAGCGTCGCGTACCCAGGCCCGACCCACGTCTACGACCTCGCCACCCGCACCTGGGTCGACGAGATCCCCCTGTCGCACGGCCTCGACGTCTCTCCGGTCGGCGACAGCGGCGAGATCTACCTGATCCAGCAGAGCGAGCTGAAGAAGTACGACCCGGCGACCAAGACCCTGACCGGTACCGGTCTGACCTTCACCGGCCGGATCCAGAACACCCGTGCGATCGGCTGGGCCGAGCTCGGCCTGCCGGACTACCCGGGCAAGAGCATCGTAGGGACGCTGTGGCGTGGCGAGCTGTTCCGCTACAACCCGCAGACCGGCAAGTCCGAGATCCTGCAGTCGGGGGTCCGGCGGGAGCCGATCGACATCCTGGCCGTGGCCGGCGGCAAGGACAAGGTCTACGCCGGCGGCTTCCTCAACGGCGGCGTCTCGGTCATCGATCCAGCGACCGGCGCGGCCACCTTCAACCGGTTCTCGCAGACCGAAGCGATCCTGGAGGCGTCCGACGGGACCGTCTGGATCGGCAACTACCCCGAGGCCCGCGTCTACTCCTACGACCCGGCCAAGCCATGGAGCAGCCCGGAGTACTCGCCCGGTCCGCCCGGCACGCCGGACAACCCCAAACTCCGGGTCAACATGAAGGCTGACCTGCAGATGCGGGCCCGCGCGATCGTCGAGGTGGACGGCAAGATCGCCATCGGTACCGTCCCCGAGGGCGACCGGCTCGGCGGCGCGCTGGCGATCCACGATCCGGCGACCGGTACGACCCAGACCTTCCGCAACGTCGTCCAGGACCAGAGCGTCTTCGGGCTCGCCGCGCACAAGGGCATCGTGTACGGCGGTACGTCCATCACCGGCGGCCTCAGCACCACCCCGCCGACCCGCACCGAAGGCACCGTCTTCGCCTGGGACGTCCGGCACGGACGCAAACTCTGGGAGACCCCGATCACCGGCCAAGGCACGGTCAGCTCGGTTGCCCTGGGTCCGGACGGGCTGCTCTGGGGCGTGGCCGGCAAGACGATCTTCGCCGTCGACACCCTGCGCGGCCGGCTCAAGCGCCGCTTCGACGTGGGCACCACCTCGGCCGGCGGCGACATCGTCGCCACCAGGGACGCCCTGTACGCCGGGATCGACGGCAACCGGATCTACAAGCTCGGACCGTGGCAGCGCAAGACGCCACCGGTCTTCATCACCCACCCGAACCGCCGCCTGGCGGTCCGCGGCAACAACCAGCTGCTGGTTACAACCGGGCCACAGCTCTTCAGGATTGATCTAATTCATTGACAGCCCAAAAGTCGTCCCACTAGTTTCGGCCCGGACCGTTATTAGTCCAAGCCTCCATCTGCCTGTTGATTCCTCTGGACAAAAGGGGTCCGATGAAAACCAGTGTCAGCCGCATCCTGGTACCGCTCACCGCGTTCGCGGTCGCGGCCTCGCTCACGGCGTGCGGCGGCTCCGAGGAGTCGCCGTCATCGTCTGGCAGCATCACCGTCTGGATGTATCCGGTGATCGCCGACCAACAGGCCAACAGCACCTACTGGGGTCAGGTCGAGAAGGACTTCGAGGCGGCCAACGCCGGGACCGACCTGAAGATCGAGCAGCAGCCCTGGGACCAGCGCGACCAGAAGCTCGCCACCGCCTTCGCCGGCGGCAAGGGCCCGGACGTCGTGCTGCTGAACCCGGACCAGGTTCCGCAGTACGTGAAGAACGGGTCGCTGTCGCCGGTCGACAAGGTGGTCGAGCCGGCCA
>Ga0190275_10001412_pt1 | contig 17863 bp, 12 predicted proteins | sample Popmic550T_FD_133745 | JGI IMG/M metagenome (GOLD analysis project Ga0190275, IMG submission 133745) | Populus adjacent soil microbial communities from riparian zone of Yellowstone River, Montana, USA - 550 T | ecosystem: Environmental > Terrestrial > Soil > Riparian zone > Trees stand | place...
CCAGACCGCGGACCGGATGCAGATCTACAAATATGTCGTCCACATGGTCGCCCAGGCCTATGGCAAGACCGCGACCTTCATGCCCAAGCCGATCAAGTCGGACAACGGCTCGGGCATGCACACTCACTTCTCGATCTGGAACGGTTCGAAGCCCCTGTTCGCCGGTAACGGCTATGCGGGCCTGTCCGAGATGGCGCTCTACTTCATCGGCGGGGTGATCAAGCATGCCAAGGCGCTCAACGCCTTCACCAACCCCACCACCAACAGCTACAAGCGTCTCGTCCCCGGCTTCGAGGCGCCGGTGCTCCTTGCATATTCGAGCCGAAACCGCTCCGCTTCGTGCCGGATACCCTACGGCGCCGGCGAGAAGGCCAAAAGGGTCGAGTTCCGCTTCCCCGACGCGCTCGCCAATCCCTATCTCGCTTATTCGGCGATCCTGATGGCGGGCCTCGACGGAATCCAGAACCGAATCCACCCGGGCGATCCGATGGACAAGAACCTTTACGACCTGCCGCCGCAGGAGCTGGTCAACGTCCCGACCGTGTGCGGCTCGCTTCGCGAGGCGCTCGTCTCGCTCCAGAACGACCGCGCCTTCCTGACCAAGGGCGACGTGTTCAGCGACGACCAGATCGACGCCTACATGGAGCTCAAGTGGGAAGAGCAGATGCGCTGGGAGACGACCCCGAGCCCGGTCGAATACGACCTTTATTATTCGAGCTAGGCCGTGATCGCTTGAGAATGAATCGCGGACTTTTTCCCGACATCGCGTCACCCTGAACTTGTTTCAGGGTCCAGCTGGTCGCTTGCCCGGGAAGCGGAAAGCTGGATGCTGAAACAAGTTCAGCATGACGGGATGAGACAGCGCTTCAGTCTAAAATGATCATGCTCTAGCCCGTTAGGCGAAGGGGCATTCCCCCCCGCGTTCGGGCTGAGCCTGTCGAAGCCCCTGCTTTCGCAGAGACCGGGAGAAGGAGAGGGCTTCGACAAGCTCAGCCCGAACGGCCTCTCGCTCTATCTCACCGCCCGGGCCTTCTCCCGCTCGCGGGTCCGCGCCAGCTTGCCGAGCGCGAACGCCTCGGCGAAGTGGAGGCCGACCCGGCCCTGCTGGCACCAGCGGACTTCGGCGGCGAGGGTTCCGGCCGAGTCGAGGTCGAGCTCCACCGATGTGCCGGGGTCGAGGGTCCGGTCGCTCTCGATCATCGCGCCGCCGGCGGAGATGTTGCGCAGCCTGACCGGAAGCGCTCGCCCGTTATAGAGCAAGGTGCCGTTGCGGATCAGCCGGTGGCGGGGCGGGCGGCTGAAGCCGACGACTTCGGCGGACGGTCCGCTCTCCGTGGCCAGGGCCAGCGCCTCGTCCGCCGGCAACGGCCTGGCGAAGACGAAGCCCTGCACCTGCGAGCAGCCGAGCCGGCGGATCAGAGTAAGCTCCTCGATCGTCTCGGCGCCCTGTGCGGTCGTATCCATGCCGAGGCTTTCGGCGAGGACGACGATGGCGCGGACGATGGCGCCGTTGCGGCTGCCTGGGTTGGCGGCGCCTCGGACGAAGCTCTGGTCGATCTTGATCTTGTCGAGCGGTGCATCGCGCAAATGGCCCAGGCCCGAATGGCCGGTTCCGAAATTGTCGAGGGCGAGCCGGACCCCGAGGCCGCGCAGGCGGGTCAGGGTCGCTTCGGTGACCTTGCGGTCGGTAAGGAACACCGCCTCGTTGATCTCGAGCTCGAGCCGATCCGGATCCAGCTGCGAGGCGGCGAGGGTCCCGGTCACATTGGCCGCAAGCGCCGGATCGGCGAACTGGACGGGGGACAGGTTGACCGCCACCCTTATGTGGCTCGGCCATTTCACCGCTTCGGCACAGGCGGTCCTCAGCACCCAGTCGCCGATCCGCGGCATCAGCCCGCTTTCCTCCGCGAGCGGGATGGTGAGTGCGGGCGGAAGCAGCCCGCGCACCGGATGGTGCCAGCGCAGCAAGGCCTCGAAGGCGACCACCTCTTCCGAGACCGAATCGACGATCGGCTGGTAGAGCAAGGCGAGCTGGCCGTTCGCCAGCGCCTCGCGAAGGTCCTTCTCCAATGCCTGCCGTTCGGTGGCGAGGGCGTGCATCTCCTCAGCGAAGAAGCGGAAGGTGCCGCGGCCGTCCGCCTTCGCGGCGTAAAGGGCGACGTCGGCATTCTTGATCAGCCCTTCCGCGACGGTCTTGCCGGGCACGGCCACAGCGATCCCGACCGACGTTCCGATCCGGACCTCATGGCCCTCGATCTCGTAGGGCCGGGAGACGTGCTCGATCAGCCGCCGAGCCAGCTCGGACAGCCGGCCCTCCTCCTCGATCCCGGGCAGGATCGCCTCGAACTCGTCGCCGCCGAGCCGGCCGACCTGGCCGTCCTCGCCGAGCACTTCGGTGAGGCGGCCCGCGACCTTCTTCAGCAATTTGTCGCCGACCGGGTGGCCGAGCGTGTCGTTGACCTGCTTGAAGCGGTCGAGATCGACGATCATCAAGGCGCAGCCGCGCCGGCGCGCGTCGGCATTGGCGAGCGCCTGATCCAGCATCGAGCGCATCATCGCCCGGTTGGGCAGGTTGGTCAGGCTGTCGTAGCGCGCCAGCTTGCTCGCCTCGGCCTCGCTTCGCCGCTGCTCGCTCAGATCGCTGCCGAGGCCGCGGAAGCCGAGGAATCGGCCGTAATCGTCGAAATTGGGGCTTCCCGAAAGCGACCACCAGACATCCTCGGCGGTCGGCGCGCGCACGATCGCGTCCGCGAAGGGGAAGCGCGCGGAGAGGTGAAAGCCCAAAGTCCGGCGACTGTCGTCGCCTTCGGCGGAATCGAGTAGGAGCACCTCCTCGAAGCGGCGGCCGATCAGCCCCGCGGCGGCGAGCCCGAGATGAGCGGCGAGCGGTTCTGAGACGTAGGTCAGGGCGCCGTCGGCGTTCGTCTCCCAGAACCAGCCGCGGCCGCTCGCCTCGAAGTCGGCGACGAAGCGGCGGGCCTTTTCCGCCTGCCATTCGAGGGCCAGGCGCTGTCGGGCCGCGAAGAGGAACTGGCGCGAGCGGGCGATTCCGAGGCACAGGAGGAAGAGGCTGAAGGCGCCGCCGATGGCGGCGACCGGCTCCTCGCTCGGCATGAAGATCGCGACCAGGAAGGTCGTCGAGACGGCCAGGATCATCAGCAGCGGCACCGTGAAGAAGACGGCGATCGCGGATCCGGCGCCGGCGACGAGCGCGGCCTTGACGAGAAGGGTCTGGGCTTCGGGCGCGACCAGCAAGGCGGAAGCGAGCCACAGGCCGGCGGTGGCGGCGCCGTGCAGGGCGGTGATCCGCATCGCCTGATACGGGCGAAGCTCGCGCCTTCCCAGTCCGAACCAGAGCGCGCCGTCGAGCAGGAGGATGGCGAGAAGCAAAACGGCCAGCCCGCCGAGTCCGGCGGTGGCGCCGGACTCGGCGAGGCCCCAGATCAGGACCGCACCCCATAAGGCATGGGAGCCGGCCAGGAGCGGCAAGGAGAGCTGGACCGCTCGGGCTCGCTCGCGGGCGGCGCGGTCGTCGTCTTCGTCGGCGGCGGGGGTGAAATCGAACCGGAGCAGCTCCGCGAGCACCGGCGGAGTGACGGCCTCCTGGCCTTTGTCGCTCAAACCGGCGAACCGCCCTTTGCGCATCGCTTGCCGCGCCCCGATAATGAACCGCCGGCTCTCCCCGGAGCCTGGTGGAGCGAGCCTAGGTAACCCAGGTTAAGAAAGCGCTTATTGGCGCTTGCCGATTCGCGCCGGTGCGATGTCCGTTCGAATCGGCATCGCCGACAGGGCTTCGCGCCTCGATGGCCCTTCCGCGCCGCGCCGCCCGGCCCGCTTCGCCGAACGCTCCACCAACAGTCGCGCCAGGGTGGGCCGGTGTTTACGGAAGGTCCATCGGCAGATGGCGAGATCGATGGGCTGGAAGAACCGGGCGCCGAACTGGTCGCCCTGCTGCCACTCGACCTGGGCGTCGACGGCACCGATTCCGGGAACGTCGAGGGAGACGCTGCTGCCCGGCTTGACCCGAGCCTCGCATTCGGCGCGGAAGCCCAGGGCCGACAGGTCCAGCATCGCGATCTGGAGGCTGCTCCAGCTGTTGGGCCTGAGCCGGGTTTCTGCGTCGAGCGCAAGCCGTTCTGCGCGCCGGCCGCTGTCGAAGCCCTGTTCGTCGTCCGGAGACATTACGATGCCCATCCCCAATTCGAGGCTGGCCGATGCATAAGCCCGGGAGCGTTAACGAACTGCTGACGGTCCGAGCGAGCGATTGTAAACATGGGTCAATCGGCCGTCATCCCGGCGAAAGCCGGGATCCACGAACACGGGCGGTGCCGACTTTCCACGAGCCGTGTTCATGGGTGCCGGATCAAGTCCGGCATGACGGGTCGCTAATAATCCTTCGACACCCTGACGTTCACGCTCTCCCGCCCGATGGTCGAGATGCTGGAGAGGAGCGAGAGCCAGCGGGTGATCTGATATTCGACGAGGGTCGCCGAATAGCCGCGCGCGTCGGTCACCACCTCGACATAGACTCGCCGGCCGAGATATTTGCCGGCGGCGATCGCGGTGCCCTGGCCGGTGGTGATGTCGGCCGGAACGATGCGCAGCCGATCGAGGCCGGTGGCGGCTCGAACCGCGTTGATCGGATCGAGGCCGCCGCCGCTATTGTTCAGCGAGGCCACCGCCGCGGCGAGCTGGAGCGCTTCCGGCGCCGACAGGTTGGTGATGGAGGTGCCGAACAGGAGCCGGCTGAGCAATTCGTCCTGAGGCAGCGCCGGAATGCTCGTGAAGCCGATTTCCGGACGCTGGCCTCGGCCCGTCACCCGGATGACGGCGTTGAGGCCCTGGACTCCGCCCTCGGCGGTGATGTCCAGCACCGGATTGACCGGGGATTCGCCCAGAAAGCGGATCTGGCCCCGCTCGAGGTCGAAGCGTCGGCCCGCGAAGTCGTAGCTGCCGCGGATGAGGTCCGCCCGGCCGCTGATCCTCGGCTCGGTGACGGTGCCGTCGATCTTAAGGTCGGCGCTCCATTCGCTGTTGATTCCGAGCCCGGTCACCATCAGCCGGTTGCGGGCGGCGACGTCGAGGTCGAGCCGCCAGGGCGACAGCCGCCGGGCCACCGGCCGCTCGTCGGCCGGGCGGTTGATCTCGCGCACGGCGAGGCGGGGCACCTGGGCCGAGGCGGTGACGCTGCCGAGTCGGAAGCTGCCGCTGACCAGGTCGACCTTGCCCGATATGCTTCCGTTCTCGCCGTCCGAGCGGATCGCGACGGGGCCCGTCACCTGCGCCTTGATGTCGTCCCGGTCGAGCAATTGCGCGGCCTTGGCCTGAAGCGCGATGTCGATCCCGAACCCCTTGGGGCCGGCGAGGTCGAAAGTGGCCCGGCCGGTCACCGAGCCGCTCCGCTTGGTGGTTCCGGCGAAGCTGTCGAGGACGAGCTTGGAGCCTCCGAACCGGCCTGCCGCCCGGACATTGTCGATCACCATTCCGGTGACCGCGCTCTCGATCCGGGCCCGCTCGGTCCTTAGCGACCCGCGGATCTGCGGGTTGTTCCAGGTGCCGCGGGCGTCGGCGCCGACCGCGACCGGGCCGGAGACGTCGAGAAGCTCGACCCCGGTCAGTCGCCAGAGCGTATCGGCCGGGCCGTTGTAGCGAAGCTGAGCGAACAAAGGCGCGGCGCTCAGGCGCTCTCCGATATTGCCGCTCCGCCCGATCGGCGCGAGCCGAACCTGCGCCCGGCCGATCGTTCGCCCATCGCTGACGGCGACCGCCCGAAGCGCCGCATTGCCGCCGGCGAGCTTCGCGGCCAGGCCGATGTCGACCGGCCGCGACGAGAGGACGAGCCCGGAGCGGGTGAGGCCCCGGATCCGCAGATTGGCGTCGCCGCTCGGCTCGCCGACCGCTCCGAAGCGGTAGCGCAACGTCCCCGACGCGCTTCCGCCGAGGCCGAGCCGGGGCCAGCCGATGTCGAGCACGCCCAGCGGCATGCTCTGCACCCGCGCGTTCAATTCGCTGGTCGATCCGCCGAACAGGCCGGAGACGGTGGCGTCGCCGCCCGCGAAGGTCAAAGCGGTGGGAGCGAGGCGCCAGCCGTCGCCTTCGCGGACGAGCAGGGCGGGCTCGGTCAGGACGATGGCGCGCCGGTCGACGGTGCCTCGGCCGGTCAGCCGGAGCCGGCCCGGGGCGATGTCGGCGACGGTGTCGAAGACGAAGTCGCGGCCGCGCGTGCCGGCGATCCGGGCCTTGATCTGGCCGCTCCCGCCGTGAAGCTCGCCGGTCGCGCCGAGGCTGGCGATGGAGAGCGCGCCCCGGCTCAGGCCCCGGGCGGTCAGGCTGCCCTTGAGCGAGGTGCCCGCGGGGTCGAGCAAGGCGACGCCTTCCAGCCGGCCGCTCCGGATCACGATCGGCGGCGGGCCGGCGAACCGGGCATTGTCGGCGCGAAGATCGATGGCGATGCGCTGGAGAGCGTTGAACGGGCTGAACACCAGCCGGCCGGAGAGCCCGCCGCCGTCGACGTCGAGCTTCCCGGTGAAGCCGCCGGGGTCGGAGCGCAGAGCGCCCGAGGCCCGCGTGCTCGAGACGTTGATCGCCGCAACCTGGATCAGCGCCGGCTGGCCCTTCGGCAGCAGGATCGCGCCTGTCGAGGTGAAGGGGCCGAGATGCGATCCGCCCGCCGCCCGGTAGACGAAGCCGGTGGGCGTGGGATCGAGGTTGAGAAGCACGTCGCTCAGCCCCAGCGCCGCGTTCGGCCGGGCGAGGCGGATCGCCAGCTTCGGCCGCTCGATTCGTCCGTCGAGGTTCATGGCGAACGGGCCGTAGGTCGACTGGGCGCCCTTGCCCTCGAAGAAGAAACTGCCGTCGCGGCGCCGGAAGCCGGTGCCGGCAATCCGGATCTTCGGCGCGGTGAGGACGAGGTTTCGGAAATGGAGGATGAAATCATTGCCCCGGACGAGGTCGGCCTCGAGATAGGGAAGGCCGCCCGCCAGGCCGGCGAGGAACCTGTTGTCGAACCGCCTTACCCAGGCGCGGCCCTTGCCGGTGACGAGCGTGCCCTTGCCGCTCGGGTGCCGGACCACCTTGAGCTCCGTGGCGACGTCGACGATGCCGAGTCCGGGGATCAGATAGCGGGTGAGGCCGCCCGACAGGACGACGTCGAAGCGGCCGGTGATCAGATCGACGAACAGGCTGAGCTTGCCCTTCAGCTTGTCGGAGGTGAGGTTCAGCCCTTCGCCGGTCAGCGCCTTGCCGGTCACCTTGAGCAGTCCCTCGACCCTCAAATTCGCGAGGATTCCGCCGGCGACGTCGCCGACCCCGGTCACCCGCCTTGCCGACATCACCAGCGGCACCGTCACCGGCGCTTTCGAAAAGCGTCCCCGGCCCTGCGCCCAGACGTCCTCGAAGCCCGTTTTGTCGAACGCGATCCTCGGGCTGGTCAGTCGATAGGCGAAGGCGAAGGTCTTGAAGGGGCCGTCGAGCCGGGCGACCAGCCGAACCTTCTGGCCGGTCATGTTGGGGAAAAGGGCCGGCGGCCGGAGCAGGTCGGCGCCGACCCGAAAATCGCGAAAGGCGCTTCGGGCGAGGTCGATCGTCCCCGTCGCGACGACGCTCATCGCCGGCGAGCGCAAGGCGAGCCGCCCCTCGAGCTGGCGGTCGTCGAGCGTGGCGGCGCCGGACACCTGGACGACCGGCGCGGTCAGCCTCGCTTTCCTGCCCTTCCAATATTGCGCCGGGGCGATCCGGCCGGCGAGGCTGTAGCGGCCCCTCTCGGCGCGGAGCCGAAGGTCGGCGGCGCGCCGCCCGGACAGGTCGAGCCGGGCGACACCGTTCCACCGCGTCCAGCTGCCGTCGCCGTCCACGGTGAGGACGATCGGCCGGCCGGTGCCGAGCATCGCTCCGGCGACCCCGCTGGCCGGCGACTCGAGCTTGACGTCGAGGTCGAAGCGGTCGCGGTCCGGCTGGGCGTCGAGGAGCAAGGAGAGCCGGTCGCCGCCGTCCTTCACCGCCGCCTGGAGCCTGACCAGCGCCCGGCCCGAGCGGATGTCGGCCTCGCCCGCAAGCCTCGCCACGCGCGGCCGCCCGGTCACGGCCTTGCCGATCCTGAGCTGGGCGACGTCAAGACGTCCGACGTGGATATCGAAGCCGGGGAGGACCGGCCCCGGCCGCTCGCTGGGCCTCATCTTGGGAAGGCGGTGAAGGGTGGCGAGGTCGGCCTCGAGGCGGTGGATGACCAAGCGGTTGGTGATCCAGCCGAGCGGCTGCCAATCCACCTCGATCAGGGGCGATTCCGCGAACAGGCCCTGCGGATCGTAGAGCCGGACGTCGCGAAGCCTGGTGCCGCTCCAGATCGAGCCTTCGATCCGGCCGATATGGATCCGAAGGCCGGAGCTGGGCGCCATCGCGGCGATCCGGTCGGCGATGAAGCGATGGCCGGCGCCGGTGTCGAGAAAGACGGCGAGAAGCGCGGCCGCGGCGGCCAGGACCAAAGCGAGGCCGACCACCCACTTCGCCAGCCTGGACAGCCACCGGCGGCGGCGGCGCGGCGGCGGCGGCGGAGCCTCGCCCTCGTCCATCAAAAGGCCTGGCCGAGCGACACGTAGACCGCGACCCGGGAATCGCCGCTGCTCGGATTGAGCGGCGTTCCGACGTCGACACGGATCGGCCCGAAGCGCGTGTGGTAGCGGATTCCGACGCCTGCGCCGAAGCGCAGATTGTCGAACTTGGGCAGGGGCGAGGTCGAGACGTTGCCTCCGTCGAGGAAGGGCACCAAGCCCCAATTGCCCCATCGGATCCGGGCCTCGACCGCGAATTCGGTGAGGCTTCGGCCGCCGATCGGATCGTCGAAGACCGGGTCGCGCGGCCCCAGCCGCTGGAAGCCGTAGCCGCGCACCGAGCCGCCGCCGCCGGCATAGAAGCGGCGCGACGGCGCGATCCGGTCGCGGTCGGCGCCGAGGATGGTTCCGAGCCGGAGCCTTGCCGCCAGGGTCACGGTCGGAGTGAACGGCTGATAGACGCTGGCGTCGATCTGGGTTCGGCCGTAGCCGAAGGTCCCGGACTGGAGCGAGGCCTCGGGGGAAAGCCGGAGGGCGAGGCGGTAGCCGGTCGTGGGATCGAGCAGGTCGTTCGAGCCGTCGTAGCTGAGGCTCGCGGGGAGGGCGCCGATGAAGAAGGTCCGGCGGCGGGTCGTGCCGGTGTCGAGGTCGACGTCGCGCTCGTCGGTGGCGACGAGCTCGGCGCCGGCGGACCAGGTCCATTTCTTCTGCCAGATGAGGTTGGTCTGCCGTTCGATCGCGCCCGACAGGATGGTGGTTCGAGCGTCATAGGCGGCTCGGTCGATATGGCTGATCGCGACCTGAGCGGTCAGGACCTGGTCCCGGCGGAGGAAGTTGTTGCGCCTGAGGATCGCCCCGATCAGCTGCTCCTGGGTGCCGACGACCCCCCGGAAAGTGACTGCGCCTTCGGGAGGAAGCAAATTGCGATGCTGCCAGCTCGCCTCGATCCTGACGCCCTCGCCGGTGCCGTAGCCGGCCTGGCCGGCGATGGTTCGCATCGGCGCCCGCTCGAGCGAGACGGCGAGGTCGACGCTTCTGTCCTCCGCCGCCACCGGCCGGATCGCGACCGTCGAAACGAGGCCGGTCGCGATCAGCGCCCGCCGCAAATCCTCGACCAGCGCCGCTTCGAAAGGCGCTCCGGGCTTCCAGCGCGCGATCCTCTGGATGTGCCGGGGACTGAACAGGGGCCGGCCCTCGACCGTGATTCGGCCGAATCGCCGCGATCCGTTCGGACTGACGGGCAGAATGAGCTTCGCGGTGCGGGTCTCATGGTCGAGGGCGACGTCCATCTCGCCTATCTCGGCGAAAGCGTAGCCGCGCTTGCCGAGCTCGACTCGAAGGGCCGCCTCGCCCGCGGCGACCCGGGCGGCATCGACCGGTTCGCTCGCCGCGACTGCGAAGGCTTCGCGAAGCGCGGCCGAATCCGCCCCGGCCGAGTCGATCCCGGGCAGCTCGACCTCGGCGAAGCGGTAGATCGGGCCGGGTTCGGCTTCCAGGGTCACGACGATCTCGCCTCCGGCCGGGGCCGCCTCGACTCGAGTCCGCACCAGAGCGTCGTAATAGCCGCGGGCGCGCAGCAGCTCGGCGAGAAGGTCGGCGTCCTCCCGGGCGCGGCGGTCGATCTGGGCCGCGTTGGCGGGGTCCTTGCCGTTCTTGGCCAGGGTCGAGAGCGAATCGAAGGGCGCTCGAAGCTCCGCCTCGGTGTCGCCCTCGAGACCCTCGATCCGGACCGTGTAGCGCCGCTCCGCGGCCGAATCGGCGATGGCCGTGTCCGGTGCCTCGGCAATTCGATCGTCCGGGCCCTGCTCCATGTCGGGCCAGTCGACCCCGAGGTCCGGCAACGGATCGAGCGGTGCGGACGGGTCGAGCGGAGGAAGATCGAGCGGATCCTCGGGCGGCGGCTGCTCCTGGGCGAGCAGCGCCCCGGGGCAGGCGCACAGCAAAAGGGCGGCCAGCGCGGCCGCCACCCCCCGCCCCGCATCGACTTGAAACATGGCGCGAAACTAGCGGCCGCGGGAGGGCGCCGCCAGCCGTAAGATTGCGGGGGGTGGGTGAGGGCGGAGCAGGAATGCCGTCATCCCGGCGAAAGCCGGGACCTCAGGGGGTGAAGAGCGCGGCGCCTCTAACTCGCCGAGGTCCCGGCTTTCGCCGGGATGACGAGTTGATACACCGCCGTCGACGTTAATGCACCGGCCCGGTCACCGCCTCGTCACGCATCAATTCGATCATCCGGCCGACTTCGCGCCAGCGGCAGAAATGGACGAAATTGCCGAGGTCCCGGCTTCGGCCGGCGCGCAGTGCGGCCTCCGACCCGGCATATTCGCCGAAACGCTCGATAAGCTGCGCCGCCTCGGTGAAGGCGGCGGGCGCGAAGGCTGTCTGCTGGAGCAATGTCTTCCCCGGTGTGCGATTTCCACCGCTCTAGCGCCGCACCGGTTTCGAAACCGCGCAAGGTGATGCTTGACGGGCGATTCATCATCTAAAATCCTCTCCCAAATCTCGGGGAAGAATTGAGTCGTCCCCCCCTTCCTGCCAAAGGCCGTCCATGTCCAAGCGCACCCGTTCCGCCCAGGCCTCGGGCTTCATCCTCGCGTTGAGCATCCTCGCCGGAGTCGTGGCCGGGTCGATCGCCGGTCAACCGAGCATCGGCTTTCTCGCCGGTTTCGCGGCCGGAGTGCTGATCGCGATCCTGTTCTGGCTGATCGAACGCCGGCGCTGAGCGCGGCGCCGACAGAATCATCCATTTTGGTAGGAACTTTCCTAGACAAATAGGAAATGCGGATTATATACAGAACATAGAGGGAACACAGATTCGCAGGGGAGTGCTGGTGAAATGGTCGTTGCGGCGCAGGATAGAGCAATGCCTCAAGCGCACCCGGATCTCGCCCACCCGGTTGGGGCTGGAAGTCGCGGGCGATCCCCAGCTCGTTTTCCAGATCCGCAAAGGCCGCGCCCCGAGGCCGCGGATGGAGGCGAAGATCCTGTCCTGTCTGGACCGGGTCGAGCTCGGGCTGGGGCCGTCGCCCCCTCGGTCCCGCCCTGGTCGCCGGCCCCGAAGCCGACGGACGCCGTAACCGCCTTCCTGGAGGCGATACGGGTCCAACTCGTCCACTTTGCCGGCTTCGCGATCGAGGAGATGAACAGCCGGCGCTGGGCGAGCGTGACCTTCCAGGGCGCCCGTCACGAGCTCGCCTTCCGACTGGAAGGGGAGGGCGCCGAGGCGGCGGCCGGGCGATTCCTAAGCGGCCTCGACTCCCGCAACTTCGCCCTCCGGGGCCATTTGCTCGCCGACATAACGGTGGTGGCGCAAGAGCGGCGGCCGGGCTTCGCCCGAATCCGCCTCGACGCTTTAACGGTGGAGGAGAAGTAGGGGTCTCGGTCGCTCCCGTCATCCCGGACTAGATCCGGGATCCATGAACACAGGTCTGCGCGAATTCGGCACGATCCGTGTTCATGGGTCCCGGCCTTCGCCGGAATGACGAAAACGGTTTCAGCCGCCCGTGGACGCGATCTTCTGGAGGTCGCTGATCGCGCTGCGCAGGCGGTGGCCGACCTTTTCCTGCTCGAAATCGGCATCCATGACCGGCGGCAAACCGGCGGCGGGGAGGGCCTGGCGCTTGCGCGACAGCCCGAATTCGATTCGGTGGACCAGTTGCGACAGCGACTGATCGGTCGCCTGCTCGGCCTCCGGCAATTGCGCGGCGAGCTCGGAGATCGGGAGCGGTTCGGCCTCGGCTTCCGGTTGCCGCTCAACCCGCGGCTCGGGTTCGGCCTCGGCCTGGGCTGGTCCCGGTAAGGAAGGAGTCCAGAGGACCTCCGGCTCGGCCCATTCCGGCTCGGACTCGCCAAGCTCCGCCTCCGACTCCTGCGGGATCAGGAAGGCCGGGAGCGGACGATGGTCGGCCTCGATGAAGGCGGGCGATTCCACTTCCGCCGCGACCGGGGCTTCGGGGAAATCCTGAAGATCGAGCGGCTCGCCGAGGTCGCGGGCGAGCAGGGGCCGCCGCGCCGGGGCGTCGGGATGGGCGTCGGCCCGCCTCAGCTTCGGCGCTTCCGAGTCGGGCTCCGCTTCGGGCCTTCGCGCCGCGGGCCGGCGGTCGAGGAAATGCATCAGCGCCCAGACCGCGGCGAAGACGGCCAGGACGGCCGTTCCGGCCGCGGCCAGACGTGCCGTCTCGCCCAGCGGGGGCTGAGCCGCAGGAACGAAGTCGGCAAGGCGGCTCGTCTCGACGAGGCCCGAAAAGAGCGATTCCGGCATGGCGAAGACGACGAAGCCGGCGGAAAGTGCGGCCAGGCCTGCAAGCCCCGAATCGAATGCGCGTGCGCTTAGAAAGGAGAGTTTCATCAGACCGCCTTGCCCGTAAGCTTTTGGTAAGCGGGGTTGTAACTGGAAATATTTGACGACCAGTTACGATCCCGCCTGACGAAGGCCTGTGCCGAATCGCGCCGTTCGTCCCAGCGGGCGCGATTGGCGAAAAGGGTGTCGAGCGCTTCGGTGAGAGCTTCCGGATCCCCGGCCCGGAACAGGGTGCCGGTGACTCCGTCCTCGATCAGCTCGCGATGGCCGCCGACGTTGGAGGCGACGACCAGCTTCCTCTGAGCCATCGCCTCGAGCGGCTTCAAGGGAGTCACCAGCTCGGTGAGGCGCATCGCCTTGCGCGGGTAGGCGAGGATGTCGATGACTCCGTAATAGCGGTCGACCTCGTGATGGGGCACCCGGCCGGTGAATCTTATCCGATCGCGCGCCGGCGAGGCTTCCGCCTGGGCCTTCAACGCTTCCTCCATGGGTCCGCCGCCGACGAGGAGCAGATGCGCCTTGGGACGCTTGCGCAGAAGCAGGGGCATCGCCGCGATGAGATCGTCGAGGCCTTCGTAATCGTAGAAGGAGCCGATGAAGCCGACGACGTCGGCGCCGGCCAGGCCGAGCTTTCGGGCGAGGTCGAGATCGGCGGCGAGCGGATTGCCGAACAAGGTGAGGTCGACCCCGTTGGGGGCGACGATGATCTTCTCGGCCTCGATGCCCCGGCCGATCAGGTCGCGCCTCAGGCCCTCGCAGATGACGGCCACCGAATCGGCGCGCCCTGCCGCCCAGGTCTCGAGCATCCGGGTCGCCCGGTAGCGGGCCGAGCCTTCCCGGCCGGTGCCGTTCCCGACCGCCGCATCCTCCCAGAAGGCCCGGATTTCGTAGAGGAGCGGAAGGCCCAGCCGCTTGGCCACGGGCAAGGCCGCGAGCGCGTTGAGGACCGGGGAATGAACGTGAAGCTGATCCGGCTTCCATTCGTCCGCGAGGGCGCCGAGCCGGGCCTCGAGCGCCTTGATCTCCCGCCATTCCCTCAAGGGCGACGGCGCCGGCGCGGGCACGGGGGTGCGGTAGAAGTCGATGCCCTCGATCGTCTCGGGATCGGCGCCGCCCTTCGAATGGCGGACTCCGGTAAGGCAGGCCACGTCCATCCCCCGCGCCTTCTGAGCGGTCACGATCGCTCGGGTCCGGAAGGTGTAGCCGCTGTGGAGCGGAAGGCTGTGATCGAGCACGTGGAGGATGCGCATGGCGCACGCTCTGACACAATCAGCTTAACGGCCCGTCAACCGGACGGCACTAGGCTCTTGGAGACAATCGGCCGGGATATCTTCCCCTCTCCCGCTTTCGCGGGAGAGGAGGGGCCCAAGCCGAAGGCTTGGGAGGTGAGGGTCTATTCTTAGTCCGGAGTACAGACCCTCACCTCCCACCGCTTCGCGGCGGGCCCCTCCTCTCCCGCGGAAAGCGGGAGAGGGGATTTCTTTGGCAAAGGAGCCAGGATGAAGACCGGAATCGCCACGATGCTTGCCTTTGTCGCCGCCGCCGGGTCTCTCCAGGCGCAGCAGCCTTCGGCTCCCTTCACCCTGGCCGAGACCGGCCGCGCTTTCGCCACCCTTCAGGAGGCCGTGAACGCCGTCGGCCGGGGCAGCGGGACGATCCGGATCGCGCCCGGCCGCTACGGCGAATGCGCGGTCCAGGAAGCCGGGCGGATCGCCTACGTGGCGGAGACACGCGGCGAGGCGATCTTCGACGGCGGCGCCTGCGAGGGCAAGGCGACGCTCGTCCTTCGCGGCAAGGGCGCGCGAGTCGAGGGCCTGGTCTTCACCCGAGTCCGGGTCCCTGACGGCAACGGCGCCGGCATCCGCCTTCAGGACGGCGATCTCGACGTCTCCTTCACGCTCTTTTCGGACGGTCAGTCGGGCATCCTGTCGCACGACGGCCCGCCGGGCTCGATCCGGGTCGACCATTCGACGTTCAGCGGCCTCGGCGAGGGCGACGGAGTCCACAGCATCTACATCGGCCATTACGGCGCCCTCAGGGTCACCAACTCGCGCTTCGAGCGCGGCACCGGCGGCCATTACGTCAAGAGCCGGGCGCCGCGCCTCGAAGTGCTGGACAACAGCTTCGACGACAGCCGCGGCCGCCGCACCAACTATCTGATCGACGTGTCCAACGGCGCCGTCGGCCGGATCGCCGGCAACGTCTTCGTCCACGGCACCGGCAAGGAGAATTATTCGACGATGATCTCGGTCGCGCCCGAGGGCGCCGAGAACCGTTCCGCCGGGCTGGTGATCGAGAACAATGTCGCCTCGGTCGCCCCGGGCTTCCGCTGGTCCACCACCTTCGTCGGGGACTGGAGCGGGGAAAAGCTCGAGATCCGGGGCAACAAGCTCGGCCCGAAGATCCAATCCTTTGCGCGGCGCTAGGGCATGATGAGCCAGCTCTCTCCATTTTCCGTTCGGGCTGAGCCGGTCGAAGCCCTTTTCTTCCGTATCGGAAGGAGAAAGAAGGCCCTTCGACAGGCTCAAGGCGAACGGGAGGGGTGGGTTCGAACCAGCCTGTCGAAGCTGTAAAATGCCTACCCGGGTCCTCCTGACGATCGATACCGAGCTGAGGTGGGATTGGCACCTGAGCGGCGCGTCCTGGCAGGAAAATCTGGCGCTCAGCTTCGATCCGGCGGGCGTGGGGGTGGGCCATCAGCTCGCCCGGCTCGCCGCTCATGGGCTCAAGGCCTGCTTCTTCGTCGATCCGATGCCGGCCCTCGTCTACGGGATCGAGCCGATCCGGCGCATGGTCGAGCCGATCCTGGCGGCGGGCCAGGAGGTGCAGCTCCACCTCCATCCCTCCTGGGCCGACACGGCGAATCCGATATTCGAGCTGACGGGGCTCGATCGCGAGCGGCAGCTCGAGCTGATCCGAACCGCCCGCGATCTCCTGGTCGAGGCCGGAGCGCCGGCGCCCATCGCGTTCCGCTCCGGAAGCTATGCCGCCGACATGGCGACGATCGAGGCGCTGGCGGCGCTCGGAATCGCCTATGACAGCAGCCACAACGGCAGCCATCACCCCTGGCCCAGCGCCCTTCCCCTCGACCCGCGCCTGACCGCCCCCGCTTTGCTGGAGGGGCTGGTCGAGATTCCGGTCACCCATATCGAGCCGAGTGCGGGCAGCCTCAGGCACCTCCAGATCTGCGCGGTGTCGTTCGCCGAGATGCGCTCGGCATTGCTCCACGCGGCGGACCATCGCCATCCGGCGGTGACTATCGTCGGCCACAGCTTCGAGCTTGCGACGCGCAACGGCAAGCGGCCCAATCCGATGCTCGTGCGGCGGTTCGAGACTTTGTGCGGCTTCCTCGCCGGGCAGAGCGAGCGGCTGCCTACCGCCCATTTCACCGATCTCGACGATCTTCCGCTGGGCGCCGAGGCCAGGCCGATGCGGTCGGGGGCGGTGCGCACCGGTGTTCGGATGGCACAGCAGGCTTGGGGCAATTGGGTTCACGAGCGCCGGGTCTAGAGCGTGATCGCTTGAGGGTGAATCGCGGGCTTTTCCCGACATCGGCGTCACCCTGAACTTGTTTCAGGGTCCAGCTGGTCGCTCGCCCGGGAAGCGGAAAGCTGGATGCTGAAACAAGTTCAGCATGACGGGATGAGACAGCGCTTCAGCCTAAAATGACCATGGTCTAGGAAATTAGCCCCTCTACCGTCCTTTCGGGAGAGGAGGGGCCCGCCGCGGAGCGGTGGGAGGTGAGGGTCTGTACTCCGGAGTCAGCAAGACCCTCACCTCCCAAGCCTTCGGCTTGGGCCCCTCCTCTCCCGTGAAGAACGGGAGAGGGTTTGTAGCTCGGCCCACGCACCATCCCCACCACCCTTAACGGCCCGTCAACCGCGCGCCTCTAAGGAAGATCGATGAAGCGCGCGCAGGACGGCTTTCGATGATCGACAATTTCTCGCTCGCCCTCACGCACGGCCTGCTGATGCTCGTCGCCTGGCGCCTGCTCTCGCGCACCGATCTCGATGACGATCCGGCGCCGGGCACGGAGCCCGCCGCCCCCAAGGGCCGCCGCTGGACCCTCGGCAAGGGCCGCTCGGATGCGTGACTATGCTTTCGTCGGCTTTCTCGTCGCCCTGCTCGCGCTCGGCTTTCGCCGGCCGTTCCTGTTCGTGCTCGTCTACGCCTATATCGACACGGTCGCTCCTCAGCGCCTCTCCTATTTCCTCCTGAACAGCCTGCCGCTGTCGATGATCGTCGCCTGCCTCGCCTTCTCGGGCTGGCTGCTCTTCGAGAAGAAGTCGGGCCTGCGCTTCAGCGTCCGCCAGGGGCTGCTCGCGATCCTGCTCTGCTACAGCTTCTACACCACGTCTAACGCCGCCTTTCCGATTGCGGCGGCCGAGAAATGGGACTGGGTGTCGACGTCGCTGGCCTTTGCGATCTTCCTGCCGCTGACCTTGCGCTCGAAGCTTCGGATCGAGGCTCTGCTCCTGTTCCTGACCCTTTCGGCGGCCGCGATCATCATCGTCGGCGGGCTCAAGACGGTGGCCTCGGGCGGGGGCTACGGAGTCCTCAACCTGATGGTGACCAACAACAGCAATCTCTACGAGAGCAGCACCATCTCGACGATCGCGATCGCGCTCATCCCGATCATCCTGTGGCTCGCGAAGTTCGGGACCGTGTTCCCGCCCGACTGGCGGGTGAAGGCCTTCGCCGCCGGCCTCGTCTTCGCCTGCCTGCTGATGCCGATCGGGACCGAGGCGCGGACCGGTCTCGTCTGTATCGCCGTCCTCGCCCTTCTCATGCTCCGCGACGTCAAGCGCCGCTTCCTCTACCTCGCCGGGGCGGGCCTTCTCGTCGTCGCGTCGGTCCCGTTCCTTCCCGACAGCTTCACCGGCCGGATGTCGACCATCCAGGGCTATGAAGGCGATTCGTCCGCCAAGGTTCGGATCGCCGTCTGGAGCTGGACCTGGGATTACACCCAGGAACATCCGCTGGGCGGCGGCTTCGGCGCCTATCTCGGAAACAAGATCCA
>Ga0190275_10001413_pt1 | contig 17861 bp, 16 predicted proteins | sample Popmic550T_FD_133745 | JGI IMG/M metagenome (GOLD analysis project Ga0190275, IMG submission 133745) | Populus adjacent soil microbial communities from riparian zone of Yellowstone River, Montana, USA - 550 T | ecosystem: Environmental > Terrestrial > Soil > Riparian zone > Trees stand | place...
TCATCCTGGCCTCACGGGTGGCCAAAGCCTGGCCCGGTGCCAAGGAGCCGGGCGAAGGTCACGGCACCGGACCACGACGCAAGGCGGTACGACCGCCCGGTGTGCCCGATCCCGCGGTGTGGGGGCCGGACGCGGCCGAGGGTGCCCGTGAGTGAGCTTCTGATGCTGGGGATCAAGGTCGCCGGGGTTGTTGCCGCGTTCCTGACTCTGCCGCTGCTCGTGGGCCAGCTCGAGCACAAGGCCATGGCGCACATGCAAGGTCGACTCGGGCCGATGTATGCCGGGGGCTTCCACGGCTGGGCGCAGTTGGTGGCCGACGGCGTGAAGTTCCTGCAGAAGGAGTCAGTGATACCGGCAGCAGCCGACGCGAAGGTGTTTCGCCTTGCTCCTGCCGTGGCCCTCATCCCGTACCTCCTGGTTCTCGTTGTGATCCCGCTGGGGCCGGGCACGGTCGCCGAGTCCCTCGATGCCGGACTGTTCTTCGCCCTCGCGGTCACCGGTGTCGGCGTGGTTGGCATGCTCATGGCCGCCTGGGCGAGCGCGAACAAGTACTCCCTGCTCGGTGGATTGCGTGGTGCGGCACAACTGCTCGCCTACGAACTACCGTTCGTCCTTGCGGCCGCGTCGGTGGCGATGGCGGCCGGGACGCTTTCCCTCGTCGGAATCGTGGAGGCGTGGAACCCCTGGTGGCTGCTCTGGCAGGCACCGGCGATGGTGATCTTCTTCGTCTCCGGCATGGCCGAGATCCGGCGGCCACCCTTCGACATGCCACTTGCCGACTCCGAAATCGTCTTCGGCTACCTGACCGAATACGGCGGGCTGCGGTTCGCGTTCATGCTGCTGGCCGAATACGTGGGCATAGTGGTGGTGTGTGCGCTCACTACCGTGCTCTTCCTCGGGGGCTGGCGTGGGCCGTTCCTGTCCGATGAACTCGGTCCACTGTGGACGATTCTGAAGATATTTGCGCTCTCTTTCGTCGTTATCTGGGCCCGGGTGGCCTACCCCCGCCTACGGGAGGACCAATTGCAGAAACTCGCCTGGCAGGGTCTGGTGCCCGTCGCACTCGGCCAGCTCGTCCTTACCGGCGCTGTCGTTGCGGCGACCTCGTGATGGCCTACCGCGATGACTGACTTGCCCGGCGGCGGGCTGGCCCGAGGGCTGCTGATCACCCTGCGCACCCTGACCCGCAAGACCATCACCCAGCAGTACCCAGAGGTGCAGCCAGCATTGCCGCCCCGCAGCCGCGGTGTCATCGGCCTGCTCGAAGAGAACTGCACCGTCTGCATGCTCTGCGCCCGGGAGTGCCCGGACTGGTGCATCTACATCGACTCTCACAAGGAGGCCCAGGCCCCGGCCGTCGAAGGTGGCCGCGAGCGTCAGCGCAACGTCCTGGACCGTTTCGCCATCGACTACTCGCTGTGCATGTACTGCAGCATCTGCGTCGATGTCTGCCCGTTCGACGCACTTTTCTGGGCACCGGAGTTCGAGTACTCGGAGTACGACATCCGCGAAATGACTCATGAGAAGGATCGCCTGGCCGAATGGACCCGCGTTGCGCCGCCGCCGCCCGCGCATGACCCGAACGGCATGGCTGACTGAACGTGGGCTCGACCCTCATCGCGGAGGTGGCCCCTTCGGGTGGTCCCGCGGACGCACCCTCATATCTGGACGTCACCGGCAATGAGGTGGTCTTCGTTCTGATCGCCGTGATAACTCTCGGCGCAGCCCTGTTGTGCGTGACGAGCAGCAACGTCGTACGCGCGGCTCTGTGGCTCGTCGTCAGCCTGGGTGGTCTGGCCGGGCTCTACCTCGTGCTGACCGCCGAGCTGGTGGCCATCGTGCAGATCCTCATCTACGTCGGTGCTGTGGTCGTGCTGCTGCTGTTCGGTTTGATGGTCACCAAGGCTCCGATCGGGGCACAGCCGGCGCTGAACACCAGAAACCGCCCGGTCGCGATCGTCGTCGCGATAGCAACCTTCGGCCTGCTGGTCGCAGCCCTCGTCGATGCGTTTCGCTTCGCCTACGTCGATCTGGACGTCGGCGGACAGGGGAGCGCGGAGACCATCGGGGGCGCTCTGTTCGGCTCCTGGGTTCTCGCCTTCGAGGTGCTTTCGGTCTTGTTGCTGGCAGCGCTGATCGGAGCCATCGCCCTGACCCGGCGCGATGTCGGCGCGAAGGGGCATCGCTGATGCACCTGCTGTATCCGCTGCTCGTCTCAGCCGGACTCTTCGCGATCGGCCTGTACGGACTGCTGGCCCGGCGCAATCTCGTCCTGGTGCTGATGTCAGTCGAGCTCATGCTTGGCGCAGTCAGCCTGAATCTCGTCGCCTTCGACGTGTGGCTCGCTGATGTCCTGCGCTCGGGTCAGGTGCTCACCCTGATGGTGATCGCCATCGCCGCGGCCGAGGTGGGGCTTGGCCTGGCCATCGTGTTGCAGTTGTTCGGTCAACGCGCGACCTCGGCCATCGACGATCTCGACACCCTCAGCGAGCCTCGATGAGTCGGGCCTGGCAATGGTCAACCTGACGACAGTGGCCGCGATCGGCGTCGTCGCCTTTCCCGCGATGGCAGCCGGACTCGGGGTAGCTCCTGGCATCCGGCTGCGGCCCCGGGGAGCGCGAACGGTCGCCGTGCTGGGTGCGGCGCTCACGTCCGTGGCTGCCCTGTGCGTGTTGGTCACTGCTGGGCAACCGGCACAGGAGACCAACCTCCTACTGGCGCCCTTCGGAGACATCGACATCACCTCCGGAGTGCTCGTCGACGGCCTCACCGGGGTGCTCGTGGCAGTCGTGGCTGTCGTGGCGACCTGCGTACAGCTCTATTCGATCGGCTACCTCCGCGGCGACTTGCGATACCCGACCTACGCGGCTCAAGTGTCGCTGTTCACCGCAGCGATGATGCTCGTCGTCGTTTCCGGTGACCTTCTCGCGCTGCTGGTCGGGTGGGAGGTCATGGGCCTGTGTTCCTACCTGCTCATCGGGCATTACCGAGATCTGCCCGAAGCTCCGAGGGCGGCGGTCAAGGCCTTCGTGGTCACCAGGGTGGGTGACGTCGGCTTCTTGCTCGGCGTGCTGCTGCTCGGTGGCGCGGCGGGCAGTTTCCGGATCACCGACGTCTTAGCTGCGCTGGGTTCGATCGACTCGGTGACGCTGACCGTCGCCACCCTGGCCCTACTCCTGGGGATCGCCGGGAAGAGCGCCCAATTTCCGCTGCAGACATGGCTCCCCGACGCCATGGCTGGCCCGACCCCCATCAGCGCCCTGATCCACGCCGCAACCATGGTCGCAGCTGGTGTCTTCGTCCTCATACGGCTGTATCCGCTCTTCGCGGCTGCGCCGATCACGTTGATCGTTCTGGCGATCAGTGCCGCGATCACCATGGTGCTCGGAGCGCTGTGCGCGCTGGCGCAGGACGACATAAAACGGGTTCTGGCCTGGTCGACGATCAGCCAGCTCGGTTACATGACTGGTGCCCTGGCCGCCGGTGGATACGCGCAGGGCGGCTTCCATCTCGTTGCCCACGCGGCATTCAAAGCCCTGTTGTTCCTCGCCGCGGGGGTGGTACTGCACAAGGTGGGCACCGTGTTGCTGAGCGAGCTCGGTGGATTGCGCCGCACGATGCCGGTGACCTTCGCGGTAACCGTGCTGGGCCTGCTGGCACTCGTGGGGGTGCTCCCGCTGTCCGGAGGTTTCAGCAAGGACGCGGTCCTGGAGTCGGCGTGGGCCGCCGTGCGAGGCGAATCCGCGGTTCTGACGAGCTCCCCTGTGGCGACCGTCCTGCTGGTCAGCATGCTGGCCACGGTGCTACTCACCGCCGCCTATGCCACGCGGCTGCTGCTGCGCACCTTCTTCGGTGCCCCGCAGCGCACCGGATCAGATCCGGAACCGTCGATGCGCTGGCCGCTGATCGTCCTGGCCATTCCGACCGCACTCCTGGGAATCGTCGCCGGTTGGTTCCCCGACTACCTCGGGAGTCCCTTGTCCGACAGCGCCAGTCCCGCACCACTGCCGGGTTCCCTCGCGCCGCATCTGGTCGAAGCGCTGCTCGCGACCGTCCTCGTCCTGGCCGGCGCGGCAGCGGCCTTCGTGCTCTGGCGCGGCAAACCCAGTCACAGCCTGGTACGGGTGCTCGGTCGCAGCGCGGTCTTGGCCAGACGGGGTTTCCATCTGGACGAGCTCCAGCGAGTGCTCGTCGTTCGTCCCTATCGTCGCCTGGCGGCCGCCGTTGCGTGGACCGACCAGGTTGGAGTCGATGGGCTGGTCGACGGGGTTGCTGACGCGACCAGTGCCCTGAGCAAGGGCCTTTCCCGGGCACACCCGACCCTGCCCAATCTCGCGGTGACCAGCCTGATCGTGACAACCGCAGTACTGGTCACGATCGTGGCGGTGCTCTCATGAGCCGAACCTGGCGGTTTTCTAGAAAACCGCCAGGGTGGGCGGTTTGCGCATGAGTCTTGTCGTGCTCCTGCTGCCGCTGGTGGGTTCTGTCGCGCTGGCCCTCTGGCCGCGCGGTTCGGATCTGAGCCCGCGAATCTTCGGCACGGTGATCGCCGGCGCTACCTTGGTGGCGTCGCTGTTCCTGCTCCCGGGGCTGGGCGCGCGGAACGGCGACGGCACGGACGGCTCGGACGGCGAAGTCATCCCCGGTGCCCTGGACCCCAGGCACGAAGTCGACCTGCCGTGGCTGGACGTCATCGACGTCCGCCTGCACGTGGGCGTCGACGGCATCAGCGTGCCGCTGATCCTGCTCACCGCACTGTTGACCCTGCTCTGCATGGTCCACAACTGGGTCGAGCGGCCCGAACGGCCAGCCGTGTTCTGTTCCCTCGTGCTCCTGCTCGAAGTCGGCGCCCTGGGAACCTTTCTGGCCCTGGATCTCGTGCTGTTCTTCGCCGCCTTCGAGGTCGTCCTGATACCGATGTACTTCCTGATCGGCCGCTGGGGTGGACCCGGCGCCGCAGTCGCGGCGATCAAGTTCGCGGTCTACACCCTGACTGGATCGGCTGCTCTGTTGATCGGCCTGGTCTTCATCTACGCCTCGACCGGGACCTTCGATCTTGTCGAACTGTCAGCTCGCGGTGGAGCCGGTATTTCCACAGCTGTCCAGCTTGCTGCCTTCGGCGCACTGTTCGTCGGTTTCGCGGTGAAGTCGCCCCTGTGGCCATTGCATACCTGGCTTCCACCAGCCCACACCGAGGCACCAACGGTCGGCTCGGTGCTGCTGGCCGGAGTGCAGTTGAAGATGGGGACCTACGGGTTGGTGCGAATCGCCCTACCGGTGTTGCCGGAGGGCGCCCGGGCACTGGCGCCGATTCTGGCAGTTCTGGCAGTCACCGGCATCGTGGTCGCTGCCCTGGCCTGTTACACCCAGAACGAACTCAAACGGCTGATCGCATATTCATCCGTGGGCCACATGGGCTTCGTCCTGCTCGGCATCTCGACGCTGACGGCGGTGGGTATCAATGCAGCGCTGTTGGCCAATGTTGCTCACGGTCTGATCACCGGTCTGCTGTTCTTCCTGGTCGGCGCAGTGAAGTTCCGCTATCACACCGGGCAACTCGACGAACTTGGGTCGGGCCTCTGGGAACGGTTACCACGCTTGGGATTCGCGCTCACCTTTGCCTGCGTGGCGAGTCTGGGTCTACCCGGTCTGGCCGGGTTCTGGGGTGAAGCCATGGCGGTCTACGCAGCGCTGAACAGCGCAGCAGGTTTGCCGGCCACGCTGTTCACCATCGTTGCGGTCGTGGCCGCTGTGGGTGCGGCGATGACCGCGGTGTACTTCTTGCGTCTGTTGCGTCGCCTGGTCGTCGGTCCCGCGGTGACCGCCGGCTACAAGAGTCCGCGGCGGGGGGCAGAGGAGATCCACGTCGTGGACGTGTGGGCGACCGAACGTGTCATCTACCTACCTCTGCTCGCCCTGACCCTGGCACTGGGCCTTTATCCAGCCCTTGTCCTGGCCATGACTGAAGGTCCGGTCGCGAATCTGGTCGAGGCAGTGCTGGCGGCGAGCAGATGACTGCCCAGACGATTTCGTGGACGCCATTGACCCCCGTACTAATCCTTGCTGGCGGACTGATGCTGGTCCTGCTCGCAGACCTGGTACTTCCGCTGCGTGGTCGCCGGACCGTACTGCCCGTTGTCTCCGCTGCGGCATGCCTGAGCGCAGCCGCCTGCGCGGCGTGGCTGGGCGGAGGCTCTGAACCACGCGGCACCTTCTGCTCACCCTCCGGACCCGATCAGGACGTGCGCTGTGCCTACCTGCTGGGCGATACCGCGGGTTTTCTCACCGTCGTGATATGCCTTGCCGCGGCAGCCGTTCTCGTCCTTGCCCTGGCCCAGCTGCGGGCCGACTCTGCCGGTCTCACGCCGGCCGGGGAGTACTGCCTGGTGCTCTTGGCAGCCACGATCGGCGCCGTCATCGTGGCCGGGTCCCGCGACCTGATCACCCTGGTTGTCGGGTTGGAGACGCTCACCGTTCCGATGTATGCCGCCGTCGCGTTCCGCCGCGGCTCTCGGGCTGGGACCGAGGCAGCGGTGACACTGTTGGTGGTATCGGTGACCTCCACCGCGCTGATGCTGCTCGGAATCGGATTTCTCTACGGGCTGACCGGCACGATGCACCTAGACGGGCTGGCCCAGGCACTTATCGCCACCGGCGGCGCGCGGGAGGCGGCTCTATCCGCCGTTGCGGTGTTCCTGCTCCTGGCGGGTCTGGCCTTCAAGGTCGGCGCCGCACCATTCCATGTCTGGGCTCCCTCGACCTATCAGGGTGCTCCGATCCCGGTAGCGGCCTACCTGTCGTCGGTGTCGAAGGCCGGTGGTATCGCCGGGTTGATCACTGTCCTTCCTGCCGTCTCGGCTGGGTCACCGGCCGCGGCGACGTGGGTAGCAGTGCTGGCGGCGGTGTCTATGACCGTGGGGAACCTCGTCGCCATGCGGCAGCGGCACCTGGTCCGGCTTCTTGCCTGGTCCGGTATCGCACAGACCGGCTATCTGCTCGTGGGACTGGCCGTCCTGTCCGGACGCTCCGATCAGGCGACCAGCGGTGCCGGCGCGACCCTGGCCTATCTCGCCGTCTATCTGCTGATGACCGTGGGCGCCTTTGCCTGCGTCGCTGCGATCAACGAAGCGGCCCGCCCGTTGAGTGCCGATGGCGGCGGTGATCCCTCGGGTGAGGGTCCTTCCCTGGAATCGGTGCGCGGACTGGCAGCAGACCACCCTCGGATCGCTGCGGCCTTTGCGTTCTTCCTGATCGGCCTGGCTGGTCTACCTCCGGCACTGCTCGGACTGTTCGGCAAGGTGGTGGTTGTGCGGGCTGCCTTTGTCGGGGAGGTCGGTTGGCTCGGAATCCTGGTGGCCATCAACACCGTTGTCGCCTTTGTCTATTACCTGCGCGTAGCCGCCGCCCTGTTCGCCAGGAACGGACGTGGGGTGCGCGAGGTCACCCCGGATAGCGCCGACTTCCGTTTGGTGGCGCCGGTCCCCGTCCTGACCGGTGTGCTGGTCGCCGGCCTGATGGTCCTCGCGCTGGTGGCCGGTTTCTGGCCGGACCTGATCATCGGCGCGGCGCAGCAGCTGGGCCCGGTCGGGGGTTGACCGCTAGACGACGCAGCTCGTGCAGGGAACGCGGCTCTTCCGCGGCACGTTGTTCGGGTCGTGCATCGCTGGAACAACGGGCTGAAGACCGCCGTCCTCCTCGGGCTCATGGGTGGGCTGATCCTGCTGGTGGGCAGCTTCTTCGGCCGTTCTGGACTGGTCATCGCCTTGGTCGTAGCCCTGGGTATGAACGGGTACGCGTACTTCTTCTCCGACAAGCTCGCGCTCAAGGCCATGCGTGCCTACCCCGTCAGCGAAACCCAGGCGCCTGCGCTGTACGCGATGGTCCGTGAACTCGCCACCGACGCCCATCAACCGATGCCGCGGCTCTATATCAGCCCCACTAATCAGCCCAATGCCTTTGCCACCGGCCGCAATCCACGCAATGCGGCGGTTTGCGTAACCGAGGGGATCGTCGAGATCCTGGAACCCCGGGAGTTGCGCGGCGTCCTGGCCCACGAGTTGTCTCACGTCTACAACCGAGACATCTTGATCTCCTCGGTGGCCGCAGCGATGGCCACCGTGATCACCTACCTGGCACACATGGCGATGTTCAGCGCCATGTTCGGTGGCCGCGGCGACCGCGGAGGGGGTAATGCCCTGGGCAGCCTCCTGTTGGTCTTCCTGGGCCCCATCGCCGCCGGCCTCGTTCAGATGGCGATCAGTCGCAACCGCGAATATCAGGCAGACGCGTCGGGCGCGCAGCTCTCCCAGGACCCGTTGGCACTGGCTCGGGCATTGCGCAAGCTGGACAAGGGCACCCAGGAGCTCCCGCTGCCACAGGAGGATCGCCTGGTCACCACCAGCCATCTGATGATCGCCAACCCATTTCGGGGCGGTGGCATGGCCCAGATGTTTGCCACTCATCCACCGATGCAGCAACGGATCGCACGGCTCGAGGAACTGGCTCGAGACCTGGGCCAGCTCTGAGTCAGCGGTAATTGGTGAACTGCAGGGCCACCCCGAAGTCGCCGGCCTTCAGCAGGGAGATCACTTCTTGCAGGTGATCCTTCTTCTTGGCGCTGACCCGGAGTTGATCGCCCTGGATCTGAGCCTGGACACCTTTGGGCGCCTCATCGCGGATCGTCTTGGCGATCTTCTTGGCCTGCTCACTGCTGATGCCCTGGGCGATGGTGCCGGTCACGCGGTAGGTCTTGCCCGACAGCGCTGGCTCGCCCATCTCGAGGGACTTCAGGGAGATCCCGCGTTTGATCAGCTTCTCCTTGAAGACCTCGATGGCAGCGAGCACCCGCTCCTCTGTGTCGGCCTGGATCAGGACACCGTTCTCACCTGCCCACTCCGCGCTGGCGTTCGCACCGCGGAAGTCGAAGCGCTGCGAAAGTTCCTTCGAGGTCTGGTTGAGTGCGTTGTCGATCTCCTGCCTTTCCACCTTGCTCACCACGTCGAACGAAGGGTCGGCCACGGGTTGCCTCCTGCAAGCTCGCCCGTACGGGTTCGTACGGAGTATCGATCACGGTGGGTGCAGAGTAGTTCGCGCGACTGGTTACTCTCTCCTACCGGCACCTGGTGAGGGTGCGCACGGCAGCTTGCCCGAGCGGTCAAAGGGAACGGTCTGTAAAACCGTCGGCTTCGCCTACGTTGGTTCGAACCCAACAGCTGCCACTGTTATTCGCGTCGTGCGCTTCGCGCACCGGTCGCTCCGCTCCTCCCTCGCTGGCGCTCGGTCGATGCTCACTCCCTCTCCGCGGGATTCGCGTCGTGCGCTTCGCGCACTCAGCGCGTTGGGGCCTGGGCGCTGGCAATGGCGGTGCGTTCCAGACTGTCGCCTGCCAGGAACAGCCAGCCGAAGGCGATGTCGACGTTGCGAGTGCACCTGACCGTGACCTCGAACCCACTCGTCGTGGCCGACCAGGCATCCAGTTGGGTCCCACCGTCGGCGAGATAATCGGCGATGGCCACGTTCGCCGTCTGCCCATCCAATGGGAGACCTGTCGAGATGCCCTGCCCTGCGTAGGCCGCACCGGGGGCGACTTCGTTCGCAGCCGCGAGCGCCGCCCCGTCACACACGGTCTGGACGTCCACCTGCTTGAGAAAGGCATCGGATGCCGCTATTCCGCCAAAGGTCATGAAGGCGGCGATCAGCCAGCACAGCAGCACAAAGGGGAGCGAGGAGCCGACGTCACCGCGAACCTGCAATTTCAACCTCGTCACGGCTGCTGCGGCACCGCGGTTGAGCACGAAAGCACTGTACTGTTCGGCTGCTGCTTACGTCCTAAACGTCCACAGCGCGACCCGGCCAAATGATTGTCGAATCAACTACTACGGAGTGCGATTGTTGGCCTACTATCCGTGATGGAGCATCGTGCGGCGAGCCGATGAAGGGGGCCGAGATTGCCTCTTGGGCGCAAGTCCACCACGATAGGGGTGACGGTCGCGGGGGGCGGCCAAGAGTGGTCGCCTATCCGGCGCTGACTGAGCCATCAAAAAGATGGGCGCAGTCATAGTCTCACAGTCCAACGAGCCAACCCGAGTAATAGTTACTCAAAGTTTCTTCTTCATTACAGAGAGGCACCTCATGTCTAGCACATCTTCCTCGATCTCCACCCGCAACGGTTCCTGGGGTCGCAACGGTTCCTGGGGGCGCAACGGTTCATGGGGTCGCAACGGTTCCTGGGGTCGCTGAGTGCCAGCTGCCTTTCCGGCAGCACGTACAACCCAAGCCAGGCCGGTCGTGAATGTCACCGTCCTGGATCTCTCGTGAGGGTGACTTACCCCTGCGGTTGCTTCTTTCCCCGATGACCATTTCAGGGCTACTTCGCCATACCTTGGCCCCGGCGAGGACGATCTGTGCCCGCCGGCAAGGCTGACGCCTCGGTACGGCCGAGTTCGCGTTCTCCGACACGTCACTGGCTTGTTGCTGCGGCCGCCGGACTGGTAGCCGCAGCGACAGCAGCCGTCGTGGTCGGCTCGACACCGTCTCCACCACTTGAAGGTTGGTGGTGGCTGCTGCTCGTCCCAGCCTTCGCGTTTGGCGACGGAACCCAGGTTCACTTCGAGTTTCGACACCAGACCGTCTCTTGGGCACTGGCCGAGATTCCGATGATCATCGGATTGATCAAGTTCGGGATCGTGCCGAGCCTCATCTGCCGCGGGATCGCAGTCTCCCTTGTCTTCCTGTACAAGCGCTATTCGGCGCCCAAGGTTATTTTCAACGTGGCCAACGCTCTTCTCGAGACCTGCGTCGCCGGAGGCATCTTCCTGGCGCTCGGCTGGACCGATCCGCTTTCACCGGCTACCTGGTTCGGCGCGGTCTTGGTGCTTCTCGTCTCGGGCAGCATAGGTCTGCTATTCATCAGCGGAGCGATCCTGGCCACCGAGGGCGGCATCAGTCGCTCCTTCGCGCTCTCTCTCGTGATCCCGCTCCTGGTGGTCTGCCCGCTGGCCTCCTTCGTTGGCGTGCTCGTACTGATTACTACCGAGTTGTCTGTGTGGGGCATCGCCCTGGCCGCAGCCATGCTGGCCGCGTTCGCCGTCCTCTATCGCCGATACGCCGCATCCGCGCAGGACCGTCGACGCCTGTCCGACGTCTACGCCTTCGCAGAGGTCGTCGAACGCGCAGACAATGACGACAACGGGGCGCTGGTCATCCTTGGCGCGATCAGGGAGCGGTTCAACGCGGCTCGTGCCGCATTGTGGATCCCACCGCACTTGGACCAGGGCTCCCGATTGCTCTGTGTCTCCAGCAACGGAGCCACCGCATACCCCGGTCCGGACGACCCCCACGATGCGATTCGTCTCGAGACGATGAGCAGCGAGGGGGCCCGGCTCATCGCTCGTCGGACGCGGCCCAGCCCCCGTGAGCTGACCTCGCTGGATACGCGCGGGGTCAGTCAACTCCTGGCTGTTGCGCTGGAGACGCAGGCTCGGGATCCGGGGTATCTGGAGGTATGTGACCGCAACGCGAGCGTCTTGCAGTTCACCGCCGCCGACGTCGAGCTGCTGCAGTCGTTGGCGACCCACGTGGAGGCAGCTTTGCGTCAGCGGCAACTGCAGGACAAGATTCGCTATGACGCAGCTCATGACCCAGTCACCGATCTACCGAACCGCTTCTGGCTGACCGCGGTCATCGACGCGCATCTGAGCCTCGCAGCGCAGCGCAGTCTTGCCGTGATCGTGGCCGACATCGACGGATTCGCGCAGGTCAACGAGACGCTGGGACATTCCGCTGGTGACGAGTTGTTACGCGTGGTGGCGCGCAGCCTTTCAGCACATGCGCCTCTCGGCACCCAGGTGGCCAGAGTCGGTGGCGCCCAATTTGCCGTCGTACTTCCCGACGCGAACCTGGAGCGGGTGGAGGAGGAGGCGGCAGCGTTGCGACGCCTCATGACCAGCCGTGTCCTGGTCGCCGGTATGCAGCTGACCGCCGAACTGACTCTGGGCATAGCTGTCGCTCCCTTGCACGGCGACTCCTCCGAGCTTCTGCTGCAGCGTGCAGACGTGGCTCTCATGTCAGCTCGCACCCGGGGATTGCCCTCGGGGATGTACAGCTCGGCCATGGATGAGCAGAGCCTGCGGCGCTTGCAACTGGGTGCCGAGCTTGCCGACGCGATCGACAATGGGGAGATCTCGGTCGCCTTCCAGCCGATCGTGGCGGCCGGAACCGGCGAAATCGTCGCCGTTGAACTGCTCTCCCGTTGGACCCATCCTCGGCTGGGGCCGGTGGGGCCAGATGAGTTCATTCCACTCGCCGAACGCATCGGGTTGATCACCCGGCTCACCCATCGCGTGTTACGAACGGCAGTGCAGCGGTGTCAGGCGTGGCTCGACGACGGCCTCGTGATCTCGATGGCGATCAATCTGTCCGCGGTGACCCTGGCGGAAGCCGGATTCGTCGACGAGGTACCGAAGATGCTTGGCGAGCACGGGTTTCCAGCCGAGCTGCTGACCTTCGAGATCACCGAGGGCAGCTTCATCGGTGAGGGTTTGGCACTACCCGCCCTCGAACGGCTGCACGATCTCGGCGTCCGGCTGTCGGTGGACGATTTCGGTACCGGGTACTCCTCACTGTCCTACCTGCGCCGGCTGCCCATCGACGAGGTCAAGATCGACAAGTCCTTCGTACTGAGCATGAGCACCGACCCTGGCACCAGCACGATCGCCCGTTCGATCATCGACCTGGCTCACGGACTCGGACTTCGGGTGGTCGCCGAGGGTGTGGAGGACGAGCTCACCCGCGACCTGCTCACGAAGATGGGCTGCGACTTCCTCCAGGGCTATCTGGTCAGCCGACCGCTGACGGATGCCAATCTGAGCAGTTGGCTCACTGCGCGCACCGCCACAGAACGCGTGGACCAGGGGCGCAGCCGCCGCAAGCTGTACGTCATCCGTTAGCCGTCCGCCGTCCGATCGATTCGGGTCCGGCACGTTGTGTATCGTCTCTCGGGCGCCCGAGACGGGCCTGCGCCCCCTTAGCTCAGTCGGCAGAGCGTTTCCATGGTAAGGAAAAGGTCTACGGTTCGATTCCGTAAGGGGGCTCGTTCAACTCCTCACGGCGGTGTAGCTCAGTCAGGTAGAGCAAGCGGCTCATAATCGCTGTGTCCCCGGTTCAAGTCCGGGCACCGCTACCATCGAACTAGCTCTGCATCTCAGTAACACCTCATCGCAATAGCTCGACTCAGTCCATCCAGGTTCCAAGAAAGGCATGTACCCGTGGCCGCCACCGATGTCCGTCCCAAGATCACGCTGGCCTGCCAGGAGTGCAAGCACCGCAACTACATCACCCGCAAGAACCGTCGGAATGATCCAGACCGCCTCGAGATCAAGAAGTTCTGCCCGCATTGCCGCACACACCAGGTCCACCGCGAGACCCGCTAGGGCCGCGGCGCACCGGAGATGGCCCTAGACCCCTCCTTCATCGGTCGGACCTATCCGGCTGCAGAGGTCTATGAGGTCGGACGGGAAAAGATCCGAGAATTCGCTGATGCAATCGGCGATCCGAATCCCGTCTACCGAGATCGCGATGCCGCGCGAACCGCCGGACACCCGGATGTGATCGCGCCGCCGACGTTTCCCATCATTCTCACGGCCAGGATGGGCGAGCAGGTCATCTTCGATCCGGCGCTCGGTCTCGACTACACCAAAGTCGTCCATGGCCAACAGCGTTTCGTGGTCACTCGTCCGGTTCGTGCGGGTGACCGCCTGACCGGTGTCCTGACCGTCGACAACATCCAGAGTGCCGCCGGCAATGACCTGATCAGCACCCGAGTGGATGTCACGACCGAAAGTGGTGAGCCGGTCGTTATCGCGTACTCATTGCTGGTCGCCCGCGGAACCTCGGTCGAAGGTCGATCGTGACCGACGCCGGGGGCACTAACAGCATCCCGGACTACGACAGCGTGGTCGAGGGGACCGAACTGCCCGAGGTCCGGACCAGGGTCAGCCGGGCCGACCTGATCCGATACTGCGGGGCATCCGGAGACTTCAATGTCATTCATTGGAATGAACGATCGGCTCGGTCCGTGGGGCTGCCCGACGTGATCGCCCATGGCATGTTGACGATGGCCACCGCCGTTCGAATCGTGACCGATTGGACCGGTGACCCCAGCGCGGTGGCGGAGTTCGCGGTGCGCTTCTCTCGTCCGGTCCCCGTGCCAGACGACGACGAGGGCAGTGAACTCGTGATTTCGGCTCGAGTCGCCAAGAAGCTGCCAGACTCCCGCGTCCGGGTGGACATCGTTGCCCGCTGCGGACCCGACAAGGTCCTGTCCATGGCCCGCGCAGTCGTTGTCCTGCCCTGACTGACAGATGGCAGGCACTTGGCGCTACAGCTCCGCGGTCATCGTCGGATTGCTGCTCACCGCCTGTGCCCAGGCCCCGGAGGGGGTCGAGTTCCCACCGCAAGCAACCGAGTCCGGTCCGGATGGGTCACCCGGAGGCACTGAGGACTGCCCCACAGAGGCTGTCGCGCCGGCCGGCGACCGTCCGATCATCGACTTGATGTTCTCCCTGGCCGAGAACATGAGGATCGTCAGCGGCACCGAGACGGTCATGTTCATCCCCGATCTGCCGACCGACGAACTCGTCTTCCGGCTCATCCCGAACAGCCCGGGCTCGGCGCCGTTCGGTAACCGGCTGACCGTCACCGACGTCAGCGGAAGTCTTGTTGTCGACTTCGGATACGAGTCGGCCGACGCCTATCCCACCACTCCGGGCGGATTGCTGGTGGTCGAGCTGGAGGACGAGGTCGAGGCCGGTGACAGCATCGAGGTCACTCTCGACTTCGAACTCGAACTGGGCGACGGAACATTCGATCGAGTCGGGACCGTTGATGGCCTGTCCTGGTGGGCGAGCGGGTTTCCTCTGCTGGCCTGGGAACCGGGGAAGGGGTGGAGCCGTGACCCACTTGTCACCGTGCTCGGGGAGACTGCCACGACTCAGGCGGCGGATACGACGATCAGCGTGGAGGCCCCCAGCGAGCTCGAGGTTCTGATGACTGGCAGCCAGGACCGGCCGGAGTCGGCGGGGGACGGGCGGCGGGTGTGGACCTCGCGTGAGACCGCCGCGCGCGACGTCAGCGTCGCCGCCGGGAAGTTCGACACGGCGCGGGCCTCGGCCGGTGACACCGAGGTCACGGTCGGCACCCTGGCCGACGCCGATGCCGATGCCGCGGACATCGCGCAGGACGCGGCTTCGATCATCGAAGAGTTCGAGGAGTTCTTCGGGCCCTTCCCCTACGACACGCTTTCCATTCCCGTGCTGCCCAACTTCGGCGGCGGTATCGAGTACCCGTCCTCGATCCTGCTCGCCTCCCCTGGCCGGGTGATCCTGGTTCATGAGATCGCGCATATGTGGTTCTACGGGATGATCGGCAATTCCCAATTTCGCGACCCGTGGTTGGACGAGGCCTTCGCCTCCTTCGCCGAGGTCCTGGTCGGCGCTTCGGGACCAGGGACTTCGGACTTGGAGACCACCGGCGACATCGGCGATTCGATGGCTGATTTTCCGGAGACCGAGGAGTATTTCGATGTCGTCTACGGCAAGGGAGGCGCAGCGCTGACGGCTGCCCGCGGCGCGGCCGGCGCGGAGGTCTTCGATGCTGCGCTGCGCTGCTACATCAACGCGCAGGCATGGCAGATCGCCGTCCCCGACGATGTTGCCACTGCCTTCTCCGAGCTGCCCGAGGCCCTGCAGATCCTGGAGGATGCGGGGGCATTCGGCTAAGTGACGGTTGGGCGCTGAGTCAGCCCAATCCGGCGAGCAGGCCCTGGATCCGGGTGATTCCCTCGACCAGATCGTCTTCACCCAACGCGTAGGACAGCCGCAGGTAGCCGTCGGTGCCGAAAGCCTCGCCCGGCACGACGGCGACTTCGACCTCCTCCAGGATCAAAGTGGCCAGCTCCGCGCTGGTCTGCGGAGTGCGCCCACGCAAGTCGCGACCGAGCAATGTACGGACGCAGGGATAGGCGTAAAAGGCCCCTTGTGGTTCGGGGCAGGCCACGCCCGGGATCTCGCGCAGCATCGACACCATCAGCTGACGACGCCGGTCGAAGGCTGACCGCATCATCGCAACGTCGTCCAAGCCTCCGTTGAGGGCGGCCACTGCAGCCGCTTGGGACACGTTCGCCACGTTGGATGTGGAATGTGAGTGCAGATTGGTGGCGGCGGTGATGACGTCCGGTGGCGCGATCATCCAGCCCACTCGCCACCCCGTCATCGCGAATGTCTTGGCCACACCGTTGAGCACGACGCTTTGTTGAGCCAGCTCGGGCACGACCACGGGCATGGACACATGCCGGGCATCGCCGTAGACCAGGTGTTCGTAGATCTCGTCGGTGACCACCCACAGCCGGTTGTCCAGCGCCCACTGACCGATCTCGGCGACCTGCTCCGGCGGGTACACCGCACCGGTCGGGTTGCCCGGTGAGCAGAACAGCAGCATTTTCGTACGAGGTGTGAGGTGCGCGGCGAGCTGGTCGACCGAGACCAGGTAGCCGGTGCTCTCGTCGGTCACAACTTCGACAGGCGTGCCTCCGGCGAGACGGATCGCCTCGGGATAGGTCGTCCAATACGGGGCAGGCAGGAGCACCTCGTCACCGGGGTCGAGCAAGGTAGCCATGGCCTCGTACACGGCCTGCTTGCCTCCGTTGGTAACCAGGACGTCGGCCGCGGAACAGGCCAAGCCGGAGTTGCGTTGCGTCGCAGCCGCGATCGCCTCGCGCAGTTCGGGCAGACCGGCGGCGGGGGTATACCGGTGCATGCGCGGGTCCTGGCAGGCGGTGATCGCTGCCTCGACGATGTGCCGGGGAGTGGCGAAGTCGGGTTCACCGGCACCAAAGCCGATCACCGGCCGCCCCGCGGCCTTGAGCGCCTTGGCTTTCGCATCCACGGCAAGCGTTGCCGAGAGGGCGATCGACCCGACCCGACGTGAGACCCGCGTCGGCGCTGCTTCCGGCGGGGTGGCCGCCGGTGCGATGGTCGTGGTCGAGCCGGGCTCTGCAGGGGCCATGCGGATATGTTCGCATGAGGCGCATGGCGGGCAGTGGAAGCGCTTGTGCCCGCTCCCGTACACTCCTGAACCTGGGGGTTGCGACCCCCTAATCGGTTTGCCCACGGTCAGCCCTCGATGCCCGAGAGTGTTGGGCGTGCTCAGCCGAGGGGTGTGGCTCAATTGGTAGAGCAGCGGTCTCCAAAACCGCAGGTTGCAGGTTCAAGTCCTGTCACCCCTGCGCAGGATGGCGATCGCGATGGTTCTCCCGGTCGCTGCATGCGAGAGCGTTGAGGACAACAGTGAGCCCGCGGATCTCAACCGAGCGCGGACATGAGCATGAAACTGGAGTGAGGCAGGTACGTGGCGAGCAACCGAGGCCGACGCCGGCCAGCAGGTCCTGGTCGGGTTGCCGGCGCGCGCAAACGCCCGGTGGCTGGAGCGGCCGAGGGTCCGCAGGATGAGTCCACGGAGCTGCCCGAATCCGACGACGTCGTCGAGGGAGCTGTGGTCGGTGGAGCCGACGACGACGACGATCGAGCCGCCGAGGCGATGTCGGCCAGTTCCGCAGCCGACGACGAGTCAGACGACGACGTGGCTGTCGATGAGAGCGAGGTGGCCGACCCAGCCGACACCGACGACGACCTCGATGACGAAGCCGACGCGGCCGATGACGAAACCGATGACGAAGCCGACGACGAACTCGACGACGAGCTCGATGACGATGCTGACGATGACGACCTCGATGACGACGATGACGATGACGACCTCGATGACGATGACGACGACGATGACGATGACGACCTCGATGACGATGACGA
>Ga0190275_10001414_pt1 | contig 17861 bp, 14 predicted proteins | sample Popmic550T_FD_133745 | JGI IMG/M metagenome (GOLD analysis project Ga0190275, IMG submission 133745) | Populus adjacent soil microbial communities from riparian zone of Yellowstone River, Montana, USA - 550 T | ecosystem: Environmental > Terrestrial > Soil > Riparian zone > Trees stand | place...
ATTCCGCCCAATTCTGCAAGACGGACGAAACCTGCCTCAACGCGCCCGAGGGCAGACCTTACTGCGGTCCGGGGCAATCGCAGTAGCCGCCCACCGGCTTTCACCTGGCCGATGCTCGATTACCGTCTCGTCCATGTCGACTCCGTCGGCGGTCGAGACTCCGCAAGTGTTCGCCGTGCCCGTCGCGACGGGGCACGGCGAACACTTACGGCTCCACGGTGAGCGCCGCTGCGGCCCTGGCGCGCGTGCTCCACGGGTCCGGGCTGCCGAGCCGAGCGGGCCGGGTGTCTGACGCGCGAGGGCTCCACGGTGAGCACCGCTGCGGCCCTGGCGCGCTCTCCGCTGGGGCCGGGAAGCTGCGGCGCACGGGCGCCGCTGTTGGTGTCCTGCCCGGGGCGCTACTCGGCCCGCTCGGGCTTCCAGCGGTAGACAGGACGGGCGCGGCCCACCATGCCCGTCACTCTCCCGGTGCCGTCCTTCAGTTCTTCCACCGGATTTCCTTCGTGAAGGAGACACACAGGCGCCTTGTCCCCGTTGGGGAACTCCACCCGGTCATATCGGACGACGAGATACCCAGGCTTTCCATCCTGGGAGGGCTCGGGCACTACCCACAGGTGCCCGATAAACCGTGTGCCCACGGGAACGGGCTTCTTCGAGCGAGCCCATTGTGTCTCCTGGAGCGACACACCGACGACGGGACCGGACTGCAACCAAGAGTCCCCATATTCCTTGTACCTGTCGTCAAGCAGCACGCGGATCCCGTCGCTGTCCCACTTCCATTTCTCGTCCATCAACTCCCAGGCACCTGCGGGGCACTCGAAGGGCTCGGGCCGCACCTGGGCACCGGGACACGCGGCGGCCACGGCTGCGACGGTGCCCACAATCGCAAAGGACTTGCACCACGCGAGGAACTCGGCGGTGTGCCCGCCGCGCTGTGACTTCTGCACGCGTGCGGTGGGCGCTTGCTTGGAGGCGTCAGGCTTCTCTGTTGTCACTGTCACGGTTGATCCTTCCTTCTGTACGGCGGCAGGAGCGGAGGGCGCTGGGTCCGCCGCTTGCCCCGCTGGGGGCGTCAAAGCATTCGGGGCCGTTCCCGTGCGGGAGTCAGGGACGGCAGGCGACGCGGGCGGCGCGGTGGGGCCAGCACTTGGAGCGGACGCGACCACGGGTGCGCGCGGCTCGGGTGGGGGCGCGTGCTGTTCCCCTGGAGCGGGCCAGAGGGCCAGCGCGGCAGCCAGCACGACGGCAGCCACCGCGCCCCCAATGGCCAGCGCCTTGCGCCAGCGGAGCACGCGCGAAACGAGCGCGCCCGCATGGAGAGTCAGCCGAGCAGCCAAGCCGCGCCGCTCCGCCTTCGGAAGCTGGATCAGGCTCCCCTCCTCTGGGGGCGCTCGCTGCTCCGAGGGAGGGTGAACAGGCGCCGCGTACTCCTGGCCCTTGTGCTCCTCCAGTTCCGCTAGCTCGCGCTCCACGGCTTCGGCGCTCTCGGGTCGGTCTTCAGGCTCGCGCGCTAACAGGTCCATCGCCAGCGCGCTAAGAGCCTCGGGCACGCGGGGATTCTTCACATGAGGCGACGCGGGCACCTCCCGCAGGCTGTTGAGCACGGCTCTCCCGTCTTCCTCCGTGGGGCGCGGCTCCGTTAGCACCTCGTAGAGCATCACCCCCAGGGCAAACAGTTCGTCTGCCACCTGGAACGGGTAGCGCGCGCCGGGCTTGTTCTTGTTCTCCCGAGCGAAGCGAAACACCTGCGGGGGGTGGTAACGCGGGGTGCCTGGGGGGATGGGGAAGTCTGTTAGCTCCTCGGAGTGGGCGTGAATCGCGCACCCAAAGTCGATGATGATCGGCTCCCCGTCGCTCTTGCGGATCAGCACGTTGGACAGCTTCAAGTCCCGGTGAAGCACGCCGCGCGCGTGCAGGTACGCCAGCGCGGTGGCGATCTTCCGAAACACGCGGACGATCTCCTTCGCGGTGGGGTGCTTGCGCTCCACCCACTGGGCCAGCGTCCAGCCCTCTACGTACTCCATGACAACGAAGACGTTACCCTTGCGTGCGTCGGGCCACTGGCCGTATCCGCGCGGCTTGACGATGTTGGGATGATCCATCGTCAGCAGGATCGCCAACTCCCGCAGCGTGCGTGCGTGCGTCCGTTTGTCGTCGCGGCTGGCCTCACGGTGCAGGGCGAATTTCAGCGCGAACAGCTTGCCGTCCTTCTCCACGAGCAGAACGGCACCAAAGCCACCACCGCCGAGCGAGCGCACCACCTTCCATCCATCAATCATGGTGCCCGGTGGGAGCCCCTTGTTTCTCATGAGTGCGATCACCGCTTGCCCTCTTGCGTGCGCGGCGCAAGGGCCACGTTGCCAACCCGGACGGAACGGCCATCAGCGCCGCTCACTTCGAGGATGAAGAATACGCCCGCACTCGCGGGCGGATCGCCTGCTTCCACCCACACGCGTCGGGACATGCCGGGTGGAATCTCCTCCACCTCGGAAGTCATGAGGCGCACCGTCACGGGCGCACCGTCCTTGCTCTTGAGAGTCGCCACGTGCGGCGCCCATGGCTGCCCGCTCAAGTTGCGGATCTCCACCTCCAAGAGCACCCAATCCTCCCCCCGGAAGGACACGCCCCCGTCTGACACGAGGTTGCCCCCGCTGTCCGCGTACCTCTGAAACGTCCGCGTCAGGATGCCGCCAGCTTTCAGGAGCCCCGAGCGCCGGAACACGGTGGGACTCTGAGCACCACAGCGGGCGCGCAGTTCGTCAATCCGTGCCTGACAAACTGCGCTGGGTTGCTCCGTTCGTCGTGTCACCTCGATCCAGGTGTCCACCTCGGAAGGGTGCGGAACGATCGCGAACGCCCCGCGCTCCTGCTCTCCATCCACGAACATGACCGACACCTCCGAGGGCTGATCCGCCCGTGGCTCTGTGACGGGTTCGACAAGCAGGGAGGTCTTGCCAACGTCCACGACGCGGATCCGGGACTCGTCCACCTTGACGGACTCTTCACGGATCGCCCCGTCGAAATGGAACGTGATCCCGATGCCCTTTGCGCCGCGTACCTCGGGCAGCGGATCAGCGGGGTTGCCGGTGACGGTGATCGAGCGCTGGCGAAGGGCGCGGCTTGGCGCCGGTTGTGCCCCTGCCGCTGCCCCGAGGAGCAGAAGCACAAGGGCCAAGGTAGAGGGTTGGTGCAAGGGTGCAAGACCTCCCAGGGTGGGCACCCTAGCAACTTCCCGCAGCGCTTCGCGCGCGCGGGCGCGCCTCCGAGCGGCCTGGTTCGCCTGGTTCCCTCTCCCAGCGGGCGCGCTCCACGGGCCGGGCTGGCCGAGCCGAGCGGCCGAGCATTCGACGCGCGCGAGGGCTCCACGGTGAGCGCCGCTGCGGCTCCTGGCGCGCGCTCCACGAACCGGGCTGGCCGAGCGCGAGGCGGGGCGCCGCTGCGGCCCTGGCGCGTACTCCACGGGCCGGGGCTGGCCAAGCCGGGCGCGGGGCGTCCGACGCACGCGCGAGGGCTCCACGGTGAGCACCACTGTGGCCGGGCGCCCGCCGCGCGCGAGGGCTCCACAGAGCACGGCTGCGGTCCTGGCGCGCGCTCCACGTGCCGGGGGCTGACCGAGCGCGAGGAGAGGCGCTGCTGCGGCTCTTGGCGCGCTCGATCGTTGGCACCGGAGAAAGGCGCGGCTGTCATCCGCCAACGGGCGCGCGAAAGAGCGCCGCGTGTGCTCCACGAGGCCGAGGGAATGGCGCCGGAGAAAGGCGCCGCTGCCATCCGCCAACGGGCGCGCGAAGGGGCGTATCTGTTCGCTCTGCCCCGGGTGGAGCAATCAGTCGGTCCGCTGCGTTCCACTCGGAGTGGGCACGGGGGCGAGAGGAACCCTCACGCTCTGTCCGTCTGGCGGACTCCGCACGCTTGGCAGGCCGCTGTCTCTCCGCATTGTCGGACGGGGTACGGCGATCATTTAAATTTCTCCCGTAGTTTTGTAGAACCACGGCAATGCCGCTGCCCTTGCTCGTGTGCCGAACTGCTTGGATGGACCACTATCGTGGAGTCACGGCCAAGGACACGCCCACTGGTGGCGGTGCTTGGGTGAAGGAGCATGGGTTTGGGCACGAGGCATACAACTTCGAGCCTGTGCGCGACGAGTACTTCGGCTACGTCCGCCCTACGGGATCGGGCATCAACCTCTCGAAACTCGGTGGGAGCGCAGACGACCAGCAACTCGATGGTGTCACGGTCGTCTGGGTGGCAACCCATCCCGCCGAGGGAGGGACGCGCGTTGTGGGGTGGTACCTGAATGCGACCGTGTTCGCGGAGTACCAAGCGCCTCCTACGAAGAAGGGGCGCCGCCTGCCGGATGGTGAAGCCCCCTGGTTCCTTGTGCGGGCTCGTGATGCCGTCCTCCTCGATCGCGATGAGCGAGTCTTCGAGGTGCCGCGCGGGAAAGGCGGCATGGGGCAATCGAACGCTTGGTATCCCGATGCACAAGCAGCCGCGCAGATCCTCAAGTACGTCGAACGTGGTGGCCGCAGATACCCCGTTCCCCTTCGACCCGCGAAACCTCGACTGGTGGACGTCGATCGTCGCCTTCGCATCGAGGCGACGGCGATGAAGGCGGCCGCCTCGTGGTTCGCGGATCGCGGCTACAAGGTGGATGACGTCTCGATGGATCGACTCGGCTGGGACCTTGAGGCGCGACTTGAGCGCGCGCACCTCAAGATCGAAGTGAAGGGAACCTCTTTGGACGCCGACGCCTTCGTCGTCGAGGTAACGCCCAACGAATACGCCAAGATGACCAACGCGGAGCACCGTGACGCCTTCCGGCTGTGCGTCGTCACGAACTGCGAGGACACGCCCGTTGTTGCCGTCTTCGCATGGAGCGTCGACACGGAGACGTGGGCTACTGGCGATGGCGCCCGACAACTCGCGATCGAGGAGCGAGTGGCGGCACGCATCAGCCTTGCGGTGGAGTAACAGTTGTAAATGTTTGCCCTGCCCCGTGGTGAGGGGTGGCCGCCGCTCAGGAGCCGCCAGACGGACAGCTCGATTCCACTCGGAGTGGGATTGGGCGCTCAGAACGCTGATGCAGCGCCCGCCTTCGGCTCGGCAGGCCGCTCTCTCTCCTCGTCCCGGACGGGGTACAGCGATTAGATTAGTTACCATGCGCCACGGGCCGCGCGGTTCACGGCTCAGCAGGCGAGCCTGGACGCCCGAGGGCTCCACGGGCCCAGCAGGTGAGCCTCGACGCGCGAGGGCTCCACCGGGTCCGGGTTCCCCTGTCTGACGCGCGGAGTTCCACCGGCCCGGCACCACCTGTCCGACGCGCGCCCTGCCTGTCCGACGCGCGAGGGTTCCAAGGGGCCCAGCGGGTGGGCCTGGACGTGCGAGGGCTCCACGGCCCAGCAGGCGAGCCTCATGCGGGAGCGCTCCAGGGAGAGCGCCGAGCGTCCGACGCGCGCGTGCTCCTCGGTGGGATGGGCGGCGCTGCGGCTGCTGGCGCGCGCTCTATGGGGGCGAGCCGCCGAGCAGCGCGTAGGGGATGTCCTCCGTGCGCGCTTCACGGTGAGCACTGCTCTTGCCCTGGCGCGCTCGCTCTCTCCACGGGGCTGGCTGCCCGCGCGCGAGGGTGGGCACTGCTGCGGCCCTGGCGCGCGCTCTAGGGGGCCGGGCTGCCCGAACGAGTAGCCGAGCAGAGCGCCGTGGCTGCCCAGTTCTGCCCAGCGCGGCTCGTCGTGTTGCTGGTGCTCAGCCTCCACCGGCCGACGTAAGGGCTGCGGCCACCAGGAAACGAAGGGCCACGCTATCCCCGGGCGCGGGCACGGCGCACGTCCGGGGGCGCGACATCCCCTTTTGTCGCACGGGCCTTTCCGAGCGCCAGAGCCTACATCGGCCCACCAAGTCACGATCCTTGGTGCGAAAGAAATGTTGAACTTACGCACGAATAGACGTAAAAATAAAACTCAGAAACGGAAATAGGAGGTCCATTCCGTGTGGTGTCGTCCCAAGGAACGTATAAAAACAGGAAAGGACGTATAGGGCATATGCAGATTGCGACTCTGGTCACCGAGCAGGCAGGCAAGACGATTCTTATCGGCGCGATGTCTGCGCAGGAGGTCATCACGCACCTGAGCAATCAGGTGATGGCCGTCAACAGCGAGGCGCAGCGCTCCCTTGCCCGAGGAGGGGAGAGGGAGTCCACGAAAGAACTCCTGGAAAGCGACAAGGTCCACAAGCTGCCTCGTACGAGGGAGTTCCGCATGTTCCTGCAACGAGTGGTGGACCAGCTCAGGCAGGGCAAGAACGAGCAAGGCTTTCTCGGCGCCATCCAGATCATCGTGCCGGAGAAATTCAAGGGCGCCCGCCTGAGGCGAGCTGAGGCCGGGAGTGCTCAACTGCCAGCGAACCTCGCCCTTGTGCTTAGCGCCCTTGGGCGCAACCGCCAGTTGGCGACATTCGAGGCGGAGCCGATGCTGGAGGAGGCTGTGTTCCACATCGGCGACGGGCAGGGCCGCGCCTTCAGCCTCTACTCGCTGAGGAAGTGGGTGATCGAGGAGTGCACCAATTGCCGTGGCAAGCTGAAAAGGCTTCAGGCGAGCGACGACACCGACACCCAGGAGATTGAGAAGGCCAAGGTGGATTTGGCCGAAATGGAAGCGCTCCGCGAGCGTGTGAATGCGTTCCTGTCCCAGACCCACCTGCCTTTCGTCGCGTACGTGTCCAAGGTGCTGGAAGACGGCACCGTAGTCGGGCTCAGCGTGGACGCCGAGAAGCGCCTCTACATCGAGGGCAATGCGCTGAACTCGAAGGCCAGCCAGGAGGAAATCATCAAGTACGAGAGCAACTCTCCGGTGGTTCTCGCGCTGCGGGAGGAACGCTTTGAGGAGGAGAACGTCTGGATGCACCAGGAGTTCATCGAGGAGGACAGCAAGACCATCGGGAAGAACAGCACCAAGCTCTTCACGCTGTCTTCCCTCGTCCAGGCCTACTCCTTCTCGATGACGAACGACAACGACCCCATTACGCACTCCTTCGACGAGCACGTGTTCGAACTGGTCGCCCAGCGTAACCCGTTCGTCAGCGCGTACTGGAAACGAGTGTCGGGCCTGTTCACCCCCGTCTGGGTACCAGACGCGCACCAGAAGACGGCTGAGCGGCGCCAGTACCTGCAGAAGCGTCGGGCCGAGCAGAACGTGACCTTCCAGGCGGTCTTTCTTCTAGCGCTGGGTCGGCTGGGGTTCACGCTCGGTGTGAAGGCAGGGTGGGACCCCAATTCCCCCGAACTCGACAAGCTCAAGAAGCTGATGTCCTTGGACTTCAGGGCTAAGCCCGGCGGCCCCGACGACACGAATGACGCGGACTACAACCAGACTTGGCGCAACGCGATGATGAAGGCGGGCAAGCAGGGCTGGGTCTTCAACAACTCCAATGACACCGTGGACAACACGTTCGATGTACTCTGCAAGCAACTTGGCGTCACGCCGCAGAAGGCACCGAAGACCGTCCCCACGCCCACTCCCGAGACTGACGAGGAGGCGGCTTGAGAGCGCATCGAGGGCGCCGGAATGCCCGGCGCTCATCGCCCTTGATGACTTCGACGTGGGGCTACCATGCGACGCTACACTGAGATTGAACTTCGGGAGGTCTTCGCAAAGACCGACGGTCTTTGCTACCTGTGCTGGCAGACGCTCCGTTTCGATGCGTACGGAGCCCATGGGGACGTCGGCGCTTGGCATGTTGAGCACCGGCGGTCTCGTCGGTGCTGCGGCTTCCACGCATTTTGGAACTGGTGGCCCTCTTGCATTGCCTGCAACCTCCAGAAGGGCGGGCGGTGCGACGGCTGCTGCAAGACGGGGCGTTCCTCTATGGCCACGCATAGGTGACGCTTCCTTCTGAACTCCACGAGGGGTGCCGATTGAGACTTGGCGGGATCAGCGGAGGTGGTGATCACGAGCAGGGCAACGGATGAAGGGCGATGCATCGGGCCTGGGAAGTCCATGCGCCGAGTGTCCAAGGCGGGCGCGTGCTTCACAGGGACCGGGTTGTCCGAGTAGAGCGCCGAGTGTCCAACGCGGCGCGCGCTCCATGGTGGGCAGTTCTGCGGCGCTGGCACGTGCTCCACCGGGGCGGGGCTGCCCAGCTTGAGGATGTGCAGTGGAGGCCCGAGAGTGCGCGCTCCAGCGAGACCGGGATGCTGAACAGCGCGCCGGGTGTCTGACGCGGGCGCACGCTCAACGATGGGCACCGCTGTGGCTCCTAGTGCATGCTCCATGGTGGGCATCTCTGCGGTTCCTGGCACGTGCTCCGCAGGCTGGGCCACCCGAGCAGAGCGCCGAATGTCCAACGTAGGAGCGTGCTCCACGGCGGCAGAACTGCTGAGCAAGGCACCGAGTGTCCGACACGCGCTCTCGCCACAGGCAGGCAGTCGCACGCGGAGATGGGCACCGCTGCGATCCTGGCGCTCCACTGAGTTGGGCAGCCCGAGCGCGCGGATGGGCAGCACTGCGGACCTTGCGCACTCTCCTCGGCGCCGGTGATGGCGCCGGTGGTGGCACCGGTGGTCGCGCCGGTGGTCGCGCCGGTGGTGGTCCCGTGAAGTCCCGTCACGCCGCCCATATCCGTGTCACGGCCTTAGCCGCGCCACCCATCGCTCGCGCTCCATCCGCTCGCTCGCATGGGCCCTTGGTTGTCCGACTGCACGCTTGCCGATCAACACCCACGCTTTGCCCGTCGTCTGGACACACGACTTTGGGTTGTGTCACTCCTGCTGTGGGTGGTTCTGGGCAGTTTGGAGAGTGTGTGAAAGGGCGGGTTGGGCGGTGGTCGAGATCTACTCCCTGGAGGGGCAACCCTCCATGTGCGGCGCAGTCGTGCGCTGTTGTTGGCTGCCCAGTAACGCTGGGCGAAATGCCGGTGACAACGCCAGGAACGCCAGCGAGAACGCCAGGGTGCGCCGCTGGTCACTCCAGGCGGCGCCGGTAGTCGCGCCAGGGCGCACCGCGCGCTCTGGTGCTTCCACAACTTCCCGGCTGCGCTGCCAGGGTACCAGACTGGCGAGCGCGGATGCAGCCCGCTGTGCTGGGGAGCTCGACGCAACGGAACGGCACGTGTCCGACGCAGGCACGCGCTACCCGCCCAGCAGTCACGCCTTGACCATGACTGCTGCCGTTGAGCGCTCCACCGCGTCGCGCTTGCCTGGTGTCCGTGCGTGCTCCACGGCGAAACATGGAGATTGTAGGGATCTGCTGGGGTTTGCCTGGATCCGCCGGAGATTGCCTGAATACGCCCAATGTCCAAACGTGCCGCGCTTGGGCACCTTGGGCACCATGACTCACGCCACACAAAACGCCCAGCAGGCGCGACGGGCGCCCACTCTTCCCAACTGGAAGAGACGGGCACAGACCTGTCCAACCCTGTCCAACGCTGGCCAACTCTGCCCAGCGCGGCCCGTCGCGTTGCCGCGGCTCAGGTGGATGCGAGACAGTCTCTCCCGTGCAGCGATGCACAACAACTCGCCCCGGTACGTGTGGCGAGCCGTCGTGGATAGCCCCCGCAGCGCAGCGTGCCTCCTCCGCCCCCCGGATGCACTCAGGTCGCCGTACAGCTTCGAGCTTCGCGGCTCCGCGCGCCTCACCGCATGGCGCTGCGTATCCCGGCGACAGGAGCGCAGCGTCGGACACTCGGCAGTCGGAAGCCGCTCGCCCATGCAGGGCCAACACGAGACACAGAACCATCAACCACGGGGCAGCCACGGGGAGCCCCCAGGATTGCGCACGTGCGTGCGCTGTACGCGGGGCACTCTTCGCAGTGCAGCCCGTGCTCACGCGGCGCGCTCCGCCGCGTCGATGCAGGAGGGGAATCAGCCATGAGCGTGCCCCCTCTGACCGCGAGCAACGCGCCCGCCTTTCTCACCGTAGAGGAAGCCGCCGAATTGCTGCGCGTGAACCGGAAGACTCTCTACGAGGCGATCCGGCTCGAACAAGTGCCCGGCGTTGCACGGCTTGGGCGAATCCTCCGCATCCACCGGGACACGCTGCTAACGTGGAGCCCCGGTAACAGCAGGCCTGCGCTCGGAGACAAGAAGTCATGAGCGTCAGACTGCGGCAGTGGAAAACCAAGGAGGGCAAGGTGCAAGAGGCGTGGTGGGTGGACGTCAAGTACCAGCACCCGAGCGGCAGGGTGGAGCGGATCCGCAAGGCCTCGCCCATCAACACCCGCCGGGGGGCTGAAGAGTACGAGCGTCAGATCCGCCATGCACTCCTGACCGGAACCTTCGGCAAGGAGAACAGCGCGGGCCGAGTCCCCACCCTCGGGGAGTTCGTCCCGCGCTTCCTGACGTACAGCGAGAACAACAACAAGCATTCCAGCGTTGTCACCAAGCGGCAGATCCTGGACGACCACCTGATCCTCGCGTTCGGCAACACGCCCCTTGATGCCATCGGTCCAGCGGAGATCGAAGACTTCAAGGCCGCGATGCGTAAGAAGCCCTCGGGCGCGAGAGCACGGAAGGAAGCCCCCACGCGGGCGGCCCTCCTCAAGCGCAAAGGCTCCGGTGGGGTGAAGCTGCTCTCACTCAAGTCGATCAACAACGTTCTGACGGTCCTGCACAAGTTGCTGGCACTGGCTCAAGAACAGGGCGTGATCCAACACGTCCCGCGCGTCAAGCTGTTCAAGACGGACAAGCCCGCCTTTGACTTCCTCTCTTTCGAGGAAGCCGAGCGCTTGATCAACGCTGCTGAGCCGGAGTGGCGGACGTTGATCCTCGTGGCGCCCAAGACGGGGCTGCGGCTTGGGGAACTGATCGGGCTCCAGTGGGCAGACCTGGACTTGCAGCGCGGCAAGCTCAATGTGCGCCGGACAATCTGGCGCGGCGTGGTGGGGCTGCCCAAGGGTGGGCGGGAAAGGACCGTGGACCTGCCCGCGTCGGCTGTGGAGGCACTCAAGGCACACCGCCACCTGTGCGGGCCTTACGTGTTCTGCCAGCCGGACGGCCAGCCGCTCACCGCTGGGATGCTCAAGCACCCGCTCCTGCGGGCGCTGCGGATGGCGGGCGTCAGCCGCCCAGAGGGCTGCATCGGATGGCACGATCTCCGCCATACCTACGGCAGCCATCTCGCGATGCGGGGCGTTGCCCTCAAAGTCATTCAGGAGTTGATGGGGCACGCCACCATCGAGATGACCATGAGGTACGCGCACCTGTCGCCCGAGGCGCGGGAGAGTGCGGTGCAGGAGTTGGATCGTCCCATCCCCCAGCTGCGAGCCGCTCTGGGCTAGAGACGCCAGAGGGGCACACTGAGGTCACATGATGAAAACGAGGATAAAGAAAAACCCAGCAACCCGGTGAGATTGCTGGGCTTCTCGGGATGGAGGCGGCGGGAATCGAACCCGCCGCCGATGATGAGACAGGACCTGATCAGTAGGACACGCCGTAGCTGGCAGCCTGCGTCCGGACGCTCTTCATCACGTTGTCGTCGAAGCTGTCCGCCTTCTCCTCCACGTTGTTCGCGCGCCACGAGTCACGCTCCTCTGCCAGCTTCGCGGCCTTCGCCTCCAGCGTCTTCCGCTCATCCGCGAGCTGCTTCACCTTCGCCGCCTGCTGCTCCTTCTTCAGCCCCTTGAGCTCCGCGGGCAGCTCGGCCTCCGTCACGCTCGCCAGCGCCTCCGGCTTCTCCATCAGGTCCACCGCTCCACCCACCGCCACCGGCGCGCTGCTCGCCGCCGGAGCGCCCTTGCCCGAGCCCGCCGACCGGGCCTTCTTCATGTAGCTGATGCGCTCGGCCGCCGCCTCGGGCGCCAGCGCGGCCATCTGTGCCGCGCGGCCCCGGTTCTCCGCCTGCACCGCAGTCGAGCCCGTGTACATCGTCTTCGCCGCGATCTCCGCGTTCACCTTCGCCAGCTCCGCGTCATACGGCGTCGCCACCGCCAGCATCCCACCCTCCTGGCCGATCGTGTCGAAGGTGCCGTCCGTCAGCTTCGCCGCGTACTTCCAGGAGGTCGCCGTCTCGCCATCCCCGCCGCAGCGCACCGTGTTCACCACGATGTGGCGATCCTTGGCCTGCTTCGCCCAGTGCTTGAAGTTCCACTGATCGCCGCGCTCGGCCGGCGGCGCGTCACCCACCAGGAAGATGACCTTCATCGTCTCACGGTTGTCGCTCCAGGACATCTTCGACACCGCCTCGCCCAGGCCTCGGCCCACGTGCTCGGGGGTGTCACCGCCGCCATCCGCGCGGAACTTCCGCAGGTGGGTGAACACCGTGTCCAGGTCCTCGCTCAGATCGAAGCGCCTCGTCACGTACGCGTCGCCCACATCCCGGTAGGCCACCAGCCCGACTTTGAGGCGCGGCGTCGGCTTGCCCGTGGCGATCCGCGAGGCGATGGAGAAGATCTTCTGCTTGGCGCCCTCGAGGAGCCCGCTCATGGAGCCCGTCGTGTCCAGCACGAACACCACCTCGATCTGCGGCCGGTCCTGCTTCTGCTGGGCGTCCTGCTGAGGCTTCACCGGGGCGGGCTGCTCCTGCTTCGGGGCCACCTGCGGGGTAGGAGCCTCGGCGAAGGCCAGGGGAGCGGAGAGCGTGACGGTGGCGAGCGCGGCGGCCATGAGGGGCCGCGTGAAGAACTTCAGGGACATGGAAGGCTCCAGGGACGGTAAGAGGGGTGGTGTCGCGCGCGTGCTCCCCTCTAACGGGCGGGCCTGAGGAAAGGTCTAGCCCTCCGGGGTTGCGCCAATCGGGGCCCGTAGGCCACTCGCCGCCGTGATAGGCTCGGGACCGACGCGCCTCAGGCCGTCGCCGGGGAAGTATCCACCCCGGAACGCAGGTTCACCCCCTATCACCCAGCCGAGACCCGATGCTCTGGGAGCTTGCTCCCTTGCATCAGGCCACGGACTTGCCGAGGAGATGCATCGACATGACCAGTGATCAGCCCCTCATCGTGACCGAGACCGATCTGGACCGCCTCCGCCGTGTCCTCGATCAGCATGGCTCTGGCCGCAACGCCGAGCTGGCAGAGATGCTGGAGGCGGAGCTGTCTCGAGCGGAAGTGGTCGACTCACAGGCCGTGCCGCCCCACGTGGTGACGATGAACAGCACCATCGTCTTCGAGGATGAGGACACCGGCGAGCGGCGGGAGGTGACACTCGTCTACCCTCAGGACGCGCGCAGCGATGCGGGGCGCATCTCGATCCTCGCCCCCATCGGCAGCGCGCTCATCGGGCTGTCCGTGGGGCAGTCCATCGAGTGGCCGCTCCCTGGCGGGCGCACCCGGCGCCTGCGCATCGTCGCGGTGCCCTACCAGCCCGAGGCGGCGGGCCAGTACCACCTCTGAGGACTCGAGCCTCCGCGGGCCTCAGCGCGGCGCGTCCGCACGCAACGCGGCGAGCAGCCCCTGCACCATGCGGCGCACCGCGTAGCCCTCGAAGTCCTTGACGGGATCCACCGAGCTGGGGAACACGTCCAGCGTGCTCTCCAGGTAGGCCACGGCGGCCTTCAGGCCGCTCGGAGGGGGGCCCCCCCCGACGCCCCGGAGCTGCTCCTCGAGGAGGAACGCCCGGGACACGAGGTTCTGCCAGCGATCATTCCGCGTCTGCTCGTCCATTCCCCACTCGCCTCGGCGCAAGAGCCCATCGCAGGGTCGCGATGGGCTCCGAGTAGCATGAGTGTCACGCCAGGTCGAACAGCAGCGCCTCCAGCGGCTCGTCGGCCGTGAGCACCAGCGAGCCCTCGTCGGAGACGGCCGCCCCGTCGCCCGCCTTCAGCGCCACGCCATTCAGCGTGCCCGAGCCCCGGGCGATCTGCACCCACGCGTGCCGGCCCGGCTTCAGCGAGTACTCGGCCTTCTCTCCCTTGCCCAGCAGCGTGCTGTTCAGCGTCATGTCCTGGTGCACCGTCACCGAGCCATCACGCCCGTCCGGCGACGCCACCATGCGGAACCGCCCCTGGCGATCGTTCGCTGGGAAGGCCTTCTGCTCGTAGCCCGGCTGCAGTCCTCGCCGCTCGGGCAGGAGCCAGATCTGCAGCATGTGCAGCTCCTGGTCGAACCGGTTCATCTCATATTGAGATTCATCCCTCATCCAAATTGAGAGTCCCGACCGCACGGGGTGGTCCGGGGCGGCATGAGAGGGCCCCCTGGCTTGGATGCCCTGGCGGGCAGGGGTGTGTTCGTCCATCGACACCCTAAATTCAGCACCGAGGTAGCCGGCCTGGGTGCTCGCAGACGTGGCCTCTCGCATCCGTGATGCTTTATCGATGAAGACGAAGGCCTATCAGCTTGTCGAGTGGCAGAAACCTCCAGAGCTCCGCGAGGTGGAGGTGCGCGAACCTGGCCCGGGGGAGGTGCTCCTCAAGGTGGGGGGTGCTGGGGCGTGCCACTCGGACCTGACGTTGATGGGGATTCCTCCCGGCTTCATGCCGTACACGCTGCCCTTCACACTGGGCCATGAGGCCGCGGGGTGGGTGGAAGCCCTGGGGCCCGGAGTGACGGGCTTCGAGCGGGGACAGCCCGTGCTCGTCTACGGCTGCTGGGGCTGCGGTCGCTGCAAGCCGTGCCGGATGGGGAGCGAGAACCATTGCGAGCGCGTGCCCGAGCTGCGCTACCACGGCGGCGGCCTGGGACGGGATGGGAGCCTGGCCCACTACGTGCTCGTTCCGTCCTCGCGGCTGTTGGTGCCCATGGGCTCGCTGGATCCGCGAGACTGGGCTCCCCTGGCGGATGCCGCGCTGGCGCCGTACCATGCCCTCAAGCGGGCACTGCCGCTGCTGGTGCCGGGCTCGACGGCGGTGGTCATCGGCGTGGGGGGAGTGGGACAGATGGCGGTGCAGCTCCTGCGCGCGGTGACCGCCGCGCGCATCATCGCGGTGGACATGTCCTTGGAGAAGCTGGCGCGGGCGAAGGAGCTCGGCGCGGATGAGACGGTCCGCTCGGACGAGCACGCGGTGGGGCACATCCGCGAGCTGACGCGCGGCCTGGGCGCGGAGGTGGTGATGGATGTGGTGGGCGTCGACTCGACGCTGAAGCTCGCGGCGGGCGTGGCGCGGCAGAGCGGGCAGATCCAGCTGCTGGGGATCGGCGGCGGCGTGCTGCCCTTCCACTTCTTCGGCGTGCCCCTGGAGTGCCAGGTGGTGGCGCCCTACTGGGGCACTCTGCCCGAGCTGATGGAGGTCCTGGCGCTGGCCCAGGCCGGCCGCCTGCGCATGACGGTGGAGCACTTCTCGCTGGAGCAGCTCCCCGAGGCCTTTCAGCGCATGCGCGGGGGTACCCTGAAGGGAAGGGCTGTCATCACACCCCACGGTTGAGGGCTACCAGACAGGCGAGCGGAGCGGTGGCTTCGTGACGTATCCTCCGCGCATGAACAATCCCAATGCCTCGCTCTACGATCGTCTCGGCGGCGTCTACGCCATTGCCTCCGTGGTGGATGTCTTCATTGACCGGATCATGGTGTGCCCGATCCTGAACGCGAACCCGCTGGTGGACGAGGCGCACCACCGCGTGCCCAAGGCGGGGTTCAAGTACCTGGTCACGGAGATGGTGTGCATGGCCACGGGAGGCCCGCAGCGGTACACGGGCAAGGCCATGAAGGACTCGCACACCCACCTGAAGATCACCCCGAGCGAGTGGACCGTGTTCGCGGGCCACTTCAAGGCGGTGCTGGACCAGTTCAAGGTGCCCGAGGCCGAGCAGAAGGAGCTGTTCGAGATCGTCGGCACCACGCGCGGGGACATCGTGGTGGAGGATGCGCCCGCGTCACGCAAGGCCGGCTGAGCCACCGCTCAGTGCACCTTCGCCTGGGACTTCTCCATCATCGCGTCCCAGGTCTCCAGCCGCTCCTTCAAGCTGGCGGGCGTCGCTCCGCCAGCCTTCTCCTGCTGGGCGGCCACCGCCTCGAGGATGGGGCCGGTAGTGGCGGTGAAGGCCGCGGGCGACTTCAGGAAGAAGGGCCAGATAATGTCCAGCGCCTCGCGCAGCGAGGCCAGCGCCTCCCTCTCCCGCCCCAACATCTTCTGCAGATGGCTCAAGCTGGTGAGGCTCACCGCCAGCTCGGGGCGGAACACCTCGGGGCGCTCCCGCGCCAGCCGGCGGCGGAGCTCCACCGCCTCCTGCACCGAGGCCAGCGATTCCTCCGGACGGCCCAGCATGCCCTGCATGATGCCCAGGTTGTTCAAGCTGATGGCCAGGTCCGCGCTGAAGGACTCCGGGTGCTCCGCGGCCAGCCGGCGGCGGATGTCCACCGCCTCGCGCAGCGAGGCCAGCGCCTCCTCCTTCTGGCCCACCGCGCTCAGCAGCGGCCCCAGGTTGCTCAGGCTCAGCGCCAGGTCTGGAAGGCCCTGCTTGGGTTGCTCCTCTGCCAGCTTGCGGCGGAGCTCCACTGCCTCCTGCACGGACGCCAGAGCCTCCTTCCACAGCTCCAGCGCACTCTGCACGCTGCCCAGGGTGCTCAGGCTCGCGGCGAGCTGCGGGAGGAACATGGCTGGAAGCATCTTCGCCAGCCTGCGGCAGTACTCCACGGCCTCCTGCGCCGAGGGCAGGGCTTCCGCGTTGCGGCCCAAGGAGCTCTGAGCGACGGCCAGGTTGCTCAGACAGATCGCCAGCGCCGGGAGGAACGCCGCCGAGTACGCCTGCGCCAGCTTGCGGTAGCGCTCCGCCGCCTCCCGCACCGAGGCCAGGGACTCCTCCCTCCGGCCCAGCTCACTCTGGAAGGCGCTGAGGTTGACGAGGCTCATCGCCAGATCCGCAAGGAATGCCTGCGGGCGCTCTTCGGCCAGCTTGCGACGGATCGCCACGGACTCCTGGATCGACGCCAGAGCCTCCTCCCTGCTTCCCACCGCGCTCTGGGCGCTCGCCAGGCTGCTCAGGCTCGCCGCGAGCTGCGGGAGGTGCTCCTCCAGGCGTGACTCCATCAGCTGGCGATAGAGGCCCACCGCCTCCTGCGCCGGAGCCAGGGCCTCCTCCCGCTGGCCCAGCGCGCCCTGCACGGTGCCAAGGTTCGTCAGACTCCCCGCCAGCTCCGGGAGGAATGCCTCCGGGTGCTTCTTCGCCAGCGTGCGGTAGTGCTCCACCGACTCCTGGATGGGAGCCAGGGACTCCGCTCTGCGGCCCAGTCCTCCCAGCATGGAGCTCAGGTTGTTCAGACTCGCGGCCAGCTCCGGCAGGAACGCCTCCGGGCGCCTCTGCACCAGCGTGCGGTAGTGGCCCACCGCCTCCTGCATGGAAGCCAGCGCCTCCTCCCTGCGGCCCAGCGCGCTCTGAGCCCCTGCCAGGCCATTCAGGTTCACGGCGAGGATCGGGAGGAACTCCTTCGGAGCCTCCTTCGCCAGCCCGCGGCGGATGGCCACCGCCTCCTGCATGGCCGCCAGGGCCTCCTCCCTCTGACCCAGCTCGCCCTGAACCACGCCCAGATCCGCCAGCCCCAGCGCCAGGTCCATGAGGAAGACCTCTGGGGAGGCCTCCGCCAGCTTGCGGTAGTGCTCCACCGCCTCCTTCAAGAGGACCAAGGCCTCCTGCCGCCGTCCCAGCTCACCCAGCAGCATTCCCAAGCTGCTGCGCAGTCTCGCCTGTTCGGCCCACACCCGCGGACTCTCCCCTGGAGCCACGTGGCTCAGCAGGGTGTTCTTCACCCAGACAGCCGCCTCGCGCAGGGGAGCTGCGAACTCCGGCAGCCCAGCCGCATCGAGCCGCTCCGCCACCTCGGGTGTGCCCTCACGCTCGAGGGCCTTGGCGAGCGCTCGGCCTGCCGCGGCGGAGGCTGGCCGCTGACCCATGGCCTTCGCCGCTTCCAGCGCGGCGCGGGCCCGAGACCTGACAGCGCCTGCGAGCAGGGTGGCCATCCACTCCGCTGCCTCGGGGGCCTCGGAGGACACGCGCCCCAGCACCTC
>Ga0190275_10001415_pt1 | contig 17852 bp, 17 predicted proteins | sample Popmic550T_FD_133745 | JGI IMG/M metagenome (GOLD analysis project Ga0190275, IMG submission 133745) | Populus adjacent soil microbial communities from riparian zone of Yellowstone River, Montana, USA - 550 T | ecosystem: Environmental > Terrestrial > Soil > Riparian zone > Trees stand | place...
CGATGCGCCTGGCGGCCGAGATGACCGATGCCGGTGTCGCCAGCGGCCCGGCACACGTCACGGTCGCCTAGTGTCGCGATGATCGGCAGCGCGCAGTCGTGCGTCCTGGGCTCTCGTGATGAGCTGGCAATCCGGGAGTTCCTGGTCAGGCATCCGGTGGACGGTTGCCTGATCGCCTCCCGCATCCAATCCTTCGGAGTGACCGGTGCGTCGGGCCCGGGGGCCGACCTGTGCGGCTGGTTTCGGGGCGCCGCGCTGCACGGTGTCTGGCTGGACGGCCCCAGCCTGATCATGGTCGGCGATGCCGAAGAGTCCGGGCGGGTCGTCGAGGCAGTGCTCGCCCGAAGCTCCGAGCGACCCCGCCGCTGTGCATCGATCGTCGGACCAGCGCAGCTGGTGCTGCCGCTGTGGGCCTGTTTGGCGACCGGGTGGGGCTCGGCCCGAGACGTACGGCCCCAGCAGCCGCTACTGGCGATGGACCGCCCGCCCCTGATCGAGCCGCATCCAGACGTCCGCCGGGTTCGGCGTGCCGAGCTGGACATCCTGATCCCGGCAAGCGCTGCGATGTTCCGCGAGGAGGTAGGCGTCGATCCCGAGGCCGGTGATGGAGGCACCTCCTATCGCGCAAGGGTCGCGGAATTCATCGACGGCGGTCGCTGCCTGGCCTGGATCGAGGATGGCCAAGTCCTGTTCAAGGCTGAACTCGCTGCCGTGAGCGATGCTGCGTGCCAGATCCAGGGCATCTGGGTGCGCCCCGACCTGCGCGGGCAGGGCATCGGAGCCGCCGGCACCGCCGCGGTCTGTGCCCTGGCTCTAGCCGAGGTCGCTCCGGTGGTCAGCTTGTACGTCAACGACTTCAATGCCCCCGCCAAAGCTGCCTACGCACGGGTGGGATTCGAGCAGGTCGGCACCTTCGCCTCGATCCTGTTCTGAGCTGCAGAGACGGCTGTGTCAGGGTGGAGACATGCTCCGCCGCACCTTTGCCAGCTTGCTCGTGCTCGCCAGCGTTGTCCTGGTTGGCTGTTCGGACACTGACGAGCGGGAACAGGCCGCCCGCGCCGCGGCGCAGGCCTACCTCGACGCTTGGATCTCCGGCGACCTGACCGCTGCCTCGGACCGTACGGACAACAGTGCCGCCGCGCTGCTCGGCCTGCGGGCGATCGCTACCTCAATGGGTTTCGGCGAGGAGGACGAGCTTCCGCTGCGGACCGAGCTCACGGCAGTCGCCCTGGGCGAGCAGGGTGCCACGGTCAGCTACACCGCCACCTGGGAGTTCCCGGCAGCGCCGGTGTGGACCTACGACGCACAGCTGGAGCTGAGCGGCACCGAGGGCGAGCAACTCGCCATCGAGTGGTCGAGCGCAACGGTGCATCCCGACCTCGCCGAGGGGGAGACCATCGAGTGGGCCCGAGCTCTGCCCGACCGGGCCTCCATCCTGGACGGCGCGGGGAACCCGATCTTCGTGCCCACTCCGGTCGTCGTGGTCGGAGTGGACCCCGGACGGGTCACGGATCTGGCTACCCTCTCCGCATCATTGGCGGCAGCCTTGGGCATCTCGGCGGAGGAGACCTCAGCCAGTGTTTCGGCCTCCCAGCCTGGCCAGTTCGTACCGATCATCACCCTGCGCCGCCCTGACTACGACGCCGTGCGGGCGGCCATCTTCGACCTACCCGGCACCGTATTCCGTGAGGAGACCCGCCAACTCGCGCCGACAGCCGGGTTCGCCCTAGGTGTCCTCGGCCGGGTGGGCGAGGCCAGCGCGGAGGTGCTCGAGGAGGCTGGTCCAGACTTCGCCCCCGGCGACCAGCTGGGTATCTCCGGCTTACAGCGTGCCTACCAGGAGCAGCTGGCCGGCAAGCCCGGTCTCGCCGTCGAGGCGGTGACTCCGGACGGGGTCCGGCGCGACCTCGAGCGGATCGAGCCAGAAGTCGGCACGCCCATCCAGGTCACCCTGGACAGCGGTATCCAGGCCGCCGCCGACGCCGCCGTAGCCGGCAGGCCCGAGCCGTCCCACATCGTTGTGCTCCGACCGGGAACCGGCGAGATTTTGGCGGTCAGCTCGAACGGGGCTGCGAATCCGGCCAACGCCCTGACCGGTCAATATCCTGCTGGTTCCTCGTTCAAGATCATCACCGCCGCAGCTCTGCTGGGAGCCGGGACCCTGTCGCTGGAGACACCGGTGGCCTGCCCCGGAACTGTGACGGTGGGTGGCAGAGAGTTCGACAACGAGGACCAGTTCGACCTCGGCACTGTTCGGTTCTTGACCGCCTTCGCCGAGTCCTGCAACACCACGTTCACCACAGCCGTGCAGGAGCTTCCGGCCGGAGATCTGGAGGCGGCGGCCGGGAGCTTCGGAATCGGCACGCCGTGGGAGTTGCCGGTGGAGGTCTTCGCCCGAGAATTGCCGCCTGAGGCCGACGCGGTTGAGCTCGCCGCGAATGCGATCGGGCAGGGCAGGGTTTTGGTCAGCCCGTTCGCCATGGCCGTCGCTGCGGCGACGGCGGCTTCTGGCGCTGTGCCGGTGCCTTCGTTGGTCATCGACGCGCCGGTGGCCGGGCAGGCCCCCGCTGCAGTCTCTGCTGAGGTGATCGCCGCGCTGCAACAGTTGATGCGCGAAGTCGTGCTCACCGGCACCGGGCAAGCACTGTCCGACAGGGGCGAGGTGTACGGCAAGACCGGCACTGCCGAGTTCGGCGCAGACGTGCCGCCGCAGGCACATGGCTGGTTCGTCGGCTTCCGTCCCGATCCCGCGGGAGGACTGGCCTTTTCCGTTCTTGTCGAGAACGGTGAGTCCAGCAGTACCAGCGCGGTCCCACTCGCCGACGTCTTTCTGGCCAACCTCGGCTGAGTCGCGCTTCGCCGAGGAGGGAGTGGCACGTCACCACGCTCCGATTGGGGTGTCCACCATCACCGGTCGGTGATCGTGATTCGCACCGCCCGTGCGCTTCGGCCAGCTTCCTGAAGCACCTTCAGCCGGGGATCGGCAACGGTCAACCAGGACCCTCTGGGCAGCGCTGCGAGCTTGGCCAGCCGTCGGTCGGCCAGCGCCGTGGCGATCAGCTCACGGTCGCCGCCGGTCACCAACGCGGACAACGTCGTGGACTCCGGCGCCAGGATGCGGGCTGCCACGTCTACGGCCGAACCGACGAGCGCTGCCGCCTGATTGTCACGTCGGCGGGCGAAACGCTGTTGGCTCTGACCTCCGGCCGCAGTCCGTCCTTGGACGTAGCGCGTGCCCACCTTGGACACCGCGAGCTTGCCTGCGTGGAAGATCCCCGCGGCGTACCCGCCTCGTCGGATGAGGAGCACCGCCAGTCGGCGGTCGACGAGCGCCTGGTCGATCAGGGTCTGCCATGGGTCGGCCTCAGTTACTGCCAGTGGTCCGAAGGGCACCTCGCAGACCGCACGTGACCCGTCCGACGCGTGGACGGTGACGCTCTCCGGCGCGGCGATCAACTCGACATCCCCATGGCTTGCGGCGAACCTCTCCAGCCAACCCGCCAGGCGCTCCGGGGGCACCAGGACTGTGCGGGCACTGCTCTGGGTCATCTCACAGGTCCGGTCTCGATTCACAGACCCGGAAATTCAGGCGTGACCGGAGCGATCCCGGCAACCTGGTGCCAGGTGGTCTGGCGAAGTGCTGCGTCGGTGAGCGCCGTCAACGAGAACTCCTTGGCCTGCTGTGTGTCGGCCCGGGAGAGCGAGAAGGCATAGCCGCGGGCAACGCCTGACTCGAGTACTGCGGCGAGTTGCGTCGCACCGGTCGCGTCGACGACCGGAAACGGCAGCTCGTAGCTGGCCTCGGTCGGGTCCGGGTCGGCTCCCCGGGAGCGGATCAGATCGGCGAGGTCGTCGCGCGCGGCCCGATGAGCGACGTCGAGATCACGTACGGATTGCCGCGCCTCTGGGCTGAGGGACGCGCCGACGATCCCGTACCCCCAGATCGCGGTGTGCTCCGCGCGCAGGGCTGCCTGGAGTCCCTCCACCTCGGAGGCGGTCATTGGGCCCTCACGTGAGCAACCGGGCATGACAGGCGGTGCTGGCCGAACAGCTGCCAAGCAGGGCGGCGAGGTCGCCCTCGGTCTGCAAGGCAGCAGCTCGCAGCGACCCAGCCGCGGTGCCAACTGCCTGCGCCAGCTCCAGGACAGCCGTAACGGCGTCGGCCGGCGGGAGCGGGGACGCGGTGGGCGGGGCTGAAGCGCTGGGCGGGGCCGACGCGCTGGGCGGAGCCGGCGCGCTGGGTTGCGTCGAGGATCCGGAGGGGCTCTGAGCAACGCCCCCAGCGGCTACCTGAGCCGCTGCCGCGGGAGCTGCGGCCAGCAGGGCATCAGTATGCGCGGCTGACTGGGTCTGCAAGGGGGACAAGGTCACCGCGAGCTCCGGGAAGGCAGTCACAGCCTCCTGGTATTGCGCGATGAGCTCGCGTTGGCTCAACAGAAGTGGCGTGAGGGGCTCGATGACCGGCTCCGGAGGCTGGGTCGGCTGGACGGGGTCGGCCTCGCATCCGCTCAGTCCGATGCTCAACCCCACCGTGCCCATGACCGTCGCCCCGGTCAGGAGCAGGCTGCGCCGCGACACCGGCCAATCGCTCACCCGCAGAGTCTGACAGTCCGACCGGTGGCGCCGGCAACGGTAACCTCGGACGCTGCACGGATCGATGGCGCGCCTAGACGCGCCCGTGCTTGACAACTGCACACGACAAGGAGGCCGAGAGGTGAACGCCAAGAGCGGGGGACCGGCTGTCACGCAGGAACGGCTGACGGTCCTGGTCTCCCCGGTCGTCCAATCGGCTGGTTACGACCTCGAGGAACTGGTCCTGACCCCGATGGGTCGGCGCAGCCTGCTCCGAGTCGTCATCGACCGTGACGAAGGCATCACCCTCGACGACATCGCTGCGATGTCACACGCCGTCGCGGACGTGCTGGACGCCGACGAGGGTGTGATCGGCAAGGCCCCGTACGCGCTGGAGTTGACCTCGCCCGGCGTGGATCGGCCGCTGACCGAGCCGCGTCACTGGCGGCGTGCGATAGGTCGGCTGGTGGAAGTCACCGCCCAGTCGGCCGGTGCGGCAGGGAACTCCGGCAGCCCGGAGCCGCTGTCGATCCGCGGACGGGTTACTGGCTTCGACGGGGCGGTGGTGACGCTCACCGTCGACGGGGTCGATCGGCAGGTGCCGCTGAGCCAGCTCGGTGCCGGCAAGGTCCAACTCGAGTTCAACCGGCCCGATGAGTCCGACACCGGCCCAAAGCCTGAACGGGTACAACGACAGCACAAACCCAAGAAGGGGCGGGGGAAGATGAACACCGACGACGCACTCCTCGCCGCGGAGGAAAAGTGAATATCGATATCAGCGCCCTGCGGGGTATCGAGCGGGAGAAGGGAATCTCGTTCGCCACGGTGGTCGAGGCCATCGAGAGCGCACTGCTCACCGCCTATCGACACACCGAGGGTGCCGAGGCACCGGCCCGGGTCCTGGTCGACCGCAAGACCGGTGAGGTCTGTGTCTTCGCCCAGGAGATAGGCCCGGACGGAACGGTCGTCCGGGAGTACGACAACACCCCCAGCGGCTTTGGCCGGATCGCGGCGAGCACCGCGCGTCAGGTGATCCTGCAGCGATTGCGAGACGCTGAGGATGAGAACAATTTCGGCGAGTTCTCCGGTCGCGAAGGTGATCTCGTCGGCGGCGTCGTTCAGGTGCACCGGGGTCGCAATGAGCGGGGCGTCATCGTCGTGGACATCGGGAAGTTCGAGGCGATGCTTCCGGCCGCCGAACAGGTGCCGGGTGAGGACTACAGCCACGGGGCGCGGTTCAAGTGCTATGTCGTGTCGGTCACCCGGACCCCGCGCGGGCCTCAGGTGATAGTCAGCCGACGGCACCCGAACTTGATCCGCAAGCTGTTCGCTCTCGAGGTTCCCGAGATCGCCGACGGCAGCGTGTTGATCCCCGCTGTAGCCCGTGAGGCTGGGCACCGGACGAAGATCGCGGTGCACACCACGGTCGAAGGTCTCAATGCGAAGGGCGCCTGCATCGGCCCTGTCGGTCAGCGTGTCCGCAACGTCATGAGCGAGCTGCACGGCGAGAAGATCGACATCGTCGACTTCTCCGAGGACCCCGCAGAATTCGTGGGCCATGCGCTCTCGCCTGCGCGGGTACTCGACGTGCAGATCGTCGACGCGCAAGCCAAGGCCGCCCGTGTCGTCGTACCGGACTTTCAACTCTCGCTCGCGATCGGCAAGGAAGGACAGAACGCTCGCCTTGCCGCCCGCCTGACCGGCTGGCGGATCGATATCCGCAGTGACGCTCAAGCCGAGGAGGCGCCCGACGACGGGCTTCGGGATGAGGCCACAGCCTGAGGTTCGACGGTCTGAGGTTGCGCGAGGCAGTAACCCGAGCGCGAGCGCGCTTCACGCGGTCGCGCTAGACTCAGCGATGGCCGATCGAGTGGTCCCCGTGCGCACCTGCGTTGGGTGCCGGGAGCATTGCTCGATCAGTGAGCTGTTGCGAGTGGTGGCGGTGGACGGGCACGTGGTCCCGGATCCGCAGCGCAGGTACGTCGGACGAGGAGCTTCACTACATCCTCGACCTGCGTGTCTGGCACACGCCGAACGACGACAAGCTTTCCGGCGAGCCCTTCGGGTCTCCGGAATCCTGTCGACCGAGGCGCTTGCCGCATATCTCACCGACCAGTACGAAAGTAAGGACCAGTAGCAACCGAACACGAGCACGACTAGCACGACTAGCACGTCAGCTCAGCAGTCCAGCAGTACCACCAAGCGCGCACGGACATCAGGGTCCGCGCGCCCGTCGAGAGCAGGTCTTTCTCGGATGTGCACCCAGTGAAGAACCACAAGTGATCATGTTTCATCCGTAACGACGAGGTCAGCGGGCAGCCGCCGCCCTCACATATGAGGAGTCACGTTGCCAGGCAAAGCCCGCGTCAGCGCCATCGCGAAAGAGCTCGGAGTACCGAGTAAGGACATTCTCGCCAAGCTGACCGAACTCGGTGAGTACGTCAAGAGCCCGTCCTCCACCGTGGAAGCCCCGGTGGTCCGCAAACTTCATGAGGCATTTCCGGCGCCAACGCCAAAGGCGACGAAGGCCACCAAGACCACCGCCAAGGCGGCAAAGTCTGCGGCTCCAGCCTCGCCCGCAGCCCCTCCGATCGCTGCTGCCGCTCCGGCCGCTGCCGTCGAGGTGGACCAGCCCACGCCGACCCGCCCATCGGTGCAACCAGGCCCCTCTTCACCAGCTCCCGCTCCGGCGCCGATCGCAGCGCAGGCGCCGGTCGCACCGCCACAGGCACCTCAGGTCGCCGCGGCTCCCGAGACAATGACGCCCACCATGCCGGCGGCCCCCGATACAGGGGACGGCTCGTCGACAGCTGACATTCCGCGACCCATCCCGCGACCGGGGGCCAGGCCTGCTGGTCCCCGTCCGGGTAACAACCCGTTCGGTGTCGGCGGCGGGTCTCCGGCCGTACGTCCCGGTGCCCCGAGGCCGGCTTCGGCCCCACGCCCTGGTGGCACGGGTGGTCCCGGGATCGCGCGCCCCAATCCGGGAATGGTCCCGGCGCGCCCCAGTCGTCCGGCTCCCGCTGGCGGCCGTGGCCGTCCCAGTGGTCCCGGCACCGGTGGCCCCGGAGGTCCCGGCGCCGGTGGTCCCGGTGGCGGCGGCGGCGGCAACTATCGCGGTGGCGGCGGCGCGCCCGGAGCTCCCAGTGGTCCCGCCGGCGGTGGCGGCGGCTTCCGTGGCGGCCCAGGTGGTCGCGGCGGGCGTGGTGGCCGTGGCAGCGGTACCGCGGGCGCCTTCGGTCGCCCCGGTGGTCGCGGTCCGGTCCGCGGCCGCAAGTCCAAGAAGCAGCGTCGCCAAGAGTTCGACAACATGGATGCTCCGTCGATGGGCGGGGTGTCACTACCGCGCGGAAACGGCGCCACCGTCCGGCTTCCGCGTGGCGCATCCCTGACCGATTTCGCGGAAAAGATCGGCGCGGATCCGGCGGCTTTGGTAGCAGCCCTGTTCCACCTGGGGGAGATGGTCACCGCGACCGCCTCGGTCAACGACGAAACGTTGGCACTGCTCGGTGGTGAGATCGGCTACGAGGTCCAGGTCGTCAGTCCCGAGGACGAGGACCGCGAGCTCCTGGACTCCTTCGACCTGACGTTCGGGGACGAGGAGATGGCCGAGGAGGACCTGATGGCCCGGCCACCGGTTGTCACCGTGATGGGCCACGTCGACCACGGAAAGACCAAGCTGCTGGATGCGATTCGGCGAACCGACGTGGTCGCTGATGAAGCAGGCGGCATTACCCAGCACATCGGTGCCTACCAGGTCCCGGCCGAACTCGAGGGTGCCGAGCGACTGATCACCTTCATCGACACACCCGGTCACGAGTCGTTCACAGCAATGCGTGCTCGTGGCGCCAAGGTGACCGACATCGTGGTCCTGGTGGTCGCCGCCGACGACGGCGTCATGCCGCAGACGGTGGAGGCGCTCAACCACGCCCAGGCCGCCGACGTACCGATCGTCGTCGCGGTCAACAAGGTGGACAAGGAAGGCGCAAATCCCGGCAAGATCCGCCAGCAGCTGACCGAGTACGGGCTGGTTGCCGAGGAGTACGGCGGCGAGACGCTCTTCGTCGACGTGTCGGCGACCAAGCGCCAGGGTCTGACCGAACTGCTCGAGGCGATCTTGCTGACCGCTGATGCGTCCCTGGATCTGCAGGCCAACCGCGAACAGGACGCCCAAGGTGTGGCAATCGAGGCACATCTGGACCGCGGTCGAGGTCCAGTGGCCACGGTCCTGGTTCAGCGCGGAACTCTGCGGATCGGGGATTCTCTGGTCGCCGGTGACGCCTACGGTCGGGTTCGGTCCATGTTGGACGAACACGGCGAGAAGCTCACCGAGGCGCTGCCCTCGCGTCCGGTTCAGGTGCTCGGTCTGACCTCGGTACCCCGCGCCGGCGACACGTTCCTGGTCGTAGACGAGGACCGGGTCGCCCGACAGATCGCCGAACGGCGCCAGACGCGCATCCGCAACGCCCAGAACGCGGCCTCGCGCAAGCGGGTCAGCCTCGAGGACCTGGACTCGGCCCTACGCGAGACCAGCGAACTGAACCTGATCATCAAAGGCGACAATTCCGGAACCGTGGAGGCTCTGGAGGATGCGCTGCTCAAGATTCCAGTGGGGGAGGACATCTCACTTCGGGTGATCCATCGTGGCGTCGGGACGATCACCGAGGGAGACATCAACCTCGCGATAGCCGACAACGTCATCGTCCTCGGATTCAACGTCCGGGCGGAGGGCAAGGCCACCGAACTGGCCAACCGCGAGGGCATCGACATCCGGTACTACTCGGTGATCTATGCAGCCATCGACGAGATCGAGGCCGCGCTCAAGGGGATGCTCAAGCCCGAGTACGAAGAGGTGCAACTGGGTACGGCAGAGGTGCGCGAGGTCTTCCGGGTGCCCCGCATCGGTAACGTCGCCGGGTCACTCGTCCGCACCGGGACGATCGTGCGTAACTCCAAAGCACGGTTGATCCGCGACGGCGCTGTGGTCGCGGACAACCTGACGGTGGAGTCATTGCGCCGGTTCAAGGACGACGCGACCGAGGTTCGCGAGGGCTTCGAATGCGGTATCGGTCTGGGGTCGTTCAACGACATCAAGCCCGAGGACGTCATTGCGACCTTCGAACTGCGCGAGAAGCCGCGCGACTGACACCGGTCGCGCCATGGAGGGGGAGGTTGCCGGCGGTGTTCACCGCGACGATGTGGTGTGACATCCAACTCGGCGAGGTCGGCTCGCTCAAGGCCAAGCGGTCGGTAGTACGCCCGATCGTGGCCGAGCTGCGTCGCCGCTACGACGTGGCCGCGGCCGAGGTCGGCGCCACCGAGTTGCACCGTCGCACCGAGATCGGGGTGGCGGCTGTTGCCTCGACCGCGGGACAGGTGGGCGACGTGCTGGATGCCTGCGAGCGGTTCGTCGCTGGGCGACCCGACACCGTGCTGCTATCTGTAGCGCGGCAGCTGTTCTCCCATACCGACGAATCTCCCCACACCGACGGCCGTTTTCCTCCCACTTCCACCGGCCCGCGAGAAGAGGACACCTCCGATGGTTGACGCTGCGCGAGCCCGCCGACTTGCGGTACGCATCCGAGAGATCGTCGCCTCGACGTTGGAACACCAGGTCAAGGACCCGCGCCTGGGCATGGTCACCATCACCGACGCCAAGGTGACCGGGGACCTGCGCGAGGCAAGCGTCTACTACACCGTGTACGGCGACGACGCTGAGGTCACCGGCTCGGCGATCGCGCTGGACAGCGCTCGCGGCGTTCTGCGCAGTGCGGTCGGCAAGCAGACCGGCATCAAGTTCGTGCCGACCCTCACGTTCATCAGCGACGCGGTACCCAAGACAGCCCAGGACATCGAGGACGCGCTGGCGCGGGCCCGGGACATCGACGCCGAGGTCGCTGCCAAGCGGCATGGTGCGGCCTTCGCCGGTGAGCCTGATCCCTACCGTCAGCTCCGGGTCGAGGTCGATGAACCGGAGGAGGATGTCTCCGAGCGCTGATCGGTCGATGCCAGCTCAGCGCGGGGTTCTCGCGCTAGCCGCCCCGGCATTGGTCGTGTTGGCCGCCGAGCCGCTCTACCTGCTGGTCGACACCGCGGTCGTCGGGCATCTGGGTTCGATCCCGCTGGCCGCTCTTGCCCTCGGCGGCGGCGCCTTCGCCTTCACCGCGTTCCAATTCAACTTCCTTGCATACGGCACGACGAGCGTGGCCGCGCGGAGATTTGGCTCCGGTGACATCGAGGGCGCCCGCGGGCAAGGAGTGCAAGCCTCCTACTTGGCCGTGGGTATCGGGCTTGCGATGATCGTCTTCTTCCAACTGCTTGCCGACCCGATCACCCGGGCGCTCGCCGGAGGTACTGGGATCGTGCAGGCCCAGGCCGAATTGTGGTTGCGGATCGCGAGTCTGGGTGCGCCGATGGTCTTGTTGACCCTGGCCGGGAATGGCTGGATGCGCGGCGTTCAGGACACTCGACGTCCGCTGCGCTACGCCTTGATCGCGAATGTGGTCAGCGCCGTGCTCTGCCCCATGCTGGTCTATCCCGCTGGGATGGGACTGGCAGGGTCAGCCGTGGCCAACGTCGTCGGCCAGTCGCTGGGCGCGGCATTGTTCGTGCGGGCTCTGCTTCACGACACCGATCGCCGTCGCCCCGATCGCGCCTTGCTGCGGTCACAGATCGTCATGGGTAGGGACCTGGCCATCCGCACCCTGGTGCTCCAAGGGTCCTTCCTGGTGGCTGCCGGCGTCGCCGCCCGGATCGGAACCGCCGAGGTCGGCGCTCACCTGATCGCGTTGCAGCTGTGGCTGTTCCTGGCGTTGGCTCTGGACAGCTTCGCCATCGCCGCGCAGTCGCTGGTGGGGGAAAGCCTCGGCGCCGACCGGCTGGACGAAGCACGGGCCACGGCGTGGCGGGTCGCGCGGTACGGCACGGTGACCGGAGTTGTCCTGGGGGCCCTGCTGCTGCTCGGGCGCGACGCCATCCCGCAACTGTTCTCCTCCGATCCTGGCGTGCTGGCCGGCGCGGCAACGGTCTGGTGGTGGTTTGCACTCATGCAGCCCCTGGCCGGTCTGGTCTTTGCCCTGGACGGTGTCCTGATGGGTTCCGGCGACGTGGCTTTCCTGCGCACGCTCACTATTGTCGCCGGCATGCTGGGGTTTCTGCCCCTGACCCTGCTCTCCATCCCGCTCGGCCTTGGGCTGCACGGGATCTGGGCCGGTTTGACTGCCCTTATCGTCATCCGATTGGTCGGAGGATGCCTTCGGGTGCGCGGCGGGCGCTGGGCGGTCGGTGGTGCTGGAGCGGGCTGAGCTGGCGCTGTGTCACAGTGGCGGCGTGTCCGCCCTTGACCCGTCGTCTCCCAGTAGCGCCGAGCGCCTGCTCGCGCGGCTGCGTGGTCTCGACGGACTCGTCGTGGCGTTCTCCGGTGGGGTGGACTCCGGGGTCGTGCTCGCCGGTGCGGTGCGTGCACTAGGAACCGATCGGGTCATCGCGGCGACTGCGGTGTCGCACAGCTTGCCCTCCGAGGAGCTCGATGCGGCGACGACATTCGCCGCAGAACTCGGGGTACGCCATCTCACGCCATCAACAGATGAGCTGGCCAGACCGGGCTACCGGGCAAATGACGGGGACCGTTGCTACTTCTGCAAGGCCGAACTCCTCGACGTCCTCCTGCCTCTCGCCGCTGAGTACGGCTTCGCGTGGGTGGCGACCGGAACAAATGCCGATGACCTGAGAGCGGGCTTCCGGCCGGGCATCCGGGCAGCGCAGGAGCGCGGCGCGATCCGCCCCTTGGCCGACGTCGAGTTGACCAAAGACGACGTCCGGCACCTCGCGCGCATCTGGTCATTGCCCTTGTGGGACAAGCCTGCCGCGGCCTGCCTCTCGAGCCGGATCGCGTTCGGCATTCAGATCACTGCCCATCGATTGGCCAGGGTCGAGCGGGCCGAGCGCGGCCTGCGATCGGCGCTGCACTCGGCCGGTCTGCACACCCGAAATCTCCGGGTACGCGATCTCGGGGACACCGCCCGCGTGGAGGTCGACCCCGCGTTGATACCGACGCTGGCCGCTCGACCCGACCTGTTGGCGGAGGTGGCGGGCTTCGACTTGGTCGAACTCGATCCAGCCGGCTTCCGATCCGGAGCGATGAACGAACTCCTCGCCGATCCGGCGCGCTTTCGCTGACCGACTGATGTCCGAACACTCAGCCCGCGAGCGCCGACTACCCAGCTCACACTGGGCTTCCAGGCCCCAAGGGTCTACGCTGCGGCCTGCACCCTTTGATGAACGACGCTCACGCCGAGCAGATCAGTTCTCGGGGTCCCATCTACTGCACGGCGGGGTCCCATTTGTGCACGGAAACGGGGAGACATGCGCACCAACTTCAGGCGCGGGGGCCGGCTGACTGCCGTCCTCGGCATGACCGCAATCGCAGTGCTCGCCTTCGCCGGCCCCGCCTCGGCTAGTCACGCCGAGGCCGGACAGAACTCCGCCACCGGCTTGTTTTCAAACGGCGCGATCTATACCGAGTTGGGTTTGGCGAGGTTTCCGGCTGGTCCGCCGACGGACACGGTTCTCAACGCCGACATCACCGGGTCGGTCAACGTCACCGCCGAAACCCTCACCTTGAATGCTGATGCCACTAGTGCCTCAGCCACCGTCGAGACCTTGGCCCTAACTCTCTTCCCGGCCACGCCAGCCGAGGGGGCGACCACCCTGAACGCGACCGCAGTGAGTTCCGAATGCTCAACGAACGGCACGACCGTCACGGGGAGCGCCACCCTCACCGACGCGATCATCGATCTGCCGATCCTGAGCGACATCGCTCTGGATGTGTCTCCCGCTGCCAACACCAACGTCAGCATCCCTGGGGTAGCTACCATCATCCTCAACCAGCAGACGGTGGATCCGGTGAGCGGCGCTCTCACGGTCACCGGGATTTTCATCGAGCTGCTACCGGGGACCGGCGGTGCTCAGATCATCGAGGTTGCGTCTTCGACCTGCCAAGTCACCGTCCTCGTTATCCCGGTGATTGCTCCGCCGTTCGCTGTCGGTGCCGGTGTGCTGGGCCTGATCGGCTATGGCGTATTCCTGTTCCGCCGCAGGCAGACCACCACCCCCGGCGCGGCCTAGGCCTGACAGCTGGGAAGCCTGGACCCGCAGTAAGTAGTTTCGCCGAATCGCGCAGGAGCCCAAGGCTTCCTGCGCGATCCGGGCATACCGGCATCTTCCGAGGGCAGCCTGGTGTTGCACGCGGCCGGACTCTGCACACTCGGAACCTCCGGGTTCGCGACGTCGGGCACAGCGCGGGTCGAAGTTGATGCGGCATTGACGCCGACGTTGGCAGCTCTGCTTGGTCAGTCCCGTGGGCTGAGGACGCAGAACTCATTGCCCTCCGGATCTGCCATGACGATGAAGCTGGCATCGGCGGATTGGCCCACCTCGACCCGGCTGGCCCCTGAAGACTCCAGTCGAGCCACCTCGCCAGCCTGGTCATCGGCGGCCCGGGGTGCGAGATCGATGTGCAACCGGTTCTTGACCTGCTTGCCCTCGGGAACAGGTACGAACACCAGGCCCGGGCCGCGCTCCTCGACCGGAGTGCTCTCACCCTTGGTGAGCGCGTGTGGGGGCACGATCACGACCTCGTCAGGGGCCTCATAGACCTTCTGCCAGCCCAACGTGAGCGCCCACCAGTCCGCCTGAGCGCTCACGTCCGCACAGTCAACGACGACCGAATACCACCGCACACTCACAGGTGCTCCTCTCCGCGCCATGGACCATCCAGGGCTCGGCGATTCTCCCTCGGGCCACCGACGAAATGGCTCCTGGATCCAGGTGCGTGGCGAACGTGGAACAATTCCGGCATCGGCATTGGGATCGAGGTGACCTTGTGGCTGTTCGTACGGAGCCGAGTTAGAGGTGGTGCGGGCCTTTGTCATCTGACGAACCTGACCGTGAGCCGTTCTTCTTCATGCCCAAGGGTCCGGTCTCGAAGTGGTACGACCTCGAGGTCGACGGGCGCACCATCCGACATGCGGCCTGGACTCGAGACGCCCCCGAGTTGGCAGATCTCATTGTCTTGAGTTGGCAGCCCGGGGTTCTCGACCGCTGGCTGGAAGAGGATGAGGAGGTGGCTAGTCATCCGCGCGATCCGCACAAGCGACTTGATGCCCTACCGAGCAGCCGTCACGTCGTCATCTCGCTCAACGGAGTCGCCCTGCCCATACAAGGGTGTCGCAGAACAGTACTGGGACATCGTGGGCCAGCCCGAGGGCAAGAACGCGGCTTGGTCGTACCCCGATCCGAGCCCGCGGTCGGGCGGATCAAGGACCGGATCGCCTTCTACAACGAGGTTGTCGACATCCGGGTGGACGACGTTGACCAAGAACGACCGCGGTCGATCTTCAGCGTCAAGGCGCACCGCCCCGGCGCCTAGTTTCTGCGCGCGAGCACCTTCGCGGCGAAGGCTGCGGCGCCGAAGCCGTTGTCGATGTTGACGACCGCGACACCGGGCGCGCACGAGTTGAGCATGGTGAGCAGAGCCGCCAGACCCTCGAACGCGGCTCCGTAACCGACGCTGGTCGGCACCGCGACAACGGGCTTGGAGACCAACCCACCGACTGCGCTGGCCAACGCGCCGTCCATGCCGGCAACGACGATGACCACGTCGGCGGCTTCGAGATCACCGCGGACCGCTAACAGCCTGTGCAGGCCTGCGACGCCGACGTCCGCGATCCGGGTCACCGGGGCACCGAGCGCCTCGGCGACAAAGGCGGCTTCCGCGGCCACGGGGCCATCGGATGTCCCGGCCGAGACGACGGCGACCCGGCCGATCTCTCTTGGCACGGCCCCGATGAGGGCGCAGCGGGCCACCGGATCCAGCGCCGCCTCCGGCCAGCGCGAGCGGATCGCCGCGGCTGTGTGCTCATCGACGCGGGTGGCGAGGGCCTGCGGGTGGTTCTCGAGCAGCCCAGCCAGGCAGTCAACGACCTGACCGGGCGACTTGCCTTCGGCGTACACGACTTCGGGGATCCCCGTCCGCGCGACGCGGTCAGTGTCCAATCGCGCGAAGCCGAGGTCGAGCACCCCGTCTCCCGACGAGTCCATGGAGCCCGAGCGGTTCGCTGGCTGCAGATACTCAGTCACGACGGCCATGGTGCACCGTCGGGGAGAATCACCGTCGATGACAGTTGCCGGCCCGGACGGGCTCACCATCGTCGACAAGCCACCTGGCCTCACCTCGCACGATGTGGTCGCGCGGATGCGGCGTCTGGCCGGCACCCGCAAGGTGGGACATGCCGGAACGCTCGACCCGATGGCCACCGGCGTGTTGGTCATTGGCCTGGGCCGCGCGACGCGGTTGCTCGGATACATCTCCGGTCAGGACAAGGCCTACACGGCCACGATCCGGTTGGGCATCACCACAGTCACCGACGACGCCGAGGGCGATGTGACTGACACCGCCAGCACTGAGGGAGTCAGCGAGGATGCGATTCGAGCAGGTCTTGCCGGCTTGACCGGTGACATCGAGCAGGTGCCGTCCTCCGTCAGCGCCATCAAGGTGGAGGGGCGCCGTGCCTACCAACTCGTGCGTGCCGGCGAGCAGGTCGCACTCCCCGCCCGCCAGGTCAGGATCGCGGCCTTGAATCTGATCGATCTCCGGCGCCCGAGTACCGAGTTGGTAGACCTCGACGTCAGCGTCGAGTGCTCCACAGGCACCTACGTCCGCGCCCTGGCCAGAGACCTCGGCGCCACCCTCGGAGTCGGAGGTCACCTCACCGCACTGCGTCGTACCAGGGTTGGAGGGTTCGCAATTGCACAGGCCCACACGCTGGAGGAATTGGCTGCCGCACCAGTCATGCACGATCTTGCGGAGGCCGTGCGTCGCAGCTTTCGCACCGTCTCCGTGGACGCCGAAACCGCTCTGGCCCTGAGCTATGGCCAACGAGTGCAAGCGCTGGGACTCCCAGGTGTCTTCGGTGTTTTCGACCCGGAGGGTGCCGCGGTGGCACTCGTCGAAGATCACGAAGGCCAGAGCCGGACCGTCGTCGGCTTCACCTGAGGCGTGCCTCGGGCTGCCGTTGCGAGGTGGGTGGCTGGCCCTCATTGCGAACGGACGTTAACTTTGACCTGACACGGTTCACTCCCGTGCGCCCAGCCGCCCCGTAGCCGACAGAGAAGGCATCGTGACCGACATCCTTGCCCGCCCGACCCAGCTCAGCGCCGACCTGCCCTTGCAGGTCGTGCCGTCGGCGAGTCCGGTCGATGCGGGACGGCGCGCCGAGATCCTGGCGAGCCCGGGTTTCGGGCAGCACTTCACCGATCACATGCTCTCGATCAAGTGGACTCGGGGAGATGGCTGGCGTGAGGCCACTCTGGGGCCACTCGTCGCCCTGCAACTGCATCCGAGCACCGCTGTGCTGCACTATTCGCAGACGATCTTCGAGGGCCTCAAGGCGTTCAACCTCGACGACGGCGGACTGGCCGTTTTCCGGCCGGAGGCCAACGCCGCCCGCTTTCAGCGCTCGGCCGCGCGGATGGCCATGCCTGAGTTGCCGCAAGAGGTCTTTCTGGCAGCCATCGACGCTTTGGTCAGCATCGACCGCGCCTGGGTCCCCTCCGGCGGGGACCAGAGCCTGTATCTGCGGCCGTTGATGTTCGCCAGCGAGGCCTTCCTGGGAGTACGACCGGCGCATGAGTACCTGTGCCTGTTCATCGCCTCCCCATCCGGTGCGTATTTCCCCCAAGGGGTCAAGCCGGTGACCGTGTGGCTGTCCGAGGACTATGTCCGTGCCGCTGCTGGCGGCACCGGCGCGGCGAAAACCGGTGGCAACTACGCCGCCAGCCTGTTGGCCCAGGAACAGGCGGCCGCCGAGGGCTGCGACCAGGTCGTCTGGCTGGACGCGGTCGATCGCAGCGCCGTCGAGGAAATGGGCGGCATGAACCTGTTCTTCGTGTTTGATCACCGGAGAGCGGGCGATGACTCAGATCTGGAGCTCGTCACCCCTGAGCTCACCGGAACGCTGCTCGCCGGAATCACCCGGGAATCGATCATCACCCTGGCCGGCGAACACGGCCTGCGGGTTTCCGAGCGTCGGATCACCGTCGCGGAGTGGCGGGAGAGGGCCGCCGACGGGACGCTGACGGAGGTATTCGCCTGTGGGACCGCAGCCGTGATCACCCCGATCGGTCGGGCCCGAAGCACCGGGGGCGACTTCACGATCGCCGACGGCGAGCCTGGTCCGATCACCCTTGCGCTGCGCAAGGAACTTCTCGCAATTCAGCAC
>Ga0190275_10001416_pt1 | contig 17848 bp, 17 predicted proteins | sample Popmic550T_FD_133745 | JGI IMG/M metagenome (GOLD analysis project Ga0190275, IMG submission 133745) | Populus adjacent soil microbial communities from riparian zone of Yellowstone River, Montana, USA - 550 T | ecosystem: Environmental > Terrestrial > Soil > Riparian zone > Trees stand | place...
GAGACGTTCGGCCGAGCGGCCCTGCTCCGCCTTGTCGTCGCCGAAGGCGGGAAAGCGCCGGTCGTCGAGCCCGGAGGCGAAGTAGGCCACGTCGGCGCCGAGCAGCAGGTCGCCGCCGACGCGAACGGACTGATGGCCGGGGGTGTGGCCGGGCGTCAGCAGCAGCTCGATCGAGCCGTCGCCGAGCAGATCGTGATCGCCGTCGACGAGGACGACCTCGCGCTCGTCGTCGAGGTAGTCGCGCGGGAAGAAGAAGTTGCGCTCGATTGCGGCGCTGTCGTTGCCGGCCTCCCACTCGCGGCGCTGGACCACGATCGGGATGCTCGCGGGCAGCAGTGAGAGGCCGCCGGCGTGGTCGTAGTGCAGGTGCGTGAGCACGATCCTGGAGATCATCGCCGCGTCGACCTGTTCGTGCACGGGCCGGTCGAGCTCGAACTCGAAGAACCCCATCGTCGTCGAGCCCTCGTAGAACGCCGCCGCGTCGGCGCATGCGCCCGGGTGCAGGCCGGTGTCGATCAGAACCCGCTCGCTGTCGGTCTCGACCACATAGGCGGGCACCGGAATCCGGGTTCGCTGCTCAGGATCCTCGCCCTCGCGCCAGAGAGCGGCGGAGGCGGTCATCCAGCCGACGTTCAGCATCTCGACCCGCACCGCGTCAGCCTAGCTGGGCCGCCGATGCAGCCACCCCACTCGCGCAGGGGTGACTGAGCCTCGCCTAGCGCCCAAGGGCGGGCGGGCTCACAGAGCGAAAAACCTCGCAATTTGCGTGATTTACTGCGTCAAAGCCCGTCTATCCGTCCATAATCTGGGTACTGACGCAGTCCTCGAGGTAAAGCCGACGGGAAGCCGCTCTATGGCTGTTCAGCACGTATTCAGGACATTTTTGAAAGGGGCGTTGGTTTGCGCCCCAGTTCTGGCGCTCTATCTCTTTGCCGGGGCCGGTACGAGTAAAGCCCTCCTACCGAACCCCCCACTTCCCGGTCCCGTGAACGGCGTGACCAAGGCCGCTGAAGAACTCGTCAACCCGGTCACCGCTCCCGTCAGGTCGGCGCCGGCTCCTGCGCCACTGCCGACCCCGAGCGTTCCTCCGCCGCCGAAACCTCCAAGCTCGTCCCCCGTCAAGCTTCCGAACCTTCCGCCACCGGTCAAAGCTCCGACGCCTCCATCGGTCAATCTCCCCTCTTCCGGCGCCTCGACCACGACCGCGCCGATCGACGGACCGAAGACCGTAACCGGCGTTACGAAAGCCGCCACGGACGCGGTGGCCCCTGGCACGGGGACCGGCGCTTATCCCCTCAGTGGTGCCGCAGGTTCGGGCCCGGCGGCGGCCGGTGGTGCCGGCAGGGACTCGATCGAGGCGACGACTGCGGCAACGCCACAGGGAGTTTCAGGTCAAGGCTCGGCTCAAGGACGATCGATGATGACCGAAGGGGGTTCAGGTCAAGGTTCGCTCAAGGATCTGCGAATCGCCACTCCTCGCAACTGGTTCGTTTACGTCTGGCCGGCGGTTGCGGTTGCTTTCGAACGGACCTCGATGGCAACGTCCTTGAATCTTTCGGGGGGCACGATTTCGCGTCTGGTTTCGAATGTTCTCGGTACCTTCGGGGGAGACCCGAGTGCAGTGACCACCGCGACGGTCGGCGCGGTCGCGGGGGTCCAGGCGGAGAACTCCAGCGGCTCTTCATCTCCGCTGAGCAGCTGGTTCGCATCGGACCCGCCGCTTCCGATCGCAATCTTCTGGATTGCTTTGACCGGGGGAGTGGCGTTGATCTTCTTCGTCGTGAGACGGGAACTCGGGCTCGCTGGAAGTAAGCGACGCTGGAGGGTTTGATCGTCCGCACCCCCCAGCGAGAGTCGCTGGCGAGAGCCGTCCCGTGTAGGGGGGCGATTCGTGGAAGGCGGCTGGCGGATCTGGGCCTCCCGCGTTCGCTAGTTCAGCGGCTTCGCGGGACGCGGGGGACGCACCGCTCCTTCAAGAAGCCACGCGCTTGCGACCGAACGAATCTAACGGTTGATAGCCCTGAGCGCCGTTCTGCCGCCACACTCCGAGCCACCATCCAGAGGGGGCGTGACCCCTGGTCTGGTTCTAAGCGCGCTGGGTATCTTGAAGCAATGTCCCGGGTCCTTGGATTGGTGCTCGCCGCACTGCTTATCGTCGGCTGCGGGTCGGGGTCGTCCACGACGGACAAGAGAGCATCGACTGGTCGCGCTCTGGCCCGGAGCGATCCCGGCATCGGGATGTCCGCACCGGTAAGAGGCATGAAGACCGCGCGACTGACGGAGCCCTCGTGGAGCGGCGAACGCGGCTCCGAAGCGATGCCGGCAACCCCCTGCTCGCAGGTGAGAGGTCGTGTGGCCAAGTTGGGCCTGATGACTGATGTGCCGATCCCCCGCTGCGCGCGGGTGACGCCGGGGCAGCGGATCATGATCGTCAACCGCACGGGCGCCTACCATCGCTCGGAAGCACGCCCAGTGACGGCCCGGCTTGGCGGGTACTCGGCGCGACTGAAACCCCAGGAGGCCGTCCTGTTCCCGAGACCCGCCGGAGCATTTCTCGGTCGAGGTAGCTTCAGGGCTCGGACGACGTATGTAGGGGCCCCGGCTGTCCTGGTTCTTCCCGAAGACTGCGAAATCGCCTCGCCGATCCCGAAGGGTTGCCTGTCTCGCTGACTGGCGTCCGCGCTGGTGCCCAAGAGTGGGATGGCTGCGGCGTATGGCGGTGCGCCTCCACGATCTGCGCCACACCGCCGCAACGCTCTGGTTGGCCGCGGGCGAGTCGATCTATTCCTCCAGCAGCAACTCGGCCACGCCGACATTCAGACGACGATCGACCAGTACGGACACCCCGACAAGCAGGCCCATCGGGAAGCCGCGCGAGGGCGGCGAGTTGGTGGCGCGAGACGCAGCGACGGGACAATCGGCGAACCATTTGCTGGTCCGCAGTGGTGGGAGGTCAGCCGTCCTTTCGGCGTCTCGCGCGATCAAATCGCTACTGCAGCGGAACTGGACGTCGAACCCGGCTTCAAGTAGCTCCGCGCTCCGATCTCACCACTTGCCGTCAAGCCCAGCGTAGATCTTTGGACTGCAGCCAGATACCCCGGCGACGCCAACCGCTGCACGGGCGGCCCGACCTTCGTGCGCGTGATGTGGCCCGGCCCAACAGCCTCACCGCCTGCCCGATCGAAGAAGAGGTGACGGGGCGTCGACCGCCCCCTTCTAGGTCCACCGCCAGAACTTCGCCGGCTATCCCGTTTTGGAGTTCTCGAAACGGCTACTTGTGGGGAGACACCGAGTGAGATCAAGAGCGACAGTCAGTGCCGTGCTCGCCGCCGCCGCGGTCGGATTGGCTTTCGCCTGCGGCGGGTCGAGTCAGGCCGCCTATGAACCGTTTCCCGAGTACGAGAACGTCGAGGAAGTTCCCGTCGTCGGGAGCCTCGACAGCGACAAACCGCGCGTCGGGCCACCGCCGCCGCGGTCGGCCGTGCGGCTCGCCGCCCATTACCTGCGGATCTCCCGGGCATCCTCGAAAGTCCGCTGCCACGGCATCCCAGGAGGCCTGATCGCCTGCCGGGTCCACATCGCGGACTTCCAGGCCACGATCGCTGCCCGGCTCACGCTGACGCCCGAAGGGAACTCCAGAGACCGCATCCTCCGCTGCGAAACGACCCGACTCATCGAGGGCAGGCTCTCGGAGGCGCCCTGCTTTGACTTCACCGTCTGGATCTTCAACAAGTGGCAGGCGGGGCCGCCGCAGATCCCATCCGCCAGGAGGCCCGCAACCGCGCGGGCGGGGCGACCGCCCGCGCCGGAGGTGTGGACGACCGGAGCCGAAAACCTGGAAATCGGCGACGCGGACCTCAAGGGCGCCGTCAACCCGCATGGCATCCCCACCACCGTCCACTTCCAGTACGGGCCGACGACGTCTTACGGCTTCGCAACCAACAGGAGCAACACCTTTGAAGGGAACAGGCGCCGCATGATTTCGGCCATCGTTTTCGAGCTACGGCCAGGGATGACGTACCACTACCGCCTAGTGGCCGACAGCGAGGGCCGGAAGACCTATGGCGCCGACATGACCTTCACGAGCATGAAGTGGAGGCCGAAGCGCCGAGCCATGATCGCCTGCTTTCACGAGGAGACCGGTCGCTTCACCGGGCAGGCTCAGCCCAGCCGCTGCACCCTCAAGGGACACAGGGGAAGCGAGGTCGTAAAGGTGCCCATTACGGGCATGAAATGGGGGCACTGGGGCTCCAAGGTGACCCGCGCCGCCTACGGGGTCGACACGCTCAACGGCGGGAGGGTCCGGATAATCGCCTTCCGGCGAGTCACCTGCGATGACGGCCGCACCTGGTACTCCATGGCGATCGTGGGCCGTCTCCGGAACGGCACGTTTTTCGGGCTCGGCCTACCGGCCTGCAACGGACTGCGCACCCGGTAAGAGGTCACTCGTCCTGCGGTACGCCTTTGTGGATGAAGGCACGGAACTCGCCGCCGGCCAGCTTCACCGGTTCGCCGCCGAGAATCGGCATGCCCAGCGAGCCCTTCCAGATCCCATGGCCATTGTGGCCGCGCCGGCTGAAGGTCGCCGAGCCGGTGAAGGGCGCCGGCGGCCGCAACGTCGCGGTGCCCCTGTCGAGGTTCCAGCGGAAGGCGCCGGATCCGGCCGCCAGCTGCACTCCGCGGCCGACCGTCATCCCTTCGCGTTCTTCGGCCAGGATGGCGAAGAGAAAGATCTTGTGTGACCCGCGCCCGCCGTCGTCATAGGCGCTCACTTCACGGATCTTCCCCTCGGCCCGCGAACCGGCTACCGCTTCCATGGTCGCCCCTTCATCGGAGTAGTGCGGGTGATACGGCACGACGCGCCCGGCGAGCCGCTGCTGCGTGCAGTTCCTCGGCTCGGGGTAGATCTGGAGAGCCCCTTCGATATGACTCGCTTCGAAGTGGACGTAGCCGTTCTCGCCGGTGAAGGCGAAGGTCCCATCGAACACCGCCTCTGCCCTTTCGGAGCCGGTGCACTCGACGCGCCCGTTCGGTTTCGGAGCGAAGCGGTAGTCGAGTTCGCCGAGGCTGCCGAACCGAGCCGTCACCCGGTCCGCGGTGACCTTCGCCGGCGCCGAGTAGTAGGCGACCTGCGGCCCGCGCTTGATCCTGATCGCCGCGCTCACTTCGCCATCGTTGTTGGAGACGGAGACCAGGACGGCGAAGCCTTCAGCCTCCAGGGCGAAGGCGAGATCGCGCTCGACTTCGCGTCCGGCACCCGGTGCGAGGGCGGGAAGCGCGACGAGCAGACCGGCGAATAACACGCAAGTGAGGGCGAGAGCGCGGCGCATAGGGCAACAATATGTTGGCTCGCCAAGGCACTGCGCGCCCGGGAGCCGCGGATATGGTCCCCCCATGCGATCATGGACCCGATTGACGCGGCAAGGGGCGGCTGGACTGCTTGCCGTCATGGCCTTCGTTGTGATCGTCGGGGCGATGGCAGTCGAGGCAACGCCGAAGGCCGATGCGGAAGCTGCCCCGGGACTGGATCCCGACCTCGCGGTCTTCACCGTCCAGGCCTCACACGGGTACGAGGTGACGATTTTCTCCGGCCGTTTCTCCGAGGGGCTGCAGGACGTCGCCGTCTTCGCTTCGAGCAGCCGATCAACGGCCATCTATCGAGTTCCGGCGACCGTGACCAAGAAGTCCGTGCAGGCGGAAGTCGGCTCGTTGGGGAGAGTCGCGGTCAGGGCCGTCCCGGTGGGTCGCAAGCCAGTCCTGCTCCGATCATGTGACGGAGAGGAACGCTGGAAGATTGCTCGCCTCGCCTACGAGGGAGTGATCGAATTCCACGGCGAGGAAGGGTTTACCGATGCCGAAGCCAAGCGCGCGCCTTTCGACTACCGGACCTTCAGAGAATTCGCCTGCGCCGGGGAGGGAGGTCGGCCGCCCGGCAAGGAGCTAACCGGAGCGAGGCTCGATATCCATCGACCGGAAGAGGCGAACGAGCTGTTCATGCACGCCACGCAACTCCGGCCTGGCGGAGCGACCGAAGTCTCGGTTCAGGTCGACGACTACGACAGCGAACTCGAAACCACCCGAGCCACCAAAGTCATTGCCGGTCCCGCCGCCCTCCGCTTCGACTCGCAGCTGCGCAGCGCCACTCTCACACCTCCCGCCCCCTTCGCCGGCCACGCCACCTACCGCCGCGGCGCCCCTCCAGCCCGTCGCTGGACCGGCAACCTCACCGTCGACCTTCCCGGCGACGCTGACTATCCACTGACGGGCCCGGGGCTTCGCGTAACCCTCGAGCATCCCACTGCATAGGTCCTTGCCGAGTATTGCCGGGCCGAGTTTCCACGACCTCATATCAGCTGACCGGGTGCAACCAGAGGGAACGACGGGACGCACACCCGACGACCTCTTATGCGGGAACCGAGTGCAGTCCGAGAAGCCCGGTCGGAAATGTAAGTTTCGCGGATGGCTTTCACGTCATACGAGGCCGCTCGACACGGAATTCGTCGCGCCCGTCGGTTGCTGTACGGAGCCGCTAAGACCAGCAAGCACGAGCAGCTCTCACCAGCTACGGGTCAAATGGAGACGATGCCTGAGCAGCTGCCGTCCACTACTCGGGCCGATATGCGTCGGCTGAGCGTCGTCATGGCAGTGGCCGCACTTGACACTTACATGCACCGCCTAATCGTCGAGCGGGCCTATAAGCACGATGAGCTTCCCGGGGGCCTCGCACGCTTAGACGTTGGTTTTGAGGATCTCCTTCGACAGACCGATGCCACTGCTGCCTCTGCTCGCGCAAAACCGCATAAACCTAAGCCACGGGTTGGGCTCAAGAAACTCCTTCGCGACCGGCTACTCCGCGAGACATTCCAGAGCTACGACGCAGTGGCTCGAGCGCTAAGCATGGCGGGGCATTCGAAAGCTTGGCCTGAAATTGGAAAGGAAATGCCGACCCCCCGCGAACCGAAGGAAATCAAGGCGCGCCTGAACGCGATTGTCATGCGACGGAATCAAATCGTCCACGAGGGAGACTACGAGCGTCTCGAGCGGCCTCGCAATTCCCGCCGAAATCCCATGACCCAGAAACAGGCCGAACGCGACATCGACTTTCTAGATGAAGTGATTGAGGCAATTCATGCTGTTGTGAGTTAGCTGTTAGCCAACATCGCTATATGACCTCGGTCCGGGAGATGTATCCACGCTGCTTATGAGGACAGATCGCCACGGGCTGGGCGAGATCTCTTGCTAGCTCGCTGCGCCGACCAAATAGGCTTTCTCCACCTCCTCATGCCAGAAGCGCCGCTCATCGGAGATCTCGAACCCTTCGTTGACGGCGAACTCGAAAAATCCCGGTCCGGGAATACCTTTACGGTTGCCGTCAGCGTTGACTACGACGGCCGAAAGCAGAATCCCTTCACTCTTTAAGCTGGTCGCGGAGATCTTGCAGAGCAGGTCCCTTAGCTGAGGGCCGTTGGGGGTCACATTCCAGTCGATCTCATCGAGAAAGTCCGAATACGTAATGGTGGTTCGGCGCAGAGCGACCGCCTTCATCGCCGCCCGCGCCTTGCGCTCGCGCTGTTTTTTGATCTGTCGCTCGGCGGAGTCCATCTCGGGAGCCTGCGGCGACCTTAGCTGAACTTACGCGTCATCTCGCGGGGGACGCGGGACGCCGGGGACGCACGCCTACGACCTCTCATCAACTGACCGAGTGCAGTCCTAAGCGAGGACGCGGGGACGTAGGGGACGCGTCGTAGGCGACCTCGTATTTGGTGATCCGGGTGCTGCGTTCAGCGGGACGCGGGGGCGCCGGGGACGCGCCCTGGGTCGTCGCCCCCAGGGTCGAGAAACGCCACCGCTCGATCAACAGGAGCATAAAGTGCGGAAGCGGGTTTGGCCATGCGCTCCGGCCATGTGCCCGAGTTCCGTGGAACCCGCTCCGACCGACGCCTGCTCCCGATCTAAGCAATTGAAAAGTTCGTAGACTCCCTAGCGATGCGTCTCCGATCGCTCTCCGTCGTACTCATAGTCGGCCTTATGTTCGCGTTGTGCCCAGCTGCTCTCGCCGCCGAGTCGAGATCCGCTGCCGCCGCACCACCAAGGGCCTACACGAAGGGGTCGGAATCCTTCGACGAAGGCCTAATCCGCGAACAGCTCCTCTTTGGCTTCGCAATAACTCACGGACTACTAACCAGGGTCCAGTTTCAGATCGGTCGCACTAAGGCGTACGGGCGTTACGCCTATGAACCCGAACACCCTTACGGCTGGAACAACGGCGGGGTGGCTGAACTCGAAGCGGAAAGTGGCCGACTGCGTCCCGATACGACCTACCACTACCGACTGGTCGCCTGGAACGAAGCCGGAAAATCCTTCGGCATTGACCGGACATTCCACACTCGGCCGCGCAAGCAGAGTCCAGGCCACTAAGGGCAGTCGCGGGACTAACGCTCGGTTAACGATCTGCCCAAGCGTTCCGTTGGGACCGGGGACCGCACTCGGCGACCTCGTATTAACCGACCGAGTGCAGGATCTCGATGGGGACGAGGGACGCCAGAGCCCGGAGCGGCTCGTCGCTCAACCCTTGGCTACCGAGCGATAACCACCCCCAGAACGAAGATGGGGTTTCGTCCTCTCTTCGTCGGCTCGGTGAGTTTCGTTCCCACGGCGAAAGCGGCGAACAGCAGGTTCAGAGCGACGAGAAATCCATTGGCGACCTTCAGAACCGCGGCATCGAGGCGGTCGTAAGCGGCGACCCGAAGCAATGGGCCGATTTTTTCGAGCTACTGGGCTTTGAAATCGCGGAAAGGTACTTGGAGCTCCGCAAAGGGCAGTTCTCCCGGGAAACGTCGATCATGGCTCCGGACTCGCTGGTGGAGAAGCTGGAGGGCGTCCTTGAGGAAATGCAGGCGTACGGCAAGGAGATGACCTCAGTGTCCTCCGGTCTGCCCGACGAGATGGCGGTGACGCCCGGCGCCGATATGCCCAACGCCCTGCACGTAGGTCGCTCAGTTCTTGAAGGGGTGGCGACCTCCTACGAGCTTCTGGTTCCTCCGGTGGATGAGGATGGCGAGCTGCCCAACAGCGTCGAACGAGTCGCGACGGCCAAGGCGGCGTTCCTTCGCCTCGGGGTTGATGACTTGCGCGAACTAGCCGACAACCATGAACTCACCGACCTCCCGAACAAGGCGGCCCTCGCCAAAGCCCTGGCGAAAGAGTATGCCGACGACCTCGACAAAGTCGCAGAGCTGACCTTCCGGGAAAACGCGACGGAGGCTGCGTTTGGACTCGTGACCCGACTGATGCCACTCGCGGAGATCCCGGACCTTGCCGCCGCTCACGCAGGCTTCTCCTCTCTGACTGGCCGCTTCTTTGAGATTCGCCCGACTGTCTTCTTTGTCTACCGCTCCGTTGAGTTCTCTCCCGACCACAAATTCCTGACGATTGAGGGGGCGATTCGATCGTTCTTCGTTTCCCCGGTTGAATTCACCGACGACAAACACCTCAACCCGCGGCCCAGGAAAGACGACGTGGTCATCAAACTCCAGGCCGATCAGAAATGGGCGATGGTCGAATCGGCCCGGGCCTCAGACATGATCCACATTGGCGCAATTCTTAGGCGAAGCGGTGAGGTGCGAACGGCACCGGAAGTCCCCGCTCCCGACGCCATGAAAGTAGTCCCGTACGGGTCGTGGGATCCGCGATCACTCTGGATGCTCGACTTGATGCGTCGCGATCTACAGGCGCCAGACCTTCGCCTCCATGAGACGTTGATGGCAAATTTCGATACCCCGAAGGGGACCGATCCCGAGGACGACCAGGGCGGCGACGACGAAAAAGTCAAACCGCGCCTCGCATCGGTTCGACTCAAAGGCCGTGCCCTTCAGGACCATCCCGAGGTTTGCCAGCGCATCGTTGACCGGGCGCATATGAAAGATCTTGAATTCAAAGTTCGTAAGGTCATCGACAAAGCGACCGACACGGCCACCCTCCAGCCGATTAGGTTGGCGTGGGAACGCGATCACCTCGTCGTTATGACTGGCGCGGCTGGAGACAAAATCGACAAAGACTTGCACGGGACCTTGGTGCGGATGGTCCGCAACGCTGTAGCGCGTCACCTCAGCGACGAGCTGGTCCCGACCCTCCAGAAAATCCAGAAACGCTCCCAGGAAAAAGATGTTGAGGCCGACGCCGAGGGCGTCTTCTCGAAAGGCGACGCTGCGGAAGCGGCTTAGTGCCCTCACCGGCGCCGCAGCGTAAATCTCTTCTGCCCTTCGGTTCTAATAGGGCCGCACGAAACACGAGCACCGTGCTCGTAGCCCGCAGTGACCCCCCGCCAACCAGTGAGTCCGCGAAGGCTTCTGGTACTAGAAGCGGTACCACGAGTCGCCCTCATCACCGCGGCCCATTCGACAGAGCCCGCGGAGCCGGCTTCCCAAGCCGGCTCTGGAATATCGGGGAGACAGGATTTGAACCTGCGACCGCTCGGCCCCCAGCCGGCCTGACTGAGTGCGTTATGCGTCCGGGCGCGTCCCCACGCGTCCCCCCGTCCCCGGCGGCGGACTTCGGCGACACATCGGACGATGCGTTCGGTACCGCGAGCGGTACCAGAGCCAGCTTCCGCCGACCGTGACGCCGTGCCGTTAGACCCCAGACTTCAGCGCGGAGCGCACGTGTCGATGCTCGACCGGCGGACAGGAGAGGCGAGCAGCCTGCCGCTCTACCTCCTGACCGAGGAGGCAGATTGGATGACTGCGCCGCCTTTTGCGTAGATCGCCCAGATTGCCGTTGATCTGCCTTGCTGATCGACGGCAAGCTGCGGTTCCCCGACGCCGCTCCGCCAACCGGAGATATTGACGGGACGCGACCAAGCGCCTCCGGGACGATGCTTGGCTCCCTCGAGGGCGAACTCGGGGCCGGAGCGGCGGGTGTCGAACCCCTCCCAGATCGCGGTCGCGTTGCCCCAGGAGTCCACCACCAGCCGCTGGTGCTGCCCGCCCCGGCCCTCACCGGTGGTGATGTCGGCCGGCCTCGACCAGACCCCGCCGAGAGGACGGCTCGCGCCCTGGACGACGAGGTTGTCACCATCGGAGCGTTGCCAGATCGCCGTCGTTTCGCCCTGGGGGCTGACCGCGATCTGCGGGTCCTGCACGAAGCGGCGCCCCGCCACAGAGACATCGACCGGCGCTGACCAATTCCCGCCGGCCGGCCGGGTCGCGGTTTGGATCCGATGGATCTGGGCCCGACGGCCGGCCGAAGTCCTGCCCGCCCAGATCGCCGTGGCGTTACCCTGGGGATCAACGGCCACCTGTGGCCAATTGGCCCGTACTCCAGCCGCGGTGAGCGAGACCGGAGGGGACCAGAACCCTGCGGACGATCGGGTCGTGCTTTCGACCGCACCGCTGTATTCGTCTTCCCAGACCGCAGTTGCGCCGCCCTGCGGATCGAGGACGATCTGCGGGGATCGGGCGGCCTTTTTCGGTGGCGACAGAGAGACCGGCGCCGACCAGTTGCCTCCGACCGGGCGGGTCGCGCTCTGGACGACCGAGCGCCGACCTTCCTCTCTTTCCAGGAGCCAAGCCGCCGTCACGGTGCCTTCGGGACCGGCCACGACGAGCGGCGAACCAGCGCCGGACGCGGAGAGGGCGACCGGCGCCGACCAAGTCCCTCCGACTGGGCGGCTCGCGCCCTGGACAACCCAGGAGCGACCCACCCGGCGAACCCAGACGACCGTCTCGTTGCCGAGGGGGTCGACGGCGATCTGCAGCTCGTAGGCGTCTTTCAAACCGTCAGACAGACGGGATGGAGTTGACCAAGGTCCGCCCGCCCGCTGCACCGCGCTCTCCCAGACGAGCTTCCCGCCGCGATACTCCTGCCACACGGTGGTCGCATTGCCTGCGGAATCAAGGGCCAGCGTCGGGACTTCTTCGCCGAGGTTCAAGCCCTCGGAGACAATCGTCGGACGCGACCAGCCGGGCGCAGCGCCAGCGGGCGAGGCGAACAGGCCCGCGGCCAGAAGACCGGCAACGGTGAGGAGCAGAAGCCGCAGGTGAAGCACACGAACGCGCGGGCGATCCGGCGCCCTCATCGTCAATGTCCCCGTCTTCCCGCGAATTCCATCTCGGTGATTGGTGAGTCTACGTCCTGCGAACGAGGCCACTAGCTGGAATGGGCGGCTGAACCTGCGCGGGGACGCGGGGACGTGACTCGCTCAAAGACCCGACGGCGCCGCTGGTTTCGCGACTATGGTCGGAGAGTTACCACTCCGGGGGAAGACGCGCAAGATGGATCTGCTCGCTGCTTCGCTAACCGGCGTCCCAAGCGGGCTCTCGAATATCGGGGAGACAGGATTTGAACCTGCGACCGCTCGGCCCCCAGCCGACCGAAGTCCGCGCTCTATACGCCCAGGCGCGTCCCCATGCGCCCCCGCGTCCCCGATGGCGGACGGCGAGGACCTATTGGAAGATGCGTCTGGTTACTCGCGGCGGTACTACGCAGAGTCCGGGGTGCCGCGCAGGGCTGCCGGATCAACGCCGACGGAGAGCGGGACAGCTCAGAAGCCTCGAGTCGGCTTCGTTATGACCGATAACGACAGGATGGCGGTCAACGAGAGCCACATCCACAGCCTCATAGCCTCCGCTACTCAGCCCGGCCCGGCAGCGACCGTTTGTTCCAAAGCGACGATCGAGATCGCCATCGTGATCGAAGACGAGCAGTCCGAAGTCGCTCTTTCCCCTCGCCCCTGTAAACGAGGCAGCCACCGCGAGTGCACCGCCACTTAGCGGCATCAATCCTTTCGCCCGGGATCGGAACGCGCCGGCCACTGCCCAACCATCGTCGCCGTAGGTTCGATCGAGAGTGCCGTCGGGAGATAACCGGAGCGCCGCAACGTGATTGCGCGGATACCCCGAGCCGGCCGCAACCGCTAGCAGCTTGCCACCCGGCAACACCACGATTTCCGGAGCGTAGATGCCGAATTCGTCGTCCTTTGCGCCCGGCCTGCGGATTTCGACGATCCCCGACCTGCCGAAGCCGTGATCGGTCGAGCCGTCGCGGTGCAGCCTCCAGAGAAAAGACCCATAGAAGGCGTCGCCCCCATCGACCACGACGCCGCCCGTGGGAGTCGCAGCGATGTCCAAGGCCCCGATTTCGCCGCCACCGGGGAGGACGCTCACACCGTCTCCGCCGAACGATCGGTCGAGTGAGCCATCCGCTCGAATTCGTGCAACTGCCAGGGAGAAGTCGGCTACGCCTAAGTTGGAGGGCCTGTCTACTCGGATCCCACCGAGAAGAATGTCGCCATCGGCCGTGAGCGCCACTGCTTCGGCGTAGTTATAGCGGCGGCCGAACGGGACGTCGACGCTCCCGTCGCCGCCGAACGAATGATCAAGTCTCCCGCTCGGAAGCAACCGCGTCACCCGGGCTTCGCTCTTCGGCCCTGCTCCGCACCGCGGGCAGCTGGTGGTGGCGACGAAAATCTTTCCGTCAGCAGTGACTACTGCGTCCTCGCTCGCAATCGCCACTGTCCCGTTCGCGCCGAACGACCGGTCGACTGACCCGTCCAATTTGACCCGGGTGATCCCATTCCCTCCTTGAGGCACCAACAGCAAGCGCGACCGTCCGTAGGCGACCGCCCGCTCTCCGCCCCCAACCTGAGCCTTTATCCGCACCGACCTAGCCTGTTGGCCTGCGCTGACAGCGACCGCGGAGCTGAGAAGAGCCGCGACGAGGACGAGGGTCAAGGAGGCCAGCTGATGTCTCTTAAGGGTCATCTGGTCTCGTAACGGCACCGGGTCCGAAGCTCATTGCGCGGCGCCCAAGTTCGTCGGCGCACCAGTTCTCCTTGCGCGGAATCCACTCGACGCGCCAGTTGTCGAACTGCGCTAACAGATCACATGCCTTCGTCCGCAAAGGCTGCAGCGTCGGATGCTTCGTCTTCCACTCGCCTTTGACCTGCCTGACCACGAGCGTTGAGTCGCCTTTCACCACCACATCCCGCACACCGTGCTTGAGCGCCAAAAGCAGGCCGAGTATCAGCGCCTGGTACTCAGCGATGTTGTGGGTTCCATGGTCGTAACGTTCGGCGTCCTCGTAGGAGGAGCCGTCGCTCAACTCGACAGTGCAGGCAGCAACTACCGGGCCGGGACTCTGCCCGCCGCCGTCGAAGTGGATAGTCGCCAACTCCGTCACCTCGGGAAGATTATCCCCCATGATCGGGGACGGCCCGATCAATACGCTTTCCATGCAAAGCAGCTACTTGCTGCTACCGAACACGGCTCCCACCGGAGCGCTTCCTCAAATCCCTCGGACCTCCCGGATATCTGAGTAGGTCGGGGCAGGCGGACGCTCGAGGGAGCCCGAGGGAACGCCCTATGCGGCGTCAAGAGGCACGTCGGCGAGCCCTTGCGCGACGACAGCAAGCCCAGGATCCGCGAAATGCAGTCGAAGTAAATCGCCGATGGTCAGGTAGGTCTGGATGACTGACTGGTTGAGCTCAAACTCACTGACGTCCGCATGGACCCCCCGGCTGCTGGCTTCGCCGAGACCTTTGAAACGACGAGCCAGATCATCGAGTTGCGTCTGAAGCACCTCTCCGCTGCAAGATCGCCCGCCCTGAGCGCCAAGCCCCTGAGGCCCGCGACCGCCTAGCGGCTATCGCAAAGGAGCACGCGCGGCGAGAAAGCGAGTTGGATGAGGCTGGTGAGGAGTTGCGGGCCGACCGCGACGAGGCAATCCGGGCGGCCTACAAAGCGGGAGGCGCGGGGAGGAGCGGGCCACCCGACAGGCGACGAGGATCCGTATATCTGTCAAGCCGAAAGTCGCTAACGTCGCGCCACATGGGAGACCGCTTTGTCACGACAGAGTCTCGGATATTCGACGGCCAGATGCTCCAATACGAGGTAGACAGGGCACAGCAGAAAATCGAGACCGCCATCGACAGCGCCACCGACGACGAGGTTTTGAAGGCCGCAGCAGACATTTGGGCGGAGGGGCTTGCGAGCGAGGCAGAGATCGAGCCGCCATCGATCGACTTCGACAACGCAAAGATGGAATCCGGTGGCCGAATTCAGGTCAACTGCACCAACGACAAAGCCGGGATTACGATGACGTCAACGGAGCTTTACGGCAGTCTCGTCCGCCCGGGCTACAAGTTCACGTACCGAGCGCCCGTGAGCGGCAACACGCGGCTGCTCTACACGAAGGTCTTCGGATCGGGGCCGGTCTGGGCGAAGGCAGACAACGCCGAGGTTCGCCGCGAGTGGACCTGGCCCGACGAACTAGGTACGGAAGCATTTCAGAACGAGGTGAACACGTTTACCGCTGAACTCAAGCGCGGCGTTGAGGCGCTAGCGAGCCGGATTGCCGAGATCAACCGCGAGTTCGCTGTTTTCGCCAAAAGAAAGATCGACGAGCGCCGGACCGCCGTCCTCAAGGAGCGCGAGTTTCTCGGCGGCCTGACAATTCCCGTTACCGCTGCGGCAGATGCGCCGAAAGACTTCGGCCCCCCGCCAATCGTGCCCGTCGAGACCCCGGCACAGCGCATCGACACGAAGGCTGACCCTGCGGAGGCCGTGCGGGAACCGCAACTCGATGAGTTCTACGACCACATTCTGTCTCTGATTCGGACGATGGGGCGCAGCCTTGAACGCACTCCCGGAACGTTTGCCACCGCCGCTGAGGAAATGCTTCGCGATCTCACCCTCGTCATTCTCAATTCCCACTACCGGGGCGCGACTTACGCCGAGGCGTTTAACGGAAGCGGCAAGACGGACATCTTGATTCGTGTTTTGGACCACAACGCGTTCGTTGGGGAGTGCAAATGGTGGAGCGGACCGAAAGCCTTGGAGGAGGCGCTGGAGCAGTTGTTCGGCTACCTCACGGCAAGGGACACGCGTGCCGCCCTGATCTTCTACGTACCGACGCGAGATTTGACGGCGACCATCGAGAAGGCCCGCAAGTCCATCGAGACACGTGATGAGTTTATTGAGTGGAACGAGTCGGATGATCGCTTCGAGATGCAATGCCGGATGCACGCTCCCGGGGATGAGGCGCGAGTGGTCACGGTCACCTCCACGTTCGTTCACCTCCCCAGACCAAGCTAGGCGCCTCGAACGCGATTCATCGGCCTCTTCTCCTTGAGTCTCGGCGTGGCCGAAACGCCCGACCAGATCAAAAGCACATCGCCGTTCTCACCGAGGGTGAGACGAAATACGGCGAATACCATTCATGCCCTCGAAGTCGGGTGGCTAGCGAGTCTCGGTGCCCCGAACGACGAGAATCTAGGCTCGGATTGGCCTGCGGACGAGTGGAAGCAGCGCACTCGCGGGGTCAGATGCTGGCGACGAAGGACGCGCTGAAAGCGCAAGGGCCAAGCCTGATTGTCCCTCCTGTGGAGAGGTCAAATGGTCGGCCCACCCCGGCTGCTTTATCCCGGAAGTGGTTCAGGGGGGCTGGATTCCCGGCCTACACGCTGCGCCTGCCATCGGTGGAACTAGCCCGAGTCGGTGCCGCGCAATGGTGTGAGGCTGATCGGCTGGCCGAAGTCGGGGGCGAAGCACTCGACCGTGATGTGGATATGCCATCGAATCTCAGGGAGCTTCTGAAATCGGAGGCCATCCTCTCCGAAGGCGATCTCGACCGGGAACTCGGCGCTCATCAGCGGTTTCGGATCGGGCACGGGGTGCCGCCACTTGATGTGCGCGATCTCTAGTCCGTGCTCAAGCTCGCGGTCAAAGCCGACCGGATCGACCACAAAGTTGAACTCGCTGTCGAGGTCGGCTCGCCGGAAGCTGGCACCATAGCCGTGGGCGTCGGTGATCGCCGCGAGGGTTGGATGGATGGCGCGGTGCTTGTCGGCGTTCACGTACTTGTTGACGACCAGGAGTGCTTGGATGGTCGGGTCCCAGTCGTTCTGGAAGGGCTGTAGCCCCTCGACGATGGCGGCGTGCTCCTGGCTGACACCCCTAATCCGCTTCTTGCCTCGGCCGGCGAAGTCAGCCGGGTGGGAGAAGATCGGGAAGCTCGTGCTGGTGCCGGGATCGTGCCCGTTGAGGCGCACAAGCTCGTTGGCGAGGTTGTCGAGGGCAGAGCGCCAGTTGGCAAGGACATCGCCGAAAATCAACCCGAGCTTCAGCGGTGGGTAGTCCTGTACCGCAATGCGGGCTACGTCTAGATCGGCGGCGCGTTCTTCGTTGACAACCGAGTAGGGCTCGGTCTTGACGAACGCCTGGATCTCGTCGCGCAGCTCTCGGAGGTGTTCATCGGCGCGGGCGAGCTTTGCGCGGGGGTTCGTAAGGGAAGCGATTACAGAAGAGATTTGAGCAGGCCGGACGGTCCGAACTCAAAATCCGTAGTTGCCGTAGCCGCCGGAGTTGTCGAAAGCGTCCTCAAGCCGTGTGTCTTCGGCGGCACCCGCCTGGGTTTGCCGCCACTTGCCGTCTTGCTCTTCTGCCAAGCCCAGACGTTCAAGCGTTTGGAGCGCCTCTAGGGTTGCCTCCGGTCCGGGCGATCTGGCCGCCTGCATGCCGCGTGATTGACCCAAGGCGTGGTCGATGTCCTCTACCGAAAGCCAAAACTCGTCTGTCATGCGGACGAGCGCTCGGGTCGAAAGGTCCACCATCGGATGAGCTTACCCCGCCGCAGGATCGACTGCGCCGGTACCAGGGTCGGTACCAACGATCTGAAGTAGACGCCCCGAGGAGACTCTGAAAAGCCGAGAGCCCGCCTGCGAAGCGGGCTCTCGAATATCGGGGAGACAGGATTTGAACCTGCGACCGCTCGGCCCCCAGCCGAGTGCGCTACCAGACTGCGCCACTCCCCGTGGGTCCTGCATTCTGACGAATTGGCCGGGGTCCGGCTA
>Ga0190275_10001417_pt1 | contig 17835 bp, 17 predicted proteins | sample Popmic550T_FD_133745 | JGI IMG/M metagenome (GOLD analysis project Ga0190275, IMG submission 133745) | Populus adjacent soil microbial communities from riparian zone of Yellowstone River, Montana, USA - 550 T | ecosystem: Environmental > Terrestrial > Soil > Riparian zone > Trees stand | place...
CGCACGCAGTCGCGGCCGAGCACCGTCGCCGTCCCCGAGGTGGGCCGCGCCAGGCCCAGCAGGAGCTTCACCGCCGTGGTCTTCCCCGCCCCGTTAGGCCCCAGCAGCCCCGTGATGCCGCCGGCGGGCACGCGCAGCTCCAGCCCGGCCAGCGCCGGCCGCGCCGCCCGGTCGCGCGGGAGCCAGCCGTAGCGCTTCACCAGCGCCTCGGTCCGCACCGCGTCGGTCACCCGGCGCGCTCCGCGTCCGCGCGCTCGCGCAGCGTCTCGGCCACCACGTCGGCCAGCTCCTCCGTCCCGTAGCCCAGCGCGCGGCCCTCGGCCCAGAGCTGGTCGATGAACTCGTTCAGCCGCCGGCGGCGCTCCTCGTCGCGCAGCCGCGGCGCCCCGTACGACACGAACCACCCCCGCCCCGCCACGCCCTCCAGCAGCCCCGCGTGCTCGAGCTCGCGGTAGGCGCGCACCACCGTGTTGGGGTTGATCACCAGCTCGGCGGCGAGCTGCCGCACCGACGGGAGCTGCGTGCCCGGCGCGAGCGCGCCGCTGGCGGTGGCGTGCTTGATCTGCCGCATCAGCTGCAGGTAGATCGGCTCGCCACTGTTCGGCCGCACCTCGAACATCGCAGGCATGGTGATCCGCAACTGTATTGGTGTCTTGACACAGTGCGCTACTGTATCGATCTTATGATACAGCGGCGCGGGTGCGAACGCCAGCGCGCCGCCATTCTCCTTCGTCATCCCCCCACGCCCGCACGGGTCACGATGAACCCAGCCAACCGCCGTCTCGCCGCGCTCGCCCTGGTGCTGGGCGCCGGGCTGTCTCCGCTCGCCGCGCACCCCGCCGCCGCGCAGCGCGGCACCACCATGCGCGTGAACGCCGCCGATTCGCTCACGTCGATCGTCCCCCGCCAGCGCGCCTCGTCGGCCGAGGCGGCGCTCCGCACCCGCGATGGGCAGGTGGCGGTGCTGCTGCTGGACAGCGAGCTGGTCGTCCAGTTCACCGACGAGGGGCTGGACCGGGTCACCCGCGACGTGGGCCGCGCGGAGAGCGCGCAGGGGGCGGCGGCGCGGATCCTGGCACGGATGCTGGGCGCCGGCATGGCCGGGCTGCTCGACCACGGCATCGCCTGCCGCCTCTCCGAGCTCCGCGGCACGAGCGCGCAGGGAAGCCGGCTGCTGGTGGAAGACCGGCGCGGCCGCTCCGTCTTCTCCGAGATGGAGGTGAACGGGAAGCAGGTAATGGACGACTTCCCGCCCGCCGAGGCCCGCCGCTTCAGCGAGGCGGTGAACCGCGCCATCCGCCGCCACCGCGCCACCGTGAGCGGCACGCGCCGCTGATCGGGGACGGGACACGTCGCCTCTCCGCCGCACGCGGAGTATTCGGCAGCCGCGGGGGCTATCCGCGGCTGCCGAATGCGTTCCGCCACCGCCACGACGGCGCTGCGGCAGGGGCGGATCGCCTACGGCTGCTCCTGCCGCGCGGCGAGGTAGGCGTCGTAGATCGCGCGCGGGTTCGAGGCGTAGATCTCGGTGAAACCGCACGAGGCGCAGAGGGTGGCGTTGAGGTCGCTCGGCACCAGCTCCTTGAAGATCCACGCGCTCGGCTTCTTCTCGATCCCCACCTGCAGCTGCCCCTGCGCGTTGTAGTCGCCGCGATCGATGATGCGGACGCTAGGGACGATCTCGCTGGAGCCGCACTTCGGGCAGGTCGTCATCTCGGGCATGGATCGCGGTTGGTGATGATGTGATGATCTCGATCTCCGCATGGCGATCGGCGGCGGACATCGGTCAGCCCCGCAGCGCGGCCTCCGCGACCGCCAGCGCGGCCATGTCCTCGCCCACCGCGACCGCGAGGTCCGGGAGCCCGGCGTCCGACGTGAGCGCCCGCCGAACGTGATAGGCGGCGAAGGTCGCGGCCGCGGCGGCGAGCGCGCCGACCAGCGCTCCGGCGATGGCGGACTCGCGCCCGCGGCGCGCCACCACCGCGCCGCAGAGCGCGCCGGCCGCCATCCGCGCGCCCAGCGGACCGGCGTCGGTACGGTTCGGGATGATGGGGAGCTTGTCCGCCACGAGCTCCGCGACGGAGGCGAGCCGCAGCGCCGTCGGCGCGGAGGGATGCGCGAACAGCCGTTCGAGCTCGCCGGACGACTTTCCCGCGCCCGCCATGTGCCGGCTGAGCGCGGCCGGCGCCGCCATGCTTCGCATCCCCGCCGCCGCGCCCAGCGCCGCCGCCCGCGCGAGTACCGACAGATCCGCCATCCGATTCTCCGACCGAAGTCCACGTTCCCGTGCGTCGTGACGACTGTCGTCACGGGCGGGAATAGCCCGACGCGCAGGGACGATGCCGCGGAGTAGATGTTGCCCGGCGTCGGCAGTCGGCCCGAGCCACCGCCGCGCGTGCGAACCGATCTATACCGCTTCCAAGGCATCATTCTGGGTCCGGCCTGACCTGCTCTCAGAGGTCACAGAGAACACAGAGCACTCCTCCGTGTCCTCTGTGACCTCTGTGAGAAATCATGGCACCCGATCCCCGAACGATCCCTGGTGATCGCGTATCAGTCGCCTGTGCCGGTTCCCGCGACGACGGATGGATCGTCGTCCGGCGAATACCTCATCGCGAACGATCCCGTCGTCTCCGGCAATCCGCACCATCTTCCAGAATCATCCACCTGGCCGAGACGCCGGTGCGCCTCGCAGCGACAGCCGCTGTTTCCGGGCTCCGAACAGGCGCCGATCAGCGCGCTCAAATCGTCCAGCCTCTCGCCGGCCATGCGATAGCCGGCGTGGTCGACCGCCTCGGCGTCCAGGCTCCCGCGGCGCGACTCCTCGTAGACGGCGGCCGCACGGAATCCGCAGCGGGCGCATCCGACGATCTGCACCGCGATCTCGTCCGACCGGCTGTCGGAGGGCAGCTCGATGGACGCGGCGATGGCCAGCGAGCCGGGATCGGCGCATTCCGGGCAGGCAAACGGCATGGAGATGCACCTGGGTCGATGGATCGATCCGCGGCGGCTCGGATCAGACCGGCTTCGCCACCATCAGGGATCGTCGTCAGGATCGGGACGAGCCACTCCCACGCCGCACGAGAATGCCCTCGTTCGACTCAGACGGCGCGGCCAGCTCGGTCCGGTTGCGGCCGCCGGCCTTGGCGCGGTAGAGCGAGTCGTCGGCGCGGCGCGCCATGTCGGCGAAGCCGTCGTCGCCGGGCGTCCACTGGGCGGCGCCCACGCTCACGGTCACGCGCAGCTCGGGGTCCAGCTCGCTCCAGTCCACGCGCTCCACGGCGCCGCGCAGGCGCTCGGCCACCTCCACCGCCACCTTGCCATCGGCGCCGGGCATCAGCACCACGAACTCCTCGCCGCCGGTACGGCCGATCACGTCGTCGTGGCGGATCGCGGCGCGGCAGGCGGCGGCCACCCTCTGCAGCACCCGGTCGCCCGCCTCGTGGCCGAAGGTGTCGTTGATGCGCTTGAAGTGGTCCACGTCCAGCGCCAGCACGCTCAGCGGGCCGGTTCCCTGGCGGGCGCCGTCCACGCGCGCCTCGGCGATGTGGAGGAGGTGGCGGCGGTTGGGCAGGCGCGTCAGCTCGTCGGTGAGGGCCAGGGTGCGCAGCATCCGCGCGTTCAGGATGTGGCGCACGACCAGGTAGCCGAGCGTGGCGATGACGGCCAGCGTGAGCACGATCACCGCCGTCTGCAGCCAGCGGATGCGCTCGGCGTCCCTCAGCGCGCGGCCGCGCAGCGCGTTCTCGCGCACCAGCGCGCGGTTCTCCTGCTCCTTCTTCTCGCTGTCGAACTGCACGCGCAGCCGGCTGGTGGTCTCCTCGCGCAGCCGCGCGTTCAGCGCGGTCTGCAGCCGGGTCTGCGCGGCGCTGGCCTCGTAGGCGCGCTGCCAGTCGCCCAGGGCGGCCAGCGCCAGCGCGCGCTCGGCCTCCACCCTCTCCAGGAAGCGTTCGTTGCCCCTGGCGGTGAACCAGGCGCGCGCCGCGTCCAGGTCGCCCAGCGCCTCGGCGGTGCGGCCCAGCCCGCGCAGCGCCACGCCGCGCGACAGCCGCGTGCGGGCGGTGGCGTCGGCGGCGCCGGTGCGCTGGAAGTAGGCGAGCGCGTCCTCCAGCGAGCGCATCGCCTCGGCGGGACGGCCGAGCTTGCCCAGCACCACGCCGACCGCGCGCTGGCACTCGGCCACGTCGCCCGCGTCGTCCAGCCGCCGCTCCAGGTCGAGCGCGCGGTGGTAGTAGCTGAGCGCCGCCTCGAGATCGCCCTTCCGCTCCAGCGTGCTCCCCAGGTTGTAGAATGCCGTGGCGATCCCCGCGCGCGACCCCAGCGCCTGGTGGGACGCGAGCACCTGCCGGTAGTACTCGATGGCGCGGTCGTACTGCGCGACCCGTTCGTCGGCGTAGAGGTTGGCGATCGCGTTGAGGGTGTAGCGCGTGCGGCTGGCGTTGCGGAGGCGCGCGTAGATGGCGTACGCCTCGTTCAGCTCCTCGAGCGCGTCGCCCAGCTCGCCCCGGTAGTAGCGCTGCTCGCCGCGGAACATCAGCGCCGTCGCGAGCAGCGGCGGGTCGTGCAGCCGCCGCCCCTCGGCGATCGCGAAGTCGTAGTCGGCCGCCGCCAGGGCGGTGCGGCTCGCCGCGTCGTGCCCGTAGCCGCGGCAGGTGCGCAGGCTGGCGTAGGTGCGGGGGTCCCCGGCGGTTAGAGCTTCGGCCATCCCCCGCTCCGCCATGGCCACCTGCTCGGCCGGCTCAGCCAGCCCGGCCGCCGCCCAGCACTGCGCCGCCAGCGCCCTCAGCCGCAGCGGCCGGTCCTCGGGCGCGCGCAGCATCGGCAGCGCCCGGTCGATCAGCCGCAACGCCCGCTCGCCCTCGTCCTCCTGGAGCCGTTCCGCCTGCACGACGAGCGCGCGCGCGGCCGCGTTGCCGCGCGCCTGCGCGGCCAGCGGCGCAGATGCGACGAGCACGGCGGCGATTGCGAGTAGCGGGGACTTCATGAGGAGGAGACGAGCATCAGCAGGACTGCATCCGGCTGGGGATGGCGGGTGCGGGCGGGTTCAGGAGGCCGGCGGGCACGCCAGGCTCTTTTGCGGCCGGTCGGCGCGCCAGAGCTCCGCGGGGAAGGTCGAATGACCCGCGATCCAGGCGCGCTATCGTTCGTCTGCCGTGGGGAAATCGATGCGGTCGTAGATATCGGCCAGCGAAACGCTGCAGCCGAGCGATTCGATCGTCAACGACCCGGTCGGGTCGCTCACCTCGCTGAACACCCACGTCTCTCCGTGTCGCACGTACAGCTCGATGCGGCGAACGTTCTGCGCGACCAGGATGTACTCGCGGAGGGAATCCAGCCGCCGGTAATGCGCGAACTTCTCTCCGCGGTCGCACTTCTCGGTCGAGTCGGAGAGCACCTCCACGATGACGGACGGGTTCAGAAGGGTGTCTACGAAGCTGTCCTCGAAGCGTGGCTCGCCACAGAGCGCCGCGAGGCCGGGATAGGCATAAAGCTCCGTTCGGGCGACCTTTACGCGCATGTCGCTCACGTAAGCCTCGCAGGGCCGGCCACGCAGCTGCGCCCGTATCTCCCCGATGAGGTTGGCCACGATCAGGTTGTGCCGGCGGCTCGCGCCGGATATCGCATGGGTGCGACCGTTGACCAGCTCGCTTTTCCCGTCAGCGGCCCGCTCGAGACGGAGGTACTGCTCCGCCGTGTGGCGCGGCTGGGTGAGCGGAGTCATCGACGTCGATCTCCCGGCAAGGCAGACGGTGCGGCGGGCGTGTGTCGAACAGTCGAAGTATGCGCGCGTAAACTCGGACGCACCAGTGGCCGTGACCGCGCCGGCGCCGCCCGCTCAGCGCTCGCGCCGGCGCGACGTCCACCGCGCCTGCCAGCGGGCGAGACGCCACGCCAGGCGCACGATGGCGCCCATCCACACGGGGTCCGGCGCGGCGGGCGGCGGCTGGCTGGAGCCCAGCCGGTCGGCGGAGATCTCGGCGAAGAGGAAGTTCTCGGACTCCACGGGCGAGCCGGCGAGGCGCCGCAGCATGGCGATCTGCCCCGCGTGCGTCATCGCGTCGGAGAAGGGACCCTGCAGGAGCTGGTCGTAGCTGAGCTCGCGCAACGTCGTCCCCCGCGCGAGGTGCCCGCCCAGGTCCGCCACCATCGCGTGGAAGCGCTCGATCTCGTCCTCGAAGCTCTCCAGCGGCACCGGCTGGAAGATCCCGCCGATGAAGAACGTCCGGGCATAGCCGAGCACGCTGGCCATGTGCCGCACCAGCTCGCGCGGCGTGCGCGTGCCCGCGCCGGCCGAGAAGTCCGCGAACTCCGGCGGCGCGCCGCGCAGCGCCTTCTGCGTGCGATACGCGAGCGCCGCCAGGAAGTGCCGCAGCACGCGGCGCGTCTCCTCCGAGTGGTCCAATGTCATACCGGATGGGTGACGTGGGGATCGGCGGTTCGGCGACGAGTTCCGCATCGACCCGCGAGGAAGCCGACGCCTCCGGCCAAGTAGCCGGATTCCGTGACGGCGCGCAAGAACTTTCGTTCCCCGATGAAACAAGAAGGCCACCCCCAAGCCGTTCACGGGCGCGGGACCGATCGTGAAAAATGGGGGCACCGCAACCGTGCGGCGCCCCCGTTTCCGACCTCGCTCACGCCCTGGTCAGCCGTTCGCGAACTTCACCAGCTCGGCGATCGTGAATTGCCCGGCCGTGCCGCCCAGGAACGGGGTCCAGCTCGGGTCCTGGTTGATATAGCTCTTGAAGTCGCCCTTCAGCAGGCCGAAGAGCACCTCGCCCACGATCCGCCCGCCCACCTCGCCCAGGTGCTCCCCGCCCGTCTGCACCTCGGCCTCCTTGAGAACGTAGTACCACAGCGGCGCCTTCCCCTGGGGGAAGCCGAGGCTCGGGAGCGACTCGCCGTTGATGGCCAGCTCGTCGTCGGTGAGCGGCTTGATGCGCATGGCGTGCGCCACCCGCTGCCCCCAGGGGAGGCGGAAGGTGTTGCCGCGCACCAGGTTCCGCCGCGGCAACGACGCCATCAGCGTTCCTTCGGGAGCGCCGGGGAGGGTGAAGAGCGGCGCCGAGATGCGCGTGTCGATCCTCTTCCCGGGCTGCACGGTCCCGCCCGGGTCGAAGAAGCCCGAGAAATCCACTCCGCGGCCGTCCAGGAGGACCTTCTTCGCCGGATCCAGGTTGGGCCCCACCGCCAGATTGGGGAAGATCGCGCCGTTGAAACCGGCGTTGACCCGGTAGCCGCGCCGGATCTGGCTGTGGCCGAAGCGATACGCCGCCACGGCAAACTCCACCGGGATGAAAGGCTCCTCCTTGAAGCGGAAGAACTTCAGCGTGTCGTCCAGCACGTTCCCGATCGGGTCCTGGCCGGGTCCGCCCCCCTTTTTCTCCACGGCGGCCAGCGCCTGGTAAGTCGCGTCGCCGATCGTCTTCGGCAGGAACTCGTGCACCACGATCCACTGGTAGTGCCAGCGCACCACCCGCTGCGCCTCTTCGAACACGGCCGGCTCCGGCACCTTCTCGCCGCCCTCCACCCCATGGGCCCGGATGTGGTCCACCACCCGGTTGTGGACCTTGAGGAAGCTCAGGTGAAGCTGGGAGACGATCAGGTTCTCGTCGTTGCGCGGGTCGCCGATCAGCGCCGTTCCCTGCACGTTGCGCGGGAGGTCGCCCGGGTTGCCGGCGGAGTTGTTCCCGATCAGCAGCTTGGCCCCGTCGGCGGTGTCGTACAGGAAGGGGCTGGCCGCCGGGCCCGAGCCGTAGACGCTGTCCAGCTCCAGCAGCGGCGTGCGGAAGTTGTGGATCGCCTCCGGGTCGTTCTGCTTCTCCAGGCTCGAGGTGGGGTCGAAGGTGATGTCGTGGTCGATGAACTGCCCCAGGAAGGTGAACCCCGCCCGGATGCGCGGGTTGTCGTCACCGCCGGTGGGATCGATCATCCGCTCCGCCAGCGCCGCCAGGCTGGCGTCGGAGAACACCACCGACGGGAGCGTGGGGAACATCCGCCCGAACACCCCGGGATTGGCGAACGCCGAGCGCGTCAGGTACTCCTGGTCCAGCGCGCGGTGGGGCGTGGCCCCGTGGCGAGGGACGAAGCGCTGGTAATCGCTGAAATCCGACGAGGTGGCGTACTCCTCTTCCTTCTTTCCGCCGCCCTTCGGACCTTTCTGCCCGGGCGCGGCGGCGGCAGCGACCGGAGAGCCCTTTCCCGGTTTCCCCGGACCGGCACCCTTCGGCTCTTCGGGGAGCTCGTACTTACCGGTCTCATGCTTGACGGCCATGCAAATGTCTCCTGATCAGGGGAAAGGGTTTGCACCGCGAGGAGATTCGGGATCGGTACAGTAGACGCACTTGAATCCGATGATCGGTCCTTTGACGCGAATCGCTTCAAAATCTGTTCCAAAAGAGCGCTGTTTGGAAGTGTTTCGCGCACATGAAGTTCATGAATCCCGACCGGGGTCGCTTCGGACCGGCGTTGGGACATCGGGGTCCCCACTGGGGCGCCCGCACCTCACCAATCCTCCGAAGGCCCTGGGAGAACGGTTCAGCGGGAGCGCACGGCCGAGGTGATTGGCCTCGCGGCGCCGCAGCTTTCAGAGGCCGACATGTTCTGGGCGACGAGGCTGATGCACGAAGCCCCGCCGGCGCAATCGCCGGCGGGGCTCCGTCTACTGCCATCTACATCTCCGAATCCACCTACTCCGCGCGGAACGGCACCTCGACCGCCAGGCCGTCGTACGCGGCGACGGTTTCGGGGAAGACGGCACGGGCCTCCTTCTCCAGCCAGCGCGGGTCGTCGGCGTAGCGGGGCGAGAAGTGGGTGAGCACCAGCCGCAGCACCTTCGCGGCGGCGGCGACCTCCGCGGCTTCGCGGGCGGTCGAGTGGCCGGTGTGCACCGCGCGGTCGGCCTCGTCGTTGCCGAAGGTGGCTTCGTGGATCAGCAGGTCGGCGTCCGCCGCGATGTCGCGCGTGGACTGGCAGGGGCGCGTGTCGCCGCTGATCACCAGCTTGCGCCCGGGCCGCGGGTCGCCCACGACGTCCTCGGGGCTGATGACGCGGCCATCCACCTCCACCGGCTGGCCGTGGTGCAGCTTCCCCCACAACGGGCCTTCGGGGATGCCCATCTCGCGCGCCTTCCCGGCGTTGAAGCGGCCCAGGCGCTCGTGCTCGACCACCGCCCAGCCGAAGGCCTTCCCCGCGTGCTGGACGCGGAAGGGAACGACGTCGTAGCCGCTCCGCGCGATCTTTTCGCCCGGCTCCACGCCGTTGATGCGCACCTCGAAGGGCACGCGCTCGACGCCCAGCTCGACGGCGGCCTTGAGGATGTGCTCGCTCCCGCGCGGCGTCCACAGGTCCATCGGCTCCTCGCGCGCCTGCAGCCCCAGCGTGCGCAGCAGGCCGATCACGCCCAGGAAGTGGTCGGCGTGGAGGTGCGTGAAGAAGATGTCGCCGAAGCTGAACCCGGTGCCGTAGCGCATCATCTGCCGCTGCGTCCCCTCGCCGCAGTCGAACATCAGCGTGTCGCCCTCGCGCTGCACGAGGATGGACGTGACGTTGCGGCCGACGGTGGGGCGCGCCGCGGCGGTGCCGAGAAAGGTGGCTTTCATCGCGATGCCGGAACCTCCGCCATCCTCGACATCCTCAAGCCGTCACCACGTCGACCTTCAGGAACGGCTCGATCTCCGTCTTGGGGATCAGCGCCGGCCAGTACGCCACGATCTCCTGCACGCGCGGGCGGCCGCCGGCGAACCCGGTGACGGAGGGGGGGCCGGTGAGCACCAGCGGCGCGATCTCCTTGGTGAAGCGGTCCACGGCGGCCATGTCGGGGCCGCGCACGCTCCAGCGCACCGTCACCTCGGGTAGGTCGCGGGGAATCGGGCCGGCCAGCGGGCCGTGCGTGGCGTTCCACCCCACGTACTCGGTCAGCACCTCGTCGAACTTCAGCCCCAGCCGGTCGAGACGGGCGCGGAGCACCCGGTCGGCGGCCTGCGCCTTCTCCACCGCGTCGGGCCACGAGTAGACCAGCGTGCCGGTCGCCTTCCAGCCGTCCAGGTAGCTCAGGCTCACCTTCAGCATGTCGGTGGGCCCGTTGCCGCGCACGCCGGAGACGCGCACGCGGTCGGCGCCGTCGTCGTCCAGCCGGATGGTGGTGAAGTCGGCCACGCAGTCGGGGGTGATGTAGCTCTTCGGATCCCCCATCTCGTAGAGAAGCTGCTCCTTCACGGTGGGGACGGCCACGCGGCCGCCGGTGCCGTCGTGCTTGGTCACCACGAACGAGCCGTCGGGCGCCGCCTCGATGATGGGGAAGCCCACGTCGGCCAGGTCGGGGATGTCGCGCCAGTTCCACAGCGTGTTGCCCCCCGACGCCTGCGCCCCGCACTCGTTGATGTGCCCCGCCACCACGCCGGCGGCGATGCGGTCGTGGTCGTCGTAGCTCCAGCCGAACTCGTGGATCATCGGCGCGTAGGTCAGCGCCGTGTCGGTCGAGCGGCCGGTGATCACCACGTGCGCCTCCTGCCGCAGCGCCTCCACGATCGGCCGCGCGCCGATGTAGGCGTTCGCGCTCTGCACCCGGTCGACCACCGCCGACAGCGGCTCGCCCGTCTCCATGTTCTTCAGCTCCACGCCGCGCGCGAGGAGGTCGGGGAGGCGCTCCAGGATGTCGTCGCCGGTGATCATCCCCACGCGGGCGCGGCCCTGCAGGCCGGCCTTGCGCGCCTCCTCGAGCACCGCGTCGCGGCAGCCGGCGGGGTTCACGCCGCCGGCGTTGGCCACCACGCGGATGTTGCGCTCCACCACGGCGGGGAGGATCTCGCCCATCAGCGGCACGAAGTCGCGCGCGTAGCCGAAGGCGGCGTTGCGCGAGCGCTGCTTCTGCATGATCGACATGGTGACCTCGGCCAGGTAGTCGAGCATCAGGTAGTCGATCGGGCCGCCCTCCACCTGCCGGCGCGGTGCGTCGAGCTGGTCGCCCCAGAACCCCTGCCCCGAGGCGATGCGGATCTTGTCTTTCATCCGTCCGTTTTGATCGAGATGCGAAGCCGCAGAGCGTGCGGCGTTGTCGTCCCCCGGTGTCTCCAAGCACGCGAGGTGCCGCGCGCTGCGGCACCTCGCCTCCCTGTATCGCGATCCGTCCCGCGCTACTCGGGCCCGAGCACTTCCTCCACCTGGACCGAACGCCCATCCAGCGCGGGGGAGTTCCAGGCATCGCGATGGGAATACTCGCGCACGCTGGTGTACTCTCCCGCCACGGGATTCATGTGCACGACGACGGAACCACGGTTCACGTCGACCAGCCAGAACTCCGGGACGGCCGCACGGGCATACATCGGGCCCTTGATCTCCCGGTCGCGTACCACCGAGGAGTCGGCGACCTCGACCATGAGGAGCGCATCCCAGGGCCCCGCCTCGCGCGAGCGGTACCGGTCGGGGTGCAGGCGAAGCAGCGTCACGTCCGGCTGCGGCGCGTCGACGGTGTTGAAGCGCACCGGGCTCTGCACGCGAAGGATCGCCCGGCCCGGTGCCCAGGGCCCGAGCAGCGCAACGAGGTTGTCGACGATGTAGACGTGTCGGTGACCGACCGGTGTCATGGAAACGATCTTTCCGTCGAGAAGCTCGGTTCGCTCGTCCTCGGCCAGGATGCCGGCATGCGAGAGTGCCAGGTACTGCTCGTACGTCCACGTATGCGGCGTGCCGCGGCCGGTCTTGTCCTGGACCTCGCCGTAGATCAGCTCGGCGCACTTGGGCAGGATCCCGAGATCGCCCATGCGTTCGAACTCGTCGGAGCTGAACTGGCGCGTTGGAACCTGAATGGCTGCGTCCATCGAACCTCTCCTCGAAAACGTACCCTCACGTCAAATGCGGCGGCAGGACGAAGGCGCCGAGGTGCGGACCGGGGTTGTTGAGCGTGGTGCGCAGCGCCAGGCTCAGCGCCGCCCGCGTCTCGTCCGGCAGGATCACGGCGTCCACGAAGCCGCGGGCGGCGGCGTAGCGCGCGTCGAGCTGCTGGTCGTAGTCGGCGCGCACGGCGGCCATCTTCGCCTGCAGGTCGGCGTCGGGCTGCTGCCCCTTCGCCTTCAGCTCGTCGAGCTGCGCGCTGAACAGCGCCATCACGGCCGAATCGCCTTCCATCACCCCCATCCGCCCCGTGGGCCAGGTGAAGATGAAGTCGGGGTCGAAGCCCTGCCCCGCCATGGCGTAGTATCCCGCGCCCGACGCATGGTTCACCGTGAGCACCAGCTTGGGCACCGTGGCGGTCGCCATCGCCTCCACGAAGCGCGCGCCGCTGCGGATGATCCCGCTGTGCTCGGCCTCGGTGCCCACCATGAAGCCCGACACGTCCTGCACGAAGAGGAGCGGCGTGCCGTGGCGGCTCATCGTCTCGATGAAGAACGCCACCTTCTCGGCGCTGTCGGCGTAGACGATGCCGCCGAACTTGGGGCGGCCGCCGTGCGGGTCCTTCAGCATCCCCCGCGCGTTGGCGATGACGCCCACGGAGATGCCGCAGAGCCGCGCGGTGCCGCAGATCATCTCCGGCGCGTAGTCGGCCTGGAACTCGTCGAGGTCGCCGCCGTCCAGGATGCACGAGAGCAGCCGGCGCATGTCGTACGGCTGCTTGTGGTCGGCCGGGAGCACGTCGTACAGCTCGCGCTCGGGGCGCCCCGGATCGCGCGACGGGGTGATGCGCTGCGTGGTCTGCGCCAGCGGCAGCTCCTTCACCAGCTCGCGGATGCGTGCGACGCATGCCCGGTCGTCCGCGACCCGGTAGTGGGCGACGCCGCTGATGGCGTTGTGGGTGTACGCGCCGCCCAGCGTCTCGCCGTCCGCCGTCTCCCCCGTCGCCCCTTTGACGAGATTCGGCCCGCCCAGCCCCATGAACGACGTCCCCTCCACCATCAGGATCACGTCGCTGAGCGCGGGGAGGTAGGCGCCGCCGGCGATGCACGGCCCCATGACCGCGGCGATCTGCGGCACCTTCAGGTAGCGCCGCATGATCGAGTTGTAGTAGAAGATGCGGCTGGCGCCGTACTGCCCGGGGAAGACGCCGCCCTGGTAGGGCAGGTTCACGCCCGCGCTGTCCACCAGGTAGATGATGGGCACGCGGCAGCGCATGGCGATCTCCTGCGCGCGCAGCATCTTGGTGATGGTCTCGGGCCACCACGAGCCGGCCTTGACCGTGGCGTCGTTGGCGATCACCACCACCTCGCGCCCCGCCACCGTGCCGATGCCGGTGACCACGCCCGCGCCGGGCGCCTGCCCCTCGTAGCGGTCGTGCGCCACGAGCAGGCCGATCTCCTGGAAGCGGGTGCGCGGGTCCAGCAGCAGCCCGATGCGCTCGCGCGCGGTGAGCTTGCCGTCGGCGTGCTGCTTGTCGATGCGCTTCGGGCCGCCACCCTGGCGGAGCCTGGCCTCGAGCTCGGCGAGCTCGGTGGCGAGGCGGCGGGCGCGGGTCTCGGGCTTTTCGGGCGCTTCGGGGGCGGCGGTGCTCACTGAAACGCCAGCTCCCGGTCGCGGCCGTGCTCGGCGAACCAGTCGCGGATGTACTCCACCGCGGCGCCGGTGGTGGTGCCGGGGCCGAACAGCTTGCCGATCCCCTTCCCTTCCAGCGCCTGCATGTCTTCCTCGGGGATGATGCCGCCGCCGGTGATCAGGATGTGGTCGGCGCCCTCGGCGTCGAGCAGCTCCTTCACCCGGGGGAAGAGCGTCATGTGGGCGCCGGAGAGGATGGACATCGCCACCACGTCCACGTCTTCCTGGATGGCGGCGTTCACCACCATCTCGGGGGTCTGGTGCAGGCCGGTGTAGATCACCTCCATCCCCGCGTCGCGCAGCGCGGCGGCGATCACCTTGGCGCCGCGGTCGTGGCCGTCCAGGCCCGGCTTGGCCACCAGCACGCGGATCTTCCGTTCAGACATATCGATGGACTTCGTCTGGGTCTGGATCGATGAAAAGCCGCTCCGCGACAGGGGCGGAGCCCGCTAAACATAGGCCGCGCCGAATGCTTGCGGCAAGCGGGGTGCCCGGGGTGGAGCGCGCGCCCTACTGGATTTCCTCGTCAGCGAACGGCCGCGCATCTTCTGGCTCGCCATGGGCGCGGCGTTTGACTCGTGCGGCAAATTCCAGGTAGGGCATCCGACCGACGGTGAACGCCTCCAGCAGGTCCTTGTTGGCCTCGAACGAGGCCCGTGCGTCCGGAAGGAGCGAGGGAAGGTGCTCGAGCAGGAACCTGCGCAATCTCGCGTCGGGCTCGTTTCCGACGCGAACATCGTGGTACCCCAGCAGCTTTTTGTCCGCAGCGAGCGCCGCGAGTGCACGATCCGCCTCCGGGAAGAGTTGATTATACGATTGATGCAGGAGAACTCCGCAGTGATTCAGCACGGAGAAGGTCGAGTAATGGATTCGACGGGCGATCAGGACGGGAACCGCATCCAGAAAGACGCACTTCCGCAGGAGGTCACGGACCTCGGGCCGATCCGGATACATCCACGGGCGCACGTTCTTGGCTTCGATGCCTGCGAACCCGGCCGACAGGTGGCTGTACAGAAAGTCGAAGCGCCCGTTGTCGGGAATCCGCCGATTGCCGATAGCGGCGGGGGGCTCCTCCTTCCGGTAGAGACGCTCATCACCGTGATCCTCCAGGTCCAGGAACGACCCGAAGAAGGCCAGCGCCGGTTCTGCCGACAGGCCCCTGAGAATGGCGATCTCCAGCGCTTGGCCGAGGCGCATCTTGAAATCATGGGCGGATATCCGGCGATAGATGGGAAGCATCTCGCCCAAGCGCGAGGCAACCCGGTCTGGCGGCGTACCGGCCGGGTAGTACCAGTGGGAGCCCGCCTCCTCTACCGACGAGACGACTCCCTCCCTCACCAGCGCCTGTAGCGCAAGCGTGAGCAGATGTGGATCAACGCGTTGAGGGTTTGGACCGGCGTCCGAGATCTTTTGCTCGAGGGTACGCATGGACGCAACGGTATGCGACGCGAGGATGTTGCAAATCCTCCGCCTCCCGATCTGGATTCTCTCCTGGCGCGACAGCTCGGCCCCACCCGCCATTATTTTTCGCCCGCCACCGGCATGGTTATATAGATTTAGTAGTATGGTTGGGTCGGGTAGCCGACCCGCGTTGCCGCCGCTCCCGTTAAGTCCGATTGTAAGCGCATTCCTGGCTGTACACAATATTTTTTTCGCTTCTCCAGCCCAACGCCTTTGCCGGACGGTGACAGCGTCCCCATGCACGGTGCTCGCCGGGTCGGGCGTGTCATTGTATGAGGGCGCCGAGATCGAGTGGGTGTAACGAAACGCTGCCGGCGTGGCCCCGATCCGTTGCACCGCCGTGGGGCCCGTGGACGACCGCGTCCTCCGTAGATACATGTCCCATCAACACTTACAAAACACGTCCGGATTGGCGTGGATCTGGCCGTGAGCAGGGGCACAATTCGCCCGCACAGGACCATCGTGGTGATCGCGCCCGGCCCGGGTCAGATCGCCGTGCCGGACCCCGCCCGCGGGCAGTATCCATCCCCGAGACCCCCGAACCGCGAGGCGAACCATGGACGCAGCCATCATCCCCCCGACCCCCTACGACCACGCCACCGCGCAGTTCCTCTCCAACGTGGCGCTGCTGGCGAACGAGCAGTACGACAACCCGTCGTGGAACGGCGACATCCCCGCCGACCTGGTGCCCGCGGGCTACACGCAGATCGCCAAGTTCCAGGTGCCGAACCTGGACCTGAACAAGGCGGTGGACGCGTTTTTGACGGCGCACCCCGAGCTTCATCCGCTGGTGCATACCGACGCCGCGCTGGTGGACGCCGACGTCGACGCGCTGGTGGACGCCGAAATCGAGGTGCTGAACACGCACCTTTCGAACGCGCTGGAAGACCCGGCCACGCTCAGCCTCATCGCCGCCGCCGCCGCGCCGCCGCAGCACCTGGCCGACTTCACCCCCGCGTGGTTCGGCTTCGCGCTGGCGCCCACCAGCGACAACCTGACCGGCTCGAACATCGTGGCGTTCCGCGGCACGCGCACGGCGATCGAGTGGGTAGTCGACGCCGCGGCGGTGCAGGTGCCGGTGCCGCTGGTGTGGTTCAGCGACGGCAAGCTGAAGATCGCGCGCGTGCACCTGGGCTTCCTGATCTGGTTCGCCTTCGTGAAGCCGCAGGTGGACGCGGCGGTGCTGAAGTTCAACCCGAACGCGGTGAGCACGCAGACGACCGGGCACAGCCTGGGCGCCGCGATCGCCACCCTCACCTCCATCTACCTGAAGCTCGGCAGCCCGCTCACGCCGGTGCAGTCGTACCCCCTGGCCAGCCCGCGGGTGGGCGACAGAACCTTCGCGAGCGCGTACGACTTCTACGTCCCCAGCACCTTCCGGATCGTGAACCTGACGGACTGGGTGCCGGTCGTGCCGCCCACGTCGCTCACCATCGTGGTGCACGGGGTGACGGTGAGCGTGCAGTACACGCACGTGGGCCAGGAGTGGAGCTACCTGTGGCAGACGGGCGACCTGAACACCAACCACTCCTTGAAGATCAACTACAACCCGGCCATCATCGCGAACGTCGCCACCGACGCCGCGCGGACCTACCCCAACACCGGCGTTCCCTGCTGAGCGGAACCGCTTTCGGGGATGGAGCTCGGGGGATGAAGAACGGGAGCGGAGGCGCCATGCCTCCGCTCCCGTTCTTCATTTCGCCCCCACCTCGACGTCCTCCGGCGGGCGGTGCGGCACGGGATCCCCGCGCTCGAACGCCTCCACCAGCGCGCGCAACCCGACGACGTCGCCGGCGGTGATGCGGACGCCCTCCGGCGGCCCGTCGTCCTGCCAGCCGCCGAGGAAGAGCTGCGCGAACGCCATCGGCGAGCCGGACGCGCGCAGGTCCGCGCCGGACGCCGAGCCGCGCGCGACGTCCGCCGACGCGGGGGCGAGGCGGAAGGTGTAGGGGACCTCGTCGGCCACGATCTCGGCGGTCATCGTCACGCCGCCGCGGTAGCGACGGCGCAGGGCCACCAGCAGCCACTCCAGGCTGCGGTGCTCGCCGGGGCCGGGGCGCGTCATCCACTGCCATCCCCAGCGCCCCAGCGCGTGCACGGCGGGCTCCAGCGCGCGGCCGGTCTCCGTGAGCCGGTACGCCTGGCCGCCCTCGCCCGAGGTGCGCACGCGCTCGATCAGGCCGTGCATCTCCATCTCCCGCAGCCGTTTCGCCAGCAGGTTGGTGGTGATGCCGGGGAGCCCGCGCAGCAGGTCGCTGTAGCGCAGCGGCCCCAGCAGCAGGTTGCGGATCACCAGCATCGTCCAGCGCTCCCCCACCACGTCCAGCGCCTTCGCCAGCCCGCAGAACTGCGCGTACGAGCGCTTGCTCACGAGATGCTTGCCTTTTGGAGTACGATCACTTTACTATTGGATAGTAATTCGACTTCCACACTAACCCGGGACCTGTCCAATGGTCAAGGCTTCTGCTGAGTTGACGTGGGGATTCGCCGCGCTGGCGCTGGTGGTCGCGGCCGCGTTCCCCCTGCTGTTGTTCCGTGCCGCGCGAACGGCGGGCGATGCGGATGCCGGGAAGCGTGGCGTGCGCGCCGCCGCGCTGACGGCGCTCTGGCTGGCCGCCACCTTCGCCGCGGGCGCGTCCGGCCGCCTGCGCTTCGACACCATGCCGCCGACGATGATGGTGTTCCTGGTGATCGCGTGGGCGCTGGCGCTGTACGTCGCCCTCTCGCGCACGGGGCTGGCGCTGGCGGAAGGGGTGCCGCTGGCGCTGCTGGTGGGCGTGCAGGCGTTCCGCCTCCCCCTGGAGCTGCTGATGCACCGCGCGGCGGACGAAGGGCTGATGCCGGCGCAGATGA
>Ga0190275_10001418_pt1 | contig 17833 bp, 15 predicted proteins | sample Popmic550T_FD_133745 | JGI IMG/M metagenome (GOLD analysis project Ga0190275, IMG submission 133745) | Populus adjacent soil microbial communities from riparian zone of Yellowstone River, Montana, USA - 550 T | ecosystem: Environmental > Terrestrial > Soil > Riparian zone > Trees stand | place...
CCAGATATCCAGATCGTGCGCGCATGCGATCGCGCGCGTCGCATAATCCGGCTGATCGCCGGGCGCGTTGAACAGCACCTGGACGGCGTCGCCGATAATCTTGGCGACCGTCCCCTCATGCGCGAACACGACATCGGTCATGCCTCCGACATACTCGTTGAGCAACGCGCCCAACACCTCGGGTGCCGCGGTTTCCACCAGCGTCGTAAAACCGGTGATGTCGGTGAAAATGACCGCGACCTCGCGGCGGTGGACTTCCATTCCATTGCTGTCGCCGACGGCCGCCAGCCGGGAAGCGATCTGCGGTGAAAAATACCGCGACAGCGAGGCATGTGCCCGCTCCGCCTCGGCCTGGCGTCGGCGCGCGTCGCGCATCATCTCGACGTGGCGGATGGTCTTGTCGATGGTCATTTCGAGATCGCCGAAGTCGATCGGCTTGATCAGAAAATCGAACGCGCCGCGGTTCATCGCGGTGCGGATATTGCTCATGTCGCCATAGGCCGACACGATGATGGTCGATTTCTTGTCTTCGGCCTCCTGCAGCTTCTGCAGCAGCGAGAGGCCGTCCATCCTGGGCATGTTGATGTCTGATACCACCATGTCGACATGGGGATGATCCACGATCGCCTGCAGCGCCTCGAGGCCGTCATGGGCGAACAGGAACGCCACCCCGCCTTCGCGGATCTGCTTGCGGAATTTCTGCAGCACCAGCGCTTCGAGATCGGGTTCGTCGTCGACGACGAGAATGGTTGCGGTCATGCCGCCTGCCCCAGCCTGGTATCGATTTCGTGACGCAGCAGCGCGAAGTCGATCGGCTTGGTCAACAGACCTACCGCACCGCGCTCAATCGCCTTGCGCCGGGTTTCGGCATCGCCATAGGCCGTGATCATGATGACGGGGACGTCCGGCCGTTCCGCGCGCACCTTCGGCAGCATTTCCAGCCCGCTCATGCCGGGCATGTTGACGTCTGACAGAATCAGAATCAGCGACGGATCGGCAACGCTGGCCGCGCGCTCCAACGCTGCCTGCGCCGACATGGCGAATTCCATCGTGAAGCGTCCGGACTTGATGTCACGCCGAAATTGCTGGCGAAACAGGGCTTCGACGTCGGGCTCGTCATCGACGACGAGAATGTAAACGCTCAACTGGAGCCTCCAATACTGGCTTTCGCGGCCACCGCACGCGGCAGCGTGATAATGAATTCGGTGAATGCGCCCGGCTCGGTAATGACGTCGATCCTGCCACCATGTTGTTTCACCACGATGTCGTGGCTCATCGACAGGCCCAGGCCGGTTCCCTCGCCGGCCGGCTTGGTGGTGAAAAAGGGATTGAACATCTTCTCCTTCACTTCCAGCGGAATGCCGGTGCCGTTATCGCGGATCCGGATTTCTACCTTGTTGCCGAGGCTTTTTGTCGTCGCGCTCAGCATCGGCTCGAACGCGTCTTCGCCGGCCTCCTTGCGCTTGGTGGCGGCGTAGAAGCCGTTGGAAATCAGATTGAGAAACACCCGCGTGATTTCCTGCGGGTACAGGTCGATCATGCCGGCGGCAGGATCGAAATCGCGCTTCAGCGTGATGTTGAAGCCGGACTTTTCGGCGCGCGCGCCGTGATAGGCGAGATTGAGGCTTTCCTCGACAATGGCGTTGATATCCGCCGGCCGGTGCTCGCCCGAACCTTCGCGCGAATGCAAGAGCATGTTCTTGACGATTGAATCCGCGCGCTTGCCGTGCTGCACAACTTTTTCGAGATTGCCCTTCAGCATGTGCGTGAGTTCGTCGATCTCTTCGCGTGTCTTGTCGTCGAGTGCGGCGGGCTTCAGCACGTCGTTCAACTCGTCGATCAATTCCACCGATAGCGCGGAGAAATTATTGACGAAATTGAGCGGATTCTTGATCTCGTGGGCGATGCCCGCGGTAAGCTGGCCGAGTGAGGCCAGCTTCTCGGTCTGCACCAGACGATCCTGCGCGATGCGCAAGTCTTGCAGCGATTCGCTGAGCTCCGCCGTCCGCCGCTCAACCTTGTTCTCGAGGTCGGCGTAGGATTCCTGCAGCCGCGCGCCCATGTCGTTGAACTGGTTGGCGAGGCCTTCAAGTTCGTCGCCGGTTTTGATCGCAATCCGCTGGTTAAAGTCGCCGCCGCCGAAGCGCTCGGCGCCGGCGCGCAGCGCCTTGATCGGGCCGACCATGCGTCCGGCGAGAAACATTCCGGCCAGCACGGCGAACACCAGGGCGGCCAGCAGCACCAGCGCCAGCCGCTGCAGCGCCGCGTATAGCGAGGCATAGGCTTCCTCGACCGGAAGCTCGACGAACATCCGCCAGCCCAGCGGCGCGATCGGCGCGGAGGCGGTCAGCACCTCCTGGCCCTGGATGTTCAGGGCGCCTTGCAGCGAATCCGGTGAGGCATCGAAGCCGGGAGCACCAGCGGCCTGCACCTGCGCCAGCTTCGACATATCGGTGTTGCGCAGCACCAGGCTGATGTCGGGATGCGCGATCAGGCGTCCCTGCGCACCGACCACATAGGCGCTGCCGCGCTCGCCGACCTTGATCTGCGACACCACGTCCCAGATCAGCTTGAGATTGACCTCGGCAATGCTGACGCCGGCATCCTTGCGGGTGCCGGCCAGCGACAGCGTCATATAGGGCTCGGACTCCCGACGGAAATAGATCGGCCCGTAATAGACCTTGTTGGCGACGGCCTCGGTGAACTTCGGATCCTTGGAAAGATCGAGCCCGCTGTCCAGCACGTCCATGACCAGGCGCGACACCCTCAGGCGTTCCTTGCCTGTGGAATCCACCTGCGCCAGTTCGGTGATCGCCGGCACCTGCCGCAACAGCCGCAGGGCGTCGAACCGGCGCTGCTCGATCGAACCGGCCGACCAGGGCAGCTGGGTGGTCCAGCCAAGCTGGCTTTCGATCTCCTTGATGAACTGGCTGATCTTGGCCGCCGCGGCCTCGGCCTGCTCGTGCTGAATCCGGATCAGCGCCGCCTTGTGCTCGCGGTAATAAAAGAAGACCTCGAAGATGCCGTTGGACAGCAGCGCGACGCCGACCACCGCGACGAACAGCGCGACGTATTTGGTGAATAGCCGGCTGCGGCGTTTCGAACCGGGCGGCACCCCGGTAGGCGCCACGCCCGACGCCGGCGTCGCCGCCAAGGTCGGGTTTTGGGGCGTGTCGGGATGAAGCGAAATGGTCATTGCGCTCAAGCTATCAAGAAGCCCGCGCCGTGTCTCTTGCTGCGGTGCAAAAGGATCGTTTGATTGGGAAGCCGTATTCCGCAGCCGATCCAGCTATTCAATCACCTCGTCGGCGCGGACGAGCAGGTTCGGCGCCAGCGCCAGACCGAGCGTCTTGGCGGTTTTGGCATTGACGACCAGTTCGAACTTGGTCGGCTGCTCCACCGGCAGGTCGGCCGGCTTTGCGCCCTTCAGAATGCGATCGATGAAATAGGCGGTCCGTTTCACCTGCGCTGCGAGATCGACACCGAGACTGGCGAGGCCGCCCGCCTGGGCAAACGAGGGGTAATCGGAGATGACCGGGAGGTCGGCGGCCAGTCCCAACGCCGAAATCTCGGCGGCGTGCCCGGTGAAAAACGGCTGCACCACCACGGCCTCCGCACCGTCGCGTTTCATGGCGGCAAACAGCTCGCCATTCACGTCTTCAACCCGCTGCACCAGCCGAACCAATATTTTCAGGCCGATCTTGCCGGCGTTGATCTCGTTCTCGCGAACGAACGCCGCGGCACCTGGGGCCGGAGCGTAGCCGAGGAATGCAATCGTGCCGATGCCCGGCTTGATTTCCCGCAACAGCTCCAGCCGCTTGCCCGCCAGGTCCGGTCCGGACATGGAGACGCCGGTGATGTTGCCGCCGGGGCGGGACAGGCTGGAGACCAGACCCGCCGCGACAGGGTCGGAAGCGATCATCACGATGGGAACGGTCTGGGTGGTTTCCCGCGCGAGCTGCACCGTGGGGGTGGTCCAGGCGAATATAATATCCACACGGCTTTCAACGAACGATCTGAGAATTTCCCGCGCCCGCGCCTTGTCGCCGTTGGTGAAATGAGCGTCGATCTTCACCCGGCTCTCGTTGTATCCGAGTTTTTGCAGTTCCTGCCGGATGCCATCGACCTGACCGGCCAGTTCCTCCGAATGCAGGCTTATCAGGCCGACCCTCGATGGGCGCCCATCCTGTTGCGCTTCGGCTGCCCCCGGCAGGAGGGCGATTGCCAGCAAAACGAGCGCGCAACGCAATTGTCTCACGTCTCTACTCCCATCATTCGATCACCTCGTCGGCGCGGGCGATCAGTGGCGCCGACAACTCGATCCCGAGCGCCTTCGCAGTCTTCAAATTCACGATCAGATCGAATTTGGTGGGCTGCTGAACCGGCAGGTCGCTCGGTTTGGCCCCGCGTAAAATCTTGTCGACGATGTCGCCGGCCCGCCGGAACAGGTCGGTGAGATTGGCGCCGTAGGATATCAAGCTTCCCGCTTCGACATATTCCCGGGTCCCGGAGATCGTCGGCACCTTGGCCTCCAGCGCCAAGGCCGTGATCCTGACACGATGGGTATTGAAGATCGGGTCGGTTTGAACATAAAGCGCATCGGTACCCGCCTTGGGAACCGCAAGAGCAGCCGCCAGATCCTCGGCGCGCCGTACTTTCTCGACCGCCACGTCGAGGCCCAGCGTTTGAGCCGCGGATTGAATCTCGCCGATCTCCAGCGCCGCATTGGGGCTGTCGGCGTTGGTGAGCACGACCACCCGTCGCAGCCCGTGAACGACCTCACGCAGGATTTCAAGCCGTTTTCCGGCAAGATCGGCAGACTGCAGCGACAGCCCGGTAACGTTGCCGCCCGGACGGGACAGACTGGCGACAACGCCGATGCCGACGGGGTCTCCGACTGCCGCGAATACGATGGGAATGGCCGAAGTGGCGCGCTTTGCCGCGATCACATTGAGCGGCGCGTGGGTGACGATGACATCGACGGGCATCCCGACGAATTCAGCGAGCAACTTGGGGGAGCGATCGGAAGCACCCTCTGCCCAGCGATATTCGATGGCGATGTTGCGGCCTTCATTCCATCCCAGTTCCCGCAACCGCTGCACCAGCGCGTCGGTCGACCGACGTTGCGCCGCCTGCGTATTGGCGCCGAGGAATCCGATGGTCGGCATTTTCGGCGGCTGCTGCGCATGGGCGGAAAGCGGAAAGCCCAGCATCGCAATGCCGGCAGACTGGATGAATTCGCGCCGCTTCACACCCATCACCCTCCAGCAAGCGCCGGTTGCGGCTATGCGCTCGCAAGGGCGTGACGTCAGCTTTGGGCGGTTAGGTGCTCATACGCAGCGGCAAATCGCAAGTTCATTCCATGAACGTCGGCGGCGCAAACGCGCAATTAGCGAAGTCCCTCGACTGCCCGTTGGGTCTCGTCCTCGGTTTTGGCGCTGGCCACTTGCGACCTTCTCACGCGCCAACTTCTCCTGCTCGACTGTCAGATTTACGAGCATGCCGTAGGTGTGCATCACGCCGTCGATTGCCGCCTGCATCGGACTGTCTCCCCCTGGAATTCCCGAATTCCCGACAGGAAACATGCGGCGGGAACTTTTATTCCAGACTGCCGTTGGCTGGAAAAGGGAGAATATTCATGGATTTGACGCTTTGCCCGCACTGCAGAAAACGTATGAAGGCGGTGGCGACATCCGACGGCCGGACCGGGCTCGTGTGCCTGCGGTGCGATAAGGTTGACCTGCTCCAGAACGAAGCGGTGAAGTGGGCCAACGGGCCTGTGACCGCTCCTACCAAGGCGGCCTGAAACCGCTTGCGGCCAAACCCATTGATGGAACGGAATGCTGTCTTGCGCATTTAGAATTCGAGTGTCAGGCGACGCTCACCCCAATGGAAAGCCCTGTCCTCCCCCGGCAGGGTTTTTCTCTGCCAAAGGTTTTGATCATGGATGAAGGCTTTCCTCCCCACACCGTCGGCTTCATGCGGCGCAAGCGTGAAAAAGAGCAGGAACAGCGCGGCGAGCAGCCTTCGCAGTCCTGAAAAGCCACGCATGTCGCGCATCATCCCCGATGAACGTCGCCGTTTGCCTCGATTGAACTTGCCTTGGCCACTTGATGGTAGCGCGCGACGCCGTCTTCCGGGTACTTCGTCAGAAACGCCGCAAGCTCGCTTTCGGCGACCGCCAGCGGTCCATGGCGAAGCGCTGCATAGACCACCTCCCATTCGCGGGCCAATTCGCAATGCGCGGCATCATCCTCGCCGCGCGCGCATCGCAACTCGTAGATTTCGAACGCTTCGGCAAACCCTTTCGGGCTAATGCGATCGACGCTGCGGAAGACGAATTGCGACGCCGTGCGCTGCTGAAGCGCCGAACTGACCAGAATCAGCGTACCGTAATTCTTGTTGAGGCCTTCCAGCCGGGCCGCGAGATTCACCGTGGCGCCGAGCACGGTATAGTTCATGCGATCCTCGGAGCCGATATTGCCGACGACGGCCTCTCCGGTGTGGAGACCACAGCGCGTCCGGTAGGCCGGCCAGCCTTCCCGTTCAAACTCGGCGTTCAGGTGATCGTTGGCGCGTTGCAGGGCCAGCGCCGCGGCGCAGGCGTTGGCAGCGTGGTCGGGATCGTCGGCCGGCGCGTTCCAGATCGCCATGATGGCATCGCCGATGAACTTATCGACGGTGCCGGCATGCGTCATGATCTCCTTCGACATCGCCGCGAAATAGCGCGACGTAAACTGCATGACCTGGGCGGGGTCAGCCCTTTCCGTAATCTGCGTGAAGTCGACGATGTCGGAGAAAAACAGTGTCACCTCTCGGCGCGCGCCACCGAGCTGCATCGGCGTTCCCGTCTCGATCAGCTTCTCCACCAGCCCCCGCGGCACGAAGCGCGAGAAAGTCTCCGTCACGGTACGCATCCTGGAGACGGAACGGCCGAGGTCGTCGATCTCGCGAATCAGCGAATGCACGGGCGGCGCGACCGATGGTTCGAATCTCTGGATGCGGTCGGTCTCGTCAGCCAGCTTCTGCAGCGACCGCGACAGCAGCGCGCCGATGAAGAACACGATCGGCACCATCGCCGCAACGAAGGCGAGTGCCGCGGCAAACAGCTTTCCGCGCTCGGACAGGATGCTGGCAAAAAATTCGTCGACCGGCGCGACCACGGCCAGCCGAAGACCGGCCGCACCCGAGCGAGGGATGGTCTGGAAGGCCGCGGCATACAACCGGCCCGCCGGATCGTGAAAGAATTGCTGGGCGATCCCGCTCGCCTGCCAGGCGCGGATCGCGGTGAGCACGCCGGCCATATCGGTCTCGCGAAGGCGAGGAAGGGTGCCCGGGGGCTCTCGCCGCATTAATTCCGACATCCGGGGATGGGCCAGGATGCGATCTTCGTCGTCGAACAGGAAGGCGACGCCTGACGGTGTCAGTCGCTCCTTCTTGAGTATCTCCTGGGTTACATCCAGCAGCAGGTCGCCGCCGACCGCTCCGCCTTTGCCCTCATCCATCGGCCGCTGCACGGTGTAGCCATGTTTGCCGGTGGCGAAGAACACGTAGGGCCCGGTCAGCGCACTGCCGTCGCGTCGATCGGCGTCCTTGTACCAGGGCCGCTGACGCGGATCGTAGTCGAGCGGACCGGGCAATTCCTTGATGATTGCCAGCGTTTCCGAAAGAAACAGCCTTCTTGATGTGACCCGGGCCGGATCCGATCTCGATAACACGACCATGCGGTAGGAGGCCTCGTCGGGCGCCTCGAGCCTCGCCCGCGTTTCCCGCCCGGTGCCGTCGAGGGCATCCATTTCGATGAAGGAGCCGTCGGCATACCCCACATAAAGGTTGAAGAGGTGGCTGTTGTTCTTCAGCATCGCGGCAAGCAGCGCTATGAGCCGGGGATTATCCTCGATGTCGCCCGACTGCACCGACGGCAGCGCGCTCAGGATCGCGAGATTGTCCCGGACCAGCTTGAATTGCGTGCCGATGCGGTCGGCCGATAGCTCGGCGACCTTGTCGATGAACTGGCTGGCCGCCGAATCCGTGACCGCGGTGATCCGCTCAAAGCTCAGATAGACCAGCGTCAGACCAATGACGAGCACGATCGCGACGAACAGCGCGATGATCGAGGTCTTGAAACCGAATTGAACGGCCCCGGCTCTCTCCGCGATTCGTGGTTTGATCAGCGCCATCGGTTTCCTTGCTCTCCTTCGAGTCTGCCGTTTCTCAGCCGTCTCGCCGGGCTGCCCCTTTTGCACCAAGCCGGGTTCAGAACGGATTAACGTAGTTCAGGATGGCCACCTGCCGCAGCAGGACCTTACGAATGATGTGGGCCACCTTGACGTGTTCGGTGAAGATGGCGGCGGTGCCGGTAGCGCCGGCCGGCAGGCGCCTCGCCACGTCTTCGTCATCGAGCCTGACACGGACTATGAACGGCGCCGACGCAATCTCCTTCGGCGCCACCGCGACACCGGAAGTCTGCGCCTGCCCGGTCGAGATCGCCTGCAGCACGGTCTCGACCTTTCCGGTACGGACCACGCCGGGTTCGAACTTGAAGGTGACCTCGACCGGCTGGCCGGTCGCAATATAGCGGGCGTCGTTCTGCGCGATCTCGACGCCGATCAGGGTATTTGACGTATCGATAAACGCCATGACAGGCGCCAGTGGCAGGCTCGTCACCCGCGCGCCCTTGCGCAAGGCGACGTTGGTGGCGTAGCCGTCGGCCGGCGCGCGCACGGTGGTCTTGTCGAGATTCCACTGCGCGGCTTCGAGCTGACCCTTGAGCTGGTCGACCTCGGACTGCCGCTGCTCGACATCGAAACCCCGTCCGGCATCGCGTTCGAAGAGCTGGGTCATCTGGGCAAGGCGCGTACTGGACAGCTTTAGCTGTGCTTCGAGACTATTGACCTGCGCCTGATAAGGCGTCGGGTCGATCGTGAACAGCACAGCCCCGGCCTTCAGCGCTGCATTCGCAGTAACCGGCACCTCGGTCACCTCGCCCGCCACGCTGGGCACGATCGAGACCGCGTTGCGAACGACCAGCGCGGACCCCTGCGGCGCGCCCCACCCCATCGGGATGAACAGTCCGATATTGAGCAGCAGCAGGACGATGAACGGCGACACCTTCCAGAACAGATTGAAACGGACGACGCCGAACTTCACCAGCGCGAACAGCAGCACGAGATAGACACAGAGCATTGCCACGATCATTGGGAGCGCTCCTGCGTGTGCCGGGCAGGCACGTCAACATAGGCCCAGATCAACGCGAGCGGCCAGAGCGCGAAGCCGCAAATCAGCGTGACCCAGCCGGCCACCGTCACCGCCTCGGCCCATGGATGCCCGCGGGTCTTGGCGATATGGCCGGGCAGGCAACCCGCGATACAGAATACCGCGACCACGCAGGCTGCGAGGATGATAAGGACGATCCAGGCGAAGATGTCGAAACCGCTCATGATCTGCTCCTCCGGCAATTATCGCGCAAGGTGCATCTCATTTGGCCGGCTCCAGCGGCGGCAATTTCCACGCTCCGGTCATCGCGGCTTTGCTCGGCCCATAGACGCGCGCCACCAGGCTGCACTTCGCCGCCGGCGCGGGCAGCCAGTTGCTTTCCTTGTCTCTGCCGGGTGAAGCATTGCTGACATAGATCGTCAGCGATCCGTCCTTGCCGTATTGGAGCCCCTTGGTGCGGTCGCCGATCGAGTAGCGATTGATCGGGTTGGCGTAGAGGAACCGGTCGGGAATCGTATACATGGTCATGGACCAGAAGAACTTTGCCGGTGGCAGGTTGGCCTTGGTGAAATGGACGGTCGACGGCTTGCTGCCGTCGCAGACATAGCCGCCGTACCAGGCTTCTTGGAGCGAGTTGCCATACAGACCCTTCATGGCACCGACGTCGCGCTGCAGGTAGTTGGTTTTCAATTGGGCTCGGGAGCCGAACAGCCCGTTGGTGCTGAAGGTCTTGGCCGCCAGCGCGTCGATCTCCGCCTGTCCTTCCTTGACGCCCGCATCGATCGCCGCAAGCGTCGCGGGATCGACCTTGGCGGCGTCCCACGGCTTGCCGGGACCGATGCCTATCTTTTCAAAACGCTTGCGGATGGCGACTTCGCTGGGGTGCGGCGGCTCGGCGAACTGCAGCAGCAAATTCAGGTAACCGATGAAATCATGCGTCCGCGCCTTGGCCTTGTCATAGGGCGGGAACGAAATGGCGGGAGCAGCCGGCGGAGCCGGTTGTTTCAGGAACGAACTCAATGGCTGCAGCTTGTATTGCGCCTGCAACGCCTTGACGTTCGGCACGTCCTCCGGGCCTTGCAGCGCAGTCCGGGTCAACGTTCCCACGATATCGGACTCGGCCTTGAACACCTGCTTGATACCGGCGGGCTTTTTACCGTTCCATTTCGGACCGGCGATCAAGTAACTGCCGGCACCGAATCCGGTCGAGCGCACGCCAACATAGGCGAAGTTCTGCGTGAACAGGTCGATCCACTGCATCACGTAATAGCGGTCTTTGGGAACGGCAGGGACGCTGACCACCATCGGCTCGGCGCGCAGATCGAGCCATGCCCAGGAATAGGGCGTGTCGTTGTTCGGCGTGACGATGTCCTTGTTATCGGGCGTGAACGGCTCCGAATAGTGCCGGAACACGTTGAAACCGCCGACATAGCCATTGAAGGCTTTATCGACCGCCTGGTTGCGCCAAGTCTGATAGTTTTCCATCATGGCGTAGGAGTAGACGTAGGCGTCCTTGGCGATCGCCTGCGTCTCGGCCGGGGAAACGGTTTGCGCGGAGGAGGCCGTCGACGCGGCGGAGATCGCCATCGCTACCCCCATCGCAGTCAGCGTTCGCGTCAGCATGTGGTTCGCCTTTTGGTTCGAGGGTGTGCAGAGCAGCCAGCCATCGTCGCGCTCTAGCCGGCTGGCTGCGCGTCGGGGAATTTCCATTTTCCGTTCAGGATTTCCGGGCGCGGTCGATAGAGCCGCACGGTGTAGTTCCATCCCTTTGTTATCGGGATGCAGTTCGGGACCTTGCCGTCGCAGCCGCCGAACTGGATCGCAACCGAGCCGTCCGGGCCCTTTTGGGCCGTGATGTTGTTGACCGAGTAGGCATCGAGGGAATTCTTTTCGAAATAGCCCTCGGCATTGTAAACGCTCACCGACCAGAAGGCGTTGACCGGCACGTCCCTGACGTTGAGTCTGTAAATCGTCGAACCGTCGTTCCTCGCCGGCGTAACGCCCAGATACGTGGCATCCTTGTCGGGGTTGCCGCCCCAGCCCGCCGCCGTTCCCAGCAGATGACGGACCGGGTCGACCTGCCCCTTGGTACCGAATGCATTCTTGAAGCCTGACGTCGTCGCAGAAAGAACGAGAAGCGCATCACGCACTTTCTTCTGGCTGGCCTGGTCCCAGTTCGGTGCCTCGAACTTGCCCGTCGCCCTCTGTCCGACCTTGATCGCATCCTGAAGCGCATGAACCTGCGTGATATCCTTGGGATCAGCGGGATCGACCAAGGTACGAGCGGCCGCGACCATGTAGCGCGTGCCGACCTTTTCCTTCGTGAAGATATGCGGCCCCGCATCGTACGTCACCGATGGCACATAATGATCTTCGTTGATGATCATCAACGACATGAATCGCTTGCCGGCATTCGGCATCGTGATCGTTACAGGTCCGGCGTCGAGGTCGAACACCGCCGACGAATAGAGCGTATCGCGATTGAGCCGGATGACGGTCTGGTTGTCGATCGTGGCCGGCTCGCGGCGATGTAGGAATTTCCCGAATGCGCCGTCCTTGACCATGTTGCTGAAGTACAAATCAGACTCGGCGCGGGGGAAATTGTCGATGCCGACGGGAATGGCGTTGCCGGATGGCGATTGCGCACGGACTGCGCCCATCGCCGCAAGCGTCGTCAAAACTGCCGTAACCACGAATCTCATTTTCATCACGCAACCTCCTCACTTCTCAGGCGGAAACACCGTCTTCCAGTCCCGCTTCATGTCGACGACGCTCCAGCCTTTCGTCGTCGCCTCATCCAGCGCCTTGTCGAGCTTGCCGATCTTCGATTGGCGATCGTAGGCATATTCGCGGTCCGCATCGGTGTGGTGGACGATGCCGGAAAAACGCGCGCCCCCGCCTGCCGCCGTCCATTGCAGCATCTGCAAATCGCCGTCGGAATTGCCGAACGCGAAGATGGGACGACGCCCGATGAAGCGGTTGATGCCGACCGGCTTGCCCGGGCCGTCATCGACGAACTCGATCTTGGGAAGCTTCATCAGTTCAGGCTTGCCCGTCGCGCCGGCCTGGAATTTCACCACGCCGGAGGAGCCGACCACCTGCTCGGGCGGAATGCCGTAGACCTTTTCCACCCAAGGCCGCATGAACTCGATGCCGCCGCCCGATACGATGAACGTCTTGAAACCGTTGGCGCGCAGGTAAGTCAGCAGTTCCAGCATCGGCTGGTAGACCATTTGGGTGTAGGGGCGATTGAAGCGCGGATGTCGCGCGGTTGCGGTCCAGTCGAGAACCGTGCGGGAGAATTCCTCGATCGTCATGCCGGTGTGGGTCGCTGCAATGATCTGCAGCAGCCCCTTTTCGCCCGCGGCGGCCAGCGCCTTCGGGTCCTTGTCCAGCACCGCCTTGAACGGTTGCGTCGTCTTCCATTCCGGATGCTGCGGCGCCAGCGCCTTGATGCGGTCGAAGGCGAACGCGGCCTGATTGTAGAAGGGCTGTTCGCACCACAGCGTGCCGTCATTGTCGAAGGTGGCGATACGCTGGTCGACCGGAACGAAGTCCGGGCCGCCCTGGGTCGTGACGCGCGCGACGAAATCGGTGATCGCCGTTTTCGTCGCGCCGTCGTTCCAGGACGCCAATGGGTCCGCCGGTTGCGCCACTGCGACGGAGATGGCGGCAAGCCATCCCAGCAGCAGAATTCCCAGTCGAACCATCATGGCAATGCTCCTTGTCAGCTTTCGTTACCCGAAGTCCGCGCTATCGTGGCTTCAGGCGCTCCATTTCATTCAGCCGCTTCAGGGCTGCCTGTTGCTTGAGCAAGCCATAGTTGATGCCGCTCGCGTTCAGCGAACTGCCCTCCTGATAGGGGAACTGGTCAAAATCGGAGAAGAACTCCTTGATCTTTCCTTGCACCGGAACGATCAGCCACATGTTCCGGCCAAGAAACTCCATTGCTCCACCTCCTTCTTCCAAACCCTTCTCGTATGGATCCATGCGCAGATTGGTGATGAGCGCCCATGAAGGTATCTCCCGGGTCGCGGTCGCTATGTTGCCCTTCGATGCGGTGGCAAAGCTCAACTTCCAGTCGTTCCACCTGATAGCGTTGAGGTTGCCGCCTTGATCAAAATAGTAGATCGCGTCGCGTGGTGGTTCCTTGGTCTCGCCCTTGAAGAACGGCATGAAGTTGTAGCCGTCGAGATGAACCTTGAAGTTCTTGCCGTTGGCACCGGCAAATCCGGTCTTCATCTTCTCCTTGACATCAGGCATGCCGGCCGCCGCGCACAGCGTCGGGAACCAGTCGATCAGCGAGATGATCTCGTTGTACTGGGTGCCGGGCTTCACGACGCCGGGCCAGCGCACCATCATCGGAATCCGCATGCCGCCTTCCCACGTGGTTCCCTTCTCGCCGTGGAAGGGTGTCATGGCGCCATCGGGCCACAGCGCGATTTCAGCGCCGTTGTCCGTGGTGTAGACGACGATGGTGTTGTCAGCGATGCCGAGGTCGTCGAGCTGCTTGAGCAATTCGCCGACCATTCCGTCGTGCTCCAGCATGCCGTCGGCATGGATGCCCTTGCCGGTCTTGCCGAGCGACTCCTTCTTCAGATGCGTGAAGATGTGCATGCGGGTCGAGTTGAACCAGAGAAAGAACGGCTTGTCCGCCCTGGCCTGACGGCCAATGAAATCCTTGGCGGCGCCGAGGAATTCCTCGTCCACCGTCGGCATGCGCGCGGTGTTGAGAGGACCGGTGTCTTCGATCTTTCCATCCGCGGATGATTTGATGACGCCACGAGGGCCGTACTGTTTACGGAAATTCGGGTCCTTCGGGTAAAAGTAACCCTCGGGTTCTTCCTCGGCATTGAGGTGATACAGATTGCCGAAGAATTCATCGAAGCCATGCTTGGTCGGCAGATGTTCGTCGCGGTCGCCGAGATGGTTCTTGCCGAACTGTCCGGTGGCGTAGCCCTGGGTCTTCAGCGCGTCGGCAATGGTCGGCATCCAGTCCTGGATGCCGTGGGGATCGCCGGGCATGCCGATGGTGAGAAGGCCGGTGCGGAAGGGTTCCTGACCGAGAATGAACGAGGCGCGGCCGGCGGTGCAGCTTTGCTGTCCATAGGCATCCGTGAAGATAGCGCCCTCGCGCGCGATGCGGTCGATGTTGGCCGTGCGATATCCCATCATGCCCATGGTGTAGGCGCTGATCTGCGGAATACCGATATCGTCGCCGAAGATGACGAGGATGTTCGGCTTGCGGCCGGCGCCCGATGCCGCCGGGGCGGCGGCAGGCGCTGCCGGCGCGGCCTTCTGGGCCTGCGCGACCGCTTGCGATGTCAGCGTTGCTGCCGCCACAAGCGAAGACGAGCCGACCAATAGCGCCCGGCGGTTGATGGCTGCATTGCCATCATTCCTTGTGCTGGTGACGGTGGTATCGTCAGGACCCTTCGCATGGTTGTTCATTCGACGCTCCTCTGATTGATCAGGATGGCTCGTTTCTGTCGTTCGGATTTCGTGCTGTGTTCGATCTGTCCTTGTTGTCTCCTTTCATCGGGCCGGCTTTCTGCCGCTTTGCGTGGATAAACGGGAAGCGCCGACCGGGTTGAGTTGTTCCGGCAGTGCCGAATTTACTTTTTGGTGCACCGCGGCCTTGCGAAGATTTCTCCTGGCCGCGCTGACGTGCCGGATGAAACGCCGGGGCGACCACTCGGCCGATGCCGGCTGACCGGCAAATAGCCGGGTCTCGAGCGATGCAAGCTCGCGTCCGAGAACAGGATCGCGAGTATCGGCCTTGAGGGTATCCACCGTGGCCGTCGGCCCGAGGCGCTGCAGCCAGTCGAGCAACGCAAAATACGACGCTTTTGCATCGCCACCGCCGGCGGCACGCCGCAACCGGTCGAACGAATATTGCTCGGACCGAAGATAAGATTCGTGGCGCTCCCGCTGCCAGGCAGCGACCGCGCGTGCGGCGCGCGGAGCTATCCAGCCAAGGGCCGCCAGCGCGGCCAGGATCAGGATCACCGCGAGCCAGTGATCAAGGACCAGATCGACCACCGCCATCCAATCCCGGCCCTGAGCCGGCGCGGCTGACTCCGCTTCGGCAGCAGGATCGACCGCCACCTGCATCGTTACCGCGTCAAGATGCGCGGTCTCGACACGCTGCTCCCTGGCGTTCCACCAGCCCACGTCGATGGCCGGCAACACATAATCGCCTGCGCGTTGTAGGATGTAGGTCGCCGCGTCCGTCCGCCTCGCCGTCAGCGCGTCGGTGCGTCCGTCGGTCTTGTCCTCGAGCGAAGGTTCGGCCGGATACACGGCGAGCCCGCCCACCGCCGCCAATGTGACGGGCGGCAACAGCATGGCAGGCGTTTCCTCCGCCCGGATGGTGACGGTTCGGGTGACGGAGTCACCGACCTTGAGCTGCTCCGACGATCGCTTGATCGATTGCTCGATCGTCAACTGCTGGGCGGCCAAATAGGGGTTCATGTCCGCCGCGGCATCGGGGATGAAGGCGGCAAAGGCCACGGGGGGAACCGCAAGCACCACCTCGCGCACGGCGGGCGGCTCTGCCGCGTACTTGATCTTCACCTTCTGATCCGAAATGGCGAAGGAGCCGGGCTCCTGCGGGTAGATCGCGAACTCGAACCGCACGCCGGCATAGCTCACACCGTCGCGCGTTTCGGAAAGATTGACGCTCTGCAGCGGTCGCGTGACGGCGTTGCGAACCTGGAAGTCCGGCAATTCCGGCGGCGACGTCATGTAGTTCGGCGCCAGCACGTCGATCCGCAGTACCGTTCGCTGCCCGGCCACGACGCGCGGAGGATCGATGGTCACGTTCAGCACAGGTTCGGGCGCGGCCTGCGCCCATGCGCCGTGTGGGGCCATCGCCAGGAACGCAAGGAATGCGATCGCGAGGCAGCGCTTCATGGGCGGCTCCCCGCAGTAGGCGGATTCGTCGCCTGGATTGCGAATTTCAGCTTGAGGAAGTCCGCAGGCGTGGTCTGGACTGCGCGCATCCAGGCTTCCGCCGCTCCGGCCGTGGTGACGTCCTCCGGCTTGACCTGAATGCGCTTGCCGCCTTTCTGCTTTTTATCGACGCGCATTTCGTCGGCCTTCTGGTCCGGCGGCGCGTTGTCGTCCTGCTCCTGCTTGCGGCGCTTTTCCTCCTGGGCTTCCCAAAGGGCCTCCACGATCGCGCGGTTGGCTTTCGCCGCCGCATGCGCGGGCTGCGCCTTCAGCACCTCATCATAGGCCGCGAGCGACTTTTCCCAGGCGTGGTTCTGCGCCTCGGCGTTGCCGAGCGCGAACCGACCTTCAGTCGTCTCGATCTTGCGAAATTCCTGCGCCGCCGTGAGGAAGTCGAGGGCGCGATAGGCGGCGATGCCGCGCCACATCGGATCGGCGAAACGCTGCGCGGCCTCGCGGTAATCGCCTCGGTCGAATGCAATCCGCCCCTGCTGGTCCGGCGTCAGCCAGATATCGGTGAAGCGATGCGGCTGCTCCTGCGCGTCCGCAGGTGCAACCGGCAAGGTGAGGACCAGCATAACCGCCCATGCCACGGTCGTGCCGCGCCGGAACCAGAGCAGGCCCAGCAGCGCCACCGGGAACAGCAGCCAGTAGCCTTCATCGCGCCATTGCAGGCCGAACGCATCGCCCTGCGCCGCCTGGAAGCGGGTTTCGATCCGCCGTTCGAGCGCCTGAATGTCGGAGCCATTCACGCTGACACGGACGATGTCTGAGCCGAGGCCGCCCTCGCCGGGGTTTACCGGCGCCATTCCCAGCATTGCGACGCCGTTGCGGCCGGCCGCCTTGCGGATCGCGGCCCCATCGCCAAAATCGTCGGCGACGACGAGGATCGTTCCGGCAACCGGCTCGCTTGCAAGGAATTGCGACGCCAACGCAACGGCGCCTACGGCGTCCTTTCCGTCCCTCGGCATCAGGCCGGTTGCGAGCGCCGCGAGGAAAGGTCCAATCACCGAACTGTCGTCGGTCAGGGGCATCACCAGATGGGCGGTACCGGCATAGGCGATCAGCCCACTTCGCGCACCGGCGCGCAAGGCGAGCAAATCCCCGATCTTCTGCTTGGCCCGTTCCAGACGGGTTGGCGCGGTGTCGGGTTGATCCATCGTCGAACTCAATGCGAGCACGATCATCAACGGCGCCTTGTTCTCGACAAAGGGCGGCACCTCGCGCCGCCAGGTCGGGCCCGACAGGGCGATGATGCCGAGCACCATGGCGACCGCCACCAGATACAGCGGATTGATGCCGCGCCCCTTGCCCGGCTGCACGATCAGATGCTGCAGCAGATGCGGTGCAATCACCCTGCCCCATTGCGCCCGCGGATTTTGTCGCCACAGCAGCATGGCAAAGATCACGGCGACTGGAACGATGGCGATCAGCCACAGCGGCCGCAGCAAATGGAACGGAATGGAGGCGTCATGCATGGCGAACCGCTCCCCTGCGTTCGCGTTCACCGGCCAGCCAGAGGCCGAGCCACAGCAATAATCCAAGGATAACCGCTGCGCCGAGCGGCCACTGGAACAGCGGCAGCTTCGGACGCCACGACAGGGTATCGAGCTTCGCCGGCGCGAGCCGGTCGATGTCGGCATAGATCGCTTGCAGCTGCGCG
>Ga0190275_10001419_pt1 | contig 17830 bp, 13 predicted proteins | sample Popmic550T_FD_133745 | JGI IMG/M metagenome (GOLD analysis project Ga0190275, IMG submission 133745) | Populus adjacent soil microbial communities from riparian zone of Yellowstone River, Montana, USA - 550 T | ecosystem: Environmental > Terrestrial > Soil > Riparian zone > Trees stand | place...
ACCGTTGTCCAGGTCGAACATCGTCTTGAACATGCCGAACGCCACCGCGCAGCCGATCGGCCCGGCCACGAAGTCCGGCACCTTGAACCACTCACACAGGAAGTACACCCCGTTCACCACGAACGTGACCGCCGCGATCTTCAGCACCCCCGGCCCGAACCGGCCGTAGTTGATGCCGCACACCGCCCCCACCACCATCAGCGTCGCGATGGTCAGCGGGATCGACACGAACAGGCCGCCGATCACCAGCGCGACGCTCAGCGCCCCCGCGGCCCCGCCCGCGCCGATCGCCCCGGTGATCGCCATCCCCATCCCCAGCAGCAGGATCACCGTCGGCCAGATGTACTCGAACTCCTTCAGCCGCCGCTCCCGCACCTCGTCCGCGTACTCCTCCCCCGTCTTGAGCCGGTCGCCCTTCTTCTTCCCCTTCTTCCGCCGCGGCCGGTCGTCGTCCTCGTCGTCGCGCGGCGGCTTGCGCGTCTGCCCCGTCTTGGCCTTCGCCGTCACCTCGACCTCGGTGTCGTCGACCACCTCGAACGCCGGCTTCGGGGCCGGCTTCGGGGCGGGTTTGGCGACCGGCGGGGCGGGTTTCGGCGCCGGCTTCGCGACCGGCGGTGCGGGCTTCGGCGCCGGCTTCGCGGCCGGCCGGGGGGCGGACGGTGGCGCGGCGGCGGCTTCGCCGGGGAGCGGCGGCAGCGGACGCCCCCGGGGCGCAGGCGGTGCCTCGTCCACGACCTCGAAGTCGTCGTCGTCGGTTGGTCGGCGGCGCGGCGGGTTGGGTGGGGGCATGCGAGTCTCCCACGGGCGACGGCGGTAATTTTCCCCGCGCCCGGCCGGCGTGTCCAGCCCGCGGGCGCGGGTTTGCGGGAACTTCATCCCGGGCCGTACAATACCCGCCCAACCCCGACCGACGCGGAGCCCGCCGGTGTCCACCGACCGCTTCACCGAATACCTGAACCAGTTCGCCGCCGACCGCGCCCAGATGCTCGACCAGCTCCGCAAGGTCGTCGTCGGCCAGGGCGAGGTGATCGAACAGGTGCTTGCCGCCATCTTCACCCGCGGCCACTGCCTCCTCGTCGGCGTCCCCGGCCTCGCCAAGACGCTCATGGTCTCCAGCGTCAGCCAGATCCTCAGCACCACGTTCAAGCGCGTCCAGTTCACCCCCGACCTGATGCCGTCGGACATCACCGGCACCACCGTGCTCGACGAGAACGAGAACGGGAAGCGCGAGTTCCGCTTCGTCCGCGGGCCGATCTTCGCCAACGTCGTCCTCGCCGACGAGATCAACCGGACGCCGCCGAAGACGCAGGCGGCACTGCTCGAAGCCATGCAGGAGCGGCAAGTCACCGTGGGCCAGGAGACGATGAAGCTGCCGGAGCCGTTCTTCGTGATCGCCACGCAGAACCCGATCGAGCAGGAAGGCACGTACCCGCTGCCGGAGGCGCAGCTCGACCGGTTCATGTTCAACATCAAGGTGGACTACCCCAGCGCCGACGACGAGCGGCAGATCGTGGCCCGCAGCGCCCGCGACGACACGCCGGAGCTGACGAAGGTGCTGACGGCCGAGCGGATCATCGCGTGGCAGAAGCTGGTGCGGAAGATCGAGGTGCCGGGGTTCGTGATCGACTTCATCGTGAAGCTGGTGCGGGCGACGCGGCCGAAGGACCCGAGCGCGCCCGAGCTGGTGAAGCGGCTCGTGGACTGGGGCGCCGGGCCGCGCGCGGGTCAGTTCCTGGTGCGCGGCGGGCAGGCGTTCGCGGCGATGGACGGCCGCCCGAGCGTGGCCCTCGACGACGTGAAGAAGGCGGCGATTCCGGTGCTGCGGCACCGCGTCAGTGCCAACTTCCAGGCGCAGGCGGAAGGCAAGAACAGCGACGACATCGTGGCCGAGCTGCTCCGCGTGGTGAGCGACCCGGAGCCGCAGAAGTACCTGCCCCGCAAAGGCAAGTGAGGAGTGGGGAGTGAGGAGACAAGACACCCGTGTCTCTTGTCTCCTCACTCCCCACTCCTCACTTGCCGGCGAAGTACAGCCCGCCGAGCTGCCGGCGGAAGTGCGGGTCGCTGAACCGCCAGATGAACATCTCCACGAGGTAGTGGAACACGAACAGCCCGTCGAACACCGCCACCAGCGCCAGGTAGCCCGGCGGCACCGCCACGTCGAGCCGGCCCATCGCCGCCATCCCGGCGGCGCCGCACACCGTCACCAGCCCGGCGACGGCCACCACCGCGGCGTAGAACACCACCCGATTCGCCCGCAGCACCGCGAACATGCGGTCCACGCGCCACGCCGGGTCGAGCGGCGCCCGGAAGCAGCGCGGGGCCATCAGCACGTGGTACTCGACGTAGTGCACCGCCAGTGCTGCGATGTACAGCGGCAGGCTCACGGCGCCGATCAGGGCGCTGACCGCCTGCACCCCCAGGTACGCCAGCGCGAACCCCAGCCCGGCTGGCCGGTCGGCCGCGCGCCACGTCCGCACCAGCCCAACCGCCGCGAGCGCGAGCAGCCCCAGCGCCGTCAGCAGCGCCGCGGCCGCGATTCCTTGAAGCACGCCCAGCGGGAACACGGCGTCGGCCGGCGGCGGTCCGAAGTCGGCGACCGTGAGCCAACCCCCCGGCTGGAGCAGCGGGCACAGCCCGCCGGCCAGGAACGTCGTGAACAGCAGCAGCGTCAGCGCCAGGAACGCGCCGTTCTCGCACCGCTTCAGCCGGGCCGGGAAGCGCACGCCGGTGCGGCCCTTGAACATCTGCAACACGCCGAACGACTGGCGGTTGAAGTGAAAGAAGTCGAACAGCCGGACCGCCGCGAGGAAGCACAGGGCGAACACCGGGAACGCCGACCGCACCCCGAACGCGGCCACGAGGTCGAACGCCACGAACAGCGCGACCGGGGCGCCGAAGAACAGCAGCCGCCGCGGCCACGTCCCCCAGAAGTGGCGCAGGTTCGCCCCCTGCAGGTAGACGCTGATGGTGATGACGAAGTGCGTCATCCCGAACAGCCAGACGTAGCCCCACAGCAGCAGGTGGGTGGGCGCCGCGGCCGAGAGCACGACCATCGGCAGGGTGACGAGCCCGAACGCGGCGAGGATGAGGGCCGGCGGCAGCGGGCGCTCGAAGTACCCGGGCGCGGTCGGGCGGGCGGCGGGCAGGCGGGCCGGGGCGGCCGGCGCGGCGAGTGCGGGCATGGCGTTCCGGTGTGACCGCGGGGTTGAGGGCGGGTCCTCAACTTTAGGGCGCGATTCACGCCCGCGTCGGAATCACCAGTCGCCGACGCGCGCCCGGAGCTTCGCCACGGCGGCGTCGCGCCACCGCTGCACCGTGCGGACGCTGACCTGGAACAGGTTGGCGATGTCCGTCAGCGGCCAGTTCTGGTAGTAGATCAGGCCGATCACCTCGCGCTCGGCGGTCGGCAGCTCGGCCACCGCCTCGTGGAACGCCGCCGCCCGCTCCAGGTCGCCGTCGGCCACCGCCGGGTCGTGGGCGCCGTCGCCGACCGGCACGTCGGCCAGGTTCGTGCCCGCGCCCTGCGGGCCGAAGTAGCGCTTCACCAGGTCGAGGAGCTCGCGGCGGACCAGCTCGTTGGCCAGGGCGTAGAAGTGGTGCCGCGACTCCGGGCGGACCTCGCGCAGCGCCCGCAGCAGCCGGACCAGGCTGTTCTGCACCACGTCGTCGAGGCCGACGAACCGGTCCACCCGGCGGAACTTGCGGAACATGGCCGCGGCCAGCGCCTCGACCCGGGCGACGATCTTGCGGAACGTCGGCTCGGCGGCGTTGGGCCGCCCGGCCCGGAGCTCGGTCACCCAGAACCACAGCTCATCGGTGCTCAGCGTCGGCGGGTCGTCGGCGGCCATCGCACCAGCGTACCCGACGACCCCGGGGCGGGGAATGACCAAGGACCAATGACCCACCAATGACCAAGGAAGCCCCGGCTGTCCTCCTTGGTCATTGGTGGGTCATTGGTCCTTGGTCATTCCCGAAGTTCCATCGCCACCACGGTCACGTCGTCGCCGACGGGCTGCTTGCCGCAGAAGCGCTGGTAGTCGGCCATCAGCGCCGCCACCAGCGCGTCGGCCGGCTCCGCCGCGTGCGCGCGGAACTCGGCCGTCAGGCGGACGGCGTCGTACGTCTCGCCGATCTCGTTCCGCGCCTCGATCAGGCCGTCGGTGTAGAACAGCAGCCGGTCGCCCGGCTCCAGCCGCACCTCGCGCTCGCGGTACACCTCCTCCGGCATGATCCCCAGCAGGAACCCCTGCCCCGTCAGCGGCTTCACCTCGCCGGTGCGCGCCTCGTAGCGCAGCGGCGGCGGGTGGCCGGCCACGGCGTACGTGAACACCCGGGTGCGGCGGTCCAGCACGCCGTAGAACGCCGTCACGAACCGGTCGTCGGCCAGCGCCAGCAGCCGGGAGTTCATCGCCGCCAGCACCTCGCCGGGGTGCGGGGTGCGGGCCGCGGCGGCGGTGAACGCCGTCCGCGACAGGATCGCCACCATCATCGCCGCGATGCTGTGGCCGCTGGCGTCGGCGATGAGGACGCCGAGGTGGTCGGGGTCCGGCAGGGCGGTGTCGTAGTAGTCGCCGCCGAGGTGGTTCAGCGGCGCGTAGTGCGTGCCCCAGCGCAGCTCCGGCCAGTCGGGCGGTCGCGGCGGCAGCAGCAATCGCGTCTGGAACCGTGCCGCGGCACGAAGGTTGTACGTGAGCTCGGCGTCGCGGCCGAGCAGGTGCTCGTTCGCCTCGCGCATGGCGCGGGTGCGCTCCTCGACCACGCGGGTGAGGTACTCCTCGCGCCGCGACACCAGCACCCGCGGGGAAATCAGCCCAATTACCTTGCCGTTTTCGACGACGGGGAGGTGCCGGACGCGGAGGCGTTCTAGAGTAGCGAGGGCTTCCTCCCAGCCGACGTCGGGGCCGATCGTGTGCGGGTCGGCGGTCATCCACTCGGCCACGGGGAACGACTGCCACCCGGCGGGGGCGACGGCGACGCGGCGGAGGAGGTCGCGGTCGGTGAACACGCCGGCCGCCGAGCGGTCGGGGCGGACGACGACCAGGGCGCCGATGCGGTAGAGGTTCATCAGCCCGATCACCACGTCGAGCGGGGTGTCGGGGGCGACGGTGACGACCTCGGCGGTCATCACCTGGCGGACGGTCAGCGGCGGGCGCGTCATGAGGGGACGGATGAAGGGTGAATGATGAAGGACGGATCAAGACCCGGTGAAACGGGCCGCCGGGCCGGATGGGGTTTTGTATTCATCCGTCATCCTTCATAATTCATCCTTCCGAACCCGGGGGTACGTTGATGAGCGAACCGGTCCGCCAGTCCGCCGTCCTCGCCGTGTCCGACGACCGGGTGTGCCTGGTGACGGCGCGGAGCGGGCGGCGGTGGGTGATCCCGAAGGGGCAGATCGACCCGGGCCACACCGCCGGCGAGGCGGCACTGATCGAGGCGTGGGAGGAGGCCGGGCTGGTCGGGGCGCTCGACGCGGAGCCGGTCGGCAGTTACGTGTACGAGAAGCTCGGCCGGCCGCACCACGTCCTCGTCTACCGGATGACCGTGACCGCGGTCCACGACCGCTACCCCGAGGTGGCGTCCCGCCAGCGCGCCTGGGTGACGGCCGACGAGGCCATCGACCGGGTGGACGAGCCCGGCCTGCGCGACCTGCTGCGGCGCGTCTTCGAGGCGCCGCACCCGGACCAGCTCAGCGTGGGGTGAGTGTGCCTGGCGAGCGGCGCGGGTGCAGCCCGCCGGTGCGCCACCAATCACCTTCCGCGCCGCACCGGCGGGCTGACGCCGCGCCGCTCGCCAGGAGTCACGCGCCCTTCTCGATCCGCGGCAGGATCACCCGGTCCGCGTCGTCCTCGGTGCGGACCTCGGGCACGCCGCCGAACAGCTCCCACGACTCGGCCAGCTCCGCCGACGCCCCCGGAGCCAGCGTCGTCAGCTCGCCGACCGTCTCCATCTCCAGCATCTCTTGGTACGTGAACGTCTGGTAGCGGGTGCCGCGGTCCGGGTACACCGCCCCCTCGCGGTAGTCGAACCGCTTCACGAACAGCACGCCGCTGTTCAGGTACGCCACCCACCCCATCCGGTGCGCCAGCCCGATCTTCGTCGGCCCCTTGTTCACGTCCTGCCGCAGGAAGATGTACCTCTTCCCGAACGTCCAGCGGGTGTCGGCGAAGTCGAAGTACGGCCACAGGACCAGTTCCTGGTTCGGGCCGAAGTCGTCGGGGCTCTTGGCGTTCTTCGGGTGCTCGGGGTGCGGCGCCTTCGGCGGCAGTGGGATCACCTCGACGCCGCCCGGCGCCATCACCGTCGGCCCCCACGGCGCCAGCGTCGTCGGCGCCTTCCCGGTGTTCGTCACCTTCAGGAGCACGTCCACGCGGGTGCCCTTCGGGGCGAGCCGCAGCTCCATCGTCTTCTGGACGCCGTACTCCTCCTCCGGCGGCGCCACGATGCGGGCGCTGTGCGCGCCGATGGGCTCGGCTTTTACCGGCCGGTTGTCTGGGAAGTAGGTGCGCGTCAGGTCTTCGGGGGCGAGCCAGAAGCGGTGACCGCCGCGGATCTGCCACTCGGCCTCGCCGGCGCCGCCCATCTGCTCGGCGTAGTTCTTCATCACGTTGAACCCGCCCGGCAGCGAATAGCTGATCACGCGCGGGCCGAGGTCGAGCGTGGCAACGAGCTCCACGTCGCCGTTGGTGAGGCGGAGGTTGTTCTTCCAGCCGCGGTACTCGACGGTGTCCACCGGGACGGGCTCCGGGAGGTGCAGGAAGCCCGGGGACGGCCGTCCCCGGGCTTTCGGGGGTGGTTAGAACTCCGTTTCCCCGCGCGCGTTCGTTCCGCCCGGCGGCGGCGGCGCCGCGGGCTCCGCCGCTGCGGGCTCCGCCGCCGCCGCGGGCTTCGCCGCCGGTGCCGCCTCCGGCGCGGCCGCGGCCCCCGGCAGCTCCTTGCTCCCCACCAGCGTCAGGTTCAACCCGATCTGCACCTTCGCGGGGACGCCGTCGATGGTGATGTCGATCTTGTCGTTGAGGTACCAGCCGAGCGAGCCGGTGGAGAACTCCTTCCGCGGAACCTGGTACTCCTTGCCGTTGATCACGACGACCATCGGCTGGGCGTGGGTGCGGAACTGCTCGCGGGTGAGGGCGAGAACGGTCTTGGCGGCCTTGGCCATCCGGCGGGCCTCCGGGAGGGGGAAAACGAGCGGGCGGCCGGCATCTTATTCTGCCGGCCGCCCGCGGGTAGTGATCAGTTGTGAACTACTTCTTCGCGCGCATCAGCGCCCGCCGGCCGGCCAGGGCCAGGGCCGCGATGCCGCCCAGCAGCAGCCCGCCCGGTCCCGGCACCGGGTTCGGCGGCGGGCTGTCCTGCGGCGGCGGCGGTCCCGGGGGCGGCGGGTTCTGCGGCGGCGGCGGCGGGGGCGGCGAGTTAATCGGCGGCGGCGAGAACGGCGGCGGGGGCACGTTCGAGTTCGGCGGGGGCGGAGGCGGCGACTGGGTCGAGCTGCCCGGGGGCGACGCGATGAACCCGCCACCGCCGCCGCTGCCACCACCGACGCCGCCGCCGCCGAAGCCACCGACCGGGGCGCCAAAGCCGGCCCCGCCCACCGAGCCACCCAGCCCGGACCCGCCCCCACCGACGACGCCGCCGGCCAGGGCCGCGGTCGTGCGGAGGGCGTACTGGTCCTGGGCGATCACGCCGGCGGCGTTCGTGAGGCCGTTCATCCGCACCAGCTCGCGGCCGGCTAGGCCGGGCACCGAGTAGAACACCTCGTCGTTGCCGGTGAGCGACTTCAGCATGTCCTCGGCGACGGACACGAACGCCGGGGCCGGGTTGGCCGCGTCCGGGTAGTCGGACTGGAAGGTGCCGGTGCCGAGGCTGAACGGCCGGGCGGCGGCCTTCTCGCCCTGCGGCAGGTCCTTCTCGTAGGCCAGCTCCCACAGCGCGGCCTGGAAGGCGCGGGTGTTGTCGGGGCTCTGGAAGTTCACCGAGGTCAGGTAGTGCCGGCCGAACAGCTCGCGGATGTAGGTGCCGCGGAGCTTGGCCTCGGCGATGCCGGCCTCGGTGGCCGGAAGGCCGTACGCCAGCGGGTCTTCCGGCGACTGCACGTCGAACCGGTAGGTGTTGCCGGCGGTGACGCCGACGAGCGGCTCGGCGCAGAACGCGGTGAAGTTGCGGTCGAGGCCGGCGGCGGTGAGCCGGTCGGTGGGCACGTCCCAGCGGAGGGCGCCGACCGACTTGGTGTACGACTGCCCGTCCATCTTGAAGGAGAAGCTCCCCTTCGAGTGGAGCTCGGAGTAGTACGCCCACACGTCGCCGGCGGCCGGCTGCTGGGCGAGGGCGGGCGAGCCATCCAGGACGGCGACGACGCCGGCGGCGGCGGCGAACCGTCGGGCGCGAGACGAGCGGTTGGTGTTCTTGGGAGTCATGGCGACGGGTTCCCGCTGCGGGTGCCACGAGGCTGGTGGGCTGGCCGTCCGGGTAGGGGTCGGGCGGCCGGCATAGGGGTAGAGATTAGCTCGCCGGTCAACTGTTTAAAAGCCCGAAATCTGGAAGTTGGGGGGTTTTACGGCCGAACGTTCCGCCCCAGCCTGAAATCGGGAACACGTGTAAACCTCGGGTAACGGTTGTGACGGTTTTTCGGCCCGCCACACGAGCTCAAAACGGGGATATCGGCCGCGGCGGACGGCCGACGTGAGCCGACAGCCGGCCGTTTATTCGAGCCTGTCTGCTACAATGGGGGTTTGCCCCTCCGCGTCCGTCCCCGAGGCGGTACTTCGATGTCGGCTCCGTCGTCCCCGCGTCCGACCGGCGGGCGGCTGTCGCTCCCCCTGTGGCGGGAGCGCTACGCCGCCCCGCTGGCACCCACCACCCGCGCCGAAATGCTCGCCCGCGGCTGGGACGCCGTGGACGTAGTATTCGTGTCCGGCGACGCTTACGTCGATCACCCCAGCTTCGCCGCGGCGATTCTGCACCGCAGCCTGGAGGCGGCGGGGTTCCGCGTCGGCGTCGTGAGCCAGCCGCCTTGGCAGACGTGCGAGCCGTGGCGGGAGTTCGGCCGGCCGCGGCTGTTCTTCGCCGTCAGCGCCGGCAACATGGACTCGCTCATCAACCACTACACGGCGAACAAGAAGGTCCGCAACGACGACGCCTATTCGCCCGGCGGCCGGATCGGGCTGCGCCCGGACCGCGCGACGCTGGTGTACTGCCAGCGGGCGCGCGAGGCCTTCCCCGGGGTGCCGGTGATCGCCGGCGGCGTGGAGGCGAGTCTGCGGCGGCTCGCCCACTACGACTACTGGAGCGACACGGTGAAGCGCTCCATCGTGCTGGACAGCAAGGCCGACCTGGTCTGCTACGGGATGGGGGAGAAGACGATCGTGGAGGTGGCGCGCCGCCTCGCCGCCGGCGGCACGGTAAGGGAGCTGCGCGACCTGCGCGGCGTGACCTACGCGCTGGGCGCCAAAGAGAGCGACGAGCTGAAAGCCCGGGGACGGCCGTCCCCGGGCTTCGAGCAGGTTGAGACGTTGCCGAGTTACGAACAGGTCCGCGCCGACAAGCTCGCGTTCGCGGAAGCCACCCGCGTCATCCACACGAACACGAACCCGTTCAACGCCGTCACCCTCGTCCAGTTCCACGACCGGCAGGCCGTCGTCCAGACGCCGCCGGCGCTGCCGCTGTCGCAGGCGGAAATCGACGCCGCCTACGACCTGCCGTTCACGCGCCGGCCGCACCCGAGCTACACCGAGCCGATCCCCGCGCACGAGATGATCAAGGACTCGGTGACGATCATGCGCGGCTGCTTCGGCGGCTGCACGTTCTGCTCGATCACCGCCCACCAGGGCCGCATCATCCAGAGCCGCTCGCAAGAATCCATCCTCAAGGAGGTGGAGAAGCTGGCGGCCGACCCGGACTTCAAGGGGCACGTCTCGGACGTGGGCGGGGCGACGGCCAACATGTACCGGATGCGCTGCACGCGGCCGGACGTGGAGGCGAAGTGCAAGCGCCTCTCCTGCGTTCACCCCGGCATCTGCAAGCTTCTCGGCACCGACCACGGCCCGACGGTGGAGTTGTTGCGGAAGGTGCGGGAGGTGCCGGGGATCAAGAAGGTGTCGGTGTCGAGCGGCATCCGCATGGACCTGGCGCAGCTGTCGCCGGAGTACGTGCGGGAGCTGGCCGAGCACCACACCGGCGGCCGGCTGAAGGTCGCCCCGGAGCACGCGAGCCCGGCCGTGCTGGAGCTGATGAAGAAGCCGTCGATCGACAACTTCGACGTGTTCGCGGAGCAGTTCGTGGCGGCGAGCGCCGCGGCGGGGAAGCCGAAGCAGCAGATCATCCCCTACTTCATCGCCGGCCACCCGGGTTCGGACCTGGGGGAGATGATCGAGCTGGCGCTGTACCTGAAGCGGACGGGCTACCGGCCGGACCAGGTGCAGGACTTCATCCCGGCGCCGTTCGACATCGCCACATGTCTTTTCCACACTGGGATCGATCCCTTTACTAAGAAAGAAGTTACGGTCAAAAAAGGCCTCAAAGACCGGAAGATGCAGCGGGCCTTGATGCAGTTTTTCAAGCTGGATAACTACTTCACCGTCCGCGAGGCGCTGATCGAGGCGGGGCGTGCCGACCTGATCGGTGGGTGCGAAGGGCTGATCCCGGCCCAGCCACCGAAGGAGGCGATCGAGGCTCGTCGCAGGCAGGCCGCCCGAGCGGTGCAAGGGGACGACGACCACTACCACACCGTCGCCAACCCCGCGAAGGGCGAGAAACCCGGCGAGCGTGGCGCGGGACCGCCGAAGTCGACCGGATACCGGCCAGGTCGGAAGTCACAACTCAGGCGGCAGAGGAAGAAGGACGGTAGCGGCTCACCCCCGCAGCCGTAGCCGTAGTTGACGGGCCATTGATAGTCGGACGATCGAATGCCAAGTGGTCGTCCGGTCCGGCGTGTCCGATCGATGGGCGTACCCCGGCAGCGGTCGATGCGACCTACTCGCAAAGACCAGCACCTCGGAAACGCGCGCGAGACAATCTCCCGCAGCAATATGTAAAAATAGCAATTAGATAATAAAATTTGTTGGTTCGCCCGTTGCCTCGTATCCGAACGCGTAAATTGGGTAACCGTTCACGCCCCGGCGGGGGTGAGTGACGGCGGTGCCGCCCGGGTCCTGGCCGCCTGAACCGCGTTCATCAGGAAGCTCAGCACGTCCCGCCCCTGCTGACGGCAGGTCGCGACCACGGTCAGCACTCGCTCGGCGAACCGGCTCCCGGCACGTGCCACCCCCGCCGTCGAACGGACCTCGCCGTCGGACGCCGGTGGGTCGGGCAGACCGTCCCGCTACGCCGTTGTAGCGGCGCCAGTGGGATGTACAATCTCGGAGAAGCCTCTGTCGTGCGGTAATTTGTCTTACCTTTAACGAGTTTCAACGATCATGGCGACGCCGCCCGATCAGCTGCCCCCCGCCTTCCGCACGAAGGTGGCGGACGCCAAGGGCTTCTTCGAGCAGTGGGAGGCACTCGAGGGTCCGTTTCACGACCTACTCGGCCGATCGATCGGGTCGGCCGACCCCGCCCGAGACGCGGAGCGCGAGCGCATGGCGACCGAACTGCGAACCGCCTTCGACCGGCTGCTCAACAGCCTGTGGAAGCCGACGCTCGTGCTCGCCACCACGGGCACGACGAACAGTGGCAAGTCGGCCCTGGTCAACCTCATCTGCGGGGCGGAGATCATGCCCGTCCTCAACCAGGAGATGAGTGCCGGGGTGGTCACCATTCGGCACGGCCCGTCTCGCACCCTGATCGTCCACCCGACGCCCGGGGCGGTGTGGGAGTGCGGGACGTGGGCCGACCAGTCGGATGCGGACATCCGGGGGCGGTTGAAGGCCGTCATGCTCGCGTACCATGAGGCCGTGCGGTCGTCATCCGGCCGGGTCGCGGTGCCCGCCTTCCCGCGGTCCGAACTGGAGTACCCGACGTACGTCGGCGGCTCCCCCGACGTGCTCGGTCTGCCCGACGGGGCCGGGTTCCGCATCCTCGACCTGCCCGGCCTCAAGTACGTCGAAGATCACCTGAACGCGGCCGTCATTCGGGAGTCCCGCGACGCCCTCTGCCTGGTCACTTACAACAGCGACGAGTCCAACGAGCGGCTGCAAGCGCAACTGCTCGACCAAGTCGTTGCGCAGGTCAAGGAACTGGGCGGGTCGCCGGTTCGCATGCTGTTCGTCCTTAACCGCATCGACGCCGTCCACCGCGACCTGGATAGGGACGAGGACTGGAAGCCGCGGGAGGACGCCTTCGTGGAGCGGATCACCGGGCAGATCCGGGACCGGCTGATGACCGCACTGCCCGAATACGCTGACGAGATCCAGTCGCTCACCATGATCCGGTTGAGCACGCAACCGGCCCTGCTGGCCCACCTGATGCGCGGGACCCCCGGCCCGGATCGCACGTTCGCCGCCGCGCGGGCCGACGGCCGGTACAAGGACCTGATCCCCAAGGCGGCTCGCAAGGGGTTGCCCGGCGATGTCGACGACTACACCGACGAGCAGCTCGCCCGCGTCGCCAACGTCTTGTGGGAGACGTCGTACGGGGCGGCCCTGTTCGCCACCCTCCGCCGGCACGTCGGGCGAAACCTGCCCGAGTTGGTCATCCCGCCGGCCACCGACCTGTTCGCCGCCGAGGCGGCCGGCAAGGTCGTCGAATGGCTCGTTCAAACCGCGGCGGCCCAACTCAACGCGTCCGAGGAGGCGTACAAGAAAGAGTGCGCGCGGATCCAGGCCGTCCGCGGCCAGTTGAAGGACCTGTGCGAGCGGTGCGAGCGGGAGTTCCAGGCCCCATTCCAAGGCATCGCCCCGGCGGTGGACAAGATCACCCAGGCTCTCGACTCGCGGGCGGCCGACGACGTCATCGCGCGGTTGCAGGACGACCTGCGGTACGACAACCTGATCCGGCACGACCTGTTCACGTCCCTCGCCCGCCGGGGAGCCCTGAAGCGTAACACGCTGGCCGCCCTGCACACCTGGATGGATGAAGCGTCCAGTGCCGGGAGCGACGCCTTCGAGGGGGTGGCCGGCATCCTGCAAAGCCGGGCTGACATCCCTCTCGTTGGCCTGTCCCAACAGCACGTCCACAACCTGCACGTGGCCAGGGGGGAACTGCTCGCGGCCGGCTACACACCGGAGATGGCCCGCGCCAAGACGCCGACTCACCTGGAAGAGCGGGCCGGACAGTACCCCGGCCGCACCCGCAAGATCAACGAGGCCCTGAACGCACTCACCCGGCGGCTGGCGCCGTTGCTCGGGGAGGTCATGAGCACGGTCGCGAAGCGGGAGATGGAGCGGGTGTTCGCCACCCTCGACAAGCTGGTCGGCCAGTACTGGGCGTACGTCACCGAGGCGGCCCGCGACATCGCCCCGGACGTCGGGCTGGCCGTGCCGACGACGACCGTCGCCCGCATTGACTCGGGCTTCACGCCGACGTACCGGTTCCAGCCCGGGTTCAACGTCGTGCCCGTCACCCGGTCGGAGGACACGGGCCAGACGAAGTCCGTCGACACGGGCAAGCGGCGGGGCTGGTTCTCGACGATCTTCTACGGGCGTGTGGTCTACGAAGACAAGCCGGTCTACGAAGACCGGAAGTACGACACCGCAGACGTCCCGGGCATCGAAGCTCTGCTCGCGGGGTGGATTGACCAGCTCAAACTGCAGAACCTCGGACTCGTGCGGAGTTTCGTGGTCTGGCTGAACGAGCAAATCCGGGAGGCGTCGCGGGTCGTGGCCCGGAGCCAGCAGGAATTGCTCGACCGCTACCAGGCGAAGTTGGACGAGGCCCACGCGCGGGCGAAGCAGGTGCGGGACGAGACGATCGGGGAGTGGGAACCGTTCCTCGAGCGCGCCCGGGCACTGCAGGCGGCCCTCGACCGCATCCGCGCGCGGCCGGAGAAAGAGGGTGGCGCGTGAACGTGTCGACACTTCTCGGGAGCCGGTTCGACGCCCTCCTGAGCTTCTTGATCACCCAGGCCCCGAACGGTGGGGCGGAAAACTTACTAGGTGCCGCCATCCGCCACCTGACCCCGCACCGGGCGACTGACATCTGCCGCACGTTCAACGTCGGCGGTCGGGGGACGCTGCAAAGCGATCTGGATTGGGTTCGGAAGTCGGTCGGCCTGGATGCCGTCTGGATTAGTAATTGGCTGTTAAAGCCCGACTTCCGCGATCACGGACACGCCCAACACAAGAAATTGTCGTTGAAGGTCGCTCTGGCGGCGCTCGCCGTCATTGCGGCGTACGCCCTCCGCTCGGACGCACCGCCGCCCCCGCCCGCCCCGCGCCGCCAGCCGGCCGCGATCTGTTTGATCGTGCCGGCGGCCGCGATTTTGGACCTGGCATCGTCGGCCGCGGTTGCGCCGGACCGGCTGCTCCACCTGGTCGGGGCGGCCACGTACTTCCGCGCCGCCCCGCCGGACGCCGCGCTGGCGGAAGAAGGGCGGACAGAGTTGGCCAACGGGACGCCCGACCCCGACCAGGACGTGTACGTGCGAATAGATGTCGCTGACGGGGCGGACCTGTTCGTCGCCCCGACGCGGTACGCACTCAAGACGGCCCTGCTCGACGCCCCGCGTGCAGGCACCGTGGAGCGGGTAGCGGCCCTCATCCGGCACAGCGGCACCGGCTTCCTCATTCGCGCCTGACAACAGCAGCGAGGTCCCATGAACACGTGGTCGGAGGCGGCGGCGCACTACGTCGCGCGATTGGACAAGGTGCTAGCCGTCCGCCGGCGGGCACTCGACCTAGCGGCCCTGCCCCAGGCCGGGGTGCCGACTGCCACGACCGCACAACTCGAGGCCCTCGGCGGGCCGCTCGAGCGGCAGTACGAGCGGCTCCGCAAGAACGAGTTCCGCATCGCCGTCGTCGGGCTGGAGAACGCCGGGAAGAGCACTTTCGTGAACGCCTGGCTCGGCTGCGACCTGCTGCCCAACGAGTCACACCGGTGCACGTACACCACCACGCAGGTGTTCTCGGTCGGCGATGGCCAGGAGCAACGGCTGGAGGTCTCGGCCAAGTCCCGCGAGCAGTACGAGGGCATGATCCGCGACCTGGAGCGGCAGGCGGCGGCCGGCGGCGGCGAACTGGCCGCCAAGGCGCGAAACGACTTGGACACCATCCGCCGGCACCGGGCGAGCATCGAGGAGGTTCTCCGCCAGGGCGAAGTGCGGCGGGCGTTCACCCACCTTCAGGACGTCGCTTCGGAGCTCCGCCGGTACGTGGCCGACGAGCGGTACGCGTACGGGGTTCTGGAGGTCCGGCTGTACACGACCGCCCTGGCGGCCGTCGACGGGGTGGCCTTCTACGACGTCCCCGGCCTCAACTCCGGTCTGACCATCCACGAAACCCAGGCCGAGCAGATGCTGGCCGACTGCGACGCCGTCATCCTCGTCCAACGAGTCGGCAACCCCAGCATCGAGGGGAGTGAGCAGAAACTGATCCGGTTCGTGCAAGAGGGCGACGAGCGGGTGAAGGTGGCCGACAAGCTGTTCGTCTTCCTCGGCCGGGCCGACCAGGAGGGGACGCCGGCCATCTTGCAGGAGAATCGCGCGAAGGCGGTCGACGAATGGCAGCGGCGGGGGCAACTGCCCGAGGACCGCGTCGTCGTCGGGTCGGCAGCCGCCTACCTCGTCCTTCGCGGCGTCGCCGGCGGGCACCTCGGCAAGGCCCTCGACCCGGCCGAGGTTGGCCGGAAGATGGCCCTCCTGACCGGGGCGACCGACGACGCGGCAGTCCTGGAGGCGACCGGCGTCGACGCCATCAAGCGCCGCATCGATCGCTACCTGCAGACCGAACGGGTCGACGTGCTCCGGCGGCGGTGCGACGACCCCATCCGCGAAACCGTGGCGGCCGCGCAGGCCGCCTACGACCACGTCCGAAAGACGTTTTCGGAAGACCCGGCCGAGGCCCAGCGGCAACTCGACGCCGACCGCCGCATCCACTTCCAGCGGTGGTGGGAGGGCGAGTGGACCGAGATTTCGGCCCGCCTCAGCAACTACTTTCGCGGCCGCGCGGTCCGGCAAGCCGACCAGAAAGCCGATCCGTTCCGGGAGCGGTACGCAGGGCTCATCTCGGCGCTCGTCGCGAACCTGCCGTCGCGGACCGCGGCGGCCCGCGACCGGTTGTTCGACAGCTGTTCGCACCCGGTGTTCAAGCCGTCGGAGGCCAACCATGGGTGGCGGACGCGGTTGTACCAGGAGGTCATGGACCTGATCGACCGGGCGTCGGGGGAACTCGCGGCCGAACTCAAGGCCGACGCCGGCGAACTGGTCGAGTTCCTGCAAAACGAACTGCTGTACGGGAGCGCGTCCGTCGGCCGGATCCTGGTCGGCGACGACCGGGACTTCCTGTCCTTGCTGCAAGGGAAGCTGCAGACCCTCTTCCTGCGGTTCGCCCGGCCGGTTGTAGAGGCACTCGTCCGGCTACCGGTGGCCGACCCGGCGCGGCGGGAGTTGCTCGCCCGTCTCGGGCCGGACATCGCCCTGCTCGACGCGTACTACGACGGCGACGAGCCGGCATACCGTCAGTTGAAGACGTATGCCAAGTACGGCCGCGACTTGCTCATCCACGTCACCCTCCGCCAGGAGTTACTCGGGGCCACCACCGCCCGCTCGGACCTGATCGACCAGCCCGACCCTGCCCACCTGCCCCGCCGGGCCGAAACCCGTGACGAGGTGGTGGACGAGGTCGAAGACGACCTTACCGCCCTTGAGGTGTACTTGACGCGGGCGGTGTTCGCGGCCGCCGGGTTCCGTGCCTTTCGCGAGCAGGAGTTGGAGCGGTTGCGAAGTAGCTTCCTCGCGGAAAAGGCAGCCTGGGGCGGGGTCGCTCAGAATGAAGACTTGGCGGGCAATCCACGGTTGCGGGACCGCCTGCCATCTGCGCTACGCACCACCGACAATGACGTGGAAGTCTGTGATAGGCTCCGGCAGTTGCGGATCAGCCTCGATTCCACGCGATAACCGAAGGTACTTCCCTGTGAGTGGATTAACCGGCGATCTTGTCAGGATACACCGGGGCCATAGTTGGAGGCGTTTGTGGCACACGTGCAAGCACCTTCATGTGTGTCACTTTAGACATCACCACATGTCTTTTCCACACTGGTCTGGATCCGTTTACCAAGAAAGAGGTTACGGTAAAAAAGGGCCTGAAAGATCGGAAAATGCAGCGGGCTCTGATGCAGTTTTTCAAGCCGGAGAACTACTTCACGGTGCGGGAAGCTCTGATCGAGGCCGGAAGAGCCAACCTGATCGGGGGGGTGCGACGGGCTGATCCCGGCCCAGCCACCGAAGGAGGCGATTGAGGCCCGTCGCAGGCAGGCCGCCCGAGCAGTGCAAGGGGACGACGACCACTACCACACGGTTGCGAACCCGGCGAAGGGTGAGACGCCGGGCGAACGGGGTGCGGAGCCGCCGAAGAAGGGCTACCGTCCCGATCAGAAGTCTGCGGGGCGGCGGGATGGGAAGAAAAAGCCGAAGGGCAATCCCGGCTTACGCCCGGGAGCTTAACCAAGCCTCCACGGCGCGGGCAGACACCTCCGGCCCGTCGATCGGGTTCAGGGAAAGGTAAAGGTGGGTGGGGTTGCAGCAGAGCCGGTTTCCGCACCGTTGCTTGACGAACAGCCCCTCCGGGATCGTGCCGTGAGCAAGCTCCCATGCGGCGCGATGGGCGTAGGCGGGATTATTGCCCTGCCCCATTGATATGCGTCCGTACCCGGCGGCTCCCGGCGTCTGTTCCCAGAGCCAGCACTCGTCCGGGCCTGCTTTCGCCACCGCCGCCTCGAACCGTTTCCGAAGAGTCATCTTCGA
>Ga0190275_10001420_pt1 | contig 17813 bp, 14 predicted proteins | sample Popmic550T_FD_133745 | JGI IMG/M metagenome (GOLD analysis project Ga0190275, IMG submission 133745) | Populus adjacent soil microbial communities from riparian zone of Yellowstone River, Montana, USA - 550 T | ecosystem: Environmental > Terrestrial > Soil > Riparian zone > Trees stand | place...
CTCCAGGGCCGCCAGTCGATCGTCGAGCTGGACCACGGCTCGGGTGAGGTAGGGAACGAATCCGACCTGGTCCACGGTCAGAACGTCGTCGAGGTCGCCCAGCGTGCCCATGGACCCGGCCATGTCGGGCTGGACGCGCCGCACTTCCTGGGCGATGAAGCCGGAATGGCGCCGCTCGCCCATGGCCAGCAGCTCGCGTCCGTAGTCGTTGGCGTAGAAGTGCACCGGCCGCAGATTGCGCAGAACTGCCAGGGCGTCGTCGATGGTGACCACGTCGCGCTTCAAGCGCTCGTCGGATGTGTTCCAGCTGGTCGAGTAGACGCCGGGCGTGGTGAATGTGGCCAGACTGTTGCCCTGCCGGTAGCGGATCGAATTGCCCGTCGTCAGCGCGACCTCGTCGGGGGTGCCCGTCTGCTGGAAGTAGTTGTCAGCGTCGGGGAACTGGAAACGCTCGGCGCTCACGGTGAAGCCCACGGCCACCAGGCCGCCGCTCAGCGTGCCGCCGGCGAGGGGCAGGAACGACCCGTGCGTGTGGCCCACCACGTCATAGACGCCGCTGTGATTGTGGGCGGCCGCGGCGAACGCGGCCGCGTCGTTGCCGTCCAACAGGTCGGCGTTGAGGGTTGAGGCCGGGCCGTCGTTCACGTCCGTCCAGATTTTGCTCACGGTGCCGCCGTGGGTGATGTAGTAGAGCTGGCCAGATAGCAGGTACAGCGCCGCGGCGTCGCCCGGCCGGTGGAAACTCAGCGCGGGGACGGTCGATCCGCCCGCCGGGCCGTACAGCTGGATGTTGGCCGCGGCGTACAGCGACGCATTGACCGCGGCTTCCTTCTGGATGGTCAGGCTGCCCGTCATGGTGTCGCCGACGCGGCTCACCTTCTGGACGGTCATGTGTACGTCCTGGACGTTGCCGTTCGCGATATGGGTCTGGGTGATGTTGCCGGCGATGATCTGGGCGCTGCCGACGCTCCCAGCGGCCATCATGGCCTGGGTGATCTTGGCCCAGGCAGATAGCGATGTGGACGTGCTGGCGATCACGTAGTCCGCCGCGGGCGGGTCGCCGTTGCCGGTCAGCCCGCGCAGCCACGCCTCGTTGTCCCGAACGTGGGCATTCATATTGGCGGCCGTGACCGTCTCGCCGACCAGCCAGGTCTTGGGGGATGTCCAGGCCATCGGCTAGTCCTCCACCTTCTGGGGCGGGGTCCACTCGACGGGCTCGGGATGGACGCCGACCAGCGTCTGCCCGCCGCCGCCGGCCGGGCTGGGGATGACGACGACCGGCGTGTCGAGCTGGACCTGGCCCAGGTCGCGGTCCAGGACGATGTCCGCCTGGGCCGCCTGGATCGGCACCAGCTCGGCCTCGTGCTCGCCGTTCTGGGCTTTCAGGTCCTGCAGCGTCTCAGACGGCCGCCAGTGGCGGAACTGGTCCGCGGGGCGTACCAGTAGGGCCCGCTCGATCTCGACCCAGTTCTGGGGCCAGGAAACATGCAACCAGCGCTGTCCGTGCGGTCGGGGGCACTCGACGTTGGCGCAGTAGAACCGCTGGTCGGTGAAGCTGGCGCGCTGGGCGCTCGGGCAACTCGGGCAGCGGACCATCCATATCCCGTGCTCGATCTCGGCCGGCAGGGGGGCCACGTCGTCGGCGTTCTCAGTGGGCCAGGCGATCGTTGCCGGGTCGCTGTGCTGGACCAGCTGCGTCTCGGCGACCGAGGTCCCCGGGATGGCCGCGGTGTAATCCTCGAGAGTCTTGAGCGCTGGACGGTCTGGCATTGGTGGGCTCCCTCAGTAGCTCAGAACGGCGGTCCCTGCCGGGTCGCCCTGGAATGCGCCCAGCTGGGCGTTGGTCAGGCTGTCAAGTTGGAACAGGGCCTGGATGTCGGGCTGGCCCAGGCTGTAGTCCGTCGTCCAGTGGCCGCGGGTCACGTCGATGTTGATCCCCTGGATGGCCACGGTCAGCTCGATAACAGGGCCGACGCCGGTCGTGTCGGGTGGGCGCCGCCGGACGGTCACGGCCGTCGATAGGTCCATGCCCAGGACAACCGGCCAGAGCGCCTCGGGGTCCAGCAGCGGATTGACCCGCATGGTCGGGAATCGGAATACGGGCTGCTTGCGCTTGGCCAGGTGGTACTGGGCGGCCGCCAGAACCTCGGCGTTGCTGGTGATCAGCATGCCCGTCTTTGACAGGGTCCGCTGCAGGTACTGGGCGATGCTGGTGGCGTCGGTGACCGACTGCTCCGCGCCGCCGGCGCGGGTCAGCTTGACGTCGTTCCATATCTGCTCGTCGCCGTACTCGAACCCCAGCGCTTCATAGGGCAGCTCGCCGTCGGCGTCGCCAAACACGCCGCCGCCCGTGGCGCCGATCAGCGACGGGGTCAGGCGGTCGAGGAAAATCAGGACGCCATCGCCGCGGACAAAGAATTGGCCGTTCTCGGCTTCCTCGACGGCCTGGATGTGCTCCAGGGCGGGCACCTTGTCGAGGGTAACGTCCAGGACGTTTGATTGGCCGACATTCAGCATCTGGTCCGTGGTTGGCCAGCCCATCAGCGACAGGATATTGGCGATACGCACGTCCGACCGCTGAATGGCCAGCGACACGCTGCCCCCAGAGTCGCCGATCTTGCGCAGGGCGAGCACCTTGAATGCGTCCGTCAGCTGGACCTCGACCGTCCCGTCCGTCCCGTGCTCGTCCCAGGATGGCGGCCAGCGCTCGACGTAGCCCGAGAACAACGGGTAGGTGGTGTAGCCCCAGCGGCCGACAATCCGGAAACGCCGCATGGGGCGGACGTTGGGGTAGAACGGCGACGCGGTGTTGCTCGGGTCCAGGGCTCGGTCGCGGTTGTCCAGGACGACGCCCGCGGTCCCGGCCTCGTAGCGGGACAGCTCCGTCGATCGGCCGCGACGGATCCACATGCTGCGCAATCGTTCGGTGAGGTCGATCCAGGTCGGGGCGTCCGCGGGATTCGTGGCGAAGGCGCACTGCACTTCGATCCTGGGCCAGTTGTTGACGGTGGCGAACTTGGCCGCGCCGCCGTACTGGCGGCCCGTATGGGCATAGACCGACCGCCCCCACGTGCTCGGGTTGACGGTGACCAGCCTATTCGTGGCGCCGCGGTAGACGGTGTCCACCGGCGCCCTGGTCGCCAGGTACTCCATCAGGCCGAATCGTTCCATCTGGTCAAGCTGGCGATTGATGAACCCGACGTCTTTCAGGTAGCCATTGGGCCGCGGGCCGATACGAAACGCATCGTTGGGCAGGCTTCCCGGGACGTTGCCCTGGACGGCTTCCTGGCCGTCAATGCTCCAGGTTAAGTCGCCCGCCGCCGATCGTGAGATGACGACCGCGTGCCAGTAGAGGTGGCGCCAGTTGTCATAGACCGGCAGCGGGCAGGTGGCCGTGACGAGCGACCTGGAGAACATCAGGGTTTCGTCCTGGATCGACACCAGGCCGTCACTGTTGGCCGGGTTCAACATGACCAGGTCGCAGCTCACGTTGTACGTCAGCCCTGGCGTCCAGGGAATGCTGTGACTCGTCGGTAATCGCAGCAGGAACCACACGCTGAATGCGCCGGTGCCGATGCCGTGGCTAATGCTGGCCGTGTTGAGCTGGCGGGTGAAGCTGTTGTCGTCGAACTCCACAGCCGGCCCGTTGCCGTACTGGTTGGTGCGGTATTTGGCGCGCAGAATGTCAGCGCCGCCGCCGGTGGCTGTGCGGCCGTTGCCGCTCCCATCAGCCCAGGGCGTGACGAACGTGCCGTCGGCCTGGGCGATGGATTCAGCCTGGTAGTAGCAGAGCGCTCCCAGGGCGGCCAGCGAGACGAATGGGCCTGCCACTCAGTAGCCCGCCCGCTTCACCAGGGCCAACACGACCTTGGACAGAATCCGCAGCTCGTCGTCCATGACGCGCACGTGCTCCCGAATCTCGGCCGCGGTGGCGTTGGCGGCCGGCTTGGTCGTGGCCAGGTAGGCGCGGATCGCGGTGACGGCCTGGGCCGCGCGGGTGTCGATGTCCTCAGCGTCGGCCCCGTAGTTGGCCTTCGCTGGGGGCGGGGGTGGAGCGGGGTTGGCGTGCGCCTCGACCGCGGCTTCCAGGGCCGCGTCGTCGGTGTCGTCCGGGACTTCCAGCACGACCTCGTCGGCCGCGCTCGACAGGGTGAACCGGGCGCGCAGGACGGTCCCAGGGACGCCGGGCAACGTGTCGCCGACGTCGATGGGGGCCAGCTCGGGGAAGGCGGCCACCAGCTCCTGGTACAGGACCGCGGCATTGTGCGGCTTCGGGTAGCGTCGAATTTTCACGTGTAGCCTCCCAGGAACACGGCCGTGAATCGCCCGGCGTTGGCGCCCTTGCCGACCGAGACGGACCCGCCCGAATCCTGGTAGACGTAGGCGGTCGCCACCGTTCCAGCGCCCACTCGGACGGCCGGGGTCACGCATTGCACGATGTTGGACGCGGCGAGATTGGCCGGCATGCTGACGTAGCCGATATAGCCGCCGATCGCGTTGTTGGTAATCATCATGTGGCGGGTGCCGGTCACGCCGGCGTCCCACTGCACCTGGGCGTGAAAGACGTAAATCCCCGACACCGGCATCGTGATGACCGAACCCGACCCGGTGTGCATGCCCTGGGGGTCGCTCAGCTCGGTATCCCAGGTAAGCGCCGTGACGGCATTGTTGGGGATCGACTGCCCGCCCGTGTCCTGCAGGTCGCACAGGTAGGTCTGCTGCATGGCGACGATCGCCGCGGCCAGGTCGTCATGGTGCCGGCTGACCGGGTTCAGCTCGACGATGCTGCCCGCGGGCCACGCCTTAGCCGTCGATCCCACGCCGCGGGTCACTCCGGCGAACTGCCCGGCCGGGGTGCTGGTGTAGGTGACGATCTCCGGCAGGATCAGGGAGTCTGGGTCTGCGTCGCGGATGACCGCGAACCCGCGGGCGTTCCAGCCGCTGACCGAGTTCACGGGCAGGACCGTCGCGGAGCTGGAGACGGCCGACAGCAACTGCGTCGCCAGCAGGTCCGTGACCGGCTGGAAGCCAAACGGATCGGCCCCGGTGTGGCTGTCCTTGGCCGCCGGGAACTTGGTTTGTCCAGCCACTAGGTCAGGCCTCCCATCCGATACAGGGCAAACCGCCCTGCGTTTTGTACTTTCGTGATCGTGCGGGCGCCCCCCGAATTCTGGTAAACGCCGAATCTCCAGGTGACCCCGGCCGCGCACCGGATGGGCGCGGTGATGACCTGGACGGTGCGGCTGGCCGCGACGGCCGCGCTCGAAATGTACTTGTAGCCCGCGTAGACGGCGGGCGGGTGGGGCGACACGCCGATGAAGTGCCACCGGGCGCCCACCGTGTTGCTGTCCCACTGCAGCTGGCCCAACGCCCGATAGATGCCTGGCTGGACGACGGTGATGTCCGCGGAGCTGCCCGTGTGCATGGCCTGGGCGTCGGATTGCTCGGTGTCCCAGGTCAGGTTGGTTAGTGTGATGTCGGGGATCGACTGCGTGGTCGTGTCGTACAGGTCACACACGGCCGTCTGCTGCATGGCGACGATCGCCGCGGCCAGGTCGTTGTGGTGACGGCTTACCGGGTTCAGCTCGACGATGCTGCCCGCGGGCCATTCCTTGGCGACCGTCCCCACGCCGCGGGTCACGCCCGCCAGCTGCTGGGTGGGCGTGCTGGTGTAGGTGACGATCTCCGGCAGGGCTAGCGAATCCGGATTGGCCGAACGGATGATCGCAAACCCGCGGGCGTTCCAGCCGCTGGTGGACGTGATGGGCAGCGTCGTCGCCATGGCCGAGACGCCCGACAGCAGCGTCGTTGCCAGCAGGTCGGTGATCGGCTGGAACCCGAACGGGTCGGCCCCGGTGTGGCTGTCCTTGGCCGTCGGGTAGTAGGTCGTTCCGGGCATCTAGTTCAAGCCTCCGACGACGTTGCGGGTCTGGGTTTTCAGGAGGCCCGCGCGGACGGATGCGACCAGGTCACGCTCGGTGCTCACGCTGCCCTCGACGACGACCGTGATGTGGTACGTGTCGCCGCCGCCGCCAGCTCGGGCCAGCATGCGGCCCTGGGCGTAGGGGGCGATGTAGCCGTCGTCGGGCGGGATGAACAACTCGGGCCCGCGCTCGCCGACCAGCAGCAGGTCGCCCGCGCCGACGGGTCCGCCCAGCGCCTTCTTTTTCTTTTTCTTCTTCTTGTCGTTGGACTGCTCGACGGCCTGCTGAACCTGTTGCGGGGCGTCGTCCGGCACCAGGCCCGCCGCGGTGATCTGCTGATTGATCGCGGTGACGATCCCCAGCAGCGCCTGCATCGTCGCCTGCTGCGCCTGGAGGCCCGCCAGCTGGCGGTCGATCGCGTCGAGCCCCTTGCTTTGCAGCGCCAGCTTGTCCTGGAGATAGATGAGGTCCTTCTGGGCGCCGATCGACTGCAGGTCCAGGGTGTTTTGCAGGGTCGTCTGCTGGTCCTGGAGCGCCTGGCGGGCTTCGGTAATCGGCCCCAGTAGCTCAGCCTCGCGCAGGGCCTTGTTGGCGTCGATCAGGCCCTGTTGCGCCTGCAGGATGGCCGTCTGGGCGTCCATCGCCTCGCGCTCGGCTGTGATGGGCCCCATGACCGTCTGCTCGCGGATGACGCGCTGCGCCTCCAGGACGGCTCGGGCCGCGTCGAGGGGCACCAGCTGGTCGGCCAGCGCCTGGGTGGCGTCCTCGATCTGGGTCTGCTGCTGGAAGCGCAGCTCCTCCAGGTCCACCTGCCGTTTGCGCGAGTCGGCGTCGGCGATATCGCCCTGCAGCTGTTGGAGCTGGGCGATTTCGTCCATGTCCGTCCCCTGCTCCTCCAGGGTCCGCAGCTTGTCCCGGAGCAGGTTGGCCGAGTACTGCTGGGCGACCTGCTCGTCTACCGTCCCCTGGAAGCCAGCTTTCTCGAGATCGCGAATCTGGCGCTGCAGGGTCAGCGCTTCCAGGGATACGCGGTTGCGGGACGTTTCCTGGTCGATGGCCGCCTTCTGGATGTCGGGCGCCTCGCGCTGGGCCGCGGCGATCTCTTTCTCGATCGTGCGCAGCTGGGCCCGCGGGCCGATCATCTGCTGGTCGAACATCGCCTGCTTGAGACGCTGCTGGGCGATCTGCTTGTCCAGCTCGACCATTGGCGCCGTCTCGGCCTGGAGCTGGGCCCTGGCCGCGGCCTCGCGCACGGTCAGCTGGGCCGACTCGACCTGGCTTTGTTGGATCTGCTTCTGGAGCGCCAGCTGGGGTGGGAACTCGGCGCGCAGCTGGGCCCTGGCGACGATCTCCTGATTGCTCAGCGCCAGGTCCTGGGCCCGCAGGTCGACGCCCTTGACCTGGTCAGCGACGGTGCCCTTCTGGAGGGCTTCCAGGCGCTTCTGGGCGTCGGTGATGGCGTTCTGCAGGGGGAGCAGGTCGCGGGCGGCCTGGGCCTGCTCGTACTTGAGCTTGGCTATCTCTTTGTCGTTGTCGCGGATCCCGTTGATGATCGGGAACACGCGCTTGTAGGCGGCCTCCAGCTCGGAGAATGCCCGCCGGGCTTCCTCCGTCCCCATGCTGTTGATATCGGCCATCATTTTCTTGGCCGACTCGGCGGCTCCCTGCAGCTCGGCGGGGATCTTGCTCGGCTTCGATGTGGACTGGGCGACGGGCTCGGGCTCGTTCTTCTTCTTCTTGCTGCCCTTGGCGAACTCCCAGTGCTTCGACGCCTCTGACAGCGGCAGGATGACCTCGGGGCCCGCCTCGCCCATCAGGTAGCGATCGCCGGTGCGCTGGCCCACGCCCAGGATCGGCTCGCGGATGACGCCGCCCTGGGCGAACGCCGTGAACCCCAGTGTTTTCGTGTTGACCGACGATTTCTTGTCGTCGTCGTCGTCGTCCTTGCCGCCGCCGGCCGATCGGGCCGCCGACAGGGCCTTCTTGACGACCGCGGCCGCAGCGCTGGCGATCTTGGCCGCGCCCGCCTCCACGACCTCCCGAATACCGTCGATGATGGCGTTGCCGACGGCCGCGGCCGCCTCCCTGGCAGGCTCAGCCGATGCGGAAACGGCAGATACTATCTGCGCCATGCCGCCCTGGGTGATGGCCACGGCCTGGTTGAGGCTTTCCTGGGTGACTCCCAGGACCTCGCCCCACGTGGTCGTGGTCGAGGGGACCAGCCCGGCCTGGGTTTCCTCGGTCGCCTTCACGGCCAGCTGGTTCTTGCTGTAGGCCTCGAGCAGATTCAGGAACTGGCGTCGGACGGCGTCGGTGACCTGGCCGCCCTGCTGGACCTCGTCGTACAGCGCCCGGAACTCGGGCGACACGTCGGCGACGGACAGCATGACCTGGGACAGCGCCTGGTCGGCCGTGGTCAGGCCATCGGCCAGCTGGCGCATGGGCACCGTGGTCACGCCGGCATTGGCCGCCATGGTGACCAGGGTGCGGCTCAGCTCGTCGCCAGCGATCGAACCAGCGCTCGTCTGCTGGATCAGCGGGGCGATGTTCTGGCCCATCTGCAGGACGGCCTGGCCCGCCACGCCGGTCGCGTTGGCCAGCCCCTGCAGGACCAGGTTGCCCAGATTGTTCCCGGAGATGCCCAGCTCCTGGACCTGCTGGTCGAGGGCCGCAAACGCGGGGTTGGACGCGGCCAGGGTGGCCATGACCTTGTCCATGGCCGAGTCGATCCCGATGGTGCCGTCCTCTAGCAGCTGGAGGGGGCCCGCGGTCACGCCCGACTGGGCGGCCAGCTCGACCAGCTTGCGCTTGAGGCCGTCCATGTCCGTAACGCCGTTGGCGACGTCGTTGAACAGAGGCCCGATCGCGCCGGCCATCTTCTGGACCGCGTCGCCCGTGGCGAACCCGGCCGCCGGGACCTCCGCGGACAGCAGCTGCTGCATCGCCTGCAGCGCGGGGTCCACCTGCTGGACCGCCACGTCGGCCAGCCCGCCGAACCCGCCCATCAGCTCCGACAGGATCGGCCCGACGCTGGCGCCCGCGGTGCGCACTTCGTCCAGGAGGGTGATGGTCGCCTGCAGCCCCTCGCCCTTGCTGGCGATTTCCTGCAGGGTCATGACCTCCTTGCCGCCGAACGCCATGCCAGAGCCGCCCACGTTCAAGCCACCGGCCGCGGTGCCCCCGGTGGCGGTGTAGTAGTGCCTGGGCGTGGAGATGGCCACAGGGCGGCCCTGGGCCAGCTGTGCGTCGATCTCGCCGCCCGTCGGGCTCCAGTCCATGTCCGTCTTGAGGCCCAGGGCGCTCGTCAGCTTCTGGAAGTTGGCCGGCCCGCCCATGCCGGCGAGGGACCAGCCCGACTGCCGGGCCAGCTGCATCGCCTCCTGGTGGTTCGGGAATCGCCCGACGGCATTGGCGAAGGTGATCGCCGCCGCGGGCCCGCACGCCGCGGCCGCGTCCTCGGCACTCAGCCCGACGAGGTCCTTCTGGTTGATCGCGCGAAGTGGCGCCGCGGCGACGCGCTGGACCTGCTGGCCCGTGTTGCCCTGCTGGCTGCCGATGGCCGCGACGACCTGGTCGTAAGCGGTGCCGTAGCGGTGCTTGTAGGCGGGGTCGGATACCTCGGCCTTGCTGCCCCACTCCATGGCCAGGTCGCGGCCCGTGAGGCCCTTCGCGGCCAGCTGCTGGAACAGGGGGGCGTGCTGGCCCAGGAACTTCCGCGTTGAGAACGCGGGGTCCTGGAGCAGGTGCTGGGGAATCCCAGTGCCCTGGCCCCCTCGAGTGTTGTGCTGCCAGAGCCCGAACGATGCTTCCTTGGCGTCCACCTTGGCCGCCATGGTGTTCAGCTCAGACTCGGCCTTCGATGTGGCGACGGCCACCAGGGGATCGATGCCCGTGTCGATCGCCGTTTTGACGATGACGCCGATGGCCTTGGCCACTTCCAGGTTGCCATTGGCCAGGCCCGCGGCCAGCTGCTGGGCCAGGAACTCGCCCTCGCTGTAGGCCATGGACCCAGGACTGCCAGGGCCGCGCTCGCTGCTGGCCTGGAATCCCTCTTTGACCGCTCGGGACAGGGCGTTGTCGGGGAAACTCGACGTGGCCCGCCGCTGCAGGCCATTGGCCGCGACCGACTCGGCCGCGGCTGCATTGGCCACGCCCGCCTGGCCCAGGCCCGCCAGCCCGCCGCCAATGCCATTGACAACGCTCTCGGCGATCCCCTCGGGGACGTTGAGCGCTCGCAGCGAGCCCTTGACGGCCTCGCGCAGGACGAACGTCAGGGCGGCGTCGATCTCGCCGCGTTTCTCTTTCAGGCCCGCAGCGATGCCCGTTATCAGGCCGCCGCCGATCGCCGCCATGCCCGGCAGCCCCTCGGCTTCCAGCCACTCGCCGAACCGCTTGACTATCGCGGCGCCGGCCGCGCCCGCCCAGGTCACAAACTCGACCGTCCAGACGGCGATGGCCTTGCCGATGGTGGGCGCCTGGTCTTTCAGGTACTGCATCACCGGCTCTAGTTGCCGGCCCAGCTCGTTCATCAGCTCGGCCAGGGCTGGCCCGACCCAGTCTTTGAACTGGACACCCCACGCCTGCAGCTGGGCCAGGATGCCGGGCGACTGCTCGCCGATCCAGGCGAACAGGCTGGCACCCATCTGCTGCAGGACCGGCTGGATGGCGGGCCACCAGGCTTGAATGGTGGGAATCAACCCCTCGTTCTGGACCTGGGTAAAGGCGGCCGATACTCGGGTGCCCAGGTCGGGCACCTGGGCCTGGACGCCCGCGCCGATCTCCTTGCCGATCAGGCTCCCGACCACGGCCCCCATCGGGCCGAACGTCAGCAGGCCCAGCGCGGATCCGATCGCGGACCCGGCCAGCTGGCCGAAGTTGGCCTGGGTCCACTGGGCGAACCCCTGCTGCAGGTTTTCGCTCAGCCGCTGCCCGCGCTCTTTGAACTCGGCCTCGATATCGTTCTGGACGCCCTCGATCGCCTCTTTGACGATCCGGTTCGGGTCCTTCGTGCCGCCAGCTCCAGGGCCGCCCGCGGCGCCTTCCTTCTCGGCCGCCTGGGCTTCCTTGATCGCCGACGCGGCGTCCTTCGCGGTCGAGGCGATGTCCTGCCACTGGCTGCGCAGCGTGGCCAGCAGGTCGCCCTGCCGGCCGAGTGCGTCAGCCTGGGCCTGCAGGGGCTCCAGCTGGGCTTCTTGTTCCTGCTTGAGCGCCGCGGCCAGCTGCTCTAGCGGGATGGCCATTATTTCGCGTGAAATACGCGCCTGCTCGTCGAGGGCGCGGACCACGTCGAACTCGATCTTGGCCCGCTCGCGCGGGATGCCCGCCAGCTCGGCCTGGATTTTCAGCTGGTCCTGCTGGGCTCGGGATTGCTCGGCGGCCACCTGCTGCAGGTCGGACTGCGCCTGGAGCTGCTTCTCGGCGGCGTTGGCCTGGGCGAACGCGGGCTTGTTGACCAGCCCCTGGAGCTGCTGCTGGAGGCGTAGCTCCTCGCGCTTGGCCTCCAGCCCGGCGCGCTCCGCGGCGCTCAGCCCCTCGGGCTCCTTGGCGTCTTTGCCCTTGCCCTTCTCTTTGACCTCGGTCAGGCGCTTCTCGATGTCCTCGAGCTCTTTGACGGTGGACAGCTCATCCTGCCGCACACGGACGCTGTCGATCTGGGCCAGGAGCTGGGCCCTGGCGAATGGGTCGCCCTTCGACGCCGCGACGGCCTGGCGGGCGTCCAGGAGCGCCATACGGCCCTGGATGTCTACCTGGCGACTCATCAGGTCGGACTGCTTCTGGATCAGGTCAGCGCGCCGCTGGTCGGCCCCTGCCAGGCGGTCCTGGACGTCCATCAGGCGGCCCGTAATGTCAAGCATGCGGGTCCGCTCGGCGCCCTCGTTCTTGACGGCCTCGATCTGCTTCTGGAGGGGCTGCAGGACGCCATCGTAGGCCCGCTTGGTGTCGTCAATCGCCAGCTTGACGCCCTTCTGGGCCAGCTCGTTCTCGGTGATGGCGCGGTCGATCGAACGCACGGCCCCCTCGACCAGGGTGGCCTGGGCTTCGAGGCCCTTGAGGTCGCCGCGTGCACCGGCAATGCCCGCTCGGGCCTGGTCCATGGTCAGGCTGCCCGAGACGCCGCCCATGGCGTCCATGACCGACGCAGCGATGCCCCCCACGCCAGAGACGCCGCCGGCCATGCCGGAGATGTACTCCTCCATCAGCCGCTTGCCGCCGTCGGTGATCTGGCGCAGTGGGCCATCGGGGGGCGGGGAGTGCCCGATAAAGAACCCAGCGATGAGGTTGGCGACGGTGGTGATGGCGCCGCGGACCGCGGCCAGGCCGCCGCCGATGATCCCCTGGGCGAAGCTGCTCATCAGGTTGGCGCCGGCGCCGAACATGCCCCGCACGTAGCCCTTGACCAGGTTGACCATGCCGTCCAGGACGACCTTGACCGCGGCGCCCAGGTGGGCCATGCCCGCGGTCACGTCGCCCTCGGTGAAGGCGTTGAACGCGGCCTTGATCTGGTCGGTGAAGGGCTTGAACCGCTGGCCGATCGACTCCAGGGCGGTCCCGATCCCGGCGATGGCGTCCTTGGCGACGGATGCCCAGAGCTGGAACTGGCGCGACTCCAGGGCTCCGGCGAACGCATTCATGCCGCGGGTGAGGGCGTCAAACGCGCCCTTGCCGATGTCAGCCAGGGCAAACTGCAGGCTGTCCTGGACGTTGGACAGGGCCCCGCTGAATGTCTTGGACTGGCGGGTCATCAGGTCCATGGCGCCGTAGGTGTCCACGAACGCCTTGACCATCGTGTCGCCGGCAATCTGGCCGTTCTCGGCCATCTTCATAACTTCGGCTTCGGTCTTGCCGATCGCCTTGCCCAGCAGCGTCCAGGCGGGCACGCCAGCCTCGGTCAGCTGGCGCATTTCCTCCGCGGACACCTTCGTCTTGGCGCTCATCTGGCCTAGGGCCAGGCTCACGCGGTCCAGGCCGACCTTGCCCGTGCCGACGCCGGCGACCTGGTTGCCGACGGCCCGCATGACGGGGATGATCTCCTCGGCCGCGAACCCCATGGCCAGCAGCCGCCTCGTGCCGTCCTGCACGTCGGCGAAGTTGAAGGGGGTCGTTTTCGCGAACTGCTTGAGCTGCTGGAGGAACGCCGTCGCCTTCTGGCCGTCGCCCACCAGAGTCTCGAGACCGATACTGAACTGCTCTAGCGTGTTGTTGAAGTCAATGATGGCGCCCTTGGCGGCCTGGGCGCCCTTGGCGATGCCGGCGAAGACCTGGTTGGTCACGCCCATGCCGACGCCCTGGACCAGGCCCTGCTTCAGCTCGGCGCCCAGCCCGCGGACCTGCTGGGTGGCTCCCTGCATCTGGGAACCGACGCCCTGGACGAAGCTGCCGACTTCCTGGCGTCCAGCTCGCAGCCCCTGGCGGAGGGGGTTGATATCGGCGCCGACGCGGACCTCGACCGTGTTGGCTGTGCGCATCGTCCCCTCCGTCCCGGGCTAGCGTTTGCGGCGACGTTGCAGCTGGTGCTGCGCTTCTGTCTCGGCGGCTCGCCGTGTGGCCGCCCAGACGAACCAAAAGTGCGCGGTCTGGGTGTGCGGGACACCTGCCACGATCGCTGGGTGGACGTGCAGGTCCTCAGCGATCAGCAGGGTCTCGTACCAGTCGGGGATCGACCCTAAGTTGCCTCCGGTGACGAGGTATCGGGTGAGTTGCTGACGGACAAAGGGGCTGTGATGTCCGCCACGATTGCGTTGGAGATGCGCAGCTTGAGCATGATGGGCAGCGCGGCGATTTTCTCGGGGGTCAGCGGCCAGGGCTTGGTGCCGTCCATCAGGTCCCAGCTCTTGACCAGGGCTTTGATGGCGTCGTCCATGCCGGCGAATTCGGGGTCGTCGGAGCTGCTGACGATCTTCTTGTTGAGGGGCCCGTCCAGCTTGTCGGGCCAGTATTCCACTTCGAATTTCTTGCCGCGGTAATCGACAAAACAACGGGCGGTTTCAAGCTGGACGGCGGTGAGGTCGAGGGGCAAAGGTAGGCTCCTTCGTGGTTGCCAGGCCGACCTAGAGGTCGGCCTGGGTGTTGGTAACGGTCGCCTGCATGGACTTGGCCCACGCGGCGTTGTGGAACCACTGGCCGGTGAACTGCACGGCGTAGACGCCGTCCTGGTCACTGAATCGGTCAATGTCCGTGATCTTGATGTGCATGTCGAACCGCAGGCGGTGGTTGATGCCGCCGCCGATCACGGGGCCCACAGCCTCCAGGCGGACGAACTTGCCAGCGCCAGCTCGCATGGTGGCGAACAGGGTGCGGGCGTAGGCGTCAGCCGCGAGCATGACTGTGAACTCACTTGACGGGTCCGTCTCGACCGTGGCGACGTAGGAATCCTGGGCTTGATCGACCACCCATACAGGGCCAAACCGATCGGAATCCGACGTTGAGACGGACAGGACACGCAACGCTTTCGTGGTGCCCAGCGCGCCGCTCGTGTCGTCCAGGTAGCAGGACCACTCGGTCGGCTGGATGGGCGTCTCGGGGAGCTCCGTCGGGGCAGAGCCGGGGGTGGGGGTCGTGATGGTCACCTCACCCGCGTCGAAGTCGTCGACGGCGGTGATGGCTGCCACGTCGGACTGGGCATACTGGCCGGTGAATTCGACGGTGATGGGCGTCGCGGGCCACGGGCCGCCTGCCACGATCACGTCGCCGGGGTTGATGTTCGACAGGGCCTCCAGGGCCGTCTGGACCTCGCCCGCCGTGGCGTCGTGGCCAACGCCCGCGGTGGTCTGGCCGGTGAAGGTCAGGTCGGCCTCGCCGCTGGTGGGCGTGCCGCCGGTGATGGCCAGCTGCTGGATCTCGTTGCCCGACAATCGGACGTTCTCGGTGATCCGCTTGCCGATGGTCGTGCCCGTGACCTCGGTCGCCGACCGGCTCACGTTGATCCCGAAACTGACCAGCTTCGTCCCTGCCGACCGATGGGCCAGGCCCGCCGTCGGGTCGCCCTGCTCGACGGTCAGGGACTTGACCACGTCCGACCCGCTGGTCTTGGGGGTGAACACGTGCTGGTAGGCCCCAGAGCCCAGGGACGTGGTCACCTTGTTGCCCATGATCATCGCGAGGGGGTACATGATCTCGTCATAGGTCGGGCGGCCGCTCAGGTCACCCTCCGCGGACTCCATCGACATAGCCGCGATGCTCGGGCGCTTGCGGCCGGTGGCCTTGAACACGTCGATCGTGACGTCCGGTCCGATGTCGAAGCCCAGGCTGGCGAGCTTCTTGAGGGCGGGAACGGCCGTCCCCTCGGTCGTCTCGACGCCGATCTGTACGACCTGGTTGATGGTTGCGACTTCTGCCACGGCTCACTCCTTCCATGTCCCACCGGGTGGCGGGAATTTCCAGGAGCGCGCCCGCGGTGCGGGGGGGCTCGTATCAAATGCCCTGGCCGGGGCGGTGAAGCGCGGGCCAGGGCGGGTGCTGGGTGTTAGTGTGGCAACCTCCTCATGGGCTTGTCGAGGCGACGACGATCCGATACTGCCCGCCGCGGTGGCGATAGCTGCGCCCGTCGGTGTCCTCGGGGTAGGAGATGATCCCCTCGCGCACACAGGCCAGCACGGGCCCCGCGGGATCTCGCTCGCCGTGCAGCGCCGCATGGATTGCCTGGGTTATCAGCTCCACCGTGGCGTAGCTGGTGGACTCATCGACGGCCTTGACCGTCCACAGTCCGGAGCTTTGCAGGTTGGTCGTGCCAATGCCGCGGGCGTCGGGCGTGATCCCTGGGGGCGAGTAGATCACGTAGGGGAACGGCTCGCCCTGGGGGGCCAGGGAATTGTGGATGCGATCGCCCACCAGGGCGTCGAGGGGCGCCCAGGCGGTCAGACGATCGAAGATGAACCGCTCGACCTGGTCCAGCTCGCTCATTTCGCCAGCTCTTGCATCGCCAGCTTGAAGCTGGGAAAGACGAACTCGACCGAGTCGGTCATAAACGGCCGCGCCGCCATGTTGACCGTGCCGTAGTTGACGTGCGGGGCGTACTCGATGTCGGTGCCCCAGCCGCCGTTCAGGTCATCCTCAAAGAACTCGTGGATGGACCCCTTGAGGTCGCCGCTGGCCACGGGGCAATGGTCCCGGGCGTAGGCCACGCCGTCGAAGATCGTCTTGCGGACGACCATCGACGCCCGCTGGCGCAGCATGGGCTCGGCCATGGCGATCGGGTCGGCCAGGATGTGGGCCGTGATGACCAGCGGGACCATTTAGCGGGCCCGCACCACGGTTGGCGGTGGCGCTTCTGGCTGGACGATCGGCAGGGCAGGCTCGTCGACGATGGGCCCTGGCTGGATTTCGGCCAGGCGGTCGGCGACCATTTTCTCGACCTCGGCCGCGGTGAACGTCTGGGGACGGTTGCCCAGGTTGACGCCGCGGCCGCTCAGAATGTCGGCCCCCATCAGCGCGCCCAGGCCGGCGCCCATGGCCAGGCCCCAGCCCGACAGCAGGCCCCACAGCCAGGTGATCTGGAGTGGGGCGCCCTGGGAGACGGCCCAGGACAGCGTGCCCAGGCCGGCGACCAGGGCGGCGATACCCAGGGCAATCCAGCCGCGCAGGGTGCCGCCGTTGGCCGCCACGACGCAGACACATATCAGCGTGACGAAACTCGAGATGGCTGCAATGGTCGGGGCATCCATCCCGAACCCAGAGCCGGCAGGCGTCACGGGGTCGGCGTCCAGCCCCAGCGCCGCGGGGGAATCAGGAACGACCCGAACGATATGGCCACGCCCAGCTGGAACACGTCCACGGGGCCCAGTGCGTCCACGCCGAACGCGGACAGGGTGCAGGCGATAACGCCCAGCCCTAGAACTACAAAACCCATTGCTCGACTCCTTTTTTCAACTTGGCGGCCCCGACACTTCCATCTCGGGCCGTGGCTCCCGGGGCTCCCGTGGCTCCCGTGGGGCTCGTTCCTCCAGGATCGTCTCGGGCGTTTCGCGGGGCTCGCGCAGCTCGCGCATTTCCCGGGGCTCGCGCGGCTCGCGCTCATTCATGGCCATCGTTTGCCGCGGGTGGGCCACGTAGTAGGCCGTCATCCGGTCGTACAGGTGGTTAATCCGGACCATCAGGAACACGGACAACATCTGGCCGGCCAGGAAACACAGCCCCAGGATGGTTGACACGATCGAGGCCGGCTGGGTGGCGGGCGTGGTGAACATGGCCGCCAGGCCGACGACGACGTAGATGGCGTTCTTGCCCATCATGACCCAGCCCACCGTCTGGTTGATCGTAACGGCCAGCATGCGGCCGCCGTTGAGCTGGGCGTCGATGAGGGCCTGGCCGTCGATATCGGCCCGGTTCTTCCAGCGCCAGGCGTGGAACACGGTGGCGATCCCGCCCAGGGTGTAGAGCAGCTCCAGCAGCGTGACGTTCGGCGGCCACACGACCCAATTCACCAGGTTCACCAGGTCCACGCCTAATGCCCCCCCTCCAGTAATCGCTTCCGCCCATCGGCGACGGTCGCCTGGGCCTTGAGTGCCGCCAGCCGGGCCTCGCGCTGGCTGTCCTTGCTGATTTTGATTGCCCGCTCCACGCGGTGCTCGCGGTCAATTCGATCGATCGGGTGGGGCTCGGTGTAGCCCAGGACGCGCTTGATTAAATTCATAAGCATGGTCACCCCGTCGGCCGCCGCTGCAGCTCATTGACCAGGGTCCGCACGAAGCCCGCCACCTCGGCCATGCTGGTGCTGAGGTCCTTGACCGTCTCCGCGGTGGTCGTGATGGGCTGCACCAGGTTATCGACCAGCTTTTCGGCCCGCACGGCTCGTTCCTCGCTCAGCTTCACGACCAGCCGAAACAGGATCAGCAGGCCGCTAATGACGACGCCCAGCATGGATCCGATCAGCAGCAGCTCGCCGCTGCTGAA
>Ga0190275_10001421_pt1 | contig 17799 bp, 20 predicted proteins | sample Popmic550T_FD_133745 | JGI IMG/M metagenome (GOLD analysis project Ga0190275, IMG submission 133745) | Populus adjacent soil microbial communities from riparian zone of Yellowstone River, Montana, USA - 550 T | ecosystem: Environmental > Terrestrial > Soil > Riparian zone > Trees stand | place...
GACCGTGAAGACCAAGCGCGTGCCGTTCATAATCGGCGATTAGAGCCCCCGTAGCTCAGGGGATAGAGCATCGGTTTCCTAAACCGTGTGTCGCAGGTTCGAATCCTGCCGGGGGCGCGAATCACGTAGCGCGCATTTAAGGTCGGTCCGTCGGGTCAGTTCGAAGATCCCTTCGGACACCGGTGGAGCATCTCGACCCACATCGAAGACGTCTCACCCGAAGAGATGGCTAAGCGCGCCGCTGAGATGGAGCAGCAGGGCTAGTTAACTGTGATCGACCCGCACTGACCGGCGCAGAGATCGCCGGGAAGTAGCTGTCCATGGAACGTTAGGTCGCAGTAATAGAGGTACTCGCCCGGCTTCTTGAACACGAACGAGCTTTTGCCCCCGTCTGCATCCAGGTGCAGTGGCTCGGCGCCGTCCCACGGCCCCCCGTACGGCATAACGTGGTGCTCGGCCGATGTGTTGTTCGTCCAAACGACCTTGTCGCCCGTGGCGATCTCGATATCGGGCGGCTCGAACGAGAAACGAGGGAAGGACCCCTCGGCCCCGACCTTGTGGGTCTTGCCCTTGGCACGCGCCGCGGGGACCCCAGGTGCCAGAGCACCGACGAGCAGGGCCGCAACCAAGCCCACCAATACGACGCGTCGAAGTCTCATCAGCCATGATTTCGGCCCCCGCAGAGCATCTCCTGCCCGGCGAATACGCTCGTCGGCATGAAGCTCGGCATGGTCGGCCTGGGTCGCATGGGCGGGAACATGACCACTCGCCTCCTACGTGGGGGGCACGAAGTGGTCGGGTTCGCGATCGACGCGGCCTCGGTCGAGCTGGCCGTTGCCGACGGGGCTGCAGGCGCCTCCTCGTTGGAGGAACTCGTGTCGAAGCTAGAACCCCCTCGGCTCGTCTGGCTGATGGTGCCGTCCGGCGCCCCCACGCAATCAACCATCGTGAAACTCAACGATCTGCTCGCCACTGGGGACATCGTCGTCGACGGGGGCAACTCGAAGTACACCGATTCCATCGCTCGTGCAGAGTTGCTCGCCGAGAACGGCATCAGCTTCGTCGATGCCGGGACCTCGGGTGGAATCTGGGGCCTGGAAGAGGGTTACTGCCTGATGGTCGGTTGCACTCAGGAAACGTTCGCGCGCATCGAGCCGATACTCGCCACCCTCGCTCCGGAGCACGGCTACGCGCGTGTCGGAGCTTCGGGGGCCGGACACTTCACGAAGATGGTCCACAACGGGATCGAGTACGGACTGATGCAGGCCTATGGCGAGGGATTCGAGCTGCTCCAAAAGAGCCGCTTCGACCTCGATCTTCCTCAGATCGCCGAACTGTGGCAGCACGGCAGCGTCGTTCGCTCCTGGCTACTCGATCTTGCCGCCAAAGCACTGGCTGAGGATCCCCGGTTGGAGAAGGTGTCCGACTATGTCGAAGATTCCGGTGAAGGGCGATGGACCATCGAGACGGCGCTGGAACAAGCCGTTCCAACCCCGGCCATCGCGCTCGCCTTGTTCGCACGCTTCGCCTCGCGTCAGGACGAGTCGTTCTCCAACAAATTATTGGCCGCCTTGCGCAAAGAGTTCGGGGGTCATGCGATCCACGATAAGAAACCGTGATGGCCGAGACGCACGTCGCTCCGCAGCGGGTCGACGAGCCCGACATCGATGAGGTAACCGAACCGGACCGTCCCTGGCTGGTCATCGTTTGGAACGACCCGGTCAACCTGATGTCCTACGTGACCTATGTATTCCAGAAACTCTTCGGATACTCGCTCGACAAGGCAACGAAACTGATGCTCGACGTGCATCACAAAGGGAAAGCGATCGTTGCAAGCGGCTCACGCGAGAAATCCGAGTTGGACTGCTCACGTCTTCACGCATATGGGTTGTGGGCAACGATGACGAAGAGCGACTGATGGCGGAATTCCGTACCGAAAGCGAAGGTCATATCGGCGCGAGATTCGAACCGGAGGAAGTGCGGGTCCTGACCGGACTGGTTCACGAGATGGCCGGTGTTCTCGAGACAACGCACGATGCCCCCGACCCGATCACCGAACGACTGTTTCCCGCCGCGTACGACGATCCCGAGGACCAACGAGCGTATGAAGAACTCATCGGTGATCAGCTGAAACAGCAGAAGCTGGCCGCGCTAGCCCGGGTCCGCGCCAGCCTCCCGAACACCGACGCAGCCGACGTCATCCTCGATGAAGACGCCACCGAAGCATGGTTGACGGTCCTCAACGACATCCGCCTCGCCATCGGGACGAGATTGGACGTCACCGAGGAAGTGATGCAACGCGAGCTCGACCCCGACCACCCCGACGGACCCGCGCTGGCAGTCCTCCACTGGTTGGGCTGGGTGCAAGAATCGTTCCTCAAAGAACTTGGCGGCTGATTCAGGGAGGACAAGTGCTAAAAAAGGGCGACGAAGCGCCAGGATTCCGGTTGACGGACCAGGACGGCAACGAGTGGGCCCTCGAAGACCTGCGAGGTAGCAAGATCGTCTTGTACTTCTATCCGGCGGACAACACGCCCGGTTGCACCAAGGAATCCTGCGATTTCCGCGACTCCTACTCCGACTGGCAGAAGGCGGGCTACCAGGTATTCGGGATCAGCCCCCAAAGCACTGCATCGAAGAAGAAGTTTGCAACGAAGTACGGCTTTCCATTCCCCCTCTTGGCGGACGGGGACAAGGCAGTGGCCAAGGCTTACGACACGATCCGAGAGAAACTCGAGAAATGGGAAGGGATCCCCTTGCACGTCAAACGGTCTACGTTCGTCATCGATGAGAACGGGATCATCGAACAGGCTCTCTACGGCGTAAAAGCGTTCGGACACGTAAAGGCATTGCGGGAATCGCTCGAGGTCTGAGCTATAGCTGATCCCTCAACCAGGCGACGTCGGCGGCGATCCCATCCCACGGCGTTTCACAGATAACGGCCGGAGCACCCGAGGCTTCGACCATGGCGAACAGGATGTCCTGATCGAGCTCCCCATCGGCGAAGTTGCAGTGTCGGTCCCGGCCACTGCCCGCCGGGTCCTTCGAGCTGTTCGCATGCACCAGGTCTATCCGTCCCGTGGCTTTGCGAACGCGTTCGACCACGTCGACCAGCTCTTCCCCGGCTGCGTGAGCGTGACACGTGTCGAAGCAGAAACCCACATCGAAGTCGGCAAGGTTCTCCCATAGCTCCGCCAGAACCTCCACCTTGCGGCCCATCGCGTTCTCGCCGCCTGCCGTGTTCTCGATCAGGATCGGGATATCCGTCTCGAGCTCCTCGAAGACCTTCCGCCACCGCATGAAACCGCGCGGGATCCCGTCCTCGGCATGCCCGGCATGGACGATGATTCCGGCGGCAGCGATCTCTTCTGATCGCTCGATCGTCTGAGCCAGGATCTTGCGAGATGGGATCCGCACCCGGTTGTTCGGAGAAGCGACGTTGATCAGATAGGGAGCGTGAACGTAGACCGGCAGGGACGATTCACGGATCTGCTCGGCGTCCGGCAGGGGAGGCGGTTTCTTCCATGACTGGGGGGGCCCGACGAAGAGCTGGACGCACTGGGCCCCCACCGCTTCGGCGTGGCCGAGCGGGTCTTCTGAAGGAACGTGGGCCCCGACGATCATGCCCCGAAGGTACATGGCAAGATGCACCGATCATGAAACTGCTGAGAGACGTCGCCGTACGCCATCTACTCACGGTCGACCCCCAGGGTTCGCTACGTCGGGCCGCCCAGATGATGACCGACCGAGGAGTCGGATGCGCCGTCGTGATCGACAAGGAGAAAGTCGCAGGGATCATCACCGAGAGGGACATCCTTCTTGCCGTCGCTCACGAGAAGAACGTCGATACGACCAAGGTCGAAGACGTGATGACCAAGGGCGTTGTTTCCGGTGCCCCGGGGTGGGAGATCACTCGTGCCGTGAAGGCCATGACCGACGGTGGATTCCGTCACCTGCTCGTGACTGAGATGGACGACCCGGTAGGCATCGTTTCGCTACGAGACCTGATGGACTCGATGGCGGAGCTGGTTCAGTCTCAGACCTCGGCCTGACCGGTCAGCGCGTCCAAGACGCGGTCCTGCATCCGGCGCAAACGCCGGCGGAGAAACACCGCCAGGATCCGCCCGGAGAATCCGGTCGGCATGTCCGCCTCCAGCCGGCGAGTGACCAACGACCCCTCCTCTGACTCCTCCACGCGATAGAGGACGCGCATCCGAACCCCGACGACGACGTCCTCTACGAACTCTTTCTCGTCGGCGGACGTGGTGAGACTCGTTCCCTGGACGGTGAATCCCAGCAGCCGAGCGCGGCCGGTCACCACATCCCCCTCGGCGAGCTTTTCCGGACCCTCGGTGGAGATGATCTCCGGCTGCCAGGACGGCCACGTGCTCGGATCCATCACGCGTTGCATGACGGATCGAGGAGTCAAAACTGAGTGACGGGTGGACTCGACGACGAAGAGTCTGGAGACGGACCGATCCCGAGCCACGACCGCATCCTAGGTTCGACCCATTAACCTGCCTTCGATGAGCAAACCTCACCTTGCCATAGCCGCCGGCAGCCGATTGGGTTGCCATGCCGCCGAGAAAGTGGCGCGCTCGGGTGGGAACGCGGTCGACGCTTGCCTGGCCTCGGCGGTCACCGGATGGGTGGCGGAACCGTTCTTCGCGTCGCTCGGAGGGTCTGGCTTCGTGGCCGTAGGCACTCCGGCAGGCGAAGTAGAGGTGATCGACGGCAACAACATGATGCCGCTCACCGTTCCCGACGAACCGGGCCAGGGGATGAAGCGGATCTTCCTGCCGGACTACGCGGACGGCCTCTACATGGGCATCGGCGGCGGGTCCGTTTCGGTGCCGGGCATCCTTAAAGCGGTTCATCGAGCATGGGAACGGCACGGCAAGATCGAGTGGGCGGCACTGTTCAGCGATGCGATCGACCTTGCGCGCTCCGGCTTCCCGTTCCCCAAGACCTCGGACTATTACCTCTCGTGTACGTGGGGCGAGATCTGGTCGAAGTACGACAGCTCGCGTTCGATCTTCATGGTGGACGACCGGCCGATGCGAGAGGGCGACACCCTCGTTCAGCCGGAGCTTGCCGAGGCCCTGGAAGAGGTCGCCTCGAAGGGCCCCGAAATCTTCTACAAAGGCTCCCTGGGTGCCGACGTCGTTGGATCTATCGCCGACGACGGAGGGTTCCTCTCTCTCGAGGACCTCGATGGCTACGAAGCCGAGATACGTGCCCCGATCACTACCGAAGCCTTCGGCTGGAAGATCGAATCCAACCCTCCACCCGCGGTCGGCGGCGCGGTTCTGATCCACATGCTGGCCCTGATGGACGGCGCCAACCTGAGTGACCCGGTCGAGCGTTTGAGCGCGATCGTAGAAGCTCAGCGTGCTGCCGTCGGATACCGGCGCGAGCGTTACCAAGACGCGACCGGCATCGCGGCGGCATTCGAGGAAGCCCTTCACGACCTCGGCGCCAGGGCTCGAAGTGCATCCACGACGCACTCGTCCTCATCCGATGCCGAGGGATACGTCTGCTCACTGACCGAGTCCAATGGTTACGGCGCAGGATTGTCGGTCCGCGGGATCTTGCTCAACAACACACTCGGCGAGGAAGAGTTGAATCCCCTTGGGGCTCACCGCCTCCCACCGGGAGCACGAACGCACTCGAATATGGCGCCGACGATCGCGCTGGGTCCCAACGGCACCGTGGCGATGGGTTCCCCCGGCGCCGACCGTATCGTCGGAGCCATCTCGCAAACGTTCCTGCACCTTGCCGTCGACGGAGCTCCGCTCGCTGAGGCAGTGGCGGCACCTCGGGCGCACCTCGACCCTCGCCAGGAGGGCGAAACACTGTGCTTCGAGCCCGGACTTCCGGGGGATCAGTTGGCCTATGCGCCGCGCCCCTACGACGATATCCATATGTATTTCGGCGCCGTGCAGGCGGCATCCGTTACGAAGGACGGAGACGTCGATGCAGCAGCTGATCCGCGACGCTCGGGAGGAAGCGCACTAGTCTGACGACTAAGTCTGGTTAAGGAGGAAATCGTGGCACGGTTGTTTTCGTTCAAGCCCAGCCTCACGTTCAAGGGTCGGAAGTTCAAAGGCATCAGGGGCTTCTCCGGTAAACCGTTCCACCCACCTCTCACCGACATCACCGTCGCGGCCTACTTCTTACTGGCGGCCTTCGACCTCGTTTCCTACGTCGCCTTCAAGATGGACCGTCTCGAGGTCGCGGCAGACTTCTACGTCTCCGCGACCAACGTGGTCCTGGCCGGCGCGATCGTCTCCGTTCCGACGATCCTCACCGGGTTCTGGGACTGGTTGAAGTCGACACCGAAACATTCCCAAGCTTGGCGAACGGCCAACGCTCACATGGCGATCATGCTGACCGTTTCGATGCTAGTGGCGGCGAACCTCGTCATGCGTCTCGCTTACTACGGCGCCGACCTCAAATACCCGGATCTGACCATCCTCGTTCTGTCGTTGTTGATCGGTGGGCTCGTTTCGTGGGGTGCCGTCTACGGCGGGACGATGGTCTACGAATACGGGTTCAACGTCGAACAGGACTTCGATCACGCGTACTCGGAATCCGAGGTCGACAAGTACCCCGGCCAGAAGGACACTCCTGCACAGGAGCCGAGTTCCTAGACCGCGAACCTGATGTTGAGCACGTCTCCTTCTTGCACGACGTAGTCCTTGCCCTCGACGCGCAGTAGGCCCTTGGTTTTGGCTCCATCCCACGAACCGCTCTCGACCAGCTGCGCGTAGCCGACGACTTCAGCTCGGATGAAGCCTCGTTCGAGGTCGGAGTGGATCACTCCGGCTGCCTCAGGCGCCTTCGCGCCCCGGCGCACTTCCCAGGCCCGCGTCTCGTCTTCACCGGTCGTGAGAAACGTGATCAGGTCCAACGCGCGGTAACAAGCCGCTACGACGCGATCGAGACCCGGCTCCTCGATACCGAAGCCGAGCAGAAGCTCGCGAGCATCGGTGGGCTCCATCCCGGCGACCTCGGCTTCGAGCGCTGCACTGATCGCTAGCGCGTCGGGTAGGTCCGCCGACTCGGTATCGCCTTCCGCGACGTTGGCGACAACGACCCAAGGTTTGAGGCTAAGCGGCCCGAATCCCCTCAGGATCTTCAACTCGTCTCCATCGAAACCGCCATCGCGGAGAGGTCGCTCTTCCGATAGCAGCGCGTGGGCCTTCTCGAGAACGGCTACCTCGGCCGCCCCCTCACCCTTTCCCCTTGCTTTCTTCTTCGCCTTCTCCAAACCGCCTTCGACACTGACCAGATCGGCGAGGACCATCTCCGTTTCGAGCGTGGCCAACTCGTCCTTGGGATTCGCATCACTACCGAACGCACGAACGACCATGCACAGCGCGTCCACCTGCCGGAACTCACCGATCCCCTGAGCCGTCAGTCCACCCGGGACATCGACGAACCGGACCTTGGCGGAGACGACCTTTTTCGAGCTCTCCTGATCCGACAGGACCTTCAACCGTTCGTCGGGGACCTCGACCACCGCCTGGTTGGACCGCCCCCCCACACCTCCGGAACGGGTCAACGCGGTGAACAGAGTCGATTTACCCGAGTAGGGCATGCCGACGATGCCGACGTCTTTCACAGTTTCCTCCTACGCATGCGGGTGAGGGTAGCGTCCCTCGACATGGAGACGGGTCTCGAAGGCAAGGTCGTGTTGGTCACCGGTGGAGCAGGTGGCATCGGAACCGCCATCACCCGCGCATTCGCTGCCGAGGGGGCTGTGCCCGTTATCCACTACCGCTCGAGCGAGGAAAGAGCGCGCGCTCTCGAAAAGGAGACCGGCGGCTTCGCGCTACGAGCGGATCTAACGGTCGAAACAGAGGTCGAGGATCTCTTCGAGCAGGCGGTCGTGACTGCCGGGCGATTGGACATCCTCGTTGCGAACGCGGGTTGGTGGCCGTCGACGGACGAGCCGGTGTGGCAGATGTCAACGGACCGGTGGCGTCGAACCCTCGCGATCAATCTCGACGGAACGTTCTTCTGTTGCCGGGCCTTCCTTCGCCATGTCGAGAAGACGGGCAACGGCAACATCGTGCTCGTCTCGTCGACGGCAGGCGTCCTAGGAGAAGCAGGGCACGCGGACTACGCGGCGGCGAAATCTGCACTCGCCGGAGGCTTCTTGAAGAGTCTCAAGAACGAGATCGTCCGCGTGGCCCCGGCGGGCAGGGTGAACACCGTGTGCCCCGGATGGACCCAAACCGAGATGACCAAGGACGAGCTGAAGGATCCGGAGCTCGTTCGGAAGATCACGCGCACCATGGCCCTAGAAAAAGTGGGGCAAGCGGAGGACGTAGCGCGCGTCGTTGTTGCCCTCGCGTCGGACGAGATCTCGGGTCACGTCACCGGCGAAGTCATAACGGTCGCCGGCGGTATGGAGGGGAGATTGCTCCGGTAAAGAACGCCGGCGGGCTCGGCCGTCGGCGAGACTTCAAAGGATACGCGCGCCCAGTGCACTGGCGGAGAGTTCGACCGCCAGCTGTCCGGTCGTGTCCGCGAGGTCGAGCACCGGATTGACCTCGACTACTTCCAACGACGTGAGCACGCCGGAATCAGCGATCAGCTCCATCGCGAGATGAGCCTCTCTGTACGACAGGCCCCCGCGGACCGGGGTTCCTACCCCGGGGGCTATCTCGGGATCACAGACGTCGACGTCGAGCGATAGGTGGAAGAACGCAGCACCCGTAACGACCTCGAGAGCGGCATTGACGACGGTCGCCACGCCCTGGCGGTCGATGTCGGCCATCGTGAAGACCTTGAGATCGAGCTCTCTGACCAACTCCTTCTCTCCCGGATCCATCTGCCGCACGCCGACGAGCGCGACGTGTTTGGGATCCACCCACGGGGGGCCATCGAATCCGTCGAGAGTGAAGCCGCACTGGTCCAGAGCGGCGGCGAGAGGCATGCCGTGCACGTTCCCCGTCGGAGAAGTGTGCGGTCGATTGAGGTCCCCGTGCGCATCGACCCACAACACGCCGCCCAGGCCGTAAACAGAATGCAACCCGGCGAGGGTTCCCATCGCGATCGAGTGATCGCCGCCGAGGACCAAAGGCATCTCGCCGGCCTCGGCGATGGCAGCTACCCGTCGCCCTATCTGTGAACAGGTCGCAAGGATGGCCGGCAGGTAACGGGACTTCTCGTCACTCTCGGGTGCGACCTCGGGGATCTCCGTTCCGACGTTTCCGTGATCGTCGACCTGAAACCCCAGACTCTCCAGGCGCTCGGCGAGACCCGCGTAGCGGATCGCGCTGGGCCCCATGTCGACACCACGTCTGGTGCTTCCGAGATCCAGTGCCGCTCCCAGGATCGCAACGCTCTTGTCCAGCGTGGAACTATTCGAGCTCATCGGGTTTCTTCGGGAAAGCCATGGACAACGCGATCGTTGCCGTGAGGACGACGGTGATCACACCCAACGACAAAAGTATCGGGATTTCCACATGGACGGCCTCTAACAGCATCTTGGTTCCAACGAAACCCAGGATCAGAGCTAACCCGTATTTCAGCAGATGGAATCGGTCGATGACGTCTGCCAGCAAGAAGTAGAGGGCCCTCAAACCCAGGATCGCGAACACGTTGGAAGTCAGGATGATGAACGGGTCGCGCGTGATAGCGAAGATGGCCGGTATCGAGTCGACGGCAAAGACGATGTCGGTCAGCTCGATGAACAGAAGGACGATGAAGAGTGGAGTGGCCACGCGCTTTCCGTTCTCGACGGTGAAGAGTTTCTGGCCGTGGTACTTGGTGGTCGTGCGGATCCGCTTCTGCGCCCACTTGAGTATCGGATTGTCCTCGGGATGAACCTCGCTATGGCCGAACGCAAATCTGATCGCGGTGATGATGAGGAAGGCGCCGAAGATGTAGATGACCCACTCGAATCTCTCGATCAAGGCAACGCCGGCCGCGATGAAGATCCCACGGAAGATCATCGCTCCCAAGATCCCGTAGAAGAGCACCTGGTGCTGGTAACGGAACGGCACTTTGAAATAGCTGAAGACCAGCACGAACACGAACATGTTGTCGACCGACAGAGCTTTCTCGATCAGGAACCCGGTGAAGTACTGCGCACCGGCGGTGGGCCCTTTCCAAACGAGAACGATCACGCCGAAGACGACCGCTAGTCCTATCCAGATCGCTACCCACAACCCCGACTCCTTCGGAGTGGGATCGTGTTCGTCCGCGTGGAAGACCTTCAGGTCCACTAACAACATCGCGATCACGAAAGCGATGAAGGCCGCGTACAGATACCAGGGGACCAACGTTCCTCCTCGTCACTTAGGGTCGCAGGCCATCGGCGGCGTCATACCTGCGCTGTTGATTCTCAGGGGAAGGATAGATGACCTCATCAGGCATCCACCGTCATGAGGTAACCGGTGTGGCTTTCGCCGTTCTGGCCGCCGTCGCCTTCGGCACCTTGGCGATATCGGCGAAACTCGCCTACCGCGCCGGGGTCGAGGCCTTGCCGTTGCTCGCCGCGCGCTTCACCCTGTCGGCGATCCTCCTTGCGGCATACAACCGGGCTCGAGGGATCAAGATCTCCGTGGACAAACGTCGTTTCACGCGATTGATCTTCGGTGGTGGGTTCCTATACGGGCTGGAGGCATCTCTGTTCTTCTCTGCGCTCACCCGAGCACCGGCTGCCGTGGTGGGTCTCGTCTTCTACAGCTATCCCATCTGGACGACCCTCCTCGGCTTCATGATGCGCATCGAGCCTTTCCGCTGGAGCACGATCGCGGCTCTCGTCCTGGGAGGGAGCGGGGTCGCGTTGGTGTTCTCTCTGCCGGAAACGTCTCTCGCGGGACCTCTGCTGGCAGTCGCCGCGGCGATCATGGTCGCGATCTATCTGATCTACATGCAGCTGGTACTACGCGACGTCGAAGCTTCGGTCGCCGCGATGTGGACCACCGCGGGGAGCGCCGTCGCCTTCATCGCTGCAAGCCTCGTCACCGGTCAGAGTTTCCCGGCCGCGGCGATCGGACCTTCCCTGTCGCTTGCGTTCGCTTCGTCCATCGCGTTTGTGGCCCTCTTCCAGGCGATCACTCGTATCGGCTCGGCGAGGTCGTCGATAGCTGCGATGCTCGAACCGGTCACCACGTTGATCCTGGCTGCGATCTTTCTTGGCGAGGAGCTCGGCCCCCGCATCCTCCTCGGGGGTGCATTGATCGTGGCGGTCCTGCCCGTCCTGGCCGCCTCGGGCAGAGAGGAAAGTGGGATGCCGGCGGCCGACACACTCTAGGGATCGAGGATCGAAGCGATCTCGTCGAGGTTCTTGGCCTCGAGCTCCACCGATCCGGCGCCTGCGTTCTCTTCGACGTGCTCGGGCGACCGGGAGCCGGCGATCGCTCCGGTGACACCGGGCTGGTGCCACACCCACGCGAGCGCAAGCTGCGGCAACGTGATCCCGAGCCGGTCGGCGATCGGACGTAAAGCGTCGACCTTCTCGAGGTTCTTCTCGTAGTTCCCAGGAGAGAACAGGGGCTCGTAGTAGTGGTCGAGTCCTTGCTTGCCACTGCGCCAGTCGTCATCGGAGAACTTCGTGTCCTTGTCGAAGACACCCGTCAACAATCCGTAGGCGAGAGGGCCGTAGCAGATGATGCCGATCCCCTTGGATTCGCAATAAGGAAACAGGCTGGTCTTCACGCGCTGGCGAAGCATCGAAAACTGGGGCTGGAGCGAGTCCACATGTCGCACCGCCTCGCACCGCTCGAGCAGATCCACCCCGAAGTTGGAAACGCCGATGTAGCGCACCTTGCCTTCGTCGACGAGAGCGGCGCATGCCTGCCACGTCTCCTCGATCTCGATCGACTCATCCGGCCAGTGGAGCTGGAAGAGATCGATCACGTCGCGACCTAGTCGCTTCAGGCTCGCTTCGGCGGCCGCTCTGATCTCGTCGGGGGCAAATCCTGTTCCCCCGGGCTTCGGGGCCACCTTCGTGAAGACCATCGCCTCCGGCCGGCCCTTGACCGCTTGGCCGACGAGCTCCTCCGACCGGCCGCCGCCGTAGACCTCGGCCGTGTCGATCCACGTGATGCCGTTATCCAGGGCGACCTGCATCGCCCTGATCGTTTGTTCGTCCGGCGGGTTCTCGCCCCACCCCATGCCCCCGGCCTCCCAGGCGCCGAACCCGACGACCGATATCTCCGGTCCATCACTTCCAAGCTTTCGTTTCTGCATATCTAGCCTCCCAATTTGGCGTGGTTCCAGGACGCGACCCGTTCGAGAGTCAGAACGATGCCCTTGCGTTTGCCCGCCTGTCGTCTGATCTCGACCTCGGGCCCCTGCACTGCGAGGTCCGTAGCGGGCAACGTGTAGCGCTCGTAGAGCCTTACCCCGATCGCGTAAACATCATCGACGTCTTCCACGAGCCGTGCCTCACCTCGCACGAGGATGCCCCGCAGGTTCGCGTACGTCGTGCCTTCCTCGACCATGAATGCGCAACGAGCATCACGCTCGACGTTCCGCACCTTTTGACTCTTGGCGTAAGCCCACATGTGAACCTCCCCCGGCGAACCATCCACGAAGGCGAACCACATGCCGGTGAGATGAGGGAATCCGTCGACCCCCAAGGTCGATAGCGACGCAGTCAGTGGGGCATCCAGAAAACCTGCGATCTCTTCCCTCGACATCGATACGTCTACGCGCGGGCTCACGCGGCGCACTCTATAGAGTGCGCCGATGCTGGCACGCAGAGCCGTCGCACTGGTAGTGGTGATGATGCTCGGCGCCGGGGCCTGGTTCCTGACCCGCGCTGACGAGCCTCCCCCGGCTACACGGCTGTCGACCTCGGATCGCACGTTCGCTTCGACCGATCCTCTCGAGCGAGCTTGCGCCCTCGACGAGGAATACCTGGTGCGCCTATGGAGAGGTCACCACCCCGTGCACTCGGAAGACATCACGACCGTGCCTCAGGAACCTAACTACTCGGGGTCGTTCGGGGTCACGAGTCATTCGGGACCGTGGGACTACGTACAGACGATCCCGCTGGTGTTCTATGGCCCCAACCACATCACCCAGCAGTCTGCGCCACTGAAGAACGTCACGGCGAGCATCACCGACGTCTACGCGACCGTCGGTGACCTCGTCGGCGTCGATCTACCCGCCAGAGACGGGGAGGTACTCGACGTCTCTGCAGGACCTCCCCCACCGAAGCTGATCGTCACGGTCGTATGGGACGGGGTGGGACGGAACGTTCTGGAACGTCACCCCGACGCGTGGCCGAATCTCGCGCGCATGGAGAAGGAAGGGACCTCGTTCCTCGACGCCACCGTTGGTTCGTCTCCATCCATAACCCCCGCGACGCATTCCAGCCTGGGCACCGGCTCCTTCCCGCGGGAGCACGGCGTGACCGCGATCGAGTTTCGCACCGAGGAGGGCGATGTCCGGAGTGCCTTCGCTGGGAAGGACCCAAGTGACCTCGAGCTAACAACTTTCGGCGACGAGATCGACCTTGCCTTGAACAACGAGCCCCTCGTCGGGATGCTTGCGTGGAAGTCCTGGCATATGGGGATGTTGAGCCATGGTGTCCTGTCCCCGGGCGGTGACGCGGACGAGATGACGCTGATCGATCCGCATGGTGGGCTCACCGGTAACGACGCCCTCTACACGACGCCGCTCCACTTAACGCGTTTGGAACCGAGGCTTGCCGAACTCGCCGCCGAGCTCGACCAGGAGGACGGGAAGCTCGACGGCAACTCGATGGGTCACGACATCCTCGAGATGCACGACAACCCTGCATGGGTGGACTACCAGGGAGAGCTGCTCCTCCAGATGCTCGAGTCGGGTAGCTACGGGCAGGACGATGTGCCCGATCTGTTCATGACGAACTTCAAAGTCACAGACATCGTGTCGCACCAGTACTCGATGGACTCGGAAGAAGAGGCCATAGCTCTGCGAGCGCAGGACCGTGTGCTCGGCGAACTTGTCGACTATCTCGATGCCAACGTTCGCGACTACGTAGTGATCGTCACGGCGGACCACGGGAACACGCCGCCCCCCAAACGGACCGGAGCGTGGCCGATCCTCCAGGGTCAACTGCAGGAAGACGTCGACGCCCATTTCGAGATCCCCGACGGCTCCTCCTTGATCGAGCAAACCACCGCCGTGGGTCCCTTCGTGAACCGCTCGACGATGAAAGAGTTGGGCGTGAGGCAGGCCGAGATCGCGGAGTTCCTCAACGGCTACACGATCGCCGACAACTGGAACGAAGAGGAGCTCCCGGCCGGCTACGAGAACCGGGGAGAAGAGAACGTTTTCGCGGCCGCGTTCCCCAGCGACTGGATGGAACGTGTGAACCGATGCGCATTCGGGCAAGAAACACCAATTACCGAAGGCAATTAGGCTCGAAAAAGATGAAAACAGGACTGGTTCTGGGCGGGGGCGGGCTCGTTGGGATGGGCTACCACGCCGGCGCGATCAAGGCACTAGACGAGTGGGGCGTTGATACGAGCCGGGCCGATCTCATCGTCGGGACCAGCGCAGGTTCCGTTATCGGGTCCTATCTCGCCGCCGGATGGAAGCCCTCCGATTTCTACGCTTACGCGCAAGGCGAACATCCGAAGGCTCGCCGGGGCGATCAAGACGCCGGCGTCCAGGCGATCTTCACTCCCCTGTGGTCGACACGCTCCGAGCGCGTCCGTCGCTCGATCGGATCCTTCTTCGCGCTGGCTTCGTCCCGCGGGTATTGGAGACGCGCTACGAACGGGAGCACGCCCGGCGCGCCCCTACGACACACCTTCCCGGCCGGGATGTACTCGACTTCCGAAACGCGCCTGCGGCTTCATGAGGATCTTCCCGAAGAGTGGCCCGATCGTGACGTCTTCATCTGCGCGGTCGATCTCTATACGGGCGGGCGGATCCCCTTCGGTCACCCGGACGCGCCGACCGCTTCCTTCCCGGAGTCGGTCCTTGCATCCGTTGCGATCCCAGGCGTCTTCCCTCCGGTCAAGATCGGCGACCGTCAATACGTCGACGGAGGAGCCTTCAGTGCGACCTCACTCGATCTCGCGGCCGATGCGGGCTGCGAGGCGATCATCTGCATCGCGCCACTGGGCTACAAGAGTGACTTGATAGTCGCCGCCCGCGACCCCAAGTTGTGGGGGCCGATGGCTTTGCGCGGCTTGTTCGCTCGGGCGCTTCGTCGCGAAGTCGTAGCAGCGCGAGAGCGCGGGATAGAGGTATTTGTCGTCAGGCCGTGGTTGACCGATCTGAAGACTCACGGAACGAACTCGATGCGTAACTTCGACACAGCGCAGTTCACAGACGAAGCTCGTGAATCCACCCTGAGGTTGTTAGAGGACAATGCAGATCATCCGGCTCTAAAAGCATTCGCAAAGAAGAGGGCCCGGACCACAGAGAAGGCGGTTTGATGGGATCAGCTTTGGACGGTCTGCGACAGGTTGCCGAATTCGCCAACCCGAGGAACCTCATGCGTCTAAGGGAGGCAGGAGCGGTCGACGCCAAGGGGCCGCTGGGCATCGCCGCGGCCTTCCCCTGGCTGATCGGTAGAGGCCCGTCGCTCGGGATCTTGAGCCAGATGCACGCGGTCGTTCTCGGCGACAAGCCCGCGATCCTCGACCGGAACGGAACGGAGAGCTGGAAGGAGCTCGACCGCAGAGCGAATCAGGTCGCTCGCGCTCTAAAACAAGAAGGCCTCCGCGGTAACGACCGCGTCGCTCTTTTGCTGCGCAACGGCCGGGAGATGATCGAGGTCGCGCTCGGCACGCAGAAACTCGGCATTGTCGCCTGTCCCCTGAACACATGGGCGAAGCCGAAGGAGCTCAAGAGCACCATCGAGTCGGCCGACCCCTCGTTGCTTTTCTACGACACGAAGCACGCGGAGCAGGTCGAGGAGTGCTCGCACCAGGGGATCACTCTCGTCTACGTGGGCTCGAAGGAAGGCGCCCTGCCCGATTCGATCTCGTATGAGGATTGGATCGGGGAGCAGAGCACTCTTCCACCGCCGCCCTTCACGCGCGACCGCGGCTCGCCCAAGGTTGTCATCCACACCTCCGGCACCACGGGAACGCCCAAAGGAGCCGAGAGGAATGCATCGGCCGCCGGCATCGGAACCCTTGCGAACCTGCTCGGTCGTGTCCCCTATCGACGGGACGACATCGTGTTCTGCCCGGCCCCCCTATTCCACTCGTTCGGCCTCGCTACTTTCACCTTCGCAAGCGCGTTGGGCTCAACGATGGTGCTCCCCGAGAAGTTCGATCCCGAAGAGTCTCTGAAGTTGATCGACGAGCACAAGGCAACGGCCGCTTCGTTCGTCCCCGTGATGATCAAACGGATCGTCTCGCTGGATGACGAGATCAAGAAGAAGTACGACCTGTCTTCTCTTCGGGTTGTTCTGGCCAGTGGCTCCGCCATGTCCCCGGAGTTGAGGAAAGCCGCGATGGAGCTGTTCGGCGACGTCCTCTACGACCTTTATGGCTCGACCGAGATCGGATGGGCGACGATCGCCACGCCCGAAGACATGAAGTCCAAGCCGAAGACGGTGGGCAAGGTTGTGGACGGGATCGAGGTTGCCGTCTTCTCGGAGTCGGGGGATCGACTCCCGGAAGGCGAAACCGGCGAGCTGTTCGTGAAGAGCAGCATCCTTTTCGAGGGTTACACCTCGGGCGAAACGAAGGATGAGCGCGACGGGTACATGTCGATCGGCGACCTTGGTTATCTCGACGGTGATGGGCATCTGTTCATCGAGGGCCGGGCCGATGACATGGTCGTGGTCGGTGGAGAGAACGTCTATCCGATCGAGATCGAGGAGCTCATCGAGTCCCTCGATGGCGTGGACGAAGCCGCCGTCCTGGGCGTGAAGGACGATGAGTACGGAGAGGTCCTCGCAGCTTTCGTTGTGGGATCCACGTCGGAGGACAAGGTGCAGAGCGCGTGCGAGAAGGACCTCGCTTCTTACAAGGTGCCTAAGCGGGTCGAGATCATCGACGAGCTGCCCCGCACCTCCACCGGCAAGGTCCTGAAGCGTGAGCTCATCGAGAGCCTCGAAAACGTGGAACCGCTAGAGACCTAGCCCGAACGCCGGCGGGCTCGACCGTCGGCGCAGAGCAACTTGGCAGCTAGGACAAATCGCCACAAATAGCATTCTGTGAGTCATTAACCACGTAATGTTGCCAAAACGACCCTTCGGCGAGTAGATTTCCCGGCGACGGCGACCCAGAATCATCCAAGGAGGACCCCCGTGGCGCGACGCATCCCCGTATTCATCGCGGCGATGACACTTCTGATGTCATTCGCCCCTGCAGCACCTGCAGCCGAGGCGGAAGCCAAGACAACGTTCGCTCTCGAGGGTGAAGCGCGCGCGTTGGAAGTCGCGCTCGGAGACCAGGGGATAACGCTGGGCCTTGCCATGTCCCGCGCCGATTCCTCGCCTATGGCGATCGGCGTTGCGGCCGGTCAGTGCGCGGTGCTCGCCGACAACCCGGACCCCGACAACTTGCCTTGCGCCGAGTCGACCACCGAGAAGTCTTCGACCGACGGGAACAAAGGTGAGGCCGGCGAAACCTGCGCGGCTCCATCCGTCCCCGAGCCACTGGGCAGCGTCCTCAACGTCGACATCGCCTGCGGGTCGAGCATCTCCGGCATCGTCGGTGGTGAGCTCCCCATCACGACCAACGAAGGCAAGGTTGCGGACATCTCGCTCGGCCTCGACCTAACCGCGCTCGTGCCTCAAGCCGAAGACGTCAAAGAGCAGCTCGTCGATCAGCTCCAGGAGATCATCCAGCAGGCTCCCGAGCAGGTCAGGAA
>Ga0190275_10001422_pt1 | contig 17797 bp, 14 predicted proteins | sample Popmic550T_FD_133745 | JGI IMG/M metagenome (GOLD analysis project Ga0190275, IMG submission 133745) | Populus adjacent soil microbial communities from riparian zone of Yellowstone River, Montana, USA - 550 T | ecosystem: Environmental > Terrestrial > Soil > Riparian zone > Trees stand | place...
AACGTCTCCAGCCCGCTCCGCGGGCACGACGTCTACGTGATCTACGAACGCGACAGCATCCTGATCTTCGACACCCGCGGCACGCTCATCATCGAGCACCCCTGGCCAGCCCCCGGCGTCAAATACGTCGGAAACGGCAAACCCCGCGGCCCACGCAAGACCACCTGAGTGTCACCGATGTCCTGACACACGAAGTGTCACCGATGTCCTGATGCAGAACTGTCACCGATGTCCTGAGACATCACAAACGCAAATCCCCGTACTGAGCGTGGGCAAATTGTGGGCAAATCGAGACTCAGTTAGTACGTCATAACAAGAAGAAGGCCCGACTTCCGCGGAACTACGCGGGAGTCGGGCCCTACACGTGGCAGCGGATTGGTGGAGATGGGGGGAATCGAACCCCCGTCCATCGCTGTGTCTCTGCGCCTTCTACGGGCGTAGCCTGTGCTGACGTTCTGCTCGGCCCCGACCTTTGCCACAGGCATCCAGGTCGACAGGCCCAGTCTGGAAAGAGTCCCGAGAAACGTCCAGACGCCGTTCCTCAGCAAGATCCCTAGATGACGCCAGGGTCCGTGTCGGGATCAACCACGGTCTGACGGACTATCGGCGTCGCTTATGCAGCGAGGGCGAAGTCGTTGCGCGTTGTTTCGGCAACTATTGTTTTGCGGGGATCGTTTACGAGATAACCCTGCATCCTCGGCCCGCTTCTCGCAGGAGCTCAGGCAATGTCGAAACCGATCATCCCCATGCACTCCCCTGTCTTGCTTCGTTCTGAAGAACAGAGGGCCGCTGTCACGCGCTGTGTAGTTGTCACTCACTCGGACCCGAAGGATGCCGAGCATCACAGTCTACACCGGATGCGGCATCCCTCGCATTCCGCGTCAGCCCCGCTGGTGCAGCCAGACGTAGCCGAAGGGAGCGAGTACCAACCCATCGTGCCTGCGGCCCGTCAAGGCGTCCGTGCCGGCGAGCGAGGGCAGCTCCACGGTCTCCGTGCTCACGTTGATCACCGCGATGAGCTCGTCGGGCGTGCCGGCCGCGCGCCGGACGACCAGCACGCGGTCATCGAGATCCGTGACGGCCTGCTCGGCGAACGGAGAGAATGCGGGCAGTGTGCGGCGGACAGCCAGCAGATGCTGCAGACCGTGCAGCATGCCGGCGCGGCGCGGGGAGGTCAGCAGCTCATCGCCCAGCCGGTCGGCGTCGATGACCTCGCGGTTGATCCGCCGGGCGATGTCGCTGTCTTCCATGCCCACCCGGTCCTGGCCCGACCCCAGTAGCGAGTGGTAGTAGATCGCCGGCACGCCGATCAGCGACAGCAGAAGCGCGTGCGCGGCGAGGCCCCTGGTCACCGCCGCGGCATCCGGATCCGGATCAGCGGGGTCGACGAGGGCGTCGAGGTAATTGGTGTTGAGCTCGTACACGCCCTCTGAGCCGTCGGCCCTTCGCGCCATCGACACACGACCGCCCCGCGCGAGCGTGCGCTCGACCAGGAGCGCGCGATCGTCGTCTGTCAGCAGACCCTCGGTGGGACGGATGCCGATGCCGTCGTGGCTCGCCAGGAAGTTGAACCACGTCGCGGTCTCGCTGACCTGTCCGATCCCCTGTGCCCACGTGCTGAGCGCTGTCGCCCGCCCGGTTACGAACGCGTGGAGTACGAGCGGCGGCAGCGCGAACTGATAGACCATGTGCGCCTCGTCGGAACCATCGCCGAAGTAGGTGATGTTGTCGGCGTGCGGGACGTTCGTCTCGGTCAGCAGGAGCGTCCCCGGCGCGAGGGCGTCGACGAGGACACGCCAGATGCGGATGATCGCGTGCGTCTGCGGAAGATGGATGCAGGTGGTGCCGGACTCCTTCCAGAGGTAGCCGATCGCGTCCAGGCGGACGGTGGTCGCCCCGTGCGCGAGGTATCCGAGCAGCACATCGGTGAGGTCGAGCAGCACCGCGGGCGTGCTCGGGTCGATGTCGACCTGGTCTGGCCCGAACGTCGTCCACGCCCGCGCGACGGTTCCGTCCGGTCGCGGATACTCGTGCACGAGGGGAGTGGTGCGGGGACGCACGACGTGCGAGGTGTCGAATCCCGACCCGGGCTCGAGGAAGTACCCCTCGAACGTCGGGTCGCGGGCGAGCCAGCCGCGAAACCACGGGCTGGAACTGGACACGTGATTCGCGACGAAATCCAACGCCAGAGCGTGGTCGTTGCGAAGGTCCGCGATGTCGCCCCATGAACCGAGCTCGGGATTGACCGCGCGATGATCCACCACACCGAAGCCGTCGTCGCTGGTCCACGGGTAGATCGGCAGCAGGTGCACGTCGGTCACCGCATCACGCACGTGCTCGCGCAGCACCGCGGCGAGCGTGTGCAGGGGCGCCTCGCCGGATCGGCGGAACGCGTCGCCGTAGGCGATGAGTACCGCGGTGCCCTCGTCAGGTCGCTCTCTTTCGGTGCGGTCGAGCCTCGGCGCCCACCGCGCGGCCAGCCTCATCAGGCCGTCCAGCACCTCGCCGGCACGCTCCGCGTACAGCTCACTCACGAGAGGCGTCAACTTCGCCCGCAGCCTCTCCCTGTCCACGTCGGTCATGCGCGTGTCCCCTCGAACAGTCTTCGCACCAGCTGCATACCGTGCTCGTCGAGCTCGGCGAGTCGATCCGAGAACCCACGCAGTCCCGGCGCGGCCAGCACGACCTCGGCCCACTCGTCACGCAGGACGAACTCGGGCCGCGCGACCAGGCAGTCGGGGTCGTTCGTCCACAGCCGGCCGTCCTGCCAGCCGCGCGCCTCCAGCGACATCCGCCCGCGGAGTCCCTGGGAACCGTCTTCCCCGCCCTCGTGGAAGGTGTCGGGCGAGACCCGCATCGCGTCGACGAGGCCGACGCTGGGCAGGATCGGGGCGCCGCAGCCGAGCACGTAGACCTGATCGCCCATCGTCTGGCGGATCAGCGACAGTCCCGACCGGTAGGCAGCTGTCGGCGTCGCGTCGCGGTCGTGTCGCAGGCCGTCCACGGCGCCGGAGTACAGGAAGTCGAGCTTGAGGTAATCGACGCCCAGGTCGCGCACGCCGGTGAACACGTCGATCAGGTATGAGCGCACACCGGGGTGCGTCAGGTCGAGTCCGACCAGGTCGTCGCCCCAGTTGTGACCGGCCGGGCCGGTGAGCCAATCGGGATGCTGGTGGGCGAGGTCCGATTCAGAGCCGACGCTGAACGGCGCCAGCCACAGACCCGCCCTTCGCCCACTGTCGCGGATCGCGTGCACGGCGTCGCGCAGGGATCCGAAGCGCGGGTTCGGCTTCGTCCACTCCCCCGTCCCGAGGCTCCACCCGTCGTCGATCTGCACGACGTCGACCGGCAGTCGTCGTTCCTCGATCGCGCGGAGGTTCTCCAGCACGTCGGCCGCGGTGACCTCCTCGAAGTAGCGGTACCAGGTGCACCACACGCGAGGTGCCAGGGCGCCCACCCGTGCACCGGATGCTGCGCCGAAACGATCGCCGTATGCCTCGAGCGCGGCGGGTCCGAGCGACCCGGATTCCCCAGGGCCGCTGGAGCCGGCGGCATCCGTCGACCATCTCTGGACTGCGGCAGATGCCTCCACCAGCACCCGGTCGCCGCGCCACGTCGCCCGTATCGACGGGACGTCGTACGCGGCATCCAGCGTTCCATAGGTGCGTGCAGCCTCGCCGTTGCCCGGGTCGACGACGAGGAGTCCCTCCGCCTGGATGCCTTCCTCGGGCAACGTCCTCCCCGGACGGAACCGCATCAGGTGCTGCCAGCCTTCGGCCGGCCGGTGCGGGTCGTCACCGCGCCGGTACCAGGTGGTCGGACTCCAGCTCTGCCATCCCTCGGCGTAGACCCTGGCGTCCGGACCCGCCGGCACCTCGTCGACGGGGATCATGCGCGGACCCCCTGAGCACGGCCGGACGGGGTGAGAACGAGCTCCTCGGGATGAATGGGCGCGCCGCCGGCCTCGGCGGAACCGACTGCGGCCATGCCCAGCCGCACGGTGGCCAGAACATGCTCGGCGGAGTTCTCGGGCTCGCGGTCCTCCACGATCGAGGTCAGCAGCTCACCCATGGTCCCGGCGAAGCCGTCGGTGAACCACTGGCCCTCCAGGGGGTACCGGGTGCGCTCGCCACCGCGCTCGAGCTCGACGAAGTCGCTCCCGAGCAGCACGCTTCCTCGGATGGTGCCCTGGGTGCCGTGGATCCAGAACGGGCAGCCGCCCGCCTTCGCCCGTGCGTTCCCGACAACGCGGATCGAGGCGCTCGCTCCGGACGCGAGCGCCAGCTGCAGGCTCGCGTGCCACGGATTGCGGGCCTCACCCGGCTGACCGGGGACGCGAGAGTCCTGGGCGGTCACCGCGAGCACATCTGTGCCTTCCAGCCAACAGCGCGTGATGTCGATCCAATGCACGAGGTAGTCGCTGAGCAACATGTGCGGCACGTCGTCGAAGGCGGTTCCGGTGAGCGGTGGAAGCGGCTTGTCGTGCAGGTGGGTGACCCCGACGACCTGCCCGATGTCGCCGCGCCGCACCAGCAGGGTCGCCAGCCGCCAGGCAGGCGCCCACCGGGCGTTCTGATTGACCGCAACGCGGATTCCCCGGTCCCGGGCCGAGTGGAGCACGGACTCGAGCCGCGGCAGTTCGGCGGCGTCGACGCTCAACGGCTTCTGCGCGAGGACGTGCTTGCCGGCTGCGACGGCATCAGCGATGAGGTCGAGGCGTCCGGCGGGTCCGGTGGCGATGTCGACCACGTCGATCCGCGGGTCGGCGAACAGCTCGGCGACAGAATCGTGTGCCGTTCCGACGCCGGCCTGCGCGGCGAGCTCGCGAGCGGCAGAAGCCGTGCGCGATGCGATCGCGACGACGGGGATTCCCCACGCGTCGTACGCCGGCAGGTGTGCGGTGCGCGCGATTCCGCCTGCGCCGATCAGTCCCACGCGCAGTGGTCGGGCGGGCACCTGGGGGCGGTAGTCGGGCGTTTCGGTCACCGGTCGCGCTCCGGGGCTGCATCGAACCGCAGAACGGCCTGGAGGATCTCAGGGTCACCCGCGTCGAGGCGTTCGAACACACCGGAGACGGCACCGGCGTCGACGACGTCGGAGATCAGCGCCGCGGCGTCGACTGCGCCGGTGTAGATCTGGTCCATCACCGTGCGGACGAGCCGCGGTTGGTCCCACCGCCCTCCGAGCGCGACGGGCACGCCCGAGATCTGGCTCGCGACGATGCGTACGCGGTTGTGGTGGAACTCCTCGCCCAGCCGCAGGTTCGACGCACCCCCTTGATAGAAGCCGGATGCCGCGACCAGACCCTCGACGACCACCGAGCGCACCGCCTCGTGCAGAGCCCGATCAGCGCCCGACAGCTCGATCGCGCTGTCGGCACCGCCCCCCGTCAGCTCGCGGATCAGCTCGCCCGCGCCGCCGGGGCGCAGCGCGTCGACGACCTCGGCAGCGCCGAACGCCCGCGCGATCTCCAGGCGCCCCGGCTGGGTGTCGGCCGCGAGCACGCGGCCGCCGGACAGCGTCGCCAGGCGTGTCGCGAGCAGTCCGATGACGCCCTGGCCGAAGATGGCGACCTGCTCGCCCAGGCGGACGTCGGCGGCGAGCACCGCGTTGAGCGCGATCGAGCCGACGCGGGCGAAGATGCCGAGAACCGGGTCGACCCCGAGAGGCAGAACTCGCCCGGAGACAGCGGATGCCGGAACGACCGCATCGCTACGGTGCCCCCAGATGCCATGCACGACGTCCCCCGCGCGGATGTCGGCGTCGTCGTCGTCCACCTCCACGACCTGACCGACCTCCGAGTACCCCCACCCCTGCACGGGATAGCCGAAGCTCGGCTCACCCGGCACGAAGAGGCGACGCTCCGAGTCCCACGTCGACGTCAGGTACGGGTTCGTTCCGCGGTAGGCCGTGAGCTCGGTGCCGGCGGAGATGCCCGAGTACCAGGTTGCGATCCGTACAGATCCGGGGACGAGCGGCGCGGCATCCGTCTCGACGAACTCGACCCTGCCCGGAGATGTGAATTGGACGATTTCAGGCACGAGGCACGCGCCTCCCTTTCCGAGAGTTCATCAGGCCGGGCTCAGCCCTTTTCGGCGCCGGCGGTGAGTCCGCCGACGAGCAGCCGCTCCGAAGCGAAGAACAGGATGATGATCGGCAGGGTCAGGATGACCGAGCCCGCCATCAGCACCGTGGTCGGCACTTCGATGCTTCCGGACAGCTGCGAGAGGCCGAGCGACACCGTCCACGAATCGCGCTTCTCGACCAGGAACAGCAGCGCGAACAGGAACTCGTTCCACGCGATCATGAAGATGAACAGCCCATTCGAGACGAGGGCGGGCATCGCCAGCGGCAGGCTGATCTTCCACATCGTCTGCAGGCGGTTGCATCCGTCGATCGCCGCAGCCTCCTCCAACGAGACCGGCACGGTCGCGAAATAGTTGCGCAGGGTGTAGATCGACACGGCTGCCACCTGCGACACGTAGACGATGACCAGTCCGACCAGGGAGCCCCGGAGCCCGATCTGCGTGAAGAACACGAACAGCGGGACGGCCAGCAGGATGGCGGGGAAGAAGTAGACCGCCAGGAACAGCCCCGACACCTGGCGCCGACCGAAGAAGTTCAGTCGACTCACGGCATAGGCACCCGGGATCGCGACCAGAAGGGTGAGCACCACCGTGCTCAGCGCGACGATCAGCGAGTTGCGCATGAAGACGATGAATCCTTGGCCGCCGTCGGAGACAGGCGCCAGCACGTCGATATAGGTGGAAAGGTCGAGCTCTTCGACCGACACCCACAGCGCACCGGGGTCGGCGAGCAGCGAGCCGAGCGTGCGGAAGCTCAGCAGCACCATGTAGTAGAAGGGGAAGAGCGAGACGAGCAGCAGCAGCACGATGACGATCGGCCGCAGGATCGCGAAGAGCCGATTCTCGAAGCGATCGCGACTGAAGCCGCTCGTGGCCTTGCGCGCCGGCGTCCTCTGCACTGTCGCGGCAGTCATGCCTGCTCCTCCTGTCGGCCGAAGAGCTTGAGATAGACGGTCACGAGCACGGCGAGGATGGCGGCCAGCACGAGCGCCTGCGCGGCCGCCGCTCCGATGTCACCCCGGGCGGTCATGTAATCGAACACGCGCACCGCGACGACCTCGGTCCCCGCTCCACCACCGGTGAGCAGATAGATGTCATCGAAGTTGTTGAACGTCCAGATGAAGCGGAGGACGGTCAGCACGGCGATGGTCGGAAGCAGCTGCGGCCAGAGGATGTGCCAGAAGCGCTGCGTCGGCGTCGCTCCGTCGATGCGAGCGGCTTCGTCCAGCACCTCGGGAACCGCCTGCAGTCGTGCGGTCAGGAAGAGGAACGCGAACGGGAAAGAGCGCCATGCCTCGAAGAGGATCACGGTGATCAGGGCGATCGGAAGATCGATCTGCAGACCGAAGATCGATACGGGCAGAGAACGCTGCGACAGGAACGCGACGGGGTCCTCCCAGCCCAGCACGGTGGTGCCGAACCAGTTCACCCACCCGTACTGCGGGTTGAGCAGGGTCGACCACACGAACGTGGCTGCCACGACCGGGGCGACATAGGGCAGGAGGAGGGAGGCCCGGATGAATCCTCGGCCACGGAAGGGCTTGCGCAGCGCGAGCGCGGCGATCAGGCCGATGCCGATCGCCAGAGCGGTGCCGAACACGGAGTACACGATCGTGGTCCACAGCGCGGTGAGGAATCCGGGCGACGTGAGCACCTCGACGAAATTGTCGAGGGTGTACTCGCCGATGAAACCGGTGCCGCGGATGTTGAGCAGGCGCACGTTCTGGAAGGCGAGCGCGACGGCCCAGAGGATCGGGATGACCACCGCGACGGTGATGATGATCAGAGTCGGGGCGATCAGGATCAGGCCGGAGCGGTTCTCCTCGCGGCTGTGCCGCGACTTGCCGCGGCGGGCGGGGGCGAGGTGCTCACCCGGCCGGATGTCTTCCGCGTCGGAGGGAATGGGGGGCGGACCTGAAAGGTCCGACCCCCCCGCGAGTTGTGTCACTGGATCGACTCCTGGACGGAACGCGCCGCCTCGGCTGCGGTGCTTGCGGCCTGCTCGGCGTCACCGCCCTGGGACACTTCGCTCACCGCGGTCGCGACCGGCTGCTCTCCCTGCAGCGCGCCGAGCAGATCACCCTGGCCCTGCGGGATGCCCCATCGGGCGATGTTCTCGGGCCCGGCGGCCACGGCGTCGAGCACCTCCGGTGCGTAGAAGTCCGACAGCGGGGCCTTGGTGTCCACGCCCGCGGGCAGAGTCGCCCAGAGGTCCGAGTACAGGGTCGGCTCGTCGGGCGTGCCGAAGCGGACCGGCACCTTGCCCTCCGGCGCGATCGCGATCCACGGCTCGTAGCCGTCGCCCATCATGTACTCGATGAACGCCTGCGAGTCCTCGGCATTGGCTCCCGCGGTGACCGTCCACGACGTGATCTCGCCGAACTGCGCCGGGCCGGCCGACTCGGGTCCCGCGATGGATGTCACGACCCCGGTGTTTTCCGCGAGGAAGGCCGGGTTGTCGACGCACTCCGGGCACGTCGGCTTCGCGTCCTCACGCAGACCTGCCATCTCGTCGAGCACGAAGCTCGACCAGATGAACATCGCCGCGTCTCCCGCGAAGTATGTCGCCCTGGTGGTGTCGACGTCCTGCGCGCCGGGCACGGAGTAGTTCGTGACGAGATCGCCATAGAACTCGAACGCCTCCACGCACTGCGACGAGTCGAGTTCGATCTCACCGTCCGTGTTGACCAGCTGGCAGTCGTTTCCCAGTGCGACCTGTTCGAACGTCTGCTCGGTGAAGGCATCGCCCGGCGCCGTTGCGCCGACGAAGCCGGCCATGTCGCCCGTATTCAGAGCCTGAGCCGCCTCGAGCATCGACTCATAGCTGTCGGGAGCCTCCAGACCAGCCGCCTCGAAGAGGTCGGTGCGGTAGAACAGCATCTGCAGCCACGACTCGCTCGGCACCGCGAGCTGGGTGTCCCCGTCAGCCGTGAGCTCGAGGGCCTTCTCAGAGAATGTCGACGCGTCGAGGGACTCGATGACGGCGGCGACGGCATCGGTGTCCACCAGCTCGTTCGACGAGAGGGTTCGCACCTGCGGAAGCGAGATACCGCCGATGACGTCGGGGAGATCGCCCGCGGCGGCGGCAGTCGTGATGAGCTGCGAGAACTGGTCTTCGGCGACGGAGACGACCTCAACCTCGATGCCGCTCTCCTCCGAAAAGGCATCCACGATGGCCTCTGTGGCCGCGACGCGGTCGGGAAGGTCTTCCTGAACCCAGAAGGTGATGGCGTCATCATCGCCGGTGTCGTCACCTCCCGACGTGCAGCCGCTGAGAACAAGTGCTGCTGCGCACATCGCGGTCATGGTCACTGCTGTGGCACGGATTTTCAACGTGCGCCTCCTTGCGCTCGATACTGCAGAGTGGGTTCATCGCGAAACCGGACAGCCTTCTGCCTAGAAGCTAGACGTGTAATGTCTAACTGTCAAGCATAATTGCGCGCGACGAACAGGAGGTGACGATGCCCGGACCCGGCGACGTGCTCGAGCTGATCCGCGACCGAGGTCCGCTCACCCGGGGAGATGTCCTGGACCTGACCGGTCTCTCGCGTATGACGGTGTCAACGCGCATCGATGCCCTGCTTGATCACCACCTGATCGTCGAACGAGGGGCGGCGCGCGTCACGGCAGGACGCCCCTCGCGCGGCCTGGCGTTCAACACGTCGCACGCCACTGTCATCACCGCGACCGTCGACACCACCCACACGACCGTCGCTCTGACGGACCTGGCGGGGAACATCTCTGCCGAGGAGAGAGTCGATGTCGCGGTCGTCGATGGGCCCGACCGCACGTTGAATGCCATCATCGACAGCGCGCGCCGGCTGCGAGATCGCACCGCCGGGATCGAAACGGCCGTCGCCGGGGTCGCGATCAGCGTCCCCGGGCCCGTCGACCCGGACACCGGTCGCCCCAGTCAGCCCCCGATCATGCCGGGGTGGGATGCCTACCCGATTTCGGAACACCTTCACGATGGCCTGGGCGTTCCGGTCCTGGTGGCAAATGACGCCGACGCCGCGGCTCTCGGCGAACAGCGTCGCGCGCATCCGCGCTCGCGCGCTCTCTGCTTCATCAAGGTGTCTTCGGGCATCGGCACCGGCATCGTCCTGGGCGGGCAGGTCTATGAGGGAACAGACGGGGGTGCCGGCGACATCGGACACGTCAAGATCGCAGGACACGACGACCTCCTCTGCCAATGCGGTGCCCATGGATGCCTCGCCGCGGTCGCGTCGGGGCGCGCCATCGCGCACGCATTGACCGATCTGGGAAAGCCCGCAGCTTCCGGATCCGACGTCGGTCTGCTTCTTGCCAGGGGAGATCAAGACGCCGCACGACTGACACAGGCCGCGGGGCGGGTGATCGGCGAGGTGCTCGCGACGGTCGTATCGCTCCTCAATCCCTCGGAACTCGTGCTGGGTGGGGTTCTGGCATCCGCCCCACTGCTCGCCGGGGTCCGCGAGACGCTCTATCCCCGCTCGCTGCCGCGGGCGACGCGCCATCTCACCGTGAGTCTGTCGACGCTGGGCGAGCACGCCGCAGCCGTCGGGCTGGCCGCGCTGCTCGTGGAGAGAGAGTATTCGGCCGCGGCGGTGAATGCCGCACTCAGCCGCTGACTGAAGGTGTCCCGGCGGCGTTCAGAGCTCGGGGACGAGTGCCTGGAACTGTGCCTCGTCGGGAACGACAGGAGCGACGAAGCTCGTGCCGGCCACCTCGGCCAGCGCAGCGGTGAAGGCCTCGGTGACGAACTCCCGGGGCGGAGTGGACGAACCCGACAACCCGGTCGCCATGACGACGATCGTGGTGTCGGACGCCGGATCGTGGCGCACCAGCGTGTTGTAGCCGGGCATGTTGCCGCTGTGACCGATCCAGCCGCCCTGGCAGACGATCGCGTCACCGTAGAACTCCTGCGGGGCCAGATATGACGACCCGAACGAGTGAAGGCGCGCCACCTGGGCTGCTTCTCGCAGTACCCCCTGGCCGGTTGCCAGCACCCGTCCCCACTCCAGCATGTCTTCGACGTCGCTGATCATGGCGCCGGCCGCCCCGGCCGAACTGGGACTCCACTCCGTGGCATCCACCCAGGTGTTCGACGTCCCCCCGACCGGATGGACCACCGCGGGAAGCGTGTAGCCGGTCATGCGCGGCTCGGGAAGCGCGTTGTCGGTCGGATAGCTCGTCTCGGTCAGCTCGAGTGGGCCGAGGATGCGCTCGTCGAGAGTGTCAGGCAGCGCCTGGCCCGTGACCTGCTCGATGACCAGACCCAGAAGGATGAAGTTGGCGTTCGTGTACTCCATGTTCGAGCCGGGTGCGAACGACGTCGGCATCGACCAGGAGTAGTCGAGCAGCTGCTCGGGCTTCCACTCCGCCTCGGGGTCGCCCAGCACCGCAAGTCCCCATGCCTCATCATCGGAGTAGTTGCCGAGGCCGCTCGTCATGGAGATCAGCTGCCGCAGGGTGATGCGCGTGCCGTTCGGAACGTCGGGCACGTAGTCGTCGAGCGGATCGTCGAGCGACAGCTCACCCTCGTCCGCGAGCTGCAGTATCACCGTCCCGACGAATGACTTGGTCACCGAGGCGACGCGTGCGTGGGCATCGACGGTGACCGGCGTGCCGGTGACGAGATCGGCCCCGTAGCCCGCGGTCCACGTGCCGTCCGGGCTCCGCACACCGACCACGACGCCCGGTGCCACTTCACGAACCCGCTCGAACACCTCCGCAGCAGCCGCATCGAACTGCGCGGCGAGGTCCGCGTCGACTGAATCGGTCACCTGCGTGTCGCCGGCAGCGGCGACCGCCTCCGGGTCGGGCACGCACGCGGATGCAGACCCGGCGACCGCCTCGTGCGCCGGCGCGGCATCCTTCGACGCCGGAGAGGGCGTACCGAACGTGCATCCGCTCACGGCGAGCACCGTGGCGACCGTGAGCGGGAGAGCCGCCCACCTCGCTGCGCGCGTCGATGATGTGTTCCCCATGCGGCCCCCTCGCCGATCCCGCGACCAGCGCAGCGCCGTCAGGGGCGACCATACTCCTCGCTCGGTGCCGCGTAGAGTCTGGGCATGAGCGAAGTCACCATCACCGTGCGCGGCGAGCACGAAACCCGGGTCCTCCCCGAAGAAGCCGTCGCGCACCTCTCCGTCCGCGCCGAGGGACCCGAACGCGGCGCGGTCGTCGAGCGCATCGCGGCCCTCGCGGCGCCCCTCCGCGACGACCTCGAGAGCCGCAAGGCGGCCGGCACGATCACCGAGTGGTCGAGCCAGCGCGTGTCGATCTGGGCAAATCGCCCGTGGAACAACGAGGGAAAGCAGCTCGCCCTCGTGCATTACGCCTCCGTGGAGATCACCGCGACCTTCACCGACTTCGCCGCCCTGTCGTGGTGGATCAGCGATGTCGCCGAGCGCGACGGCGTGCAGGTCGACAGCGTCACCTGGCGCCTCACCCCCGCGACGGCGAAGAACACCGAGGCCGATGTCGCCGCGCAGGCGGTGAAGGTCGCCGTCGATCGCGCGACCGCATACGCCGGCGCGATCGGCCTTGCCACCCTCACTCCTCTCGAGATCGCCGACCTCGGCCTGCTCACGCACCATGCCGAGCAGTCCGCGCCCGCACCCAAGATGATGCGCGCGATGGCGATGGGAGCGATGGATGCCGGTGGAGCGGGCCCCGCGGTGGAACTGCAGCCCGAAGACATCGTGGTGAGTGCAGCCGTCGAGGCGCGCTTCTCCGCCCGTTGACCGCGAGATGACGTCTGATCCGACTGTCGTGTCGCGCCCCGGCGTGGCAGGGCGTCTCTCGCGGATGATCCAGCTGCCGACGGTCAGCGCCGAGCTGGATGCTCGCGGACCGCGGCCGTTCGAGGACTTCGTCACGCTGCTGGCCGAGCTGTATCCCCTCGTCCACGCGCACCTCGAGCGGGAGCGCATCACCGACTTCGGCCTGCTGTTCCGGTGGCCGGGGGCCGCGGCATCCGCTTCGCCCGTCGTGCTGATGGCGCACTACGACGTCGTGCCGGTAGATGAGTCCGACGACTGGACGCACCCGCCCTTCGAGGGTCGCGTCGAAGGTGGGTGGGTCTACGGCCGCGGTGCGCTCGATGACAAGGGACCGCTGCTCATCGTGCTCGAGGCCGCCGAGAACCTGCTGGCGGCCGGATTCACGCCTGCGCGCGACGTGTATCTCTCCTTCGGCGGCAACGAGGAGGTTCACGGCGCCGCGGCTGCGTCGATCGCGACCAGTCTTCGCGAGCGCGGCATCGTGCCGTGGCTCGTGCTCGACGAGGGCGGCGCCGTCGTCGACGCTCCGCTACCGTTCGCACTCGGGGCTGCCGCGATGGTGGGCGTCGGGGAGAAAGGGATACTGACCCTGCGGTTGACGGCTCGCGGCGACGGCGGCCACGCCTCGGCGCCGCCGCGCCTCACGGCGGTCGGGCGCATCGCGCGCGCCGTAAACCGGCTGACCCCGAACACGTTCCCCGCGCGCACCCCGCCCGCGATAACGCGCATGCTGAGCCTCTTCGCGGACAAGGCCCGCGGTGCCGACCAGACCCTTCTGCGAACCCTGGCGACCTTCCCCGGGCTGACCGCTCGAGCTTTCGCCGCCATGGGTGGGGAGCCCGCCGCCGTCGTGCGCACGACGGTCGCGGCGACGATGCAGACCGGCGGTACGGCCGCGAACGTGCTCCCCTCGCAGGCCTCGGCGACGCTCAACCTGCGCATCGCGCTCGGCGAGACCGTGGGCGGCACGATGCGACGAGTGAAGCGGCGCATCGCCGACGCCCGAGTCGAGGTGACCGTGCTCGAGTCGAGCGACCCCTCGCCCGAGTCGCCGACCGACAACGCGCAGTTCGGGCTGATCGTGGCCGCGGTGAACGCGTCGTATCCGGATGCCGTCACCGTGCCCTTCGTCTGCATGGCGGCGACCGATTCCCGGCACTTCCACGACTTCTCCCCCGCGGTGTACCGGTTCGCCCCGCTGGAGATGTCGAACGCGCAGCGCGCATCGATCCACGGCGTGGACGAGCGCGTCGAGATCGCGTCGCTGGAGCGCGGGGAGAAGTTCCATCGGGCGCTCCTGCAGCAGTTACAGTGATCGCACCCGAACCACGCACGAAAGTTGAGCCGCGATGAAGCGTGTCGCCCTGGGCACACTCGCCACCGTCGTCGGCTTCCTCGCGTTCGTCGAGTTGACCAGCGGCGTGCTGCAGGGCTACTACACGCCCATGCTCACCGACATCGCGCGGCACCTCGGCGTCAACGACGCCGACGTCAACTGGCTCGAAGGCGCGCAGCTCATGCTCTCGGCGCTCGTCGTTCCGGCGTTCGCGAAGCTCGGCGACATGGTCGGGCACAAGCGGATGCTGCTCATCTCGACCGCCCTGACCGCGGCCGCCGCGTTCGTGCTGCCGTTCACCGATTCGTTCCCGGTGTTCTTGATCGCGTGGGCGCTGATGGGGTTCTACGTGGTCTGGCTGCCCCTCGAGATCGCGCTCATCTGGTCGCGCGCACGGCGGATGGAGGGCCGCTCGATCATCACCGCGCGGGCTGCCGGGTTCCTCGTCGCAGCCCTCGAGGGCGGCGCGATCGTCGGCGCCCTCGTCGGCGGGGCTCTCATCGACACGCTGCCGCTCACGGTGGTGCTTCTCGTGCCGGCCGCGCTGATCGTCGTGTGCTTCTTCGTCATCCTGTTCGGGGTGAAGGAGTCGCCCGAACCCACCGGCGGCGCTTTCGACACCGTCGGGTTGGTGCTCATCTCGCTGGCGCTCATCTGCTTCACCGGCGGTCTCAGCATGCTGCGCCTCGACGGCGGGCTCGTGAACCCGTGGTCGTGGGCGGTCGTGGTGCTCGGCGTCCTGCTCGGCGTTCCGTTCGCGCTGTGGGAGCTGCGCCACAGCGACCCGCTCATCGACGTGCGGATGTTCCGCTCCCCCGCCCTCGGCCCGGTGTTCCTCACGGCAGGACTGTTCGGGGTCAGTGTGCTCGGCGCTCAAGCGCCGCTGTCGACGTTCGCCCGCACCGATCCTTCTGTGTACGGATACGGGCTCGGCACGACGGGCTTGGCCACCTCGCTCATCATCGGCATCTACCTCATCGCGATGATCGTCGGTGCGCTGCTCTTCCCGCTCATCGCTCGCCTGACCGCGCCGCGGCTCACGCTGATGGGGGCGTCCACTCTCGTCGGGATCGGCTTCCTGATGTTCCTGCCGTTCCACGACACCTACGTCCAGGTCATCGTCAACATGGTGATCGTCGGCCTCGGATCGGGCGCTCTGGTGGCCGCGCTGCCGGCGGCCGCGGCATCCGCTGCCCCGCCGAGCCAGACGGGGGTCGCGACCGGCCTCACCAACTCGGTGAAGACGGTCGGCGGAGCGATCGCGTCGTGCGTCTTCGGCATCGCGCTGCTGCAGGGGGTCGCCTCCGGCGTCGGCGACGGCACCGCGGGCTCGTTCTCCGGCTACGTCACGGTGTGGGTGGTGTGCGGCGTGACCGCACTCGTGGCGGCGGCCGCGCTCGCGTTCGTGCCGAAGACGGCGTTCACCGATCGTGCGGTCACGGATGTCGAGACTCAGCCGGCGGTGCCGTAGGCGGGCTGCGTCGAGGTCCACCGCAACGGCCGGCCGTCTGAGCGGCGGTCCGGTCAGCCGGCCACGACGTCGCGGATAGCGTCCATCACGACCTGCGGCTGGTCCTCGTGGATGTTGTGACCCGTCTCTTGGACCTCGATGACTGTGCCGCGGGTCGATTCGTCGGCGAACTCCTGGTATCCGGCGGCCAGCGCGGCCACCGTCGCGACATGGTGGCCCTCAGGCAGACCAGGCGGAGGTGAGGGCAGTGGTGGCGATCGGAGCACAATCACCGGAAGGTCGCCGAAGATCGGTCCCGACTCGTCGAGCAGCGCAATCACTTCCTCGTCGCTCGCGCTCACGAGGACGTGCTCAGGGTTCTGAGCCGGGTCGAAGGGCATTTCGTTCAGGAACCACCGCTCCTCTGCCAGCGCCGGCGACTCGTCCGGCTGCTCCGGAGGCAACGCAGCCCGCAGCACGCCGGAGACGCGCGGCGACCACGGATCGATCAGAACCACTCCGGCGACTCGCTCCGGGGCACGAGCCACAAATCCGACAGCAGGCAGCGACCCCATGGAGTGGGCGGCCAGGACGATCGGCTCCTGAACGTCGGCGCCATCGAGCAGTGCCACAAGGTCTGCCACCTGATCCTGCGTGGTGCGATTGGAATCCGGCGCGGGGTCGCTGCCGCCGACCCCCGCCCGGTCGTAGGCGCACAGATGGTGGCCCTCAGCGGCGAGCTCCCGCGCCATGGGCTCCCACGTCGAGATCGTCGGACCTTGGCCGGCGATCAGGAGGACCGTGGGCTGGTCGGCGACAGGTTCGCCCCAGCACTTCAGGAAGAGCGAGCGGCCGCCGATGTCCACGTCCTCCGAGGAAACTGCCGTCTCACCGTCCGGGCTTCCGGCGGGGCTCGGCTGACCCCCACCCTGTGTGCACCCGCATCCCAGGACGGCGATCGTGGCGACGAGAAGGACGACGCACCCGTAGCGTGCCTCCATGCGCGTCATGATCCTCCGCCGAGGGCGCGTTCACAACGGGTGACGATGCGCCCGTGCAGCAGCAGCCGAAAGTCGGAGAGCTGCGCCCCATTCGGATATCCGCGACGGGTTCATCCGAAGGCCGGGCGGATCTCCGAAATTCCTGCGCAGCCGAGCGCGCTGCTCGCTCGCGCAACAGTGACGGAGGGCGCCGCAGACTAGCGGGATCAGTCGCCGAGGCGGTTCTTCGAGCGCATGGCGCGCTCGGCCTCGCGCTTGTCCTGCCGCTCCCGGAGCGTCTGACGCTTGTCCCACTCGTGCTTGCCCTTGGCGATCGCGATCTCGACCTTGGCGCGACCGTCGGAGAAGTAGAGCTTGAGCGGCACCAGCGTGTAGCCGCCCGCCGAGACGGCGTGCGAGAGCTTGATGATCTCGTCCTTATGCAGGAGCAGCTTGCGGACGCGCTTCGTGGCGTGGTTCGTCCAATGACCCTGGGAGTACTCGGGGATGTGCACGGCGTCGAGCCACGCCTCTCCCCCATCGATGTAGGCGTAACCGTCGGAGAGGTTCGCCCGGCCCTGCCGCAACGACTTCACTTCGGTGCCGGTCAGCACGAGACCGGCCTCATACGTCTTTTCGATCGTGTACTCGTGGCGCGCGCGACGATTGGTCGCGACGACCTTCTCACCGCGTTCCTTGGGCATGACCACTCCTCGTTGTCGGATGCCGCGCCGGGCGCACGACAGCCTGTCAGTCTAGCAACCGTCCTGGCCGCCGACCGGACTCCCCGAGATCCGCGTGCGTAGCTCCTCAGATTCGATGGTGGAACCGCCCGAACGGCGCTCAGCGAGGCTGATCGGCCGAGCAGTGAGGACTTGCGCACACCCGTGCGCGGCAACGGCCCGAGTCAGGCGCGCAGCCACCGACGGATCGCGAAGCCGGCCGAGAACGCCGCAAGCAGGATCCCGATCAGGATGAGGATCGGCACCACGAGCCACGCGTCGGCGATGCTGACCCAGGTCGTCACGAACTCGACGCGCTGGCGCAGGTACTGGTCGACGCCGAAATGCACGCCGGCGATGATCGCCGCGCCGGCCAGCAGCGAGCCCAGCAGGGCCGCGAAGACGCCCTCGAGGATGAACGGGGTCTGGATGAACCGGTTCGAGGCTCCGACCAGG
>Ga0190275_10001423_pt1 | contig 17792 bp, 15 predicted proteins | sample Popmic550T_FD_133745 | JGI IMG/M metagenome (GOLD analysis project Ga0190275, IMG submission 133745) | Populus adjacent soil microbial communities from riparian zone of Yellowstone River, Montana, USA - 550 T | ecosystem: Environmental > Terrestrial > Soil > Riparian zone > Trees stand | place...
GTCCGGCCCGGCAAGACCAAGCTGATCTGGATCGAGACGCCGGCCAATCCGCTCTGGACCATTACCGATATCGCGGCGACGGCAGAGATCGCGCATGCGGCTGGCGCCCTGCTCTGCGTCGATTCGACCGTCGCCACGCCGGTGCTGACGCGGCCCTTGTCGCTCGGCGCCGACATCGTGATGCATTCGGCGACCAAGTACCTCAACGGCCACTCCGATCTGATCGCGGGCGCGCTCGCCACCGCACGCGACGATGCGCTCTGGGCACGCATCAAGCAGGTGCGCGCGCATCACGGCGCGATCCTCGGGCCGTTCGAAGCATGGCTGCTATTGCGCGGACTGCGCACACTCGAAGTGCGTGTGCATGCGCAGACCGAAAGCGCGGGCCTGCTCGCGACGCGCTTTGCCAACCACCAGTCCATCGCGTCCGTGCTTTATCCGGGCCTGCCCTCGCATCCGGGCCACGCGGTCGCGGCGCGGCAGATGAGCGGCTTCGGCGGCATGCTGTCGGTGCGCGTCAAGGGCGGCGAGCGCGCCGCGATCGATGCGGCGGCGCGGGTGAAGCTGTGGAAGCGCGCGACCTCGCTCGGCGGGGTGGAGAGCCTGATCGAGCACCGCGCTTCGATCGAAGGACCGGGCTCGCCTTGCCCGCCCGATCTGCTGCGTCTGTCGGTTGGGCTCGAGGACCCGGACGATCTCTACGACGATCTCGATCGCGCGTTGCGCGCGGCGAATGCGTGAGCGCCTGGAACGGCCTACGTCGTCCCCGCCGGAGGGATGTTGATCACAGTACCTGGGTGGACAAACTGAATGTTGACAATCGCGGTGGCGAAATCTTCCGCCTTCTTCCAATCCGCGATCGCCGCATTGATATCGGCTTCGGCCTGCTGGAAATCCTTGCTGGTCGCGTCAGAGCCGATTTTGCCCAGGTCATCGATAGCCTCGTTCATGTCCTGCACCAGCTCATTCCAGATTGCTTCGACGTCGGCGATGGCGGCTTGGGCCGCCTGATTCGCGGCCAGTAGCTGCTGGCACTGCGAGTTCAACCCGTTCAGCAGTGCGATATCCTGCTCGAACAGCGCGAGTTCCTGCCGGTCGGCCTGAATCTCCTTATTTGTGCTGGCGATCATCGCATTCGCCGCAATCTCCTCCGCCTCCGACGCGTCGTGCGCCATCTCGGCAATCTTCTCGATGACCTCTCCGGCCTCTTCTCCGCCTTCGGGAATCAATTTCACCAGGATGCCGACGCACTCGAACACCAGCGACGTGATCTCGGCAGCGTGAATCGCGTCGACCCATCTGGAGAGCGCGTCGAGTTGAGCCTGAATGTTGTTGATCCCTTCATTGATCCGCGCGATCGCCGTGCGGCCGGCCGGGCTGGCAGCATCAAGCGCCGCTTTTGCAAGCGTCACGAGCGTTGCGGCGTCACCGGTGAAACCCGTCGCGAAATCCTTCTGGATTGCGAGCAGTTGGGTGGCCGCGCCCAGTTGCGCCCGCACGTTGCCTTCCAGCTTCTTGAGGCTGTTGGCGAGATCGGCCTGCAACGTCGGGCTCGTCGGATCGGCCTGCAGCTGTTGCGTCAGACCCAGGATGATCTTCGCTTGCTGGGTGAACAGCGCGTTGAAATTGATGATCGAGCGAGGAAGCGCCATCATCTGCGCCTCGATTCCGTTCGGCCAGGTCAGCGCGGTTGTCTTGATGGCCGAAAAGCGCTCGGCGAAGTTCTGGTAATAATCGGGCGGCGGCGAAGTCAGCGCCGGGACATTGTTCTGAATGACGCCGGTGGCATAGAGGCTCACGCGTGCGGCCGAATTGACGTACGTGACCAGCTGATCCTGCGCCCGGGTGACGTTCACCCGCAGCATCGATAGCTTGAACATGTCCCGCTCCCTGTGCTCGCGTTCCAAATCCGTCGCGTGGCTTGCCCGTCAGGATCCGATCACGATGGACTGCTCAAGGCGCCCGCGATTCCCTGCATTTCGCCTTGCAGCCATTCCCACGCCTTGTCGACGAGAGCGATTTCGGACGGCGTGATCGTGCTGGGGTTCTGTTGTATCTGCTGCGCGATTGCGATCGCGCCGTTCAGGGTCGTCTGCAGCGCGAACCAGATACCTGCCAAATATAGCACCGCCGGCGCCGCAAGAGAGAACTGGTCGTGTGCGTGACAGAGAATCAACGCCCACGCGGAAGCCGCTGCGGCAGCGGGCCTCGCGGTGTTAAGTTCCAGCTGCACGGCGGCGGCTGTGCTGGGATTCCCGACCGGGTACGGGGCTTCGGCGATCTTCAACTGAATCTGTAATTCAGACACCTTGACCTGCAAGCCGACGGCATCCAGCTGCACCTGTTGCAGGATCGACAGCACCGGCGTGCCGTTTGTCCCGAGCACCTGCGCGAGCGACTGCAGCCCTGCTGCCGTCGCCTCGATGGCGCTTTTGCTGTTTTGCAGGATTGCGAGAATTTGCCCGATGAAATTGACGATCTGCTTGTCCCGCCCGGGACCGGCCGGCAGCGCTGCCGATTGCTGCAGCCCGGCGAGATCGGCGTGCAGCGCGGGATCCCAGTTGACGATGACGGACGGCGTGTTGCGGCAGGCCGGGCCGACCGTGTTCGGCCAGACGATCAGCCCGTCCCTCAGCGTCTTCAAGGTGTCATTCACGTGTGGCGTGCCCTTGTAGGCGGCGGCATCCGGAGGCGGAGCAATGCCTTCCAGCATGCCGACGGCAACCGTGAGCACTTCGACCGCCTCGATATAGTTGGCCGGGATCGCGGGGCGGCTCGGCGTCTCGCCGCGACCGGTTGCTGGGTCGCAGGCAGATCGGACGTGCTGAGTCATGCGAGGCCGCTCGCGATCTGCTGCATCTCGCCTTTGAGCTGTCCCCAGGTCTTGTCCAGGTTGGTGACATCGAAGGACGAGATGCTCTCGGGCTTCTGCTGCACCAGGCGCGCGATCGCCGTGGCGTCGCTCAGGTTCTTCTGCAGCCCGGACCAGATGCCCGACAGATATTGCACCGCTGGCGCCGCGGCCCCGAACTCGTCGCGCGCCTGCTGAAGGATCTGGAGCCAGGATCGTGCAACCCCCACCGAAGTTTGCGCCATATCGATCTGCCCGTTCAGGGAGTTCACCTCGCCCTGATTGACGGTTGTCTTGCGTTCGGCGGCGTCCCTTTGGGCAACCAGGTTGGCTATTTGCCGGTACAGATTGGATATGTCCGTCTCGACGTGCTGGTAGATCCCCAGCACCGGGTTGCCATTCGTCCCTATTGCCTGCGCGAGTGTCTGAAGGCCTGTCACCGTGGCATCGATGACGCTCTTGCTGTTGCCCAGGATGACCAGGATCTGCTGGATCGCGTTGGCGACCTCCTGGTTGCGTGCCGGGCTCGCGGGTTGAGCCGCCCATTCTTGCAGCAGCGCGATATTGGCCTGCAGCGCGGGATCCCAGTTGACGATCACGGACGGCGTATTGCGGCAGTCCGGGCTGACGCTGTTCGGCCACGCCATCAGCGCGTTCTTCAGCGTGCCCAGGTTTTGCGTCACATAGCCCGAACCCGCATAGGCGCCCGCATTCGGCGGCGGGGCGATATTCTCCAGGCTTCCGATGGCCTGGGTCAGCGTCGTGAACGATTGAATATACTGGTTGGGTAAGGGTGCACCGCTCTGCAGCGATTGCACGAAGTCTTCTACCAGCGACGACATTGATCCTCCAACGCGGCTTGCCGGTTTGTGGTGAAGCGGGGGACGCGTCCCCCGCTTCGGTCACGGCGTCCGCATCTCCTGGAGAGGCGAATATCCGGTCTCCGCGCGCGACCTCGAATCAGGCCGCGTTCTGGTTTGCCGGCAGCGCATGAACCGTGTTGTCGACGACGTATTTGATCTGCTGGAGCGCAACCGCGAACGTGTTGACCTCGCCCCAGAGGGTGTTCGCCTCGGTCAGGTCGGTTTGCACCGCCTGGAGCTGGCTCGCGTCAAGCTTCACCGTCGAGTCGTTGAGATCGGTGATCAACGTCGACAGCTCGGTATCCAGCGTCTTCCAGTAATCCTGGACCACCTTCATCGCCTTGGTGGCTTCGTCATTCGCCGTCACCAGTTGCTGAACCTGCGTGTTGAGCTGGATCAGCAGGTTGATGTCCTGGTTGATCTGACTGATCTGCTGACGCTCGCCCTGGATCACATCGTTAAGGGCATTGATCTGCTTGTTGAGGATCACGGTACCGGCGATCGATCCTCCGACGCCGACCACGCCGAGCGCAATCAAGCCGATGCCGGCCGCCTGGCCGCCCGGCACGAACAGGCAGACCACGCCGACGATGGCAATGAAGATCGACACGCCGATTCCGATTTCCGACACGGACAGCCAGGTGTTGAGCGTGTCGATCGTGGCCTGCTGGTCTTTGATCGTGCCCTGGATTTTCGTGATCTGTAGCTTGTCGGCGCCGGCGAAGTCGAGCGCCTGCTTGGCGAGCCCGTCGAGAATCGGGCCGTCGGTGGTGAGCGAGCCACTGAACTGTGTGAACAGCCCCTCGAGCCCGGTCAGCGTCGCGTAGTTCGACTTGGCGTTGTCACGAAGTTGTCCCAACACGTTCGCCAGGTTCGTCCTGTAGGTCGGGTTCGATGGGTCCTGGATCAGGGCGGTGAGATAGCTTTGGGCAAGGCCGAAATTCATGACCATGATGGAGTTGAAGTTCACGATCGTGGTCGGCAGGTTCTGCGACAGCGGCACGATCGAATTCGGCCACAGCATCACGTCGGTTTTGACGCCGGAGAACTTGTTGACGTAGGCGCTGTATTGGTCGGGTGGATTCGTCAGCCCCGGCATTTGGACGTTAGTCACGCCGGTGACATACATCGATATCTTGGTGATCGCGTTTTGATAGTCGACCAGCGCCTGTTTGGTCGCTCCTGTATCGAGCACCAGGACGGCAGTTCGGCGGGCGGACTTTCTTGCCAGAAGGCTGATGACGGCCATGGGGTGTCCTTGCTTCGAAGGCTTCGGGGAAAGCTTGAAAGCTTGTCGGAAAGCGGTTGGTCGCGCTTTGGTAGTATTCATTCTGAGGTAGCATTGTGCCGGGGGGAAGGTAAAGCCCGAAACGTTGCGCGCGCCACAAATAATGAAAGCGGAGTTCACGAATGCCCGAGAACGTGGGTTTTCGTAGTTCAGGCGCGGGTCGTTCCGCTTTCGTCGGAACTTTCCTGCTTCGTCAGAGAGAGAAAAATCGTTCGCCGGCTCATGCGCCCTTTCGCATCAAAGCGAGGCTGAGATGGATGAAGCTTGCTCATCATGATGTCCGAGCCGCCGAAGGAGCTCTCGCGCGAACTGTGAAAGCGAATCGTCGCGGGCTCCCATGATGACGATCCGGTCGCCGGGACGGGCCAAGTTGACCAGGCTGTCGCCGCACGCCTTGCGATCAGGAAACGCGAAGGCTTTTCGGCCACGCCGTTCGATCTCGCAGACAATGTCACGGCTTCCGACGCTGCGGTCGACCGTGCCGCCGAAATAGACCGGCTCGGGCATGACCAGGACATCCGCATCGTGCAGTCCGCTTGCAAAGCAGTCGACCAAGGCGTCCTTCATCAAGCGTATCGGACCATAGCCATGTGGTTGAAACATCAGCAGCAGGCGGCCGGGAAACGCGTGCATGGTTTCGAGCGTGGCCGATATCTTATCGGGGTTGTGAGCAAAATCGTCGATCACCGTTATTCCATTTCCGGTACCCACGACCTCCAGTCGCCGACGAATGCCGCTGAACTCGCTGAGATGCGCCGCGGCCTCGGCGAGGCTTACGCCGCATGCCATCGCGGCGCCCAGAGCGGCGAGCGAATTCGCCACATTGTGCAAGCCCGGAACTCTCAGGTTCACCGAGGCGTTTTCACCAGCGTCGCGCGCCTTCACTTGGAACGCGATACCGGCCGGCGACGGAACCGGTAGACTCGCGAGAAGATGAGCGTGTGCTGCACCCAGACTGTAGGTCACCGCTTGCCCCGGCCTCAGATCGGCTGCAAGCGCTGCGGTCTCGGCATTGTCGAGATTAAGTACAACGGTGTCTGCTTCGGCGATGAAGCTGCGAAAAAGGCTTCGCAGCTCGTCCAGCGATTTATGATCCAGGGAGATGTTGTTCAGGACTGCGACGCGCGGTCTGAAGAACGCAATCGAACCGTCGCTCTCGTCCACCTCACTGACGAACGCCTCGCCTTCGCCGATCCGAGCGCTGGCGAAAATCGAGCCCGCGGCGGCAAAGTTTTTCATTTCCGCGCCGTTCATGATCGTCGGGCTCTTTCCAGCGCAATGCAGAATCCAACCGATCATGCCCACCGTCGTGGACTTGCCGCTGGTACCTGCGACCCCAATGCCCAAAGCGGCAGCATTAAAGAGTTCAGCGAGAAGCCTCGCGCGGGTTGTGACGGCGGCCCCGATACGGCGCGCGGCCTGCACGTCTGGGACTGTCTCCTCGACAGCGGCGGAAGTGACCAGGATTTGATCGGCGCGGCTCATGCCGCTGCCATCCTGAGGATGGAGCAGCACGCCTCGTGCACGCAGAAAATCAAATTTTTCGGCACTGCGTCCCTGGTCGAGCGCGCGGTCGGATCCCTCGACCCTTCCGCCCTTGGCCTGAATGATCAAGGCGAGGGGGGTCATGCCGCTACCGCCGACGCCGCAAAAAAAATAGTCTCCAAAGCGCGACATCGGCGGAAACTACAAGCGTCGCGGATAAGGTGCAACGAAAGCGGAGTGCTTCGCATGGGCAAGGAGCAGCACAGGATCGGCGTGGTCGCAGCCGGTTCGCCCATGTATCCGGAAGTCCCCGACAGGGTGCGGGCGTTGGCCCAGTCGCTGTACCCGGACCGGACCCCCGAGATCGTCTTTCATCCGCAATGCTTCGCCGCGCACGCGCATTTCGCCGGCGACGACCCGACGCGCGCGCGTGCCTTTCTCGATATCGCCAACGACGAGAGCTACGACGCGCTGTGGTTCGGGCGCGGCGGTTACGGTTCCTGCCGCATCGTCGAGGACGTCATGGGTGGGTTGACGGCGGCGGCCGAACGAAAAACCTACCTGGGTTACAGCGACACCGGCGTGCTGCTTGCCGCTTTGTACCGGGCCGGGTTCGAGGCGGTTGCGCACGGTCCGGTGGCGCAGGACATCCTTCGGCAGGAGGGGGGCGACGCCGCGGCGGGTCGGGCGCTCGCTTGGATGGTCGAGCGCGCGCCGGAAGCATTGGAGCCGACGGTCTGTCGCACGCGCAAGACAGCGGCATTCAACATGACGGTGCTGAGCCAATTGCTCGGCACACCGCTGCAACCCGATCTCGATGGGCATGTGCTGATGCTGGAGGAGGTCGCGGAGGCGATGTACCGGATCGACAGGTCGCTGTTTCACATCACCAGCAACCCCGCAATCAGGCGGGTTCACGGGATCATGCTTGGCCGTTGCAGCCGTATCACCCCCAACGAGCCGGATTTCGGAATGAACGAAGAGGAGGTCGCCCGTTACTGGTGCCGCAGGTCGGGGATTCCCTTCTTGGGGCGCGCCGACATCGGACACGACGTCGACAACAAGATCGTACCCTTCGGGGTAGCTTGAGATGATCAAGCGCCGAATGCCTGCAGACGCCGCGACGTTTCCTCGGCAAGGGATTCAACCAGCGCTGCCGCGTTCGTGTCCTTGCCGAGCGCGGCCGACTGTCCGGCCAGCAGGAGTGTGAGTTCTTTGTCGCCGGTTTCCTGGAGAGGCGCGGTCAGGCTCAGCTGCGCGGGAAATGACACCGGCTCCAGCCCCGAGGCGATGAGATCGTCCGCGAGCCCGTTTCTGATGTAGCGCGCGGGCCGGCCCGTGAGCATGTCGGTGACGATGGTGCAGGCATCATTGGCCTCACGCAGTGCTGCACGGTGAGCATCCGGCACGTTGGCTTCCTCGCAGCGCAGAAACGCCGTTCCCAACTGCACGGCGCTTGCGCCCAGCATGAATGCAGCCGCGACTTGCCGCCCATCGGCGACCCCGCCGGCCGCGATGACCGGCACGCTGACGGCATCGACCACCTGCGGCAACAGGGCGAAAAGTCCCGGCTGCATGCTGATGTCCACGCCGCTGAATGTGCCGCGATGGCCGCCAGCTTCGGCGCCTTGCGCAATGATTGCGTCCACACCGCTTTGCTCCAGCGTCCTGGCTTCCGCCACGGTGGTCGCGCTGGAGATGATGAATATTCCGGCGTCCTTGATGGCCTGCACGATCTCCGGCTGCGGCAGCCCGAAATGGAAGCTCACCATCTCGGGCTTTGCGCGCAGGAGCATGCCTAAGTGCTCGCGACTGACTTCGCTGGCAGCTCCCATCGGCTGGGGCACCGCACCTAGGCCCTTGGCGTCGTAGTGCGGCTGCAAACGCTTTCGCATCGCCTCGCTTGCCTGCGGCGTGATTTTGGGCTCCGGCCAAAGCGGGTAGTTGACGTTCAGGCTGCCGCCGCTCTGCTGGCGGAAACCCGCAATGCGGCGTTCGGCGTCCTCGGCGGAAAAGCCCCACATTCCAAGGCCGCCGAGACCTCCGGCATTGCTCACCGCAGCAGCGAGAGCAGGCGTGCTGAGCCAGCCCATCGGCGCCTGGAGGATGGGCCACTTGAGATTGAGCCTCTCGGTGAAGGCATTCCTCGCCCACATGGATTGTCCTTCCGATGATGCCATCGGCAGTTTATCCGAGAGTCGCGGCGTTCGCTCGCCCACCGCCCGATCGCACCGGCTACATGTCGGCGCTTTGGGCCGTAAGCAGACCAACCGCGGTCGCACATGCACTAGCCCGGTGGCGCGGCAGATCGCGGACCACGATGAAGGCGGGTTGATCGGTTTCGCTGGCTCGATGCGGGCGAATTGCTGTCCTGCTCAACTTGGATTCGCGGGTGCTTGCGTGGCGCCCTCGGGAATAGCGACCCAGGGGAGTTTTTCGGCGCACCAGATATGCATGTTCGGCGCGAGCCAGCTCGGGTCGTCGAGCGTGCCAGCCTTGACGAACACGATGGCGCCGTAGGCCGCGCCGTGGCTGTAGAGGTGAGAGCCGCAGTCGCCACAGAAGAACCGGTAGAATGCTTTGCCGCTCGCACCGCTATGATCCTCGTAACGGCGTGGGCTACCGCTCTCGACGCGGAGCGTATCCTGCGGCACGGCGACGTTCATCGAGAATGCGGAGCCCGAGTTCTTGCGGCAGGTCTCGCAATGGCAGACCACTTGCATCAGCGGCTCGGCGTCAGAGCGGTAGCGCACGGCGCCGCAGAGGCATCCTCCCTCGATCGTGGGCATCGCATGATCCTCCCTGTTTGGTTCTTCCCCGGCGTGAAAAGCGTAGCGTGAAACTCGAAGCTCGCGATTGAGCCGCTCGATCTCGTCGGCGGCCACCGTCATCAACTGCGCAGTCTGATGATAGTCGGCGTCGCGCAGGTAGCCGCAGCTTTCGCGCAAGGCGGTGATCAGCGGCGTGCCTGCGCTATCGCGACCGGAGGCGCCCGCCTTCGCCAGCACGCTGCTTCCCGAACCCACGCGCCCGATGCTCTTGACCGCCTGCATCGCTCTCACGAGCACGAGTGGCACGTTGGCGGGGCCGAAGGGGGCACTTGTGGCGGCCTGCATTGTCTGTCTCCCACGAAGAATTTGCGTGAGACAACCATACGGACCCGCATGACATTGCTCTAATCGCAATATTATGGTTCTGATATTGCCGTGGACGATATCAAGAAGATCGATCTCAATTTGCTCGGCGTGCTCGACGCGCTGCTCGACGAGCGCAACGTCACGCGCGCGGCCGCGCGGTTAGGCTACACCCAACCGACGGTCAGCGGCATGTTGACCCGCCTGCGCGACCTTTTTGGCGACCCCCTGTTTGTGCGCACTCAGCGCGGCCTGCTGGCGACTCCACGTGCACAGGCGTTGGCCGTTCCCCTGAAGCAGTTGCTCGACGACAGCCAGCGTCTCGTCGCACGCGATGTATTCGATCCCGGCCACGCCGAGGTGACGTTTACCGTCGCGAGCAACGACTACATGCAGCAGGCGCTTCTCGCCCCGCTCGTAAAGGCACTGAGGAGCGAGGCCAGGCTGATCCGGCTGGCTCTTGCGCCAATGATCATCGAGGGCCTCGGCGAAGCCCTCGCACGAGGACAGATCGACCTGGCGCTCACCGCTCCTCAGTTTGCGATGTCTGATCTGCCGTCGCGCCTGCTCTATCGCGATCGCTATGTCGTCGCGGTTCGCCGTCAGCATCCGCTCGCGCGCGGTGCAGCCATGACCGTCGAGCGTTTCTGCAGCTACGATCACGTTCTGGTGTCGCCAACAGGCGGATCTTTCGAAGGCCCAACCGATGATGCGCTTGCCCGGCTCAAGCTACGGCGCAAGGTTCGCTACTCCGTGTCGAGCTTCCTGCTCGTTCCGGAGATATTGCAGATGGACGATCTGGTCGCACTCGTTCCATCGCGCCTGCTGCGCCAGAAGAACAAGCAGCTGGTGGTGCTTGAGGCTCCTGTCGAAATCCCCGGGTTCGATGTGATTGCCGTTTGGCATCCGCGTAACGACAAGGATAAGGCTCATCGCTGGCTGCGGGGTCGGCTGGTGGAAATCGCCAAAGTCCCGTGATGGGAGACAGTCTGCTCGATGTCTCACAAGACGCGGCGCCGTTGCCCAGTCCGGCGAAAGCGAAACGCGCATCGATCCAAAAATGCAGCTACGCCGCCAGCTTCTTCTCGATCTCGTGCACCGGCATCTTGACGTAGTCCTTGTCGATCTCGGCCTTCAGCGCGGCGCGCAGCCCGCTGGAATAAGACTGGCGCAGCACGCCGAGCGCGCGCGGCGGCGCAACCAGCACCAGTGACTTTGCCTCGCCGGCCATCACCGCCGCATTCAGGCGCTTCGACAGCTCGGTGAGAAAGCGCTCCTCATCCTGCTCGTGCCAGTCTGTCTGCTCCATGGCGCTGCGGCGGGCTCCCACCGAATTGATCGAGCGGCCGGGCGCATCGGTCCCCTGCTCCGATGTCTTTTCGTCCGTCTGCGCATGCACTTCCCTGGTCTTCAGGTTCAGCGCGACCGCGTCGCCGGCGTTCTCCAGGATCAGCGCCTTGGCGCCGTCGCACACCACGGACCCAGTCGCCGTTGTGAATTCTCAGATTGTGCATGGGGAAATACCTCCGAAGGCGCGACCTTGCGCCATGCCGCGAACGCGGCATCGACGTTATCAACGCACGGAGGGGCGTTTCAGTTGCTGCGGCGACAAGTGCGCGGCGGATCTTGCGCTGTCCGGCGTTTCACCGTACATTTAACGTGGAGAGAACCACACAATGACAGAAAGCACCTCCCGGACCGCGCGGCTGGAAGCGCGCATTGCTCCTGACGTGCTGTCGCTGGTGAAGCGAGCGGCTGAAATCGAGGGCCGTTCGATCAGCGATTTCGTGGTAGCGGCCGCGCGCGACGCCGCGCGCCGCACGATCGCCGACACCGAGATAATCCACCTGTCGCGGACCGCGCAGGAGGCGTTCGCGTCCCTGTTGCTGCATCCGCCAAAGCCGACGCCGGCCTTAAGAAAGGCGTTCAAGCGCCACCGCCGCTTGCTTCGCGATACTCGGTGACGCCCCCTTTTTCGATCGCGCCACTTGACCGGACGCACGACAGGGCCTCGTTCCATTCCGGCTCCGAGCCGCTCGACCGTTACTTGCGCGAGCGCGCCTCCCAAGATGTCCGTCGGCGGATCGCCGGCTGCTTCATCGCAACCGATGATCAGGGACGGATCGCGGGCTTTTACACGCTTGCCGCGGCAAGCGTTGCACTCGATGAATTACCTGAGAGGATGGCCAAGGGCTTGCCGCGATATCCGGCCGTTCCGGCGGTTCTGATCGGGCGCCTCGCGGTAGCGACCGCATATCACGGCAAGGGATTGGGCAGCGCACTCATTGCTGACGCTATCATCCGCACAGACCAACTCGGAATCGGCGCGTTCGCGGTCATCGTCGACGCCAAGGACGCGCGCGCCGCGGCGTTCTACCGCGCGAACGGCTTCCTCGCGCTGCCAGGCGAGGAACGGCGCTTGTGGATCCCGATGGAAACGGCGCTGCGCGCGTTACGCAGCTGATCTCAATTCGAGCCGTCCAGCAGCCGCCGGGCAATCACTTGCGCCTGAATTTCCGCTGCGCCCTCGAAAATGTTGAGGATGCGCGCGTCGCACAAGACGCGCGACACCGGATATTCCAGCGCGAACCCGTTGCCGCCATGGATCTGCACCGCGTTGTCGGCGGCCGCCCAGGCGACGCGGGCCGCCAGCAGCTTCGCCATGCCGGCTTCCAGATCGCAGCGCCGGCCTGAGTCTTTCTGCCGCGCCGCGAAATAGGTGATCTGCCGCGCGATCATCACCTCGACCGCCATCATGGCGATCTTGTCGGCGACGCGCGGGAACGCCATCAGGTTCTGGCCGAATTGCACGCGCTCCTCGGCGTAGCGCCGCGCAAGCTCCATCGCGGCCTGCGCCACTCCTACGGCCCGCGCCGCGGTCTGGATGCGCGCCGACTCGAACGTTTGCATCAACTGCTTGAAGCCCTGCCCCTCGGCGCCGCCGAGCAGGTTCTCCGCCTTCACCTCGAAGCCGTCGAAGCCGATCTCGTATTCCTTCATGCCGCGATAGCCGAGCACCTCGATCTCGCCGCCCGACATGCCGGGCGCGGGAAATGGATCCTCGTCGGTGCCGCGCGGCTTTTCGGCGAGCAGCATGGAGAGCCCGCGATAGCCGGGCTCCTTCGGATCGGTGCGCACCAGGAGCGTCATCAGGTCGGCGCGCACCGGATGCGTGATCCAGGTCTTGTTGCCGGAGACCTTGTAGGTATCGCCGCTCTTTGTCGCGCGGGTCTTGAGAGAGGCAAGATCGGAGCCGGTGTTCGGCTCGGTGAACACGGCGGTCGGCAACACTTCTCCGGACGCGATCTTCGGCAGCCATTTCGCTTTCTGATCGTCGGTGCCGCCGCCCAGGATCAGCTCGGCGGCGATCTCGGAGCGCGTCCCGAGCGACCCCACGCCGATGTAACCGCGCGAAAGCTCCTCCGAGACGACGCACATGGACTCCTTGCCGAGCCCCATGCCGCCGTATTCCTCCGGGATCGTCAGTCCGAACACGCCGAGATCGGCCATGTGCGTAATCACGTCGAGCGGAATGTAGCTGTTGGTCAGGTGCCACTCATGCGCATGCGGCACCACCTCGCTTTCGGCGAACTTGCGCATCTCGTCGCGGATTGCCTCGAGCGTCTCGTCGAGGCCGCAGTCGCCGACTGTCGCGCCATGATGCTCGCGCATCAGATCGGCAAGCCGCGCGCGGTTTTCCGCCGTGTTGCCGGTCGCGATCAGTTCCTCGACTTCCGGCGTGACGCGGTCCGACACCTCTTCGAGCGTCAGTCCAAGATCGCCCGGGCGCACCATCTCGCCCTGGCTCATCGGGATGCCGCCAAGCATCTGCGCGAGGAATTCGCCGAAGCCGATCCGCACGAGGCGCTCTTCAAGCTCGCCGAACCGCCCGGCTTCGCTCATCCGCTCCGCATAGGCGGCGAGTTGGCGGAGCGCCTCGGCATAGGTCGCAAACCACGCCAGCCCATGCGCGGCGCGCTGCTCCTTGTCGACCAATTTGGCGGAAACCCGGCCGTCAGCGGCAACGCGCGTCCGGACGGCCCGCGTCGCATCGGCGAGCAACGCGTCCATGGCGCCGACCGCCGCACGGGTATTCTCGATCAGGCTCGAGCCACTTTCAGGCCTGGATGCCGCAACTGCCATAGGTCCTCCAGCCGCAATCATACTCCGTTCGGCTCATAACGCACTGCAACACAAATTTAGTGCGCCGCACAAGCGCAGACGAAACTTCTCCGCTTATCAACCGCTTACCTCGGGATCGGCGCCATGCATTTTCCTAAAATTCTACCGGTTTTTAACCATTTCGGCGCTTGCATGGAGCGGTATTTGCTGCCGCACCTTCCGGAGTGACCGAATGTTCCTCTCCCGCTTCAGCACCGATGTCTCGGTGCGCTCGCGCCTGATCGTACTGTCGCTCATCCCCGTCGTGGGCTTCGCGGCAGTCGCAGTCGCCTACCTGTCGAGCGAGCGGGCGGTCGAAGCGGCCTTCGAAAGCGTGCAGCAGTCCTCGCATCTCTCCGAGGCGAGCCGCGCCTTCAAGGAAGCGCTCTCCACCATGCAGGTCCGCGCCAAGGACTTCGTAGCGCAACCGCAGCCCGGGCTCGTGTCCCGTTTCGGCGAGGCGCACGACTCGTCGATGGCGAACCTGAAGACGATCCGTGATCTCGTGACCGAGACCGAACGCCAGAACCTCACCCTGCTCGAAGCGCGCGTTGCCAGCCTGAAAACCACCTTCGCGGCGCTCGTCGCCGATCAGGACGAACTCGGCCTCACCGAATTCGAGGGCACGCAGGGCCGCCTGCGCGACGGCGGCAACATGATGGAGCGGATCGTCAACGAGGACATGTCCTGGCTGTCCGACGCAGACCAGAAAAAGATCCTGGTCCCGCTGATGCTGATGCGCCGCCACGAGGTCGAATACCGCCTCACCCGCGAGGAGTCCGCGAATTCGCTGTTCAAGGACAACCGCGCCGCCTTCGAGAAGGCCTTTGCCGGCATCGTCGCCGCCGCGGTGATGAAGCAGCAGCTCACCGATCAGGTGAAGAACTATGCGGATGCGTTCACCGACTGGATAGCAAGCTCGGCCAAGATCACGCGGTCGATTGCGGTGATTTCGGCCGAGACGCGGCAGATGCTGCCCGCGGCCGACGAGATCGTCTCCACCGCAAACAGGAAGACGGAGGCAGCAGCGGCCGGCGTTGCGGCGTCTCAGCAGCGCACCAAGCTGTGGATCGTTGGAATCGGCATTGCGGTCGTCTTTTTAGGCCTCTTCCTCAACTGGTTCATCGGCCGCAGCATCGCGAGCCCGCTGCGGCGGCTTTCCGGCGCCATGAAAAAGCTCGCCGCGGGCGACAGCAGCGTCGACATCCCCTCGACCGAGGCCAAGGACGAGATCGGCGCCATGGCGCGCACGGTCATCGTGTTCCGCGACAACGCGATCGAGCGCGAGCAGCTCGCGGCGACGCAGGAGAAATCCGTGCGCGAGCGGGAGCGGCGAGCCGAGACGATTGCGGCGACGATCTCGGGCTTCGAGGACACGGTCGACCAGGCGCTGGCGAAGGTACGCGGCGCGGCCGAGCGGCTCGAGACTGCGTCATCGGCCCTCAATACGGCGGCCGACGCCGTGTCCGCGCAGGCAAGCTCAGCGGAAGAACGTGTGGGCGCCGCCTCGATGAACGTCGCTTCCGCGGCAAGCTCGGCCGAGGAGCTCGCCACCTCAATCGGTGAGATCGCGGGCCAGGCCGCAACCTCGACCGAGGTCGCGAGCCGCGCCGTTACCGAGGCGCAGCGCACCGTCGACACCATGTCGCAGCTCGCGACCGCGGCGACCCGCATCGGCGAGGTGATCGGGCTCATCCAGGCGATCGCCGGCCAGACCAATCTGCTCGCGCTCAACGCCACCATCGAGGCCGCGCGGGCTGGCGATGCCGGCCGGGGCTTTGCGGTCGTCGCCTCGGAGGTAAAGAACCTCGCGGGTCAGACCGCCAAGGCGACCGAAGAGGTCGCCACCCAGATCGGCGCCATCCAGTCGGCCGCGGGCGATGCCACCGAGGCAATCGAGCAGGTCAACAGGATCATCGCCGAGATGTCCGGCATTGCGGCCCGGGTCGCCTCGGCCGTCGAGGAGCAGAATGCCGCCGTTTCGACCATCGCCGAGGGCGTCAACCGCGCGTCCGCCGAAGCCCGTTCCGGCGCAGAGGCCATGACCCGCGTCGCTGGCGCCAGCGCCGATGCGCGCTCGACCGCCGACGAGGTGAAGGCCCTCGCCGAAGCCCTTGCAGGCGATGCCGAGGAGCTCGACACCGAGGTGCGGCGATTCCTCAGCGAAGTCAGGGCGGCGTGACCATCGGCCTCTTGCCAAGGCGGTTTCTTTCCGCGAAGTGAATCCGGTCTTGCGCCGGAGAATGGCGGCTCGTGCAGTTCTTGCGACAATGGCTGCGCATCGCGATCGATGCCGCATACGCGTTCAACGAGGATGACGGCTGGGCGCTGGCAAGCCACATCGCGCTTTCGGCGTTGCTCGCGCTGTTTCCGTTTCTGATCGTGGTGACGGCGCTGGCCGGCTACATGGGCTCGAAAGAGATCGCGGACAATCTTGCGGACATCCTGCTGCAGACCTGGCCGACCCAGGTGGCCGAGCCGCTGGCGCGCGAAATCCACAATGTCCTGACCACGACCCGCGGCGATGTGCTGACTGTCGGCGTGGTGCTCTCAGTGTACTTCGCATCGAGCGGCGTCGACAGCCTGCGCATCGCGCTCAACCGCGCCTACAACGTGACCGAGACGCGCTCGATCTGGCTGCTGAAATTGGAGTCGATCGGTTACGTGCTGGTCGCCGTCCTTGCACTGCTCGCGCTTGGGTTCCTGATTGTGCTGGCGCCGCTGGTATTCGCCACGTGGGTCAAGTACGCGCCCTGGCTTGCGCCGCTCGAGAACCGGCTGACCTACTGGCGCTACGGCATCGCAGTCACCATCATCGTGATTGCACTGGTCGTCGCGCACAAATGGCTGGTCGCGGGCAGGCACAGCTTCCGGGATATCGCGCCGGGCATGATCGTCACAGTCATTCTGTGGCTCGCGACCGGCATTCTGTTCGGCCGCTACCTCGCCGAGTTCGCCAGCAATTACGTCACGATGTATGCGGGGCTCGCCTCGGCGATGATCGCGCTGATGTTTCTGTATTGGAGCGCGACCATCTTCGTTTACGGCGGCGAGCTCAATGCCGCGATCCTGCACCAGCGGGCGCGCAAGCGCGCCGAAGAAGAGGCGCGGCGCGCCGCAGAGGCGGCACAGCGTGCGCTGCGCGAGCGCGGCGTGTTCGAGCGCACGATGAGCTGGCTCGGATACGAGAAGCGGAGGCGGTAGAGCTGCATGCGAAGGCGTAGGGCGGGCAAAGGAGCGGAGCGACGTGCCCGCCATCACGCGGGGCGGCGGGCACGCTTCGCTTTGCCCGCCCTACAGTCCTCCTGATTAGCCCTGCACGGAAAACCCGCCGTCGACCGGGATCGCCGTGCCGGTGACGAAATCCGACGCCGGACTGCTAAGAAACACCGCAATGCCGGAAAAGTCCTTCGGATCGCCCCAGCGGCCCGCCGGCGTGCGGCCGAGCACGCGATCGTGCAGGCCATCCACCTCGCGCCGCGCATTCTTGGTGAGATCCGTGTCGATCCAGCCGGGCAGCACTGCGTTCACCTGGATGTTGTCCTTCGCCCAGGCGGTCGCGCAGGCGCGGCCGAACTGAACGATGCCGCCCTTGCTCGCCGCATAGGCCGGCGCAAAGCCTGCCGCGAAAATCGACATCATCGAGCCGATGTTGATGATCTTGCCGCCGCCCGCCTTCTTCATGTGCGGGTGCGCGGCATGCGAGCAGACAAAGGCGCTGGTGAGATTGGTGTCGATCACGCTGCGCCACTCGGAGACATTGAGTTGATCCGGCGGCTTGCGGATGTTGATGCCTGCATTGTTGACCAGGATGTTGAGCTTGCCGTGCTTCCTCGCAACGCCGTCGATCAGTGCGCGGCAGGATTTCTCATCCGTCACGTCGACATTCTCGAAAGCGGCCGTCCCGCCCGCGTCCTTGATCTGCTTCACGGCGGCCGCCCCCTTCGTGGCGTTGCGCCCAGCGAGTACGACCGTTGCGCCTGCCGCCGCCAGCCCTTCCGCCATGCCGA